>Ga0116159_1004151_pt1 | contig 12452 bp, 11 predicted proteins | sample AD_JPNAS1_MetaG_FD_89878 | JGI IMG/M metagenome (GOLD analysis project Ga0116159, IMG submission 89878) | Active sludge microbial communities of municipal wastewater-treating anaerobic digesters from Japan - AD_JPNAS1_MetaG | ecosystem: Engineered > Bioreactor > Anaerobic > Digestate | place...
CACTGCCGCGCGCATCACCGACGTGCCGGCTGGGACGTTGACCTGCACACCATCGATTTCGATGGTGATGGTCTTTTCCGATACACGCGCCGGTGTGCCGTAATCGAGTTCATTGAGCTGGTTCATGGGGAATCCTTCGCTTGTTCTTGTGAGTGGGTTCAGGCAGCTTTTTGCAGGGGAGTGCTGCCGAAATCTTCAGAAAAGTGGTTCAGCGCGGACAGCACCGGGAAGGGCGTCATGCCGCCCATGGCGCACAGCGAGCCGTTGAGCATCAGGTCGCACAAGTCGCGTAGCAAGTGAATCTGTTGCGGCCGGTTCTCGTTGGCGATGATCTTGTCGACCGCTTCTACGCCGCGCGTCGAGCCGATGCGGCAGGGCGTGCATTTGCCGCAGGACTCTATCGCGCAGAACTCCATCGCATACCTCGCCTGTTTGGCCATGTCGACGCTGTCGTCAAACACAACTAGGCCGCCATGCCCCACACCTGCGCCAATGGCGATGAAGGACTCGTAATCCATCGGCGTGTCGAACAACGATTCCGGTAGATAGGCGCCCAGCGGACCACCGACCTGCACGGCGCGGATGGGCCGGCCGCTGGCGGTGCCGCCGCCGAAGTCGATCAACAGTTCACGCAGGGTCAGGCCAAAGGCTTTCTCGACCAGGCCGCCATGTTTGATGTTGCCGGCAATCTGGAAAGGCAGGGTGCCACGTGAGCGGCCCATTCCGTAGTTCTGGTAGAAAGCTGCGCCGCGCGCCAGAATCAGCGGCACGGCAGCGAGCGAAATGACATTGTTGATGACGGTCGGTTTGCCGAACAGGCCTTCCAGCGCAGGAAGCGGCGGCTTGGCGCGGATGATACCGCGCTTGCCTTCCAGGCTTTCGAGCAGCGCGGTTTCCTCGCCGCAGACGTAGGCGCCTGCCGCCTTGCGCACTTCGAGTTCAAAGGCCTGGCCGGAATCCAGGACATTGGGCCCCAAATAACCATTCTCGCGCGCGATGAGAATCGCCTCGGTCAGAGCCGCGATGGCATGCGGGTATTCGGAGCGGACGTAGACATAACCCTGGGTCGCGCCGACGGCCAGGCCGGCAATCGTCATGCCTTCTAGCAGCATGAAGGGGTCGTCCTCCATCACCATGCGGTCAGAAAACGTGCCGGAATCGCCTTCGTCGGCGTTGCAGACAATGTATTTTTGCGCGGCCTGCGCACCGAGCACGGTTTTCCACTTAATGCCGGTCGGGAAGGCCGCGCCGCCGCGGCCGCGTAGCCCGGAGTCCAGCACCTCTTGGACGATGTCCGCTTGCGCCATGCCTATGGCACGCTGCAGTCCGGCATAACCGTCGTGCGCCAAGTAGTCGTCCAGCGAGAGCGGGTCGATGATGCCAACACGCGCAAATGTCAGCCGTTCCTGATTTTTCAGGAAGGCAATCTCATCGGTCAAACCTAGTGCGAGCGGATGGATCGCGCCCAGGGCAAAGCCCGAGTCGAACAGGCTGGCCACCGCCTCCACCTCCACCGGGCCATAGGCCATACGACCCTGTGGGGTGGCGACTTCGATCAGGGGTTCCAGCCAGAACATTCCGCGGGAGCCGTTGCGCACGATGCGAATATCTATCCCGCGCGCCTGCGCCTCACGGGCGATGGCGTCTGCCACATTATTGGCGCCCAGCGCAATCGCGGTTGAATCGCACGGCACATATACCGTTGTTTTCATGGCGTACTCCTTTTCTCATCAAGCAGACGGTCGAACTTGCCGGACGACACTCGGGCATGGAGGTCGTTGCCGAACATAACGGCCGGGCCGCAAGCGCATTGGCCTAAACAATACACAGCTTCCAGCGTGAACTTGCCGTCGGTCGTTGTTTCATGAAAGTCACAGCCCAGCACCGCCTTGGCATGCACCGCCAGCGCCTCGCCACCCACGGCCTGGCAGGCCTCGGCACGGCAGATCTGCACTACATGCCGGCCCGGCGGTGTTTGGCGGAAGAAATGGTAATAGGTGATGACGCCATGCACTTCGGCGCGCGAGACGTTGAGCGCATCGGCAATCAGTTGCACCGTTTCCGGCGGGATATAGCCGACTCTATCCTGCACCCCGTGCAGGATAGGCAGCATGGCACCCGGCATGGCCTTGCACTGGCCGATGATGGCCTCGACAGCACGCCTGTCAAACGCTGGCAGCGTGTTTCCGGGCTTCTTTGCCACTATTTGTATGACCGAGGAATTCATGCTTTTTCATTCGTGGATGTTTAATTAAATATGCTTTTAAAAACATAATAAATCGGTAAATTACCTTGATTTTCTTAATATATCACTGAAAAATTTAAGAAGAAATAAGCTATTATTTGCATAATGTATAAAGTCGCCATTCAACCGCACTGGGAAATCACCTCAGATGCAGACGTACCTTTGGACACGGCAGTCCTGCTGGAACTGCTGGTGGCCATCAAAAAGACTGGATCAATCGCGCAGGCCGCCCAAACAATTGGCCTTTCCTACCGTTACGCCTGGGGCTTGCTGCGTGATGTGGAAAAACTGTTTGGCGACACCCTGATGGACAAGGGCAGGGGGCGCGGTACAGTGCTCACGCCATTGGCGGAGAAATTGATTTGGGCCGACCGCCGTGTTGCGGCGCGTCTGTCGCCCATGCTCGAAAGTCTGTCTTCCGAGTTGGAGCTGGAACTCAACAAGATGACGGCGGGCAAGTCCAGGACGGTGCGCCTGCATGCCAGTCACGGTTTTGCGGTCGCCGCCTTGCTCAACGACATCAACAACGCCAAACTGCCCATTGAACTACGCTACCGCAACAGCACAGAAGCCGTGGCCGCGCTGTCCCGTCAGGAATGTGATCTGGCCGGTTTTCACGTGCCGCTCGGTGACTTTGAAAAGCCCGCCGTTGCGTTGTATGCCCAATGGCTCAACAAAAAAACTCACCGCTTGATTCATCTCGCCGTACGCAGCCAGGGGCTTTTCGTGGCAACCGGCAATCCCCAAGGCATTCACGGCCTGCAAGACCTGACCCGGGAGGGAGTGCGCTTCGTCAATCGCCAGGTCGGTTCTGGCACACGCATGCTGCTGGAGCTGATGCTGGAAGGGGCTTCGCTTTCGCCGAATGACATCAATGGCTTCGAAAACACCGAATTCACGCATTCGGCCGTGGCCGCATTTATTGCCAGCGGCATGGCCGAGGTGGGCTTTGGCGTGCATACAGCAGCGCAGCGTTTCGGGCTGGAGTTCATTCCGTTGGTGCAGGAGCGTTATTTTTTCGCGCTACCCGTCTCCGCGCTGGATGACCCGCTGATCCAACAAGTGATTGGCCTCCTGCAATCAGCATCTTTCCGTGAAGAGGTAGATACCCTGGCTGGTTATGACGCGACGGACACCGGAAAAATATTGTCGTTGGCAGAAGCATTCGGGAGCAGCGATCCGACCAATTAGCGCTCAGCACAGACACCCGCGAGGCATTTCCCGAGCTGGACAAACTCGACGCGGCCACCGTCAAACAATTGATTGAAGCAGCGATGGAGGAGGCAAAGCCAGCAGCGGAAGACATGCATGTGTTGTTGCCAGACATTGTGCCCACCTCAAACACCTTTGTATTGGCTGCCTGTGGCTTGGGGCTATGGGCTGTGGGCTGTGGGCTACATCGCTGTGAGCTTGCAAAGCAAAGTATGGAAACCGTTGCGTCACAGCACCCAAGCGGCCCGCACCATGGCCGGGGGCGATTTGACACATGACATAGCCCCTGCTGATCAATCTGAATTGGGCCAACTGCAAAACGCCTTGCGCCAAACCAACATCAACCTGCGCAGCATCATTGGCGATGTGCGCAGCAACTTTGAAAGCATCAACCTGGCAACGCAAGAAATTGCCACCGGCAACATGGACTTGTCCAACCGCACCGAATCTCAAGCCAGCAGCCTGGAAGAAACGGCGGCCAGCATGGAGCAGCTGACCGGCACTGTGCAGCAAAGCGCCCACAATACGGCGCAAGCGAATGCATTAGCGGTAGACGCGTCAGAAACCGCCAACAAAAGCGGAGCCATCGTGCAGCATGTGGTCACTACCATGCAAGACATCAGTGCTGCCTCGAAAAAAATTGTCGACATCATTGGCTTGATTGATGGCATAGCTTTTCAAACTAACATCCTCGCGCTCAATGCTGCCGTAGAAGCCGCCCGCGCTGGTGAGCAAGGGCGTGGCTTTGCCGTGGTGGCCGCTGAGGTGCGGTCTTTGGCCGGGCGCAGTGCGGCTGCGGCCAAAGAAATCAAGGTGCTGATTGACACCTCTCTGAGTAAAGTAGAGGCTGGCACTTTGCTTACCGGGCAGGCGGGCAGTGCCATGCAGCAAGTGATTGAATCCACTGCACGCGTGACCGTGATCATGGCCGAGATGACCGCCGCCACGCGTGAGCAAAGTCTGGGCATTGCCCAAGTGAGCCAGGCAGTCAACCTGCTTGACACTGTGACCCAGCAAAACGCAGCCCTGGTTGAAGAAGCTGCCGCTGCGGCTGGCAATTTGTCCGAGCAAACCGACAACCTGACAAGTGCGCTGGGCGTTTTCAAACTGCCAGGCGGTGACAGCAGCGCCGCAGTCAACCGCACGCCTGCCCTGCTGTCACGCTCAAGCGTCAATGAAAGCAACATTGATCTCGACAGCGCAATCAAAACCCATGCCGACTGGAAGCTCAAACTGCGCAACGCCAGCGCGGCGCATGACACGCTGGACGCAGCCACGTTGTCGCGTGATGACTGCTGTGTGCTTGGCAAATGGCTGCATGGCTCTGGCCGCGCCAGTTACGGGCATTTGCCGCAATTTGTGCAGTTGATTGACCGCCATGCCGACTTTCACCAAGAAGCCGGGCGGGTGGCCACCTCCATCAACCAAGGCCGCTATGAGCAGGCGCAATCCATGCTGGGGGCTGGTACGGGGTTTTCAAACGCATCCAACGCGGTGGGCGTGGCCATCAAGAAACTACGTGAGGCCACTGGGCTTTAGAGTCTGCCAAGTTCAAGATACAGATATTTAAATGGACACTTCCAACTACCGCACCGCCGTCGATGCCATTGCCATCTACACCGAGACTGATCTGGCAGGCACCATCACCCACGTCAACCCAAAGTTTTGTGAAATCTCGGACTACAGCAAACAAGAGCTGCTGGGACAAAACCACCGCCTACTCAATTCCGGCCACCACCCATCGGAATTTTTTGAAGACATGTGGCGCGCCATCACCAGCGGCCAGGTGTGGCGGGGTGACATTTGCAACCGCGCCAAAGACGGGCAGCTGTATTGGGTGGCCAGTGCCATCATGCCGCTACTTGACCAAGCTACCGGGCTGCCGCGCAAATACATCTCGATCCGTTTTGACATCACCCCACGTCATCTGTTGCAAAACCAGTTGGCATTTCAGGCTGAGCATGACGTGTTGACTGGCCTGGCTAATCGCCAGCTGTTGCAGCAAAGGCTTGAGCATGCCATGACTCAGGCTGATCTGGGGTTGCGGCAAATTGGCGTGTGCTTTGTCGACCTGGACGGCTTCAAAGCCATCAATGACCGTCTGGGCCATGCCTGCGGTGACCAACTGCTGATACAAGTCGCACAACGCTTGACAGATACTGTCCAAACCAATGACCTAGTGGCACGACTGGGCGGTGATGAGTTTGTGGTGGTGCTCACACAATTGGGTAGTTTGACAGACGCTCGACCGATTGTGGAACGCGTGCTGGCGGCTTTGGCCATGCCATTCACCTTGCCAAGTGACACGGTTAATATTTCTGCCAGCGTCGGGCTCACCCTGTACCCGCACGACAAGGTCAGCGCAGACGCCCTGTTGCGCCATGCTGACCACGCGCTTTACTCAGCAAAACAAGCCGGGCGCAACCGTTTTGAGTTTTTTGACGTAGCGCACGACACTGACACCTCGGCGCATTACCGGATACTGGCAAGCGTGACGCACGCCCTCAAACACCATGAACTGGTGCTGCATTACCAGCCCAAAGTCAACATGCGCTCTGGCCAGGTGGTGGGCTTTGAGGCACTGCTGCGTTGGCAGCATCCGCGTGATGGTTTGGTGCCGCCACTGTCCTTTTTGCCCTTGGTGGAAGAAACTGACCTGATCATTGACATTGGTGAATGGGTCATTGACCAGGCACTGGCTCAGTTGGCAAGCTGGGGCGCGGCAGGGCATGTCTGGCCAGTGAGTGTGAACATTGCCGCGCGGCATTTTCACCAAAGTGATTTTGTACAGCGACTGCAGGCCCTGCTGGCTCGCCACCCCAGCGTGCCGCATCAGTGGCTGGACATTGAGGTGCTGGAGTCTGTGGCCATGCGGGACATTGCGCAGGTGCAGCGCACCATCAAGGCCTGCCAGGCCCTGGGCGTGACCTTTTCACTGGATGACTTTGGCACCGGTTATTCGTCACTGAGCTACCTGAAATACCTGCCTACCGAAACGCTCAAGATTGACCGCGCCTTTGTTCGAGATATTCTGGATGACAAGGACGACCTGGCCTTGACCGAGGCCATCATCACCTTGTCTACCGTGTTCAACCGCAATGTGGTGGCCGAAGGTGTGGAGTTGGCCGAGCAAGGCGTGCTGCTGATGCGCCTGGGCTGCGATGTGGCTCAGGGCTTTGGCATTGCCAAGCCCATGCCCGCCAGCGAAGTGCAAGCGTGGGCCTTGGAATACACCCCTGCGCCCAGCTGGGGTGCCTGGGCTGACGTGCGCTGGGAGTTGAGTGACTTTCCCCTGCTGGTGGCGCAGTACGATCACCTTCAATGGGTCAAGCGTGTGGTGATGGCCGTGGATGGCGGCAACTTGGGGTTAACTGCATCGCAGTTAACTGACCACCACCAATGCCGCTTGGGTCATTGGTACTACGGTCACGGCATGGCCCGCTACGGGCACTTGGCTGAGTTCAAAGCATTGGAATCCGTGCATCAGCTGGTGCATCAGACTGGCGTTGAAATCATTCGCCTGCGTGATGCCGGGCAAATGGATGAAGCGCGTGTCGCCTGTGCTCAGTTGCTGGGCATGAAGGATGGCATATTGAAGTTGCTGGATGGTTTGGGCAAAGCTGTGTTGCGACAACATTAAATTACTGACCCCACTCACACGTCAGGGCGCGGGTATTTTAGGCAAGCGTATTGGGTTTCCGTTCCACTGCACCTCAGACCCCAAGTAGAGCCACCAATGCTGGACGTACCGGGCGTTATGTTAAGTAAATGGTTAAATTTCTTTAATATTTTTTACCATTTACTATTGTTTTGGCGTACCATGAATTATTAGAGATTGACACAAAGGTGACGAAATGGCTATTACTGTTGACACTATCGACCGCACGACCCTTGAACATTTGGTGGAAGCGGGGGCCGTGAAGGGCGCAAGCATTGTGGGCCAGCCGGGCGGCTGGGGTGTGGTCGTTCATTACGGACTGACCGAGCGCGTTTTAGCGGCCAGGCGTGGCGCGATTCGCAATTTCAAAAAATTCGAAACGCTGGTGGATTACCTCAAAAGCATTGGCCTTGCTAAATACCAGGTGGACGCCACAGAATATGAACCGGCAGCGCCTCCGTCAGATCGCAAACGCACAGACGCCGCCGAACGCATGAAGGACGCGCACGCCGCTGTTGCATACCGCAACTGGCTCGAAGGTAAGGTAAGCGCTGCAAGGGCTGGGATGGCTGACGGCAGTAACAAGCCCATCCCGGATGCAGAATGGGCCACTGAACGCGCCGAATGGGAACGTGAGGCCCACGGAGCGTGAAAAAAGTCATTCGATTGCAGTCGTATCGCCAAAGCTTGCGGGAACTCGCAGCAATAGTGGCCAAAGACAATCCAAGAGCCGCCGCCAAACTGCGAATCAACATCGATGACCAGGTGACGCAGCTTGCAGACCCGAATTTCCCGCGAAAAATTGGGCGTGTCAAAGGCACGTTCGAATTGGTTGCGCACCCGAATTACATTGTGATTCTGGAGGAGAGTGCAACGACTGTGACAGCGTTGCTCGTCGTGCACGCGAGACAGCAATGGCCAAACTGACAAATTGAAAAGCGGCTTTGCCAGGTGTCGAAACCACCCGGCAAAGCCTAACCAAATCCAACTGTATAAGAGTCAAAAATGGCTACTAACGAGAATACCAAAAAACCAAAAACAGAGTCTGAAATTCAGGCCATGCTTGCAAATTTGAAAGCCAGAGGCAAACCCGGCCCAGTTGTCATACCCGGCGACCTCATGATCACGGCACAGCCGCCGACCGTTGCACAGTTGCCACTTTGGGCCGAACCAGTGCGCGGCGTGCCAAATGCAGTGCTTCGCTCTGCTTTGTTTGGAGCAATCAAGCGTGGCAAACGGGCATACCAGCAGGGCGTGAAAAAAGCCAGCGTCGAGGGCGTGACCGTCATTCACACCGGCCCACAGCTTGATCAAGCAGATTTAGACGTTTGGCAGCAATGCTTGCACTTAGCCCGCACTGGCGGGCTTGGCACGCGCATCCAGTTCACCGCAGGAGGTTTTTTGAAAGCCATCGAGCGGGGCACTGGTAAGAGCCAACATGAATGGCTCAAAAATGCCTTTCGCCGCCTGTCGTCGTCTGTTGTCGAGGTGGCAGAAGGCAAGCGAGCCTACTTTGGGCCGATGCTGCACAGAGGCGCACGTGATGAAGAGACGGGGAACTATGTCATCGAGATGAATCCAGACATTGTGAAGCTGTTTGGTGCGGATGGGTGGTCTAGCATCGAATTTGAGGCCCGCAGGGCGCTCAAAAAAAAACCCCTTAGCCAATGGCTGCACGGCTTCTATTCGAGCCATGCAAGGCCATTCCCCATGAAAGTCGAGACCCTGCACAGATTGTGCGGGAGCGAAGCCAAGCTTTTGAAACACTTTAGGGCCGAGCTAAGGGATGCGCTGGACAAGCTGGCAGAGGTCACAGGCTGGACGCATGAGATTGACGATAACGATCTGGTGCACGTCGCCAAGACCGGCACGGACAGCCAGCAACGGCACCTAATCGCAAAACACGGTCAAAAACTGATCAAGAAATTAACCCAAAAATAACGGCATAGCGCCGACTGAAACGCCCTTCGGGGCGTTTTTTCGTTCTCACTTAGCCATACGGCATAGCACCGACCGTGGCACGGCATAGCACCGACCGTGGCACGGCATAGCACCGACCGTGGCACGGCATAGCACCGACCGTGGCACGGCATAGCACCGACCCATCCACAGGCCAGAAAACCCAGCAAACCCGCATGGATGCTAGGTTCCTGAAGTTTTATTAACTGCCCCTAATCCTCTCTTAATCTTCTTTTAATACCGCGTGCGACCCGCGCACCGTGCTTCTCATTCAAGGCACCAACTCCAGACCCCCCGCAAGGGGGGTAGAGACAGAGCCCCCAAGTCGCTCACTTCGTGTGCTCCAGGGCTTCGCCCTCGCCTACGACTCACCCAAATACCATTAAGTGACCCCTAGGGATCGAATCCGCACCCCCGAACCGCACTTCGTGTCGGTTCACAGGCCAACAGATCACCACGGCCACAGCACAACACAGGCGCAGTCAGGGCTTCGCCCACCCCACAAGGGGGTTCCCACCATCCGTTTATCAGGATGGCGAAGGGGTGAAGCGAAGTGCGAACAGCGCCAATCCAACACATCCAGGTGCAAGCCATCATCTGAACACCCGTACCGCTTCGCTACATGCCGCAAGCGGCATAAAACAGCCGTTCCTGCGATCTTCCGAAAAATCTAAAGGGATTGGGTGCCACGCGCCTTTTGAACGCGCCCAAGGCCGTTTTTAAAGGTTTTGCTGGTCGCCGCCATTTTCCGCGCCTAAAAATATTTTTCTCAATTCGCAGCATAACGTATCATAACAATCATATAATAACGTAACGTAACGTAACGTAACGTAACAATTAAGGAGTGTGTCATGGGTCGTGAATCAACAATCACGTTTGAGCAAATCGCAGCTGTCGCTGATGCAATGAAAATTGATGGTGTCAAGCCAACATCCCGAGCCGTGCGCGAACGCTTGGGCAACACGGGAAGCATGGGCACCATCAACAAGTTGCTTGGGCGCTGGAAATCCGGCCAAGAGCGACAAATCAGCGCCGCCCTGGTACTGCCGCCCGCATTGCAGCGGGTGTTGTTGGAGTTCATGGATACCGAATTGACCGCAGCACGCACCACGCTTGAAACCGAACTGGCCGACCAGCAGCAGGAAGCCGCCGATCTGGCAACCGAGAACGAACGCCAGGTAATCGAAAACGACACACAAGCCGAACTGATCGAACAACTACGCTCTGACGTAGCCGCCCACCAAGGCCGTGCCGGTCAACTGGAAGCAGACCTGACGGCAAGCCGAAAAGAGGCCGTGCGCGAACGCAGCGGGGCCGAGCTGGCCCGCACGGAACTCGCCAAGGCCCAGCTTCACCTTGAAGCCATGCCGCGCCTGGAAGCCGATTTGGTAGCTTTGAGAAACGATTTAGAAAAAGAACGCAAAGCCTGCCGACAAGCCGAGCAAGACGCTGCCGTGTTTGCCGCAAAGCTGGAAGCCGCCGAGCGCCGCGCAAAAGAAGCCGACGCCCGTACAGAAAAAGCCTCGACTGTTGCCGCCCAGATAGCTGACAAAGCGGATGCGGTGGCCCGTGAGCTGGTGAGCGCAAACGCTGCCGTGCAAGCTGGACAAGCCCGCTTGGAGAGCGTTGCCCGCGAAATAGATGATGCCAAAAAGGCCGTGGCCACGGCCAACGCCGATGCAAAAAAATCAGGTGAATCCGCCGCCGAGTTGCGCGGCCAGGTTGAAGCATTGCAGGCCCAGGCAATCAAGCCAGCACTCGAAGCCGCCGCCAAACCAGCAGCCAAGACCGCCAAAAAATCATGATCGAAACAATTGACGCCCTGCAATGGGCTGGCTGTGCAACCGGCGTGGCCGGTGCGTTGCTCCTGGCACTCAACATCAAGCGCTCGGGTTGGGGTTTCGTACTGCTCCTCATATCCAACGGCTTTTGGACTGCATTTGGTAGCTGTACTGGGTTGTTGACGCAACCTGGTGCAGTGCTTAAATTTTTACTCTTTTAATCAAATAAATTAATGCATAAAAATGCTTTTAAGTAAATGAATAAAATCATCAATCGGGAAGTGTTGCGATGAATGCCCGAAGTAGCTCAGAGATAGACGTTTTGCTTTTCGCAGCATGAATCTTCAGCTTTTGATGTTCAGCTTCTGTCACTTGGGCATTGATGCGTACAAGCACCGGCTCATCTTCCATTGATAGATTTTGCTTGCTGACACTAGGACGGCCCGCAGCCAATCCGGTAGTTTTTTTATTCGCGTTCATTTGCTATTTTGCTTATTTGAGTAATTGCACTAATTCGTTTTTGAGTGCCAGGAAATCTGTCGCTGCGTCGCCGTTCGGCTCAATGTCAAAAACGGTCTGTCCGGTTGCAGCCGTGCTTGGGTAAGCCACTCGCTGCATGATCCGGCTTGTTAATACGGGCAACCCGTAGCCAGCCAGTGCGTCGGCAACCTCTTGGCCAAGCTTGGTGCCGGTAATAGCACGCGAGACAACGAATGCAGCCTGCAGCCGCCCATCTGTGACTTCAATCCGCTGTTTAACCAGGTCAACCAAATCCGCAGCCGCCCAGATATCGTAGGGACTCGGCTGGACTGGGATCAAAACAAAATTAGCAGCTTTGATTGCAGACACCGCCAAATCTGACGCTTGGGGCGCTCCGTCAATCACAACAAAATCAGTTTTTGCCAAGCTTTTTAAATCTCGTTCGATTGTCGGGCGGTCGATTCCAATCACCGACAAAGGCTGTTCGGCACGAGCTGCCGAACAGTCGCGTGCGCTGCCTTGTGGGTCTGAGTCCACCAGCACGACGCTTGCACCGTCGAGCTGCAACACCCTCGCCAAGTGCGTAGCAATGGTGGTTTTCCCACTGCCGCCTTTTTGATTTAAGACTGCAATCACTTTCATGAGGTTCCTTCATTTACACTAAAACATAAAGAAGTATATGTGTTTTTGAGTAAAAGAATAAATACTTCGTCACACCACAAAAAAAGACTGTATAAAAAACACGTACTTTCACATGCACCCTGCAAACCCCAGCGCGTGCTACGCACTCGGAAGGGCTTCGCCCTCCCCGCCTCTGCGGCCGCCCACCCAATTCAGGCGTGCCGCCCCGCTGTCGCGGTTCCCCCTACATACCAACACAACACCACGGCTGACGCCGGGGCGCAGAGCGCCCCCCGTGCTAGGCACGGTGCCCCCGAATGCACCTGGCGGCGCATCAACCTACAACACCATCAATAGGCCCCAAGGGGCCGCACAGACACCCCAAATGCAAGACGGAACTTCGTGTCCGTCAGGGCTTCGCCCGGCACACAAGGTGCATCCCAATATCCGTCGATCAGGAAGAAAGGTCTTGCAGCGGCACTGAAGGCAACGCCAA
>Ga0116159_1004166_pt1 | contig 12408 bp, 9 predicted proteins | sample AD_JPNAS1_MetaG_FD_89878 | JGI IMG/M metagenome (GOLD analysis project Ga0116159, IMG submission 89878) | Active sludge microbial communities of municipal wastewater-treating anaerobic digesters from Japan - AD_JPNAS1_MetaG | ecosystem: Engineered > Bioreactor > Anaerobic > Digestate | place...
GAACATTTGGCATCGAAAAACAAATCGCCCGTTTCGCCCTCAAGTTCAAACTCCTTTGAAGCGGTAAAAGAGAGTTCATATTCATTCTCATCGAAAAAAACATAGTTTTCAGCCGCTAACGGCAAAAAGCCGCTTATCAAAAGCAACCAACCAATTACCATGTATTTTGAACGGATTGCCATCAAGCGTTCACTATTTGGTTTGAGATAATTTAATATCGCGAATTTGCAACTGCATGGAAGTGTTACCGTTAAACACATTTTCCTCTATGGTGTAGCAAATGTCCAGCGGATTAAACGCCTTCAAATCATCATTGTAATCCTTCATGCGAAATGCAATGCCGTTCATCACATTTTCGCAACTGGAATCTACCATTTCCAACTTCAAATGCTCTTGGTCTCGACCAACTAAACGGCTATTACCTTCATAGTCGAACACCCGCCGCGTGCAAAAAACAGGTTTCATATTACCGGGGCCAAAAGGACCGCATTGCCTTAAAATACGGAAAAATTTAGGCGTAATCTCTTTAAATGTAATTTCGGAATCTATCTCTATTTGCGGAGTTTTTTGTTCCGGCAAAATATTTTCCTGCACATACGCCTCGAACCGCTTTTTAAATTCTTCCAAATTTGATTCTTTCAGCGTCAATCCCGCCGCATAGATGTGTCCGCCGAAGTTTTCCAGCAAATCGCGGCAACTATCAATTGCTTTGTAAATATCGAAACCCGTCACCGAACGCGCCGAACCGCTCACAAAGCCATTAGCCAACGTCAGCACAACAGTCGGACGGTAATATTCTTCAGCCAAACGCGATGCCACTATACCAACAATGCCTTTGTGCCATTCGGGGTTATAAATAACAATAGAAGCCTGTTCTTGAGCGATTTCACCTAACAAAAGTTTTGCTTCTTCCGTGGTTTGTTTATCAATATTGCGCCGCTCATCATTGTAGTTATTAATGCAATCGCTCTTTTCACGAGCGAAATCGGCATCGCGAGACACCAACAATTCCACCACTTCGCGGGCGGACTGTATGCGCCCCGAAGCATTGATGCGCGGACCTATTTTAAACACTATATCGCTGATTGTTATATCTTTATTAGTCAATCCACACAAGTTAATAATGCTTTTCAGACCTAAACGCGGATTTTCGTTCAACTGCTTTAATCCAAAATAAGCCAACACCCTATTTTCGCCTGTTATCGGCACTATATCGGAAGCAATGCTGACTACCACCAAATCCAACAACGGCTTAAGTCTTGAAAAATCAATGTTATTGTTTTGTGCAAAAGCTTGCATCAATTTAAAGCCGACACCGCAACCCGACAAATGTTCGTAAGGATAGGTGCAATCGCTCCGCTTGCTATCCAAAACAGCCACAGCTTGCGGCAATTCGTCGTCGGGCGTGTGATGGTCGCAAATAATAAAATCAATGCCGAGTTTTTTGGCATAATCGACCTTTTCTATCGCCTTTATGCCGCAATCCAAAGCAATAATCAATGAATAACCGTTACTTTTAGCGTAATCAATTCCTTGATAAGAGATGCCATATCCTTCGGTATAGCGGTCGGGAATGTAGAAATCGATGTTAGATGTGTACCGTTGAAGCAGAGTGTAAACCAACGCAACGGCTGTAGTGCCGTCCACATCATAATCACCGTAAATTAGGATGCCTTCCTTTTTCGCCAAAGCTAAATTCAGCCTATCAACTGCCTTGTCCATATCTTTCATTAGAAAAGGGTCGTGCAGTTGCGACAAATCGGGACGAAAAAACAAGCGGGCTTCCTCAAATGTTGTGATGCCCCTTTGGACAAGAATTTTAGCAATAACAGGGCTAACGCCTAACTCTGTGGTGATTTGCTGTTGTAAAACTTCTTGTTGGGCATCAATGGGAGTAAAAATCCATTGAGTTTCCATTTATCTATATTTTTTATTTTCATTTTTTTGCTGTAAAAAATAGCGATAACGGGACTATTTGTAGTGTCATGTTTTCCAAAAATCGCTTGTGCATTTTAACTTGTAAAGTTAGGAAAAAATTCGGAGAAAATTGCCGTTTTTCCCGTAAATCTGTTTTTCAGCATTTATAAGCCTACAATACAGTATGTTTTATCTCTTAAAAATAGAGATTTCTATCCGTTTCCGACAAAAAAGATGTACTTTTGTAGAACAGATTTCTATGTTATGAACGAAACATTGAAAAAAGCGGTGGAAGTGTTGCGTCAAGGCGGTGTTATACTCTATCCTACCGACACTATTTGGGGACTTGGTTGCGATGCCACCAACGCAACGGCTGTGCAACGCATTTACGACATTAAGCAACGCGCCAACTCGAAAGCAATGCTGGTGCTGATAGACAGTAGCGCCAAACTGCAAGGCTACGTGCGCGAAGTACCTGATATAGCGTGGGATTTGATTGATTTGAGCGAAAAACCGCTTACTATCATCTACTCGGGCGCAAAAAACTTAGCCGAAAACCTTGTAGCCGAAGACGGTTCGATAGGCATACGCATCACTCGCGAAACGTTCTCAAAGCGCCTGTGTGAACAGTTTCGCAAACCGATTGTTTCCACTTCGGCGAACATCAGCAACACAACAGCACCAAAAAGTTTCGGTGAAATAGACGAAATCATCAAAAATAACGTTGATTATATTGTTGACTACCGACAGAATGAAAAGATACAAGCTACCGCATCGAGCATTATAAAATTGGAAGTGAACGGACAAATTACCATTATTAGGAAGTGAAACAGAAGCAATGAAGAACCAGAAACTGAAATATTTAGCGATGGATTTTTTATCCGCCATGTTAGTGTGGATATGCTTTTTCATTTTCCGCCGCACGTTCAACGATTTGCGCTTCGTTACTGACGTGCCGTTTTTTGTTCCGTCTTACAATCTTTGGCTTTCGGCTACTTTTTATCCGTTTTTAGCCATTTTTATCCACTATTTAAGCGGATTTTACAATGCTAACAGAAGTTTTTCGCGAGTAACGGAGTTTTTGACCACTTTTATTTCTGCTTTTTTCATCACGCTTATCACCTATTTCGTTTTGCTTATAGATGACGTGGTAGTTTCTTACACATTCTACTATAAATCGTTCCTCGTACTACTGACGTTCCAATTTGTTTTTACTTACATCGGACGATTTTACCTCACTCAGCAATACTACAATCGCATTAAAAAAGGACTTATCAAAAGTTATACGCTGATTATCGGCACCGGCACATTGGCACAAAAAACCACTATGGAATTTAACAAAAAAATACGCAAATACGGCAACTCCATAGTCGGCTACGTTACTTTGGGACATTCAACATCGCAATGCGAAGGTCCCATTTTGGGCGATATTGCGCAAGTGGGCAACATTATTAAGAACTACAACATACACAACGTTATCATCGCCATTGACAAAGTATCTGATGATGAGCTTTTTAAACTAATCAACGACTTGATAATCTACAACGTTACTATACAGTTTCCACCGTCACAATTTGAAATTTTGACCGGAAAAATCCGAATAAAAGATATTGATGCCTCGCCATTTGTAACCATTTCGGAAGTGTCGATGCCGGCATGGCAACAATCATTTAAACGCGTATTTGATATTTTTTGCAGTGTTATTGCACTTTTTTTGTTTTTACCTTTCCTCGCTTACATAGCCGTGCGAATAAAGAAAGATTCCAAAGGCGATGTTTTCTACCGTCAGGAACGCATAGGGAAAAATGGACGCCCGTTTAACGTTTTAAAATTGCGCACGATGTACGAAGATGCTGAAAAAAACGTGCCACTGCTGTCATCGCCCAACGATGAAAGAATAACGCCTTTCGGGTGTTTTTTGCGGAAATACCGAATTGATGAAATTCCACAATTTTGGAATGTTTTGAAAGGTGAAATGTCTATTGTAGGACCACGCCCCGAAAGACTTTATTTTATTCGTCAAGTTATGGAACACGCACCTTACTATTGCCTGCTCTACAAAATACAACCCGGACTGCTCTCATGGGGACCGATAAAGGTTGGTTACTCCGATTCCATCGACAAAATGATAGAACGCCTCAACTACGACATCATTTACATGGACAATATGACATTGCTCAATGATTTGAAAATCATTATTTACAGCCTTGAAGTAATTTTCAAAGGCAAAGGCATCTAAAAACAAATTCCTTTATCTGTTCCCTTTCGCCCGATTGTGGGTAGAACACAACATTTGACAATTTTCAATACTTGTTGCTCCGCCTTTGCTCCATGCGGAAACATGGTCGGCATCCATTTGTTTAAATTCCCAAATTTTAGTGCGATTGTTTTCGTGTCCAATGGCACACAGCGGACAGTTAGATATTCCGTTTGCCTTTGCTTTTTCAGTTTGCTGATTGTAAACGGTTTTTTTCGTGGCGTCGTCAAATATACGCACTTCGAGCAATTTACTATCGACACAACCGCCAAGCACATACTCAAAAATTCCTTTTTTGCACACCACGTAAGGGTCGGAATAAAGTTTCTGTACTTGTTCGTTCACAGTTTTTGGATTGTAGGCTTTTGTGTGATAAGTTTCATAAAGTCGTCCCCATTCCAGCCCGCACATTTCTTTTTTTACATCAATAAATACGCCATCAATCCAGTCAATTACAGTGTTGAAATAAGTTTTCAATTCCGTAATATTAGTATCGTGGCGATGGCGACTCATATAGCTTTCAACCGTTTCTCCCTTTTTGGCACTTATCCATTCGAGAGCACGTTCAAGAATTTCCTGCCGATTTACATTACCATTAATATAAGCATTCCATTTCATAACGTTTGAATTGCCCGTGTTGCTAAATTCGGCTTTGGCAAGCGTTACAAATTCGCCGCAATAAACGGCATTGTTTATCTCCTGACGATTGAGTGGTATGCCCGCAATATTAATAGTTTTGAACCACTCCTTAATATCGCTTTCCGTGCCTTCGCACTCATAAATTAAGAGAGAAGTTTCGAGAATTTTTTGCTGTTTATCGACAGGCAAACCGTCAAAATATTGTTCCATACCGTTTTCGTCTTTTATGGCAAATTTATTGGTAACGTAACGCCCAAAACTTGTGATGCGCTGCTGACCGTCCAACACTTCAAAACGTCTTTCTACTTGTGAAGCGGCGTTCTGCGTCTCTACCACATTGAAATAAATCAGTCCCAACGGATAGCCTTTGAGAATGGATTCAATGACAGCAACATCTTTTTTGCCGTCGGCGTAGATGTAGTTGCGCTGATATTCGGGCTGAATGGTGAGCATGCCCGAAAGTCCAAATAATCCTTTGCCTTCGAGTTCGTTGTAAACAAAGCCGTCGCAAATTTGTGCAACTGTAATGTCGGTACGTAGTGTGGTTTTCATAATATTTTTGATTTTTACAATTTTCTATATTATTGTTTTTTACGAATTAAAATGCGTTGAAATACTTTTTCATACAAATTATTTTTAATAAGAACGCCACTTGCGTTTAAATCATAAGTTCCTTTTTTTCCGAATTTATCAAAATAGGCTTGTTTACATTCTGCTGATTCATAAATTTTTGTTTTAAGTTGATACAAGTCTTCATTTTCACACATTCCCATTATCTCAAATTGTTCGGGACAATATTTATCTAAAAAAGAAATAGGAACACCCATCACACCTTCGTAATCACTTGGAATAGCATCGGTAAACGGCACTTCTATAGCATCGTAATTATCGTACTTTTGATATTCTTTTCCGCGTATCTCTTTATGTTTGCTGAATTTAATGTTTTCCGCCATAGTCATTAGTTGCAAAGGTCGATGACGACGACCATGTTCTAAGTTGGTAAACCAACAAGTATTCCCCATTTTTTGAAAACCGCCGTCGGGCTTTAAATACTCTTTCGCGCCACTCGAAACACCAAGCCAAATTTTATTTTCTTTGATTAACGGAAAAACTTCTTTGTAAGTAATTGCATTCATATTTCCGATAATTACAAATTGTTTATCGGCTTCCACAATCCACGCCAAAAATTCACGAAACAATGAAAACGGCGGGTTAGTTACAATAATATCGGCTTCATCGCGCAAACGTTTTATTTCGTCGCTGCGAAAATCGCCGTTGCCCTCCAAATAGTTCCATCGTAAATCTTCAATATCAATTTTACCGTTGCGATTGGAATCGTGAATAAGTGTAAAAATTTTTCCGTTGGTTTTGCTTTTATCGGCGTTGTAATTAGGATTTTCAGTTTCAAACGGAGTGGGTTGCCATTTGGTTTTGTAAGTTTTACTTTTGATAGCAAACGACGTGGAAATGAGTTTTTTCAAACCCAAAATTTCAAATTTCTGTGCAAAAAATCGGGTAAAATTACTCCATTCTGGGTCATCGCACGGTAGTAGAACGGTTTTGCCGCGAAATGTATCGGCATCGTAATCGAGATAAGCGTTTAACTCTTTCTCTATATCGGCAAATTGTGTGTAGAACTCGTCGTTTTTCGCGTTTTTGGCTCGCGACAGATTTTTATTAGCCATAACGATTGATAGTTAGCGCACCACTATCAATCACATAAACGTGCATAAAATAGGCGTGAGCCTCTTGCACATTCACTAAGGCAGCCCAGGAATGGAGCCTTTGCAGTCCTCAAGAAAACCCACGCCTACTGGCGTGAGCATTTCTATCATAAGGACTGCAAAGACAATTCCTAAAAAATTGCCTTACAAATCGTTTCGTTTCTTTTATTCCTAAATAAGTTTCCTGGGCTTTTCAGTGAACGTGAAACGATAGTTAATGCTATGTTTTATTTTTATGTTTGTATACAGGCAGTACTATTAACTGCCTGCATTTTTATTTTTCGATATTTTGTTTCGTTTTGTTAGTGCAAATATACTATTTTTTACCACGCAAACAAAGGATAGTTAGCCATTAAAGCATTCACTTCTTTGCGTACGGCGGAAATAACCGCTTCGTTTTCAGGATTTTCCAGCACACGGTCAATCAAATCCACTATCACAGGCATCATATCCTCTTTCAAACCGCGCGTAGTAATGGCGGGCGTACCAAAACGCAAACCCGATGTCTGGAACGGCGAACGGCTATCGAACGGTACCATATTTTTATTGGTGGTAATATCGGCAGCTACCAAAGCACTTTCAGCCAATTTTCCGGTCAATTCGGGAAATTTGGTGCGCAAATCGACCAGCATGGAATGGTTATCCGTGCCATCGGAAACAACTTTGTAGCCTTTCGCCATAAAAGCATTAGCCATAGTAGCCGCATTCAGTTTCACTTGTTTTTGGTACTCTTTAAATTCGGGTTGCAATGCTTCGCCAAAAGCTACCGCCTTAGCCGCAATCACATGTTCGAGCGGGCCGCCCTGTATTCCGGGGAAAACAGCCGAATCTAACAATGCCGACATCATTTTTATTTCGCCTTTTGGAGTAGTTTTGCCCCACGGATTAGGGAAATCTTCACCCATCATAATAACGCCGCCACGCGGACCACGCAAAGTTTTGTGCGTTGTAGAAGTAACAATGTGAGCATGTTTTACCGGATTATCGAGCAATCCTGCAGCAATCAATCCCGCCGGATGCGCCATATCCACCATAAAAATAGCACCGATTTGGTCGGCAACTTTACGGATGCGGGCATAATCCCACTCACGACTGTAAGCCGAAGCTCCGGCAACAATCAATTTCGGATGTTCACGCAAAGCCACTTGCTCCAATTGGTCGTAATCCACACGACCGTCTTCTTCTTTTACATTATATTCGAGTGCGGTAAAGTTCATTCCCGAAAAATTGACGGGCGAACCGTGCGATAAATGTCCGCCATGTGACAAGTTTAAGCCTAAAAACTTATCGCCATAGTCGAGACAAGCGATAAATACCGCCATATTTGCCTGTGCGCCGGAATGCGGTTGTACATTTGCCCACACTGCTCCAAAAAGCTCTTTCAGGCGGTCAATGGCAATTTGTTCACTTTGGTCAACTATTTCGCAACCGCCGTAGTAACGCTTGCCCGGATAACCTTCGGCGTACTTGTTGGTCATTACCGAACCCATGGCGCGCAACACTTGGTCGCTTACAAAATTTTCAGATGCAATGAGTTCAATGCCTTTTAATTGGCGTTGACGCTCTTGTTCAATAAGGTCGAAAATCAGATGGTCTGTTTTCATTGTTTTTTAAAATTAATTAGATTATTTATTTTGTGTACTTTATCTTTTTTTCTTACGCACGCTCCAGCCGAATTTGCCAATTACTTCGCCCAGTTTGTAATAATGTCCATGCGAATAGGCTATCAGTTTGGCTTTTTGCAAATCGAATGCTCCCGTCTTTTCGTTGATATAGCGATTGTCAGCCTGCACGTTTACCACTTTGGCAATGAACATATCGTGGCTGCCAAGTGATTGAATATCTGTTACCTGACACTCGATTGAAAGTGGAGATTCTACAATAATGGGAGCAGCCACTTTTTCGCCGCGACGGGGTGTGAGCTTCATCTCAACAAATTTATTACAGTCCTTTCCGCTACGAACACCGCACCAATCGGTGGCAAAAGCCATTTCTTCATTAGTGAGATTGAGCACAAATTCGCCGGTTCGTTTGATAATTTCGTATGAATGGCGTTCCGGTCGTAATGACACATAACACATTGGCGGGTCAGAACAAATAGTGCCCACCCAACTTGCCGTCATCATATTATATTCGGTTTCATCGGCTCCACACGACACCAATATGGCAGGTAGCGGATAAATCACCGTTCCGGGTTTCCATGAAGTTTTCATAATAATTCAATAATTTATTTCTTTTGTATCACTCTTCTATTTTTGCCATTTTTACCCAAGAAATGCCAGCCATCCCGTTGATAATCAAAAAGAAAAAGAACAATACAACATTAAATATATTACCGTTAATGGTAAAAATAACAATGCCAACTATGCTATAAATTGTCCAATAAATCCACGAATCGATTTTTTTATAAATGAGCCAAAAGTTCGCCAAAATGACCGAAGCAAGCAATGCGCCGCGCAACACTTTTGAAAGAACATTTTCATTGCCAAAAACAAAAGTTTCCAACAAATAAACAACCGCCATCAACGCTGCAAAAACAAAAAGCGACACAAGCATTTGCTTCGTTTCCAAAAATTTAGGGCGAAGCGGTTCTGTGGCTTCAGCGTTAGTTTTCGATGTTTTAGTCCAAGCACGAATAGACATTATTTGAAATGGCGCAAATACACAAATGTACAAAAAAGTAGATGTATAATCGCCAAGTAAAAACATTTGTATACCCAACAACACCGACATTAAAATACCCATGAAAAAACCTATGTAATTAGCCGGATTACGAATTGACAAAACATATCCTACGCCAATAATGCTCGCCGGAATGCCGATACAAAATGCCGTATCCGAAAATTTCAACAACACACCTTGCAGCGACGGCACCAACAATTCGACAATATAAAGTACGGCAAACAGAACTCCAAACAAAAAAGTAGAAATCAGCATATTACAAGCTGTTTTAAGCCAAAGTTGCCGAGTTTCAACTTTCATAGAAAAAATTAATTACAGATTTTTTGTTTATAAATTTGAAACTACAAAGATACAAAAAATAGCGGTGGTTTCAATACATCATACATTAAAACACGCAGCAAATTTTGTAAAGCCTTATTTTTATCTCTTTTTTGTTTTACCAAACAACTTGTCAATCAAATCGGTACGCCCCATGCGTTGCAGTTCGCGTTTTATTTGCGTCCGCGTTTCGGGCTTATACCAAAAAAAGAAATGCCGCTGCGCCAGCTTTTCCGATTGTTTGCGCGCCACAAAAATTGGTTTCAACGTATAAGGATTTAAACCTGTGTGGTACATTTCTGTCGCCAATGTCATCGGTGTCGGCGTAAAATCTTGCACCTGTTCCAACTGAAAATTAAGGTTTTTCGTTTCTACAGCCAATTCAGCCATATCCTGCAATTCGCACCCGGGATGGCTCGAAATGAAATAAGGAATTAACTGTTGGTTTAAATGTTCATCAGCATTTATTTTGTCGAAAATACGCTTAAACTCTCTGAAAAGTGAAAAATTCGGCTTGCGCATCACCGCCAACACCGCATCCGATGTATGTTCGGGTGCCACTTTGAGCCGCCCCGACACATGTTTCGTTATTAATTCACGCGTATATTCTCTGTTGGCTTTGTCCACTGTTTCATTGCCGGTACGGTGCAACAGCAAATCGTAACGTATGCCGCTACCGATAAAACTTTTCTTCACGCACGGCAACGCATCTACCCGACGATACAAATCGAGCAAGGGACGATGGTCTGTATTCATATTTTTGCACACTTGCGGAAAAACACACGACGGACGTTTACATTTGACGCAAAGCTCCAAATCGCGACCACGCATTTGATACATATTAGCCGAAGGACCTCCCAAATCGCTCAAATAACCTTTAAAATCGGGCATTTCAGCTATTTTCTGAACTTCTTTCAGCACCGATTCAGCACTTCGCGAAACGACAAATTTGCCTTGATGCATGGAAATGGTACAAAAAGCACAACCACCAAAACAACCACGGTGCGTATTCACCGAAAAACGTATCATGTCGAATGCCGGAATAGTTTTACCTTTATATTTCGGATGCGGCAAGCGCGTAAACGGCAAATCGTGAACAGCATCCAATTCTTCCGTTGTCATCGGCGGAAAAGAAGGATTTACAACCACAAACCGATTATCAACGGGCTGTACCAAATGCTTTTGATTTAGCTTGTTCGATTCCTCCTCTATGGTGCGAAAAGTTATCGCCATTTGACGCTTGTCGCGAGCGCACACCGTATGTGAAGCCAGCAAAACTTGGTCGTTACACTTCGGCTGTGTCGCCGATAAATAGGCTATTTGTGGAATGTTGCGACAATCGGTTAACGATTTTCCATTCTGCAAAGCACGCACCAAAGCGCATATAGGTTGTTCGCCCATACCATAAACCAGTAAATCGGCTTGCGTATCCACTAAAATCGATTTATGCACACTATCTGTCCAATAATCGTAGTGCGAAAACCGCCGCAAACTCGCCTCAATGCCACCGATAACCAAAGGCACATCGGGATAGAGATTTTTAAGAATTTTAGAATAGACAATTGTCGCATTGTCGGGACGTAATCCTGCCTGTCCGTTGGGTGAATAGGCATCGTTAGAACGCAAACGTTTGTTGGCTGTGTAATGATTTACCATCGAATCCATACAGCCGGCAGAAATGGCAAAAAACAGTCGCGGACGACCGAATTTTTTAAAATCACGAAAATCGCCATGCCAATCGGGTTGCGGAACAATAGCCACGCGCAACCCTTCAGCTTCCATTACCCGCCCGATGACCGACGCACCAAACGACGGATGGTCAACATAGGCATCGCCCGAAAAGAGCACAACATCCACATCGTCCCAACCACGAAGTTTAATCTCTTTTTTAGTAGTCGGTAAAAAATCGGTCAGTTGATAAGGCATTGTAAATTAAGAATTTAAAAACAATTCGTTTTTGCAGAAACGTTATTGATTGAGACGTTGTTGTATCATTTGTTCGTATTTTGCTCGTTTTTCTCCATTAATGGCAATGCGGTCGGGATTGATATTTAAAATTTCCGGCATACCGATACCTTTATCTTCAAAAAGCACACTACCATCGGACGATTTTATCAATAACAATTCGTCGTACAACTCATGTTTTTCGGTAAACGTCAAAAATTGCAATGTATCTTTGGCAATGGTAACTATTTGATAAAAACGATTTCCCAATCCGTATCGGTCATATCCCGATTGCAAATTTATTCTATAATCTTTGGGCGAACATTGACTAATTACATAAACGGGAATGGTTTGCAAGCCGTCTTTCGCACGAGTTGTTTTTCTTGCATACGCATGTTCGTGTCCCGCCAGCACCAAATCCACTTTGTATTTGGCAAACAACGATTGGAAAGCTTTACGGATGAGTAAATTATTATTTTTGTGGCGAATAGAAAAAACAGGGTGATGCATAACAACAATACGCCATTTAGCCGTTTGAGCTTCTTTCAAAGCTTGTTCTAACCACTGCCGCTGCGAATAAAGGTACCAAAAATCGCGATTGGTATCCAAATAAATGAAAGCCGCATCGCCATAACGCATTGCATAAACAGCCATATTATCGTGTCGTTCCGCCAAAAAATAAGGAAAAGTATAGATAAAACGCTCTTCCAAACGTCTCTCAATGCCTTTCAGATAATCATGATTGCCGGTACAAGAAGTTATCGGCACCGACATGCGAAACGGTTGCGTAGCGACAAAAAATTCATTCCAATATTGGTCGTGCGGACGTTCTATCAAATCGCCTGCAAAAATCCAAAAATCGGTCGGGAAACGCTCGGCAATTTCGGGCAAAAGTTGTCGCGAAAAACCGTCTGCTTTGTCCTGCAC
>Ga0116159_1004174_pt1 | contig 12399 bp, 12 predicted proteins | sample AD_JPNAS1_MetaG_FD_89878 | JGI IMG/M metagenome (GOLD analysis project Ga0116159, IMG submission 89878) | Active sludge microbial communities of municipal wastewater-treating anaerobic digesters from Japan - AD_JPNAS1_MetaG | ecosystem: Engineered > Bioreactor > Anaerobic > Digestate | place...
AACGAAACCCGGCCTCATAGTACGCTGGGATTTCTCACGCCAAAGGAATTTGCACAAAAAGAAGAAACTATGTTATTGAAAAACCCTAATGCGCAGTGGCACTATAACTGGGGGTAGTCCCCCACGACGCCAGAGACAATTAAGAGCATCCCCATAATAGCGGGTGCATCCAACCGCTGCCCAAAGTATAGCCAACCAACAAGCGTGATCAGGACTATGCCTACGCCGCCCCAGACAGCATATGCAATACCTACAGGAATTGTGCGAAGCGTCAAAGATAGGAAGAAGAACGAAGCGCCATAAGCAACAATCGTCAATAGAGACGGCCATAACTTACTGAAGCCGTCGCTGGCTTTGAGTCCTGACGTTCCAACCATTTCCGCAACAATCGCCACTAAAAGATAAATCCAACTCTTCATTCCATTTCCCTTCACATTCATTTTGCCCAACGAAAAAATCAGCCGGAGCGTTAGCGATCGTTTGTTAGGTGCTCTTATTTCTTGCCGACCCACGATTAATATGTTCATCCAGAGGCTCACTACAAAATCGAATAACATCTCCCGTTTCTAAGTCGGTAATTTTTTCGTAGTACCAAGGCGGAGTACGATCCCGGTCAATCCACCATTCTTTCTGAACAAACTTTCCTGTACCTTGATTCAATTCCTCTCCAATAATTTCGTCTAATCGGATTTTTTCTTTCCCTGTCAAAGAAGGGTCTTTGTGCTTAAACCGCCGCGATAAATGATCCTCAAGTTTGAGCTCATCCTGACAGAATATTTCCAGATAACGCCCAGTTGAGCCGCATTTGGGACAGGGTTTTCTATCTGACGCAGGTAGACTTGGCGGTTCATCGATTTCAACACGACATTTAGCGCATATACTCATTTGACACCTAACAGAGCCGCGACTGAGCCGTTCCTTGGAGTCGGTTCTAGTCGCTTGTTCGGCCGCCGCAGGCGGTTGAGCAAGCGACAATCAGGCGCGGCTCCGTTAGCCCGCCAGCGTATGCGGCGGGCGAACATTGTTTATACGGATCGGTGCTAATATTGCAAACGCCGACAGCTTGGTCGGCCTAATACGCCTGATAAGATGATTAATGTTTTTTATTTAATACATTAATGTCACTGAGCTATCAACCAATTTTTTTATTTTCCACTTGGGATATTATCCGGATCCGCATAATATCCCAACTGATTTACTAGTGATTATTCACTAATTTTCAAATCCACTATACAGATTACTATTTGAAAAGTTTGAAATATTATTAGAGTTGTATTTTCAACGTTTCAGGAAGCAAAAATTGCATTTGCCACCTACAAAGGGTGCGTGGAGGCACGTTATCTACACTGAGCATTACGGATCGAAAGAGAGTAACGAAAAAATCAGCCGGAGCCTATCGATCGGTTGGATTGCCGGATTGGGCTATCCTTCCTCCCTGCTTTTGTCCCTTGTCAAGGGCTGACCCCGTTTCTCCCCTGCAAACGATCGCGCACTTCCCGAAGAGTGTTGACAAAATTCTGAGGATGGCGCCGGTCTCCACTCCGCGCTTCCAACAGAGCGAATCGGACAGCCTCCCGAAGTTCGGGTTTGGATATTCTGCCCCAACGGTTCAAGTCTTCAGCGGGATCAGTCTTATGTTCATCAGGATTGTCCTTGAACCAATCTAGGTGAGAACGGTAGGGGTGGGGTTGTCTCTCCAAGAGTTTCAGGTACGCGTTAAAACAATCCTTCGAAAGCTGCTCACATGCTAGCCCACCGTAGTACTGCGCAAGACTTTCCACGGTAATCAACGAACAAGATGCGAATGCATCCGTATCCCATCGTTTCCCTCCGGCGTCCGCACCCAGATGTGTGTATGCGTGCGCCCACTCATGCGCGGCCACCACCGCAGTCATGGACTCGGGCGAAACACCGAATTTGTATGAAAACAGACCGATGACCAGCCAATAGAGATGGATTTCGGCATGATGGAAGAAATACGCTCCAAGAACATCTTGGTCGATCTTTACTATGAATTCTACAATATCATTGTCTAGCCCCGGAACACTGAATAGATTCAGCAACCTCCGAACATAATCAAGTGCCTTGCGCATCTCCTCCGGTGTCAAATGCGGATCAGTTACAAGTCTATTAAGTGGTTCGAGTGACTTTCCCAAATACTCAAGGCCGGTTTCAGCATTTAGAAGACTTGTCTTGTCGATGAATATCCTTGGCAAGGGGGGTATTGGCCGCCCCATAAGCCTCTTTCTTACGACAACGGGCAATCCAGGCACCACTTTTACCTTGATCGACGCCTTACCTGAGGAGTCGGAAAGCCTTAGCGCTGTTTCATTGCGTAGCGAGGCCTGAATTTTTGTCTTATAGTCCTTTGCTGCTTTCTCGATACGCAACTTTATATCAGGATCCTGCTCAAGAAGAAGAGATTCTAGTCCCCTCTCAATATCCCCACCGTGCTCCTCGAAAATATCGCCTGGATTTCCTGAATAGTAACCTTCCCCGAAAAGCATATTGTCCATTCCCATCAGTTGTTCCTCAACATTTCCAATCAGCCACCCTGAAGAGTACGTGCAGTTTCATTGTCGTTGATCTGTTTCCGCCGAACGAAAAAATCACCCGGAGCGAAGCGATCGGGTGTATTGATTTTGTTAGGCTAAAGTAAAATATAATCACACATTTATATTATTTTTCAAACACCAGTCTCTGATCTTATTATATTCAGCATCATCAATTATATTTGTCTGCTTCTCGTTGGGGAATATGCCATTATCAATTTCATTTTGATATTGCCGAATTGTTTTAATCATTAATTCTCTTACATTGATATATACTGGGGAATGTTTGAATTTTCTTTCATTAATTCCAAGTAAATCATATATTATTAAAACTTGGCCGTCACAATACTTTCCTGCTCCAATACCAATCGTAGGCATAGATACGTTCTCTGTAATGATTTTGGATATTTTTCCGGGAATTTTTTCTAGTATTATTAAATCTGCTCCGGTTTTATCTAATGACATTGCACCATTTAATAATTCAATTGCTTCAGAGAATAACTTACCTTTTGCAATTTTACCTTGCATCATTCTTGCCTGATCATGTTGAGGATTTAATCCTATATGGCACATAACGTTGATTTTATTTTCCTTCAATGAAACAAGGACATCTTTCTTAATGCTCTCAAATTTAACAGCATCTGCTCCCAGGTCGATTAGTTTTTTTGCATTTTTAACTGCCTCTTCAGGGGTCTCATAAGTTTTATACGGCAGATCAACAACGAGAAAAATATCTTTCTTGGCTCGGCAAACAGCTTTTGTGTGATGAATCATATCATCAAGTGTAACTTCCGTTTCATTTTGATAACCTAACACATTTGTTCCTACACTGTCTCCCAGGATTATCATGTCGATATCTGCTTCTTCTAATATCTTGGTCGTGGGATAATCATATGATGTTAATACTTTAATTTTTTGATTATTCTTTTTTTTCTCCTTCAAGTATTCCAAGGTTTTTTTCATCAACGTTCTCCTGATTAAAACATAAAAAATTATTTACTTACTTTCTACCCCTGCCTGCACCCTAACGGAGCCGCGACTGAGCCGTTCCTTGGAGTCGGTTCTAGTCGCTTGTTCGGCCGCCGCAGGCGGTTGAACAAGCGACAATCAGGCGCGGCTCCGTTCGCCCGCCAGCGTATGCGGCAGGCGAACATACGGCTCACTGGGAGCCTGCTTTTCCGGCGATCTAGTGCAGCCGATGGTTATATGGTTTCAAGTACGTGCTGATACAATAGCTCATAGATCGATTTAGGACCATGGCCGAGTAGCATTCTGCTTTGAGACCCTGTCTGAAAGAAGCTGACTCCGGCCACTTTCGTATCTTCAGAAAGGTTGGCCACGACAAATTTCTCAAACTTTTCGTCACAAGCCCATCTTGTCCACCATATTCCGCCGCCGCTCATACCAGAAAAATCCTTTGGTATATCTAGATTTGCGGGGATATCTAAATTCATGACAAAGTAATCCCAACCAGCTTCTTCAAACTGCTTTGACACTCCCGTACCATAGACAAATGACGATACTTTCTTTCGTTTAACATCCAGCAATTCGTCTGGATTTCCAAAGATTGTCCAATAACCCTCCGCCATGTCCGGTAAATATGACTTGGCGGCGACACGCTTATCAAGATTGAAGAACGCCTTTCCTTTCGCTTCTAAGTCGCTTGCGTATTTGTCCGGAAGTCTTACGAAGCCAATGTCGGGGACACGAACGCGAAATTCCTTCAGATCACCAGTAGCTTGCGGAATGGCGGGGGTCAGGTATTTCGTCTCAAAAGTGTAGTTGTCCCTGCCAACGAGCGTAAGCAGGAATTCATGTTTTCTCGCCTCTTCCCAAACATGCCTTGCCGTTATTACTCCATTGAATCCGTTAATCTGTGCCAGAGTCCCTGAGCAAGGAATAACCTGCGGGCAGTCATCATCATGCATCAACATCGTGACGGAGAAATTCCTCTGATGGTCATGAATTTCTTTTGTGAACGAGTGAGGCAACCCACTAATCAGGACCGAGTGTTTTCTTTCAGTCATTCATTTTTACCATATAACGGAACCGCGACTGAGCCGTTCCTTGGAATCGGTTCTAGTCGCTTGTTCGGCCGCCGTAGGCGGTTGAGCAAGCGACAATCAGGCGCGGCTCCGTTAGCCCGCCAGCGTATGCGGCGGGCTAACAATGTTTATACGGATCGGTGCTAATATTGCAAACGCCGACAGCTCTGTCAGCCTAACACCTCTCTATAAAATCTGTGTTTTTTAACTTAATAGCTTAATATTAAACAATAATCAACCTGTTTCATTTTTTTCGTGGAATATTATCTGGATCGGTATAATATCCCAACTCATTTGCTGGAGATTATATATTTCACCCATAACATTGAATGCTGATTGAAAGGTTGAATATTTACAGTAATTGACGTTTTAAGGATTACAGGAAGTACGCATTATCCGGATGAACCCAAATTAGTATAAACAAAGTTCAATACCATAGGGGGTGCTCAAAATCTCTAGGTGTCGTTGGCCTGAAACCGGCGGCTCAGTCACGCGCGAGTTTTTCAGAAATTGGACGAGGGGGGGGCGTTGCGGCGCGTCACGGTTATTAACAAAACTTAACATACAGGAGCTTTTATTTTTTGTCTGCTTACGAGCATGCGCGTATTACTCCCATAATTTATCAACTCTCAAGTGAAAAATCCTTGTGTGCTTACTAAAAGGGGTATCAAAGGGGTATAAAAAGGGTAACGTGGCGTTAAGGGACTACCTATAGCGATAGTAGAAATGCAATCTGTCTAATAGATGTTTGCAAAATCTAACATTAAACGAAGAATTCGGGTTTCAATCCACGCGCCCATGCGGGGCGCGACTCCAGTTAAGTAGTGGGTCTGTGTTTCATGTCTTTGTTTCAATCCACGCGCCCATGCGGGGCGCGACTTCCGGGAGACGAGAGAGGCCGCGCGTCGATTTTGTTTCAATCCACGCGCCCATGCGGGGCGCGACATCGAAAAACAGATTGCGTCGCAATCTCTTCGTGTTTCAATCCACGCGCCCATGCGGGGCGCGACCAGTGGGGCGCGAAGGTTGGGACAAGCAAAATATTGTTTCAATCCACGCGCCCATGCGGGGCGCGACGCGTTATTCAATACGATGATGCAAATCCACCGCGTTTCAATCCACGCGCCCATGCGGGGCGCGACCGTTTAATCCTTGAGCGTTTGCGACAGGACGAAAACGTTTCAATCCACGCGCCCATGCGGGGCGCGACGCATCCATGCCGGCCCAAAAAAAGGAGGAGATTATGTTTCAATCCACGCGCCCATGCGGGGCGCGACATCCGTTTATGGCGCGGATAACGCCATTGTGTTTGTTTCAATCCACGCGCCCATGCGGGGCGCGACTATCTTCGGCGTGCTGGAAGGTTTTAGCGCGTTGACCGTTTCAATCCACGCGCCCATGCGGGGCGCGACGGCGAAATGATGCGCACCGCGCCCTCGCCCGACGTGTTTCAATCCACGCGCCCATGCGGGGCGCGACGGCCGGCATTGTTTCGGGTTATTTTAACGATCCGGTTTCAATCCACGCGCCCATGCGGGGCGCGACAGTCAGGAGGCCTGAAAATGTTTCTTACGGAAGAAGTTTCAATCCACGCGCCCATGCGGGGCGCGACTAAAGGCGAAGTAGCATAAGTCAGGGCGTTAAGTTTCAATCCACGCGCCCATGCGGGGCGCGACATGTTATGGAGAAAGAAATTACGTTTCCCTGTTTGTTTCAATCCACGCGCCCATGCGGGGCGCGACGGTTTTACCGCTGCCGACTTCGCCGATCACCGCGAGTTTCAATCCACGCGCCCATGCGGGGCGCGACTTTTTAATAAGTTCGTCTTTGGGACGCATGGCGCGTTTCAATCCACGCGCCCATGCGGGGCGCGACGGCGTACGACCATGACGCGCTGGCCGGCGGCCTGTGTTTCAATCCACGCGCCCATGCGGGGCGCGACGGGTTTGGGGTCTTTGTGGTCAAATCATCGCTCGCGTTTCAATCCACGCGCCCATGCGGGGCGCGACACTACGCGGAGATGAGCCTCTGCGCGGTGGAGATGGTTTCAATCCACGCGCCCATGCGGGGCGCGACGCGGCAATTATCCCCGATAAATCCTACGCCCTGGTTTCAATCCACGCGCCCATGCGGGGCGCGACATGTTGCCGGCGCGCATAAGAAAAAGAAAGTTAATGTTTCAATCCACGCGCCCATGCGGGGCGCGACCCCGGAGCGTAGCGGTCGGGTGGAGCGACTGGTTAGTTTCAATCCACGCGCCCATGCGGGGCGCGACTTTTTAATAAGTTCGTCTTTGGGACGCATGGCGCGTTTCAATCCACGCGCCCATGCGGGGCGCGACCGTCCGCGCCCGCGCGCCGCCACGTCACCAAAACCGTTTCAATCCACGCGCCCATGCGGGGCGCGACACGCCGCCCTGGCGCGGCCTGTGCTACGCCGTCTTGTTTCAATCCACGCGCCCATGCGGGGCGCGACAGACGACCAGTTTTTCGTACGGAGACTGGTCGCGGTTTCAATCCACGCGCCCATGCGGGGCGCGACCGGGCTGTGACGGCCGCCCCGAAACCTGCAGAGACGTTTCAATCCACGCGCCCATGCGGGGCGCGACTGGGTAGCCGACCAGGCCGTTGTTAAGGTTTATGAGTTTCAATCCACGCGCCCATGCGGGGCGCGACAATGACAACCTTTTTCCAATCCCTGTCAACAAGTTTCAATCCACGCGCCCATGCGGGGCGCGACCCGTTTTATTGATGATACCCAGCGCCGTCGTCTCGTTTCAATCCACGCGCCCATGCGGGGCGCGACGTCGGATTCTACCGGATCGTTGCGGGAGGTTTCGGTTTCAATCCACGCGCCCATGCGGGGCGCGACTTTTTTGCCGCCGCAATGTTTTTTTCGTACTGCTGTTTCAATCCACGCGCCCATGCGGGGCGCGACCTCATCCTCCGCCGTCGGCGCGGCGGCCAGCACCAGTTTCAATCCACGCGCCCATGCGGGGCGCGACCTCGTCCAGCAGGTTGTTTAGCTCGGTCTGGCCCAGTTTCAATCCACGCGCCCATGCGGGGCGCGACCGCGATTAACGATAAGGTTCATCGTCGCTCGGCTGTTTCAATCCACGCGCCCATGCGGGGCGCGACCTGATAGCGCCAGCGCGGCACGGCCATCCGCAGGGCGTTTCAATCCACGCGCCCATGCGGGGCGCGACGGCCATTTTTTTCATCGCGTTAAAAGTTTTCTCGTGTTTCAATCCACGCGCCCATGCGGGGCGCGACCTTCGGTCATCGTGTAGCCCAAATCATCCAGCAAGTTTCAATCCACGCGCCCATGCGGGGCGCGACAAACGGGTTTCCCCGCGTGCACGATAGCAATATCGTTTCAATCCACGCGCCCATGCGGGGCGCGACTGACGCGCACGCAGTCGCTGGAGATTGACGCGCAGGTTTCAATCCACGCGCCCATGCGGGGCGCGACGTTTAACGCCGGGCACGGCCAGCAGGCGTTCCCTGGGTTTCAATCCACGCGCCCATGCGGGGCGCGACGACATAATCACCCACATCACCGTCACCACCGCCATGTTTCAATCCACGCGCCCATGCGGGGCGCGACATGGATCTGAGCGAGCAGTCGCCCAAGCGGACGCTGGTTTCAATCCACGCGCCCATGCGGGGCGCGACTTCTAACCGGAAATTCAAAGGCTAATGGATAACCAGTTTCAATCCACGCGCCCATGCGGGGCGCGACAATCTTCACCGGTGTTTTTACCAACATGAGCGAGTAGTTTCAATCCACGCGCCCATGCGGGGCGCGACGTCAAGTTCTTCATCCGCGCCATAACTTGAGGCCGTTTCAATCCACGCGCCCATGCGGGGCGCGACCTGTAAATCCCGCTGAAGATAAGAGCGCAATATCCGTTTCAATCCACGCGCCCATGCGGGGCGCGACCATAAACATTTTGTTTATCAAAGCAAGCATTGACTGTTTCAATCCACGCGCCCATGCGGGGCGCGACACTGTAAATCCCGCTGAAGATAAGAGCGCAATATCTGTTTCAATCCACGCGCCCATGCGGGGCGCGACTTCGCCAATGTATCAAAATCATACCGCCCAAAATTAGTTTCAATCCACGCGCCCATGCGGGGCGCGACGCCCTTAGCGTTTAGCCACGTAGCCGGATAAGGTATGTTTCAATCCACGCGCCCATGCGGGGCGCGACCGCTTATCACCGTGCCGGCCACGCAGTTCATCGCCCGTTTCAATCCACGCGCCCATGCGGGGCGCGACTCAAAATGATGCTTTTAGTTATCCATTAGCCTTTGTTTCAATCCACGCGCCCATGCGGGGCGCGACGATGAGCCATCTTGCGTATCTTGCCGAGCCGCCTGGGGTTTCAATCCACGCGCCCATGCGGGGCGCGACTTTGCTCAATGAACTTGATTCCGGCGCGGTTACTGTTTCAATCCACGCGCCCATGCGGGGCGCGACATCATCCAGCAGAACATGCGCGGCCGCTCGTTGCCGTTTCAATCCACGCGCCCATGCGGGGCGCGACGACAGCGGGATGCTGATTTTACTTTCGGCGGCGGGTTTCAATCCACGCGCCCATGCGGGGCGCGACGCGTCTTCTGACCGCTTGCGGCTTGGGCGGTAAGTTTCAATCCACGCGCCCATGCGGGGCGCGACCTGGGCGTTGGCGATGAGCGCCGTCTGCATAATCCCGTTTCAATCCACGCGCCCATGCGGGGCGCGACCAACCAAGCAGAACGCCATTAGCAGGGCTTTTTCGGTTTCAATCCACGCGCCCATGCGGGGCGCGACTCGTCTTGATCAGGAGTATGCTAGAATCTATGGTATGTTTCAATCCACGCGCCCATGCGGGGCGCGACTAGATTCTATCCGAGATGAATTACAATATATAAGTTTCAATCCACGCGCCCATGCGGGGCGCGACGGTCAGGAAAGCGATTGTGTGATAATGATACAGAGTTTCAATCCACGCGCCCATGCGGGGCGCGACCAAAAACAAGTGTATTTCTTTATGGTCATCTGATGTTTCAATCCACGCGCCCATGCGGGGCGCGACCTCAATGCCGCTAACCCTTTTAAACATTGCGATTGAGTTTCAATCCACGCGCCCATGCGGGGCGCGACCAAGTAAAACTTTTAGGTAGTTTTTTGTAAAGCTGTTTCAATCCACGCGCCCATGCGGGGCGCGACCGAATAAAAAATGATATTCTTATGCCAAGTCAAGTTTCAATCCACGCGCCCATGCGGGGCGCGACGCATTTCTAATCTGGGTGCAATTTCAATGATTAGGTTTCAATCCACGCGCCCATGCGGGGCGCGACTTGCTATCGCTTTTGCTTTAGCATTTGCTTTAGCGTTTCAATCCACGCGCCCATGCGGGGCGCGACACAGTACTTTACTCGACAGGACCTTACCAATACAGTTTCAATCCACGCGCCCATGCGGGGCGCGACAGCCGCCGGAAAGACAAGATGCAAAGAGTGTGCGGGTTTCAATCCACGCGCCCATGCGGGGCGCGACATGCAATGGACGGCAGACGAGGATAAATACCTAGTTTCAATCCACGCGCCCATGCGGGGCGCGACTCAGAATTACTTGATGATGAAAACGTAGTTTGTATGTTTCAATCCACGCGCCCATGCGGGGCGCGACAAGATATAATCCAAGTGAAATGACGCTTATCGTAGTTTCAATCCACGCGCCCATGCGGGGCGCGACATTATAACCGGAAATTCCGTCAATAAACAATTTGTGTTTCAATCCACGCGCCCATGCGGGGCGCGACGGTTATTTTAAGCGAGCTTTTTATGGTGGATTATGTTTCAATCCACGCGCCCATGCGGGGCGCGACTAAAATTTGGCGTGAGCCGTAAAAACGCTTTTGCGTTTCAATCCACGCGCCCATGCGGGGCGCGACAGGTTAATCCTGATGCCTACCACTCCTAATGCCAGTTTCAATCCACGCGCCCATGCGGGGCGCGACAGACAGCCCAAGCCTTTCCTATGACTTCTTTGTAGTTTCAATCCACGCGCCCATGCGGGGCGCGACAAATATTGCGCTGAAAGAGACGCAAGAGAGGCGAGTTTCAATCCACGCGCCCATGCGGGGCGCGACGCCGGGCGTGGATTGTTGTCGCGCCGGTACGTTCTCGTTTCAATCCACGCGCCCATGCGGGGCGCGACTTATCTCGCCATGTCATGCCGCTTTTATATATAGTTTCAATCCACGCGCCCATGCGGGGCGCGACTGCCATGTCAATCAGATAATGTAAATGGTCGATGTTTCAATCCACGCGCCCATGCGGGGCGCGACTATTCCCGAAAGGGAACACAGGATTACGTTGTCAGTTTCAATCCACGCGCCCATGCGGGGCGCGACCTTTAACATCCCCCATATACTTGCCATTTTTATCTAGTTTCAATCCACGCGCCCATGCGGGGCGCGACATTGTCTAATTCAATTCCTATCGGCACTTTTCCGTTTCAATCCACGCGCCCATGCGGGGCGCGACTGAAGTCGTAATATAATTTTTCATTACCGTGTTTGTTTCAATCCACGCGCCCATGCGGGGCGCGACGCTTTTTTCCTTTGAGGTTAATTCTTCAGTCATAGTTTCAATCCACGCGCCCATGCGGGGCGCGACTTAGATATGATAATATTTCTTGACATATTTACAGTTTCAATCCACGCGCCCATGCGGGGCGCGACTTTTTTATTTGTTTTAAATTATCGCCTCAATATATGTTTCAATCCACGCGCCCATGCGGGGCGCGACAGCATATCCAAAGAAGCGAAGCAAGGGACAGGCAGGTTTCAATCCACGCGCCCATGCGGGGCGCGACAAGAACCAATTGTCTTAAAAGAAGGGGGTAAGTCGTTTCAATCCACGCGCCCATGCGGGGCGCGACCTTTGACCGTTTCAATCAAGGCCGGTGTATCATGTTTCAATCCACGCGCCCATGCGGGGCGCGACCTTCCTTTTCTGTTAATTCTAGGATCGCCTTTAACGTTTCAATCCACGCGCCCATGCGGGGCGCGACTTTTCAGATAGGGCAAGCCGTCAAAAAAATTCACGTTTCAATCCACGCGCCCATGCGGGGCGCGACTATATTACCAGAGCTTATTTTCTTGGTGTAACCGGTTTCAATCCACGCGCCCATGCGGGGCGCGACTGGCGGTGCTTTTGCACGTTCACAGTTCATTGAAGTTTCAATCCACGCGCCCATGCGGGGCGCGACCGAGTCATATTCAATGGTTCAGGCTTCTACTTATGTTTCAATCCACGCGCCCATGCGGGGCGCGACATCGAGAACATAGATGGAGCTGGTCAGTCGCTTGTTTCAATCCACGCGCCCATGCGGGGCGCGACATTTTATCCAGCTCACCTTTTTGGATACGCTCATGTTTCAATCCACGCGCCCATGCGGGGCGCGACTGCATAACTGTTTCCTATACTATATATTTAGATTAGTTTCAATCCACGCGCCCATGCGGGGCGCGACAGTCGTTGACGAAGAAGGTGAAGACGCAACAGATGGTTTCAATCCACGCGCCCATGCGGGGCGCGACCCAATTAACTGGATTGCAAAGTCTCGCATTCTAGGTTTCAATCCACGCGCCCATGCGGGGCGCGACTGTATGGCAAGGTAAAAAGTTTCTTGAGGGTAAAGTTTCAATCCACGCGCCCATGCGGGGCGCGACACTAAATCAGACGGTAAATAATGGCACTGAACTGTTTCAATCCACGCGCCCATGCGGGGCGCGACCTTCAAAAAAT
>Ga0116159_1004175_pt1 | contig 12398 bp, 19 predicted proteins | sample AD_JPNAS1_MetaG_FD_89878 | JGI IMG/M metagenome (GOLD analysis project Ga0116159, IMG submission 89878) | Active sludge microbial communities of municipal wastewater-treating anaerobic digesters from Japan - AD_JPNAS1_MetaG | ecosystem: Engineered > Bioreactor > Anaerobic > Digestate | place...
GAAGATCTATGATAGATCATCTAATACAGGGTGATAGTTTAGAATTAAATTGGAATAGTATGCCAAAATTTGATGTTGTTGTAGGGAACCCGCCATTTCAACCACCTTCTAAGCGAGAAGGACAATCCGGCGCTAAATTATGGCACAAGTTTATCTTTTTAAGTTTTAAAATAACAAAAGATAACGGATTGATTTCTCTTATAACTCCAGCCCATTGGAGACTTGGAAATTTTTCAAAAAGCGTGGTAGAAAATGTTCAAAGTATAATGTGGGAAAATCATATTGTATCTATAAAAGATGTAACAAAGGAGTTTGAGGGGGTTGCTGGTTTTATGCAAATAGATTCATGGTTAATACATAAAGGTAAACCAAATACTATGGATAAAATTTTTAATCGTTATAAATTTTTTCCCATAAAAACGGATAAAGATTTAATTAAAAAATATTTCGAAGATTTATCAACTTCTTCAAATGATTATATTTTAAATATAAAATCAAATGATAGTAGAAAATTTAATTGTTTAAGAAAAACAAAAGAAGGAGATAATGATCATCCATATCAGCATGTCAATACAATAGCTCAGTACAAACAAGGATTTTTTGATTGGTATGATGTAAAAACATTTGGAATTAATGATAAAAAGGTCATAATAAGTAACAGTGTTAGTTTAAATACACCTGGAAATTATTTGAGTTTTTATGATGAAGGAAAATATGGTTGCGGTCATAATTCTTCTGGATTTATAGTTAACAATAAAGAGGAAGGTAAAAATCTTGAAAATTTTTTAAACAATTCAAAAATTATTAAAATGTTTATAATTGAATATAATGAAAATGGTTATCATGTTCCTCTTTCAATTTTTAAAAAGATTCCTAAATCTTGGGTTGAACGTTTTAATGATGGAGAAGATCTATGATAGAACAAAAACGTAAAGCCCGCCGCAAACAAACAGCCGAAGACTTCACTCCTCTTCCATTAGTTAATGAAATGCTTGACAAACTTCCACAAGAAGTTTGGTCCGATCCATCTAAAACTTTTTGTGATAACTCATCTGGCAATGGCAACTTTTTAGTTGAAGTCTTACGTCGTAAACTTTCCAACAACCATCCACCACTTCAAGCTCTATCCACAATTTATGGTGTAGAACTAATGGCTGATAATGTTGAAGAAATGAAGGAGAGGCTCTTAGAGTTGATCCCAAAGGACTATCATAAAGAGGCAAAGAATATATTAGACAAGAACATCATATGCCATAATGCCCTCACATGGGATTTTATTAACTGGCGCTCCACTGAGAAAAAAAATAAAGCCCTATATTAAGGGCTTTATCTTTGTTATTGAATCCGGTTTATTTTAATCTCCAGATTCGTACTCCAGTAATTCCTTTTCGCTCTGTTCGTGTGCTGAATACTTTGATTGAAGGTTCGTATTTACGAAAATTATACGCACAAGACATTAGCCTTGCCTGAGTGCTTGTTAAATCATTTGGTAAAGCAGGAACAAAAAATGAGTCATTAACCTTCATTTTTCGAAAATTCTTTCTCCATTCTTCGTTGATGTTTTCAACTTTGGGTTTTTTAGCTGTTTTAGCTGCCGGAATCGGAATTCCGGATTCAATTGGAAATTTATTCATGTTATTTATGTTTAAAGTGTTTACAAGTACGGGTGTTGGCCAATTAACAGAAATTTTTGATATGTTGTTTATGTTACTTCTATTTCTATTCATGACCGCCATGTATTTAGCAAGCCCCTGAAGACCACCAGTAATAGGATAGTTCGTTGTTCTCCCATTTTTTATGTATGTAACGTCGATACTTGTTACATCATTAGGAATTCCCTCAAAAATATTTACATTTCGATCAGGGAAATGGTAAAAGTAAAAAGTTTTTGTCATGTCGTAAATGTTTAAGATGTAAAAGTAAAATTAATACTTAAATTTCAAAATCATACCAAAAATACTGTTAAAATTCTGTTAAAATTTTAGTGTGTTTCTAAGAATTTAATAATTGTTTCTACTTGTCCAACTTTTGTGATATAAAAATGAGTCCCGCTTCTTATATTTTCAATTTCTGGGATTCTTCTTGTTGGAGTCATGTTTAATAAGACAATCTTTACCTCATATTTTTTTCCATCAATTTGCACATTAGCTTTTGATGAGGAATAATACATGCGAGTTCTTTTAATGTTAAGATAACCATTACCTCTTGAATACTGAGGGTATCTTTTTTTCAATAAACGATCAACTCGCTGCTTTAACTCTAGATATTCTTCAGGAAATTCTTCTTTATAATGCTGAAGATAAGTTACTTCAATTTCTTTCGTAATGTATTGACCCTTAACATCATTAAGGAATTCTTCCTTTGATTTAGGTTTTAATAATGTCCTAATATTCTGTTTGAACTCATCTTCCATGAAGCTAATATAATAAAAATTTCTTAAAACTATTCTAAATGTCAAAGTTTTTTATTATATTTGTACTATGATAGTAGAGTCAATGACATATGAAGAAAAGATTCGGGAACTTTCAAAAGACCTTCCCAATTATGAAACATATGTCAATGATTTTATGAAAAAACTGGTTCTTAAATTAAACAAAAAGAAGATCGGTTTTTGTAATGAATGGATAGTTTGGACATCTCCTCGAAATAATAAATGGGTGTTTAAAGTTCGTATAAAAAGAGATCGATACGTAAGGCATCTCTATAATACAGAATATCCTAACTGTTTCGTATATTTTGTTCATAAAAGAGGTATTGACTTTTTCTCACAATTAGCATTGACAGGAAAAGAAAATGGAAAAGAAGATTTATATGATATGTGGGGAATTTGGACAAAACACTTCTTTGAAAGATATAATGAAAGATACTTGCAGACTGATTTCTCTTCTATTATTGATGTAGCTAAGATTTATTTTAGTGAAGTGCAAACAAGAAAATTCAGTCAATGGAAACAAGAAAATACAGAGACAGAAATTATTACCAATATGGAGGCGGCTATTGAGAGTGGAATTGAATTAGGACAAGTAGTACAAAATATTTCAACTAATTTCATGTATATTTTAACAAAAACATTTGTGACTAAAGAAATGTTATTTGAAAATCAACAAAAAGCATGGGAGGAAGCAATTAATAGGCATGAAGACGATAGCAGATCTAACTCCTGAACAAGGAATCGAAATTGCAAATCTTTGCTATGGTAGTAAAATTAAATCAGCGTTTACTTATCGATTTAATTCTCTTGACCCACATATCTATGAAGATGCAAGAGAATTTGTTCATGTGGGATTTATGGCCCCAATATTTGCTGATAAAATATTAGCTTGTTATATTGAAATTTCCCCTAATCTCGATTGTTTTTTATATTATTGTAAAGCTGAATCTCCTGATTCACCAACAGTTGCTTATTTACTCGGAACTTGTAACCAGAAAAAAATTCAAGACAAGTTTAGAGAATGGGAGATTATGCCAAGTGATAAAAACCAAAGAGTTACTTTAAGAAAAAATGACCCAGAAAGAAAATTAAGATACCCTCAAAGATGATATTGGCACCAAAAAATAAAGAAGAAATTATTAATCTTTTAGGTTCATTAACAGAAAAGGAAAAAAATAATATGGTATTGATGGCCGCACGTACACATCAATATATTTCACTACAACTTTTAATTGAACACATTCCATTTTTAAATATAAATTGCCGCGATTCAGGCCGTACAACAGCTCTAATGTTAGCTTGTATTAAAGGAAATATAGGGATTGTTCGATTATTAATAGAAAATGGCGCTAAAGTAAACTTGAAAAATACGTTTGGAACCACTGCATTAATGCAAGCTTCTTTTTATGGCAATAGAGAAATCGTTGAGTGTTTAATAGAACACGGGGCTAAAAAAGAACTCAAAGACAGAAGCAACGAAACCGCTTTAAATTATTGTCAGAGAGGATCAACAAGAGGAATAAAATGGAAAGATAAAGAATACAAACAGATATTAACAATACTTAGATTTGAATATTTAAAAGATTAAATATGGATTACGAAATTGAAAATCAACCAATGATTTGTGGCCAATCAGAAGCTGCATCAAGAAAGTACAAAAAGATACAGGGAAAAAGCAGATATTGGTATGTTGCCATTCAGGAAAATGAAGCCGACAACATTTATGTAACTCCTGACGTAAGAGAAACGAAACCTGGATATAAAGGTTTTCAGGGATTTGGTGGTGCCACTATTCCATTCGAATTAGAAGATGGAACAGTTGATCAAGTTCAAGGTCCTTGGCATTCTAATTCAACCGCATTATTTATGGACACCGGATACGACATTCGTGATAAACACTTAACATTCGGTGTTATTGCCAGGGATTGCGGCCAAAATCCTAAAAATCCTTATGGACAAGGTATTATGATAGATGTCATCTGGATGGATGAAAAACCAACTGTAGGTAAGTTTGAACGCGTTACCGAAATTGCCCAGGATATTGCCAACAAAGAAGGCAAACCTGTTATATGTTATTCAAGAAGTACTGGGGGTTCTTCAAGAGGACCTGTAAAGCCTCTTTGGGTGGAAAATATTTAAAAAATGTTAAAATAATTTTATTGTCTCGCTAATTTTTGTTATATTAGCACTAAGATTTACACACACATGGAGACAATAATTGAAAAAATCAAAAAAATTAAAGAGCTTGCTGACCGCGGCTATCAAGGAGAAGCTATTGCAGCGAAGCATAAACTTGAGTTGCTACTCGCAAAGTATAATCTTTCAATTCATGATATTGAAGACAATGAGTTGAAAATGCGCCATATAAAATATAAAGGTGCATGGAACAAGAAATTAGTTCTTCAGACTGTTGCTTCATGTACCGAAAGAGAACTTTCATTTTATCGCAATTCATATTATCCTGGTCACATACTTGTTGAGTTATCAGACCTTGAATATGTTGAGGTTCTGAATAAACTTGACTTCCATCGTAAACAGTTCGAAAAAGAAAAAAGAAAAGCCGAAAAAGCTTTCTTTACTGCTTACATACATCAGCATGAATTGTTTGGAAATGGTGGTGGAAAAGGTGGAAAAAAACTTACCCTTGAAGAAATGATGGCCATTTGGGGTATGATGGAAAATCTTGAAAAGGTATCATATCATAAATCTCTTCCTAAGTAATGGAAAGGGTTGTAACGGCAAAATTATTTACTCAAAAATGATCGTTGGTTGAACTGGTCCTTATAGTGTTCTTTAAATCTCGCATTAAAGCTTCTAAAGTATTTTTCCACAATAGATTCCATTGTATTTAGATCGTCGTCAGAAACACTTTCTTGTTCTCCTTTGCATAAAAGAGCATACCACCCATTCATTCTTCCAGTAAATGACCAATCATCAATGTACCAATCTTCATGTACTCCAATGTTTTCGTTGATTTCATCAAAACACTCTTGTCCTAATTTATTTGTAATGCTGCCAAAGTGAGCTTCTGTTTCAGCAGCTTTATCAGGGATTCCTCGATAATCAGGATTTTTTACATTAAATTCTATCGTAAAATCAGCGTTAAATTCATTTGCATGACGATTAATGACTGGTTCTCGCCATTCATTCAATACTTGATCTAATGATTCATAAACTATCATTTTTTCTTTTGCTCTTTTTTTAAGGATGTTAATAAATCTATTGCATCAATTAGACTCATTGTGGTTCCTATTTTAGATTTTGTAATATAAAAATCTATTTCTGATTCCAAATTATACAATGCATTAATAACTTTATCAACTTTTTCTTTTGTCCAAGCTTCACCAATTAATCGTTCTTCTCCATAATCCGGTTCTGTCATATAAAGTTTCCAATTAAATAATTGAAGTGTTTGATCTTGTTTATTTATGCGAGCATCTATTCCAAATTCTTTTAATTGTTTATATGTTTCCTGTAAATCAGAATAAGGAAGATTGTACTTCTTTTTAAATGCAGAAGAAATTTCTTTTTCAGATTTTGGTTTAAATAAATTGGTTGCTTTAGCTCTCATCTAGGCACCTTTATTTTATTTATTTCGTTCTATAATATAACTTATGCATTTGGCTTTGATTCATCCCCCTGAATGCCTCCTTAGGCTCCAGGAAGGGAATATAAAGCCACTCGTTATATTCTACCATCCTTAGTCTTCTAACCTTTTCAATCTTATAAGAACGATAACCATAATTAAAGTTTGCACCATGGCGTTGATTGAATAATTTAAGCATGTTTTGTCCTTTTCCTGACTTAACATACTCAATGAATCTTTTATTAAGAGCTAATTTATTATTTTGTGCAAGGGTTTCTGCTTCTCTTTTAAAGAAGTCGTCAAATACATCATAGAATGAATCCAGAAATCTCAATCGTATTTCACTTGGGAGCATATTCATGTTTATACCCTTAAATGATTTAGGTTCATTATTCATGCAAAATACAAGGGGAACTACATCTATGAAATCTTTTTGGCCAACCCTCAACATTATTTGATCAGGTTCTCCATAAAGAAATGTGTAAATCATTCCAGGAATTGGATAGCCCCCATTACGAGATATGATTATACTTTCCTGATCAGTGGATTCAATTTCAGTAAGCTTCTTTTCACCCCTTAGATTTTGCTCAATATACTTTTGGTACAACTCGTAATGAGCTATATCTTTAATGTTGTTTACATTTTTGAGAAAATCGTATTCTTCACTAGGTCTAAGCATTTGGTTTAGGAAGATATTTTGAAAATTTGTGGCTGTATTTATCTTCTCTTGTGTAAAGAGCTCCATATCCTGAGCTGATAGATGAAGCCATTATATCTGCATCAGTAAATGCAATTGGTTCTCCTTTCCAAACATAAACAAGATAATCTTTGGTTCTTAAGAATGATGCAATGGTTGGAGTTACATTATAGGTACGTTTCTTTCCTTTGTATTCAAATTCGTCTGTATCTCCATGATAAAAGGCAATTTTTTTACCTTCAAAAGCCTTTTTCATTTCTTCTTCAGACTTTGCTTTTAATACGTCTTCAACAGATTCATTAACAAGCATCAAATTAAATTATTTTTGTTTTGCTCTTCTCTCTCTTATGGTAACTAGAATGATTAGAAGTGCAACAGCTGCTAAAAATAAAATACCGGCCATATTAACAATTTTTTACTATTTTATCGAGTACATTATCCACAAAGTTTCTCATGTCTTCAATTTTCATTTTGTCGACACTATCTTGTGGTGAATGTGAATGCCAAAGAACACCCATATCAGGTTTTCCTTGTTCATCTACGTCAACTGTAGTCAATACGCAAGAGTCAAATCCATTCGCTCGAAATATCATTGCATCATTAAACGGAGTGCTGATTCGAATACATCCAGGAAATTGTTTCTCAATGCAGGCTCCAAGCTTTGTATCAGCATTATCAATAAAGAAAGATTTTCCAACTCCTGTCAATTCTAGATTAAAAATCCATTTTACAGGAATGTTATTAGCTTTCAAATATCTTGAAGCAAACTGTGAACCTGAACCACCATAAGGGGGTTCTTCTCCGTCAAGAATAAGAAGATTTATCGATGGGTTCTTTTGTTTGTAGGCAATCATGTTTATGATTGAAGCACTATCATCATTCGCATTATCTGCACGAATATCTATGATGTCATAGTGTGCCGATAGGAATTTATCGGAGTTGCCGAATGCGTAGATGTTATAGAAATATTTTCTATATCGTTCGCTCTTTGTACGAACAACCTTGTGTTCGATACCCAAGCGGGTAAGAAGGTCTATAAGGAATTTTGCTCTATTAGAAAAGCTTCTCCTATCAGTGTCTCTTACTTTGCAGAAATTGTATAGTTCGTTGTAAATCATATGCAAATATAACAATTATTTTGATATTTAAAAATTAATGCTCAGTATCTGGGCCATAAAGTATGAATTTTAATAATAATCTTAAATCCACATCGCTATTCAATTCATATCCATGATTCGTTAACTAACATCATTTTAAACGTTGTTGATATTTAGTTTTTTCATTATCATAATCAAATCTTCCTCCGATTATTCCATAATGAATAAGAGTGTCCTCTGTAAATACGTAAAATTTAGATCCATTTTTTTCGGCCCAATCTTTTAACGCAGCAAATTTAGCTTCATTAATAAGATATTCTTTCATGAGCATATTATATCGACGAATTTCCTTTAACGGGGCATGTGCTGCAATTTGTTTTGGTTTAGATAATTTGTCCTTTGGTTTTATTTCTATAAACCATTTTTCAGGTCTTTCTCCTCCTTTATCTATTTCTACCCAAAAATCTGTATTGTAGTTCTTTATAACCCAATTTCTTGGATTATTAGGGTCAAGACCAAGTTTACGACATTCTTCTAATTTTGAAACCCTATCATAATATGGAACCTTTATTGGCTCAGACGACCATCTTTTAATAGAAGGAGAAGCATCGCACCATTTGCAGAATGCAAATTCCCATGAACTTCGATAAATTACTAGATTAGGATCGCCAACATATTTGTCTCTATTAGCAACCCTGTAATATCCTTGATGAGTTTGTCCTTTCTTTAAAGATCCATCATCATTGATAACATCTCTTTTCGGCTTATGCCATCTCTTATATGAAGAATTGAAACTCATTTAGTACATTTTTTTCCATGACATCTATTATAAACATTTAGAGGTATTATTTTATTGCATTTTTCACATTGCTTTCTAGAATTTTTAGATCCTAAACTAACATTAATTTTAAATTGATTAGATCTTTTTTGCCCTTTTAATTTTTGTATCATTATCTTTTTAGAATCTTCATTCATTTTTCTCCCTTTGTTCTTTAGGGCATTTCCTCTTTTATAATTTTCTTTTGATTTTTCTGAACGTTTTTTTCCTCTTTGACTATCTCCTATTTTTTTCTTCGTTTCTTGTGAAAAACCAATGTCTTGATGCCATTTTTTAATTGCTATGGATAGTTGTTCTTTATGATGTTCTGATAAACGATTATTTTTTATATTTGTTCCGCCAACTATCGAAATGTTATATCCATTAGGTACAACGGTATTATATCTTTCAATATATATTGATTGGCAATTAAAGGCTTCTTCTTTTGTTTTAAAATGTTCTAAAATTTTTCGACTAAAATTTTGTTTACCATATTTTTTAACAGCATTAATAAAATATTTGCCACTTCCTAAATATCCATCATTTAGATCATTAGTCGAATGATCGCCAATGTATTGTTTGCCATTAACTAAATTAGTTGTTACATAAACAAAATTATAATCTTTCATTAGTTTTATTTATATATTCTAATGAACCTTATAAAAACTGGTAATTTTTAACGCATTTTTAACATACATTATCTAAATAAAATATTATATTTGCTTCGTTGCAATGCAAAGAATCTTTACATGTAGACACTGAAGGTCACCAAAACAAATATAATATTTTATTTAGATAATATTGTTAGGGGCTATTCGGTTGTTTCACCATCAAATTCCTCATCACTATTTTCAGCTTCTTCTTTAGTCGTGTGAGTGATACCATCTTGATGGTGAGGAGGGGCATATAGAGTATACATCTTAAGTGGACCTTGACCTGTGTTCATAATATTATGTTCTGAGCCGGCAGGAATAATTACAGCATCTCCATCTTCTACTTCATATTCTGCATTACTGACAATGCACTTTCCAGTTCCCTCTTCAAATCTAAAGAATTGGTCGTTTTCATGGGTTTCTACGCCAATTTCTTCGCCCTCTTGTAGGGTCATAACTACAAGCTGCATATTTTCTCCTGTATATAAAACACGACGAAAATCTTCATTTTCAAGAGTATCTTCTTCAATATTACTATGAAATCCACTTTTGGATCTTGGTTCAGGTTCACCATCAACTTGAGGATCCTCAACGAACCATTCATTTAAACTTTCTTTAACGAATTTCATATCTATAGGTTTATTTTATATATTTATAAACTATAGATGTTATTATGAGAAACAGAAACCTTTTTGGATTTTGGCATATTGCCATATAATTTTCGCCATCCTTTAGCGAAACCATTTTTAATTATTTGCGTGATATATGCGAATGCATTTGCAGATTTTTCGGGATCATACCCTCTCCAATATTGATAACAATCCATTATAGCAAAAGAGATGCAATCTTCTTTATCTTCTTCATATATGTATGTAAAGTTGGTTGAAAATTTCTTAGCCATTAAAATAAACATGTCCAATGTTTCCTTTGTCAATTCATCTTTTTCTTTGGAAAGTATCAATGCCTCTCTTAAATCCTTATTTTTAACGTGGTGTGTTCCCATAAATTTTAACAATTTTTTAACATTAATAGTCGATTTTTTTATTTAAATTTGAAGTGGTTTTACAAGCTCTCGCACTTCAAATTCACACTTACTATTATTTTATGACAAAAGGCACACCAAGTTTTGGCGCACCATTAGTAAAAGTACATCACATTAAGAGGTGGTAGAATTTATTTTGAAAGTTTGTCGATAGTCTGCTCAAGCTCTGACATCTGAGTCTTTTGCTCTTTAATTTGGTCTGCTTGTAGTTTGAATGTGGAATCAATTTCTGGAATCTTTATTTCCAAAAATTTGGACAAATCAGTATATTGCCCCTTTACTTCAGTTAAATCTTTTCTTATTTGTGGTTTTGTAGAAAAAGCATCAACACCAATGTATACAAATATAGTTAGTATTATTGCAACTATAATGTATGCCTGTGCAGATTTCCATTTTTTTGTTTCCATGCTCATGCGGCTTATTTTATGACTGGAGGGCTATCCAGCTTTTTTACTTGTATTTGAGGGTCTATTGTTGGAGTTGTTATAGCACTATTATTATATGCTTTTGATATTTTTTCAAATGATTCATTTAATAACATTATCTTTTCAATAATGTCATCAGCATTTCTATTTCCCGATTTTAATATCATGTCAAATTTACGATTAGTTGTTTCATTTAATTCTTCAACTAATGCGTGTAAATTTTTTAGATATGTTAAAACTTCTTTATTATAAGCGTCTTGTTCTATTCTAAAGTCTTCGAAATTGTCTATTAATTCATATGTGGCATTTATACCAACTTTCATCTGTTCAATTTCTTTTACGTGATTGTCATCCATCTGTTTAGACATAACAAAGTAGAGCGTTGCCAATAAAACAGCAAACACAAGAACATACTTTAAAACTAACGGGGTCTTTTCCCAGAAACGATTTAAGTTGAATTTTTCTAGAGGTAAAGCCATTTTAAGAAAATTTTTGGTATATATCCCGAAGGATTTATTTTATTTTTACCGTTAAACAGCTAATGTTCTTAATGTGGCTTTTGGAACTGTGTCAACTGCGGGTTCTTCAGATTTTCCTCCTCTAATAATTCTTACTGAGTCAGCATCTCCTAATGCGTTGGTATAATCAATTGCATTTATTTTAACATTAGCGATAGCTTCTCCAGTAGATTCATCTATTTCAACACCTTCGATGTAATTATCTAAGTTAGCAAAATCATTAACATCTTCAAGTATTCTTACTTGTGATTTAGGAAGAAGTGTCAATGATCCTTCAACTAATACATTGATTGGTTTGTCATTTTCGGAATCTTTCCAATCACTATATTTAGTATAGCAGTTATTTAATTTAACTGGGATGTTACCTACATAGATACCACAACGAACAAATTGTTCAAATAAAGCTTTGGTAGTTAAATTCTGAAGAGTTAATTTATCAAATTCATAAGGTGGTTTTTGAGTTTCAACCTTCGCATTTAATACTTTAACATCGCTTGGAGTTACACAACTAGTTGATCCTTGTACTTGAACAAGAACCTTATCACCCATTTGACCAATGATATATCCTTTCTGTTTATCTAAAAGGACTGTATCACCTATTTGGGCCTCATTTAACTTTTTTTTTACGTCTTTTACAGTTTTAGATTCTTTAACTGCCTCTTTTTCCTGAGCTTCTTTAGCTCTTTTTTCGCGTTCAGCCTGCATACGTTTTTCTTCCTCAGCTTTCATAGCTTTTTCAGCTGCACTTTCGGCATCTTCGTGAATCTTTCTTTTAAGGAAGACTTTTTTCTTCTTTTTACCTTCACCAGCTTCTTTGATGAACTTATTTTTCTTCAAGCCTTCACCTTCAGCACTTTCAAGAGGTTCCACTTTTTTCTTTTTCTTTTCTTCATCTTCTTTTTCTTCTTCCTCTTCTTTGTCGTCTTCGGCTTTTAATTCATCTTTTTCTTCATCATCTAGATCAATTTCATCTTCAACTTTGATGTCATCTCCTTCTTCTTCAGCTTCAGCTTCTTGTTCTTCTTTTTCTTCTTCAGCCTCTTCAGCTTCTTCTTCGGTTTCTCCTGAACCTAAATCAATTTCATCTTCAGGAATAGTAGGTGTATCACCAATAAGTTCAGTTTGATCTTGA
>Ga0116159_1004185_pt1 | contig 12382 bp, 11 predicted proteins | sample AD_JPNAS1_MetaG_FD_89878 | JGI IMG/M metagenome (GOLD analysis project Ga0116159, IMG submission 89878) | Active sludge microbial communities of municipal wastewater-treating anaerobic digesters from Japan - AD_JPNAS1_MetaG | ecosystem: Engineered > Bioreactor > Anaerobic > Digestate | place...
CTGTTAGAAAGTACTTAAAGAATTGATAAAAAACTCAAAAAGGGATATTATACTATCACATTCGGAGGTCGTCTAATGGTAGGACGCCAGGTTCTGGCCCTGGCAATTGGGGTTCGAGTCCCTACCTCCGAACATTTTTTCTTTGACAAAACAAGGGTTTTGTGATATATCATCCTCATAATCAAATAGATTCGAATCTCTGTTCTAATAAGGGGCCTTAGAGAAATCGGGTCTCTTATTTTATGAACACAAAAACAAACGAACAAGATTCTAAATTATTAGAATCAAACTTTTCAGATATTGGAGTTAGTCCTAATATATTAAAGATATTAGACAAGCTTTCGCTTACAAGTCCAACTCCAATTCAAAAACAAGCAATTCCAGTTGCTCTAAAAGGAACTGATATTGTTGGTATCGCTCAAACAGGAACAGGCAAGACATTTGCCTTTGGTATTCCAATTATCCAAAAGCTACTTTCAAGTAGTGGTCAAGCTCTTGTGCTTGTTCCAACTCGTGAGCTTGCTTTGCAGGTTAATGAAAGTATCAGAAAGTTAGCAGACAAATTGAATATTAGCACAATTGTTTTAATTGGGGGTGAGAATATTAGTAGACAATTCTTTGAATTAAAAAGAAGACCTCGTTTAATTATTGCTACACCTGGAAGATTGATTGATCATCTTAAAAGAAAATCAATTAAGTTAGATCAAATTAAAACACTTGTTTTAGATGAAGCAGATATGATGCTTGATATGGGATTTTTACCTCAAATTGAAGAAATATTAAGGTCAGTTCCAAAAGAAAGACAAACAATGCTTTTTTCAGCAACAATGCCTGTTCTAATTGCTAACTTAGCGACAAAATATCTCAAGTTGCCAATTAGAATTGAAGTTGCCCCACAAGGAACGATAGTAAAAAACGTTACTCAAGAAATGATTGTTTTAGAAGCAAAAGACAAAATGAAATATTTAGAAAAGATAATTAAAGAAAATGAAGGATCAATTTTAATTTTTGTAAGAACTAGGTATGGAGTTAAGAATATAGCAAGGAAATTGATTTCAAATGGACACAAGGCAACGGAGATACATTCTGATTTATCACAGGGACAAAGAAAAAGGGCCCTTGATTCTTTTAAGAGTGGAAGAAGTAGAATTATGGTAGCGACTGATGTGGCCGCAAGGGGACTTGATGTCAAAGGAATTGAACTTGTTATTAATTATGATTTGCCTGACTCTTCATCTGACTATGTTCACAGAATTGGAAGAACAGCAAGAGCAGGAAAAAAGGGTAAAGCAATATCATTAGCGACACCTGGCCAACTAAAAAATATTAAAGCGATAGAAGCATTAATTAAAATGAGATTTAATATTGTTGAGCAAGCCAAGCTTGAACCAGTATATACTCGTAAAAGATCTTTTCACAGTAAGAGATACTAATTGTTGCGTTAATTGTTGCTTTTTGCTACAATTAAGGTAGTTTTATGCAACAATTAAATGAAAGACAAAAAAATATAGTAGGATTATTATCTAAAAATAATTCCTTGAGTAATTCTCAAATAGTTGAGACAGTTGGAGTGTCTCGTTTTACTGTTTTAAGAGATTTAGAATTATTGCAAGAATTAGGAATAATTAAAAAAGAAGGCAAAGGGCGCAATACTCGTTATTTTTTATTAAACAATAATTTTTTTGATATTGATAACTATTTTAATAAGGGTCCAGACGAAAGAGATGTTAAACCATTTAATTTGGACTTTCTTAAAAAAGAAATTTTCACTGAGAAAGAATATAGTTATTTGAATGATATTAATAAAAAATACAGAGACTCTGTCTCTAAAATGAACAAAACTCAATTTAGAAAAGAAATGGAAAGATTAACGATTGAATTGAGCTGGAAATCATCACAAATTGAAGGTAATACTTATACTTTGATTGATACGGAGATGTTAATTAAAGAAAGGATTGAGGCCGTAGGGAAGAAAAAAGAGGAGGCAATAATGATATTAAACCACAAGGATGCGATTGATTACATTCTTGAAAACAAAGACAAATTTAAAAAAGTTAATTTGTTTGAAATAGAAAAAATTCATCAATTGCTTACAAAAGGATTAGGTATTAACTATGGTATAAGGAATAATCCGGTTAGGATTATTGGAACAAGATACTCGCCACCAAGCAATAGAAGTCAAATAGTTGAAAGTATTAATTTGATTATAGACAAAATTAACAAAACAAAGGATTCATTTTCAAAAGCACTTCTTTCTATTTTAATGATTTCTTATTTACAGCCCTTTGAAGATGGCAATAAAAGAACTTCAAGAATATTAGGCAATGCAATCCTTTTAGCTAATGATATTTGTCCTTTGTCATATAGAAGTGTAAATGAATCTGATTATAAGAAGGGGATGATTCTTTTTTATGAACAAAACTATGTAAAATATTTCAAGGAATTATTTGTTGAGCAATTTAAGTTTGCAGTAGATAATTATTTTTAATATGATACAATAATTATGATGTTTAATAGAATAGAACAAATATATATACTTTTCTTTTTAGCAATAATATCACTGCTGTTAGTAAAATTCTTTCCCTTACCATTTCTGTATGGTCTTACGTTGATATTATTTCTATGTTTTTCTCTTTTGACGGTCTATTCAACGATGGAATATATTATTTCAAAAGAGCCAGATGATTTATGGAAAATTGGTTTTCTTGGTTTGTTTGGTTTAATTGGTCTAATCCCGTTTTTTTCGATAGAATTCTTTGCCTTTTTTGGTTTTTTTGCGTATTTTGGTATTAAAAATTAATTATGGAAGATTGCGTATTTTGTAAAATTATAAAAGGAGATATTCCTTCATATAAGATATATGAAGATGATTTTGTATATGCTTTTTTAGATATCAATCCATCATCACCAGGTCATACTTTGGTTGTTCCTAAAAAACATAGTGAAAATATATTTGATATAGAGAAAGACGACTTAAAACAGGTAATTTTTGCATCAAAAGAGATTGCTCAAAAAATGAGAGATTTAGGTTGTGCCGGTGTTAATATATATAATAATAATGGAGCGGTATCAGGACAAATTGTTTTTCATTTTCATATTCATATCGTTCCGCGCGATATGACTGCCGATTCATTTGAAAATATTGCGAGTAGGTTGAAAATAGAAAAATAAAAGTGTATAATCAACAAAATGGAAACGAAACAAAAAGAAATTAAAAAAGAGGCAGAACCAGTAAAAGCAAAAAAGGTAAGAATTAGAATTATCGGTGTTGGTGGTGGCGGGAGTAACATCATCGCAGAACTTTCTCGGAAGTTAAAAGATTTTTCATCTCAAAAAGTTGATTTTGTTGCTGTTAATACTGATAACCAAGCACTAAAGAATTTGCCTACTACAGTCAAATCGTTTCCTTTTGGAAGTAATATTACAAAAGGGTTAGGAACAGGAAGAAATCCTGAAATAGGAGAAAAAGCGGCAAAAGAAGATATTGAAAGAATAAAAAATCTTTTTGCGGGAGACAGAGATTTATATATCTTTGTTTCTTCGTTAGGGGGCGGAACAGGAACAGGAGCAACTCCTGTTTTAGTTAAAATTGCTGAAGAAATGGGATTAAACTCAATTGGAATATTTACACTTCCTTTTTCTTTTGAGGGAAAAAAGAAAATGGATATTGCTTTGAAATCATTAGAAAGGATTAAGGAATCATTAAATGCTTGTATGGTTTTACCTAACGAGAAGATATTTTCAATAGCTAAAGGAGATATATCTTTTAATGATTCTTTAAATCTTTTGAATAATCGCTTATCAGAATCATTAGAAGGATTATTAAGGACGATATATATGCCCGGATTGATCAATATTGATTGGGCGGATATTAAGACAATAATTGAAGGAAAGAAAAAAACAGCCTACTTAAACTTTACAAAAGCAAAATCAACAAGTAGTGTCGATGAAATTGCAGAAGAATTACTAAAAAATCCAATTCTTGAATATCCTTTTGAAAACGCAGAAAATGTAATGTTCAATGTTGAGTCGGATAAAAGTTTATCACTTCAAATGCTTTCCTTGATTAGTGAAAAAATAAGTGAATTGTCTCCTAATGCGAGAATTATTTTTGGATTAATGCAAAATCCTAAATTCAAAAACGATATTGGAATTACTATTTTTGCTACTAGTGAAGTTGTTAAAGAAGAAGTCAAAAAGAAAGAAAAGCCAAAGAAAAAAGTAGTAGAAAAGGAAGAAGAAAAAGAAGTTGAAATTAGAAAAAATGCATTAGAAATAAAAGAAGAAGAAGAAAAAAAGAAAGAAAAAGAAGACGAAGAAGAGAGTATTTATGAGATACCAACATTTTTAAGAAAACAAAAAAAATGAAAGTAGAAAAAGCAATATTTCCAATAGCCGGTTTAGCAACAAGATTCTTACCTTTATCAAAAGTGATAAGTAAGGAGCTTTTGCCTTTAGTGGATAAGCCATTAGTTAATTATACGGTTGAAGAGGCCTGTCGGTCAGGGGTTAAAGAGATTCAATTTGTAGTAAGAAAAAATCAAAAAGATGTTTTAGATTACTTCAAAAGCGATGAAGAATTAGAAAAAAGGTTGATAGAAAAAGACAGGAGGCAAGAACTAGAAGAGTTAAGAAAAATAGAGCATATGATTAAAGAAGTTAGTTTTTCTTCTGTTATCCAGAAATCAGCAAAAGGTGATGCAGATGCAATATATGAATCTAGGGATTTTGCTGGCAAAGATGCTGTAGGAGTATTTTTCTGCGATGACATTATTCGTTCAAAAGGGGACCCAGGATTTCAACAATTAAAAGAAGTTTTTGAAACATGTCAGAGTCCAGTTTTAGGGTTAAAAAAGCTTCCCGCGGATAAATTATCTAGCTATGGAGTAGTTAATGTTGAAAAAATAGCAAATGGTTTTTATAAAATAAAAGGAGTATCTCAAAGACCAAAAGATAACCCACCATCTGATTTAGCAATTATGGGAAGAATGATTCTTACGCCCGATGTTTTTGAATATATGGAGAAGCACAAAGAATTAAGAGAAAAAGATATATCAGTTACTACTGTTTTGGGTGAAATGGCGTCAGAGGGCAAGGCGGTCTATGGCTATGAAGTTAAGGGTGATTGGTTAGAATGTGGAGATAAAACGTTGTGGTTCAAATCATTTTTAACATTATTATTAGATCATCCGCAATACGGACCTCAGATAAGGGAATTTATTAAAAATACAAAAATATAATGATGTACGATTTAGTCATTGTAGGAGCGGGGCCTGCTGGAATGACTTCAGCGATTTATTCTGCCAGACAAAAATTAAAAACATTAATAATCTCAAAGGACTTCGGTGGGCAGATGGCTCAAAAAGCAGTAGAAATTGAAAATTATCCCGGTTTTGAAAAAATAACTGGTTTTGATTTAATATCAAAAATGGAAAATCAAATTAAAAATGTTGATGTTGTTAGAGAAAAAGTTATTGAGGTTAAAAAAGAAAATGATATTTTTTTCTTAAAAACAGAAGGAGATAAAGTTTTCCAATCAAAAGTTGTCATTATCGCTACCGGAGCTGAGCCAAGACGACTCAACGTTTTAGGAGAAGTAAATTATTTAGGTCGGGGAGTTAGTTATTGCTCAACTTGTGATGGTCCTTTATTCAAGAATAAAGAAGTAGCAATAATTGGTGGCGGAGATGCTGGTTTTGAAACAGCCATATTTATGAAAAACTATGCCAGCAAGATTTATATCTTAGAACAGGAAGAATCTGTTAAGGCCTCAATAGACAATCAAAAAAAAGCGAGTGGGATAGAGGTAATTACTTCTGCTCGATTAAAAGAAATAAAGGGAGATAATTTTGTTAATCAAATTGTTTTTGAATTATCAGGCAAAGAAAAAACACTTGATGTAAAAGGCGTTTTTATACAAGCAGGATATGTTCCAGAAACCTCTTTTCTTGGTGATTTAGTTGAGTTAAATGAGAAAAAAGAAATAATAGTTAATTTTGAAACATTTGAAACAAAGACAAGGGGATTGTTTGCGGTTGGTGATGTTAATTGCGGTAAGGTCAAACAAATTGTTGTTGCTTGTGGGCAAGGAGCAACGGCAGTAATTCATGGGTATAAATATATATGATAATTAAAGCAATAAAAGCAAGGGAGATACTTGATTCAAGAGGAAATCCAACTCTTGAAGTTGATTGTGTTACGAATAACGGAGTGTTTACCTCTGGAGTTCCATCAGGAGCCTCAACAGGGGGCAATGAAGCATTTGAGTTGAGAGATGGTGGACATAGGTTTGGGGGCAAAGGAGTATTAAAAGCAGTTAAAAATGTAAATGAAATAATTGGCCCTAAAATTGTTGGTGAGGATTGTACTTGTCAATCAAAAATTGACGAAATAATGATTGAATTAGATGGGACTGAAGGTAAGTATAATTTGGGAGCTAACGCCATAGTCGGTGTATCAATGGCAGTTTGTAAGGCCGGTGCTTGTGCCAAAAAGTTGCCTTTGTATGAATATATTGCTGAATTGTCTAATAATGAAATTAGTACTCCTTTCCCTTGTTTCAATATCATTAATGGTGGCGCTCATAGTGACAATGGTCTTGATTTTCAAGAGTTTATGATAGTTCCTCAAAGCAATTCTTTTAGAGAAAACTTAAGGATGGGTTCAGAGATATATTATCAACTAAAGAAGGTATTAAAAGATAATTGTCCTAATGTTCCACTTAGTTCTGGTGATGAGGGTGGTTTTGCTCCAATGATTACTTTGCCAGAGATTGCTCTGGGACTAATTATGAAGGCAATTGATGGAGCTGATTATACGAATCAAGTGAAGATTATTTTAGATGTGGCGGCAACAGAGTTCTATGGTGAAGTAGAGGGGAAAAGAGGTGGTTTCTATCATTTTAAGTCAGGATTTTACTCATCGTCTGATTTATTAAAATATTATTCTGAATTGATAGAAAGTTATCCTATTATTGGAATCGAAGATCCATTTGCTGAAAATGATTGGGATGGGTTTAAAAAAATTAATAATAGATTAGGTAAAAAGATTATAGTAATTGGAGACGATTTAACGGTAAGTAACCCTCAATTAATTAAAAAAGCAGAAATTGAGGGGGCTTGCAATGCAGTAATTTTGAAAATAAATCAAATCGGGACAGTTAGTGAAATAATAGAAGCATCTAACCTATCTAAGAGCTATGGTTGGAAAACAATTGTTTCTCATCGGTCAGGAGAAACAACAGACAGCTTTATTTCTGATCTTGCCGTTGGTCTTGGTGTTGACTATATTAAATCAGGAGCGCCTATAAGAGGAGAGAGGTTGGCAAAATATAATAGATTGTGTAGAATAGAAGATAAGATAATAATATAATAAAATATGCCTAGAATAAGATTATTTACAACACCAATTTGTCCATATTGCTTCTCATTAAAAAGGTTTTTAGAAGAAAAAGGAATAGAAGTAGAAGAAATAGATGTTACTAAAAATGAAGTTGCGATGGAAGAAATGATTAACGAAACACAACAAACAACAGTTCCTGTTTTAGACATTGACGGAGAGTTCATAGTTGGTTTTGATAGAGAAAAAATTTGTAAATTGTTAAAAATAGAAGACTAATATGAAAATAGCAATCAATGGTTTTGGAAGAATAGGCAGGTGTACGCTTAAGTCAGCAATTAAGAATAATTTAGATGTTGATTTTGTAGCAATTAATGATTTAACTGACACAAAGACACTTGCGCATTTGTTCAAGTATGATTCTGCATATGGTGTTTTTGATGGAACAGTTGAAGCAAAAGAAGATAGTATTATTGTTAATGGCAAAGAAATTAAAGTTTTTTCTAAAAAAGACCCCGAAGAGTTGCCTTGGGGCAAACTAAATGTTGACGTTGTCTTAGAGTGTACGGGGATATTTAGAGATGAGTTGGGAGCAAGTAAACACATTAAAGCAGGAGCAAAAAAAGTGATAATATCAGCTCCAGCAAAGGAAGACACAATTCCATCATATATTATGGGAATCAATGAAACGGAGTATAAAGGGGAATCAATTATTGATATGGGATCTTGTACAACTAATTGCTTAGCACCGATTGTTAAAATACTTGAAAATGAATTTGGAATTGAAAAGGGCTTTATGACAACAGTTCACTCATATACAAACGATCAAAATATTCTTGACTTACCACACAAGGATTTGAGAAGAGCAAGATCAGCGGCAGAAAATATTATTCCAACAACAACCGGAGCAGCCCGTGCAATTGGCAAAATTATTCCTTCAGTTAAAGGAAAAATGGATGGAATTGCAGTTCGAGTTCCAACGCCAGTTGTTTCGTTAGTTGATTTGACTTGTGAATTAAAAAAAGAAGTTACTGCAGAAGAGGTAAATGAAGCAATGAGAAAATACTCAGACAAGGGCAATATGAAAGGAATATTCTTTGTTGAAGATAACCCGCTTGTTTCCTCTGACTTTATTGGAAATCCGTTTTCTTCAATACTTGATAGTGAATATACTAAGGCAGATGGAAAGTTAGTTAAAGTTCTTGCATGGTATGATAATGAATGGGCATATTCATTAAGAATGGTAGAGTTGGCAAAAATTATTGGTTAATAGTTAGATAATAATTTCCCCTATGAAGGGGACTTTTTTATTAAGATTAGTTCCTTATAGTTCTCTATCGTAATTAAGTTTAACAATTAAAAATATGAAAAAGAAAAACATTTATATATTAATGGCTTTTTTAGTTTTATCATTATCAATTATTATTTTTTTGATAGCAAACAAAGAAGATGAGTTTGTGCCAAATGGTGCGCCATTTTCAAGTTTTGTTGTTACTAATTTTGGAAATACTTCTTTTGTTGAGAATGATATGGCAGGAGTAAATTTTATCGTTCCTGATGGTTGGGAAGTTGTTAGTGATTATTTAGCCGCTTTCTCAATGAGAACAAAGGACTTTATTCCTTTTAATGATAGAATGATTTCTGCTTCTATTCCCAAGAAGGGATGTTGGATTGGTGTTTCCGTAAGTTTTGAAAAAGAGGGAAGTAGTGAAGATGCTTTCTATACTAGTAGCAAGGTCTATATAGAAGATCCAAAATTATTAGGTGATAATCGAGAGGTTATTGAAATTGATGGGATTAAAGCACTAAAAGAAACTATAGTTAATGAGGAAAACAATCCGGGAAAAGTTGAAATGGTTTGGATTCCTTTTAATGATACGGTTTATCTTTTTGAAACAGATCTTTTTGGAGAAGATCAAGAAGAGTGCGAAAATCACTTTAATAATTTCTTAAAAACAATTTCTATTAGAAAATGAAATATAACAATTTAATAAGAAGTGTAGTTCTAACAGTGCTGTTAGTCCTTTTTTGTGCTACACCTCAAACAATATTTTCGGCTGATATTGATTATCAACTAATTTCAACCTGGGAGTCCAAAAAAATAATTAAAAGTTTTCCAAGTGTTATTTATGATGAATGGGTAAATAGAAAAGTTAGTGGTGATAACAATTTGAACATGACAACGCTATCTTTACTGAAAGAAATTATGCGGTCTGACTTTATGGAATACACTCTTTATGATTTGCCTGTTGATGTTTCTTTTAGTTTGATTGCCCAAACAATTGATATATCTAAAATAATAGCTTCGGGAGATGTTGGAAGTATAATCAAAAAAGTTGAAAAAGAAAGCGTTAATTTTGCTGTTTCTTATCTTAATGATTATTTTAGTAAGGAGAAAGTTAAGGTTTCCTATGGTGCAATTGATGTTGATTACAAAACGCCTTATGGAAACAATGATTCAGTAATTCAATATATTATGCTATATACTCCTACTAATAATAGTGGTGGTAAATTAGTTACAAGAATATATTCTTCTAAGCCAATTATTCCCCCCAATAGTTATAACGGATATGGATTAACAGCAGGTTTTTATAATGAGTTAAGTCCTGGAGAAAAGATACCTCCTTTTATAGTTGAAATATCAGGAGAAATTAATAAAAGTGAATTAGGTGAATATGGATGGAATTATCATCCAAGAATAGATTTGATTTTTTCTAATAATGTTCCTGATTTTAAATTAAAACCTCCCACGTTAGTAGAAAAATATATTATCAATCCAATTCAGGAAAAATTAAAAGAAATAGGAAGCATCTTTAATTTTTTTGGAGGAAGCACTGAATTTGTAGAAGTCCTTAATAGTGACAGAGAAGATAAGGAGGCAATAAATAGTGAGCTTGTTTCAATGTCTGGAGGGTCAAATGTTATTCCCGCTTCTTGTTCAAGAAATAATTTAGGTACTCCTTTGCATAATATTATTATCAATGAAGTTGCTTGGATGGGAACTCATAGTAACGCTAGTAATGAATGGATAGAATTAAAAAACATATCTTCGAGAGACATAAATATGAAGGGCTGGTCGCTGGTTGATAAAACAAATCAAATTGATATTACTTTTGATGATTTATTATTAAAAAGTGGAGGTTTTCTTTTGCTTGAAAGAACTAGTGATAATACGGTTCCTTTTGTTAATGCTGATTTAATATATAAAGGGACACTAGGGAATACAGATGATGAGCTCTATCTTTTTAATAGTAATTGTGGACTGGAGGACTATGTTTCTGCAAATCCAAGTTGGCCCTCAGGGAATAGTGCCGAGAGAAGAACTATGGAAAGAGCAAAAAATTTAGAGTGGCAGACATATAGCGGAGAATCCTACTATAATATTCTAGGAACTCCCAAAAGAGAAAATAGCATTAAGATAGAACAAAAAGAAGAGATTAAAATAAAAGAAGAAGTTAAGGTGACTGAAGAAATTAAAGAAGAAGAGACCAAAGTAGTTGAAGAAGTTAAAGAAGAAGAGGTCAAAGTAGTTGAAGAAATTAAAGAAGAAAAAGAAGAAGAAATTAAAGAAGAAATAGTGATTGCTTATTGTTCTCAAGTAGGTACACCCAGCTATAGCGGTATTATTATCAATGAAGTTGCTTGGATGGGGACAACTGTTGGAGCAACTAAAGAATGGATAGAGTTGAAAAATAGATCCACAATGCCAATAAATATGAAGGGGTGGCAATTATTAGACAAAGATAATCAAATTAAAGTTATTTTTGATGAAAATGATATTTTAGCTCCTGGTCAGATTTATTTATTAGAAAGAACTAGTGATGATAGTGTTCCCAATGTGATTGCTGATAAAATATATACCGGAACTTTAGCGAATAGTGATGAATCATTGCGACTATTTAATTCTTCATGTCAATTGGTTGATGAAGTAATAGCTAATCCAAGTTGGCCCTCAGGCAATAGCACTGAAAGAAAAACAATGGAAAGGGGTGCTGACTTGACTTGGCATACTTCATTTAGCGTTAATGGAAGTCCTAAAACAGAAAACAGTCAACCAACATTGATTAGTAATAATAATAATCCAAATACAACAACTATAATATATGTTTCTTCTCCCACACCACCAGAAGCAGTTACTTATTGTTCCCAAGTAGGTACGCCAAGTCATAGTGGCATTATTATCAATGAAGTTGCTTGGATGGGAACAACTGTTGGAGCAACTAAAGAGTGGATAGAGTTGAAAAACATATCAGACGAAGAAGTTTTGTTGGGTGGTTGGCAATTACTAAGTAGAGATAATAGAATAAAAATTGTCTTTGATGAGGATGAATCAATACAACCTAATCAACTTTATTTGTTAGAAAGAACTAGTGATGATAGTGTTCCTGACGTGATTGCTGATAGAATATACACGGGAGCTCTTGGTAATAGTGATGATTTATTAATGCTTTTTGATGACGAATGTCAATTAGTTGATGAAGTAATAGCTAATTTAGATTGGCCGGCAGGGAATAGTGCTGAAAGAAAAACAATGGAAAGACATAGTGATTTGTCTTGGTATACATCTTCAATTGTTAATGGAACTCCAAAATCAGAGAATAGCACTAAAAGCGAAGTAGAAGAAGACGAAGAAGAAATAGAGAACGAAGAAGAAACAGAGAATGAAGAAGAAATAGAGGATGATGAAGAAATAATTATTGAAAATAATAATGATTATCTTGTTATTTCTGAGATGCAGGCTAATGGAGAGAATAATTTAGAATATGTCGAGCTATATAATCAAAGCCAGGAACAAATAGAGCTTTGTAGCAATGAGGACAATTGTTTTTATTTATCTTATTTTCCACCAACTTTTGATAATGAAGGGGTTCCTAAATATAACTGGAATAATCCTTATTATAATTGGAAGTTTTTACCAGGGGAAATAATAGATCCGGGAGAATATTATCTTATTGTAATATATGGTGATATTGAAGGGGATATGATTATTAAGAATGAAAAGGGAAATCCTTATTCTTCACCGATTATTAATAACTTAAATGGA
>Ga0116159_1004209_pt1 | contig 12337 bp, 15 predicted proteins | sample AD_JPNAS1_MetaG_FD_89878 | JGI IMG/M metagenome (GOLD analysis project Ga0116159, IMG submission 89878) | Active sludge microbial communities of municipal wastewater-treating anaerobic digesters from Japan - AD_JPNAS1_MetaG | ecosystem: Engineered > Bioreactor > Anaerobic > Digestate | place...
AAATTTCTTCCTCCAAATGGCTTATATTCCTTACCAGTTGTGCCTTGCTTTTATTGCCAATTATTCTCAACTCCATCACTAGGGGTTCACGCCGGTGGATTGATCTCGGTTTTGCTTCCATCCAACCTTCAGAAATCGTAAAACCCTGGTTACTACTATTTTTGGGCAACACTCAGTTTCCTCTTCTTCATCTTATCCCTGTCGGTATTATTGCCATCCAACCTGATTTAGGTAGTGCTATGTCGGTTCTTTTTCTCATGATGCCGGTCATTATTTACAATCGAAAATTTTTAAAAATATCTTTAATTATTGCTGCTATATTTTTGACCTTGTCACCTCTGATCTACAACTTTGTTCTCCATGACTACCAAAAAGAAAGAATTGTCACTTTTCTCAACCCCTCATCCGATCCTTTAGACAAAGGCTACAATGTAATTCAGTCAAAAATTGCCATTGGTTCAGGTGGGTTTTTTGGTAAAGGCTACAAAAAGGGGACACAAGGACAGCTTTTATTTCTTCCCGAAAAACATACTGATTTTATGTTTGCCGCTACTGCCGAAGAACTTGGATTTGTCGGTATTTCTATCATTCTTTTGGCTTACTATTTTCTCATAAAAACCCTTATAGACAAGGCTTTTTTGATTCGCAACAATCGGATTTTATTTTTATTTACCTTGGGGATTGCCCTCCAAATTTGGATGCAGGTATTTGTAAATATTGGTATGAACATCGGCATCCTTCCCGTTACTGGTATCCCTTTGCCCTTTCTTTCCGTCGGCGGCTCTTCAATTATGACCTTGCTTTTTTCTATCGGCATCATCTACTCTTCATAATCTTGTCAACCTTTTTTCCTGTGTTATACTACAAAAGTATGAAATATGCCGTTATTGCCCTATCTGGTTCTCAGTTCAAAATTACCGAAAACCAAAAACTATCTATCAATAATCTCAACCTAAAAGAAGGTAGTAAAAATAGCACCGACCAGGTTTTGTTAGTTGCCGACGATAAAAATATAAAAGTTGGCACTCCCACCGTCAAAGACGCCAAAGTCGAATTCACCGTTCTCAAAAACTACAAGGGCAAAAAAGTTCGCGTCTTTAGATACAAAGCCAAATCAAAATACCGCAAAACCAAAGGCTTCCGACCGCAACTTACCGAAATTCAAATTTCAAAAATTACTTTTTAATCACGATTAACAACTCATGGCACATACAAAATCACAAGGTAAAACTAATCAAAAATCAAATCGACCCGGTCAAAGACGCGGTGTCAAAAAATTCGGCGGTCAAAAAGCCGAAGTCGGACAAATTATTGTCCGTCAAGTCGGGTCTAGTTTTCGCGCCGGTGAAGGCACCAAACTGGGCAAAGACTACACCATCTATGCCATCAGACCTGGTCTAGTGAAATTTTTCAAACGAATGGGTAAAAGATTTGTCTCAGTCACCAAAAAATAGCTAACTGACTTGCTTTGACATAGTTTATCACTCTTTTTTCACGGATGTTTTCATAGTAACCTTTTTCTATGAAACAAATCACTCAAATACCTACCAACCAACTTGAACCTAATCCGCTTCAACCCCGCGGCATTATTTCTCCCGAATCAGTTTCCGAATTGGTTGAATCCATCAAAGAACATGGTATTTTAGAACCACTAATTATTGCCAAAACTCCCGCCGGATATCAAATAATCGCCGGCGAACGTCGCTGGCGGGCGGCCAGAATTCTCAAACTCGAATATGTCCCGGCTATCATTAAGCAAACCAATCCCCAACAAATGTTGGAAATGGCTATAGTCGAAAATGTCCAAAGAAAAGATCTTAACCCTATCGAAAGAGCCAAAGCCTTTCTCCGGCTAAAAGACGAATTCGGTTTTGATAATCATCAAATCGCCAAAAAAGTAAGCAAAAGCGTCCCTTATGTTATTAACTGTCTTAAACTTTTGACCCTGCCAGACGCCATCAAAGACGGACTCCTCTCCGGACTTATTAGCGAAGGTCACGCCCGAGCTTTGTCCAGTATCAGTGATACCCGGCTTATGATTGAAGCTTACAAAATTGTCCTCAAAGAAAAAGCTTCAGTCAGGCGAACCGAAGACATCGCTAGAAGAATGAAGAAAAAAATTGAAGAAGGTTCGGTTCCTATCACCAAAGAAAACATCCCCCAATTTCTCAAATCCAGATTAGACAATATCAGCTTAGATATGAAAAACTTTTTTAACGACAACACTACTCATGTAAAAATAACCCAAACCAACGTCGCCACCCAAGTCACATTTCAATTCAAAGGTAGCGTTGATCAAAGGTTTGACAATCTCAAAGGCCTTTACAAACAAATCTGCCAAAAAGACCTGTCCGAGCAAAAAACTAAAAACTAACCTTCGGCACCATTTCCACCGCACTGATTGGCCAATACTTCATAAACGCTTTCCCTACAATCAATTTTCTATTGATTGGACCAAATTCACGTCCATCTCTAGAATTGGGCCGATTATCACCAAAACACAAATACTGACCATCAGGAACCACCCTTTCCACCCCTTCCTGCATATAATCACCCGGCGAGGTATAAACAGGCTCTGGTAAAAAATCCTGATCCAATTTATTTCCATTTACATAAACATCTCCCTCAGACACCATTACCCTATCTCCAGGCACCCCGATTACTCTTTTGATATATTCACACTCATCTGCAGCACAAGGTTCAGACGGTGGCGCCTTAAAAATCACTACATCGCCTCTTTCCGGGTTACCAAGCTGATAAGATATTTTTTCCGTCAACAAATATTCTTTATCCTTAAAATTGGGATACATCGAGCTCCCCTTAACCTCATTTGGCTGGGCCACAAACAAGTAAAGCAACACAAAAACCGACAAAGCCAATACTATTGATTGAATAAACTCAAGCAAAAAATTGCCTAAACTAAAACCACCTTGACTTAAATACTTATTTTTCATACTTAAAATTCTAACCGATACCGGCCAAAAAAGATATATTTTTGTTTATGTTTTTAAAAATTTTGCCAATCTAGGCTATAATAAGCATATTCGGTTGTTTAGCTCAGTTGGTTAGAGCGCTTCGTTCACATCGAAGAGGTCAGAGGTCCGAGTCCTCTAACAACCACAAGTTATATACCAAAACCTAAATGCCAAAGAGTAATCTGCTAACAGTAGTCATAGTCACCTACAATTCCAACAAGACAATTTTAAATCTTCTATCATCTCTCAAATATATAAATGAATCTATAAAAGAAATCATTATTATAGACAATAATTCGCCAATTTTTGATAAAAATAAAATCAAACAAGTTTCAAAAAAGATTAGTATAATCCAAAATAAAAAAAATTTTGGGTTTGCAAAAGCAGTCAATCAGGGAATCAAAAAATCAAAGACAAACTTTATTCTCTTAATCAATCCTGACACCTATTTAATTGATAAATCACTAGTAAAAACATTTGATGTCATCAAAAACAACCCAAAAATTGGAGCTATTGGTGGAAAAATTTTTGATAAAAATAAAAATAGAAAATATACCGCCACCAACAATCCCACATTTTTAACCGGACTATTTGAGTTTACAAACCTAAAAAAACTATTTCCTAATAATTATTTTTCTAAAGCTTTTTGGATAGAAAACGAAAAAATATCAAAACCGACCAGTGTTGTATCGTTGTGCGGTGCATACATAATTCTAAGAAAAAAAATCAATAATAAACTAAATTTATTCGACGAAAAATACTTTTTATATATGGAAGATGTCGATTTTGGCATATCAATCAATAAGTCTGGTTACAAAATTATTTTCGATCCAAAATCACAAATCATACACATTGGGGGAGCCAGCAGTCAAAATAAATATCATACAGACCTTAAAAACTGGTATAAATCCAGAAAAATATTTTTCAAAAAACACTTAAATCCAATTCAAAGTATAATACTTATATCTATATTCAATCTCGAAGAAAAAATATTAAAGATTCGCCAATACATTCATCATGATTCAAAATAAAACTACCAACATATCACTTATTCTTCTGACCAAAAATGAATCTCAAAACATCGAGAAAAATTTTGATTGGCTCAAAAAGTGTCACGCTGTCAACGAAATAGTTGTAGTCGATGACTATTCTACCGACGAAACTGTTGCCACAGTCAAAAAACTTAGTTCAAAATATAGAAAAGTCAAGGTTTTTACCAAAAAATTGGAACAGGATTTTGCCTCACAACGAAACTTTGCTATTTCCAAAACCACCAATAATTGGATACTTTGGGTCGACGCCGACGAAAAACCCAGTAAAAAATTAATCCGATTTATAAATCATTTCGATAAAAAACAATATAAAGCCTATGCCTTTAAACGACAGGATATTTTTCTTGGACACGTTCTCAAACACGGCGAAAATGCTTCTCTTAATTTCACCCGATTATTTAGCAAAAACTATGGTTCTTTCTATGGCCGAGTTCATGAAGTTTGGAAAACCAAAAGAATTACTAAAAATACCAATTTAATTATTTACCACTATTCCCATCAAACCGTTAAGTCTTTGGTCCAAAAAATAAATTTTTACACCGATATCAGAGCTCAGGAATTGTTCAATAAGGGTATAAAAACCAATATGTTTCAAATAATTTTTTACCCTATCGGCAAATTCTTTCAAAATTATTTTTTTAGATTGGGTTTTCTTGACGGCACACCCGGAATCATTATGTCATTGTGTATGAGTTTCCATGTTTTCCTAAACAAATCTAAACTATGGCATTTATACAAACAGCAGCCTTAATTTTCACTATCTTTGCCTTTTACATTGGTCAAATAGCCAGATTAAATTTATTTGGTATTCAATTTCCTTTAATTGATATTGCCATCATTGCTCTAAGTCTTGTCAATTTTATTCACCATCTCGTTACCAAAAACCTCAAAAACCACAACCGATTTTTTACCTACTTTCTGGTCTTTACCTGGATTCTGCTTGGGTTTACTACCTTCAGATATCATATTAATTCCCTTAAACCCATTTTTTATCTTGTTAGACTGACTTGCATTTTATCTCTAATTATATTTCCCCCGCAAATCAATCAAAAAATAAAACAGCTATTTTACTTATCGCTTCTTGCCAATATTGTTTTTGGCCTAATCCAATACCTTTTCTGGCCCGATTTCACCTACTTTGATGTCCACCAATGGGACCCTCACTTATACCGCCTGATAAGCACCTATTTTGACCCAACCTTTACCGGTTTAATTTATCTTTTTTTTATCATTGCAGTTTTTTTAAACAAAAACATCCCTTACCGATGGTTCATACTGGCCCTATCTTACCTTGCTATGATTTTTACGTATAGTCGATCTACTTACCTCTCTTTTTTGTTAGCATTCACCTTTATCTCACTTAAACTAAAAAATATCAAAATCTTTTTTTTCAGTCTTTTGATTATTATTTTTAGTATTTTTTTGCTTCCCCGACGCCCAGGAGAGGGGACCAAGTTAGAACGAACTTCATCTATTACCGCCAAAATCGAAAATTATAAGGAGGGTGTTAATCTGTTTGCTCAATCACCTCTAATTGGTTTTGGATACAACCACATTCCTTTTATTAGACAAAACCAAAATCCCGTCTCTCACGCTAATTCCGGCTTTGATGCTAGCCTCCTAACCTTATTGGTCACCACCGGCCTGATTGGAACTATATTGTTCATTCTTGGTATCAAGCAAATTTATCTTAATTCCAGTCTCCTAAAACAAACTTTTATTTGGACTATTTTATTTCACTCTCTTCTTGCCAACTCTCTTCTCTATCCCTGGATATTACTTTCTTTGGTTCTGTTCTAAAGACTGTAAGTGATAGAAATCTTTTTCTTAGTTGAATTGCCCGCCAAATCAGTTGATGTGATTTCCAAATCATTTTTACCCATATTTAACTGCCATTTCAACTTGAAATTCCCTTCACTATCCACAGTTGTAATCCGATTGTTTATCGACACACTACACCCTGGTTCAGTTTTTCCCACAATATCAAAATCAGCATAATCCACACTCAAACTATCTTCACTCGGATTACTTAAAGATAATTCCGGCACGTTTTTATCATAAATTACCGTGATCGTTTTTGAATCATCGCCGCTGCCGGACTTTTCCGTGCTTGCTACCGCCGCAAATTCATTTTTTCCCTCATCAAGAGAAATATTATCAAATCCAAAATCACCATTTTCAGTCACCTCAGTCTTTCCAATTGACATCTGATTTTTAAGCAATTCTACCGTCACTTTAGATTCGGCAAATCCGGTTATTTTTATGGTGGCGCTATTGGTCGCCTCATAAGGCAACACCAATCTTGGCGCCAGTGGCGGCAAAACCTTTTCTTCTACCTGATCTGACTTTTTGCTTTTACCTTCACCCAGCAATATTGAAAATTTAATCAACAACGGCAACCCAAATATCAAAAGCGAGATTACCAAAACCACCGTCAAAAAACCCAAAATCACCGTTTTTTTCGTTATTTGTTCATCGGCCTGTCTTTCAAGCCTGGAGCGTTTAAACTCTGCCATAACTTATATTATTTTATCAGAGCCGAAGGGGAGAGTCGAACTCCCGACCCCAGCTTTACGAAAGCTATGCTCTACCAACTGAGCTACTTCGGCCTTAGAGCGGCTAGAGGGAATCGAACCCTCAACATATCCTTGGGAAGGACACATTTTACCATTAAACTATAGCCGCACCCAAAAACATTTTAACATGAGGCTTTAGTTTGCCTTAGGAATACTGACCATCATCCCGATTTCCAAACCATTTGGATTAGGTATTTTTGATTTATTCTTTTCCCAAATTTTTGTCCATTGATAACCATCTCCATAAGCCCTAACAGCTATCTTCCACAAACTATCACCCCTAACCACTTTATATTCATCACCAGTCCAAATCTTGTCTGATTCCACCTTGTCAGACACTTTCAACTCTGGCAAAACAATTTTTTGCCCCGCCTCGATTGCTGATGGATTTTTTATATTATTTGCTTTTGCAATTTCCGTCCAGGCGTAACCATTATTATATTTTTTCTCAGCAATTTTCCACAAACTGTCTCCAGTAGCCACCTCATACGAACCACTCTTAGTCTCACCTTCATTTTTTGGCAAATCACCTTTATCGCTTAAACTAATATCGCTTGACCCGGGAATATTAATATTTCCCTTATTTTTTTGAAAATAATTAAAAATCAAACCGCCGACCACTACCACAATTATTAAACCCAAAAACATACTTACAATTTCTTCAGTTGACTTAAAATATTTTTTTCGGATATCAGAGAATTTCATAAAAACTAGTATAATAATTAATTATAAATTAAATTCAATTTACACCATTCTCGGACGAATTGCAATATCATCGACAAATGATTTATCCAACTTTCCAACAAATTTACGCATATTCTCCGCAAAGGCTGCTAACAGATCATAATTTATCCTATAAATTCTTTGTTTTCCCACTACCCGACAATAAACCAATTCTGACTTTTTTAAAATTGATAAATGATTTGATAGGGTTGCCTGTCTGATATCAAAATTAATTAACAACTCATTTACCGACATCTCTCTGTCTTTTAACAGAGTCAATATTTTCCGCCTATTCTTATCAGCCAAAGCTTTAAAGATTTTATCCATGCATCTATTATATAGATAATCATCAATATATTCAATAACCATCTATCACTTGATTATTAACCAAATATTATGGAAAATACGTTAATATGAAAAACTTTGATAACAAACAAGAACAAACTCTAGTTATTGTTAAACCCGACGGTGTCCAACGTAGTTTAGTCGGGGAGGTTATTCGCCGATATGAACAATGCGGACTCAAATTAGCTGGTCTTAAAATGCTTATTCCTACCCGAAAATTAACCTTGGAACATTATTCTATCGATCCTGATTGGGCCATTAAAAGCAGCACCAAAACTTTTGAATCATACAAAGCTAAAGGTCTGCCGCTTCCAGGAAAAGATCCGGTTGAATTTGCTGAAGGTATCCGCCGCAAACTTATGGATTTTATGAGCAGCGGACCAGTAGTGGCTATGATCTGGCAGGGGATGGGAGCCGTTGCTGTCGTCCGCAAGATAACCGGATCAACCGAACCCCTTACTTCTGCTCCCGGCACTATCCGTGGTGACTACACCATTGATTCCTACACCGCCGCCGATGCCGACGCCAGAGCTGTCAGAAATATCATTCATTCTTCCGGTTCAGTTGAAGAAGCCGCCAAAGAAATTCCTATTTGGTTTGACAAAAAAGAAATTATTTCCTACCGGCTCATTGCTGAAGAAATTATCTATGATGTCAATCTTGACGGCATTCTAGAATAAATAAATCCTAACTTAAAATAAAAAAAGGCGGTCAACGGAACTATGATGAAAAACATCACTAGTAGCGTCAACCGCCCGTCTCTCAAATCAAACATTTTAGGTCGGAAAAGGTTATTTCCTTTTTAAGATACTTTTGAACGTTAGAGTGAATATGACACCACCTTAAAACTCGACGCTTTAAGCCAGATTCCTTCTCCGCCTCTATATCAGAAACATCTACTTTATAGCTCTCTTCAAACAGTTCAAAAAGTGACGCCAAATCCTGTTCCAATTTCACTGCCTCAGCCACACCCAAACACTGATTGGATTTAATGGAGACAATTCTCTCATTTAAATCCTTCTCGTGATTAGATATGTTTTTGAGTCTTTTTCTGATCGGACAGACTATAGCAACCAAAAAAATCAGGATAAAACCGACAAACAGTATTAACAGTAGATAAGAAACAAGTTGCTGCTGATAAAATCTTACCAACTCCATTTTCCATCCCTCCCTTGCTTCAAAATCAGCGGTCTTTGACATTGCCGCCTGGATTTGTCCCTAGCCGTATTCAACCTCCTCATCTTTCTCTCATAATCTCTGGGGATATACATCTTTTTGTCATTTTTTTCCTGTCTATGCTCAACAATCGCCAAGGTGATTATTCCTAAAACAAAAATTGCTACTATCGCCAAAAAACCGTAATTCATTTCCAATTCCTCCCAAAACTTATTTGATTTAAAAGTGCTTATATACAAGGCTGTTTTGAACGCTATGTTCAAACGCCGTTAATTTCCTAACATAGCCAAAACCACTATATTATTATCCTATAATATCATTATTTATGGATTTTGTCAAAACATCGATTATTACCAGCCATGTTTGCTTACATGATAAAATTCTGTATGAATGAAACTGAAAAAAGTTTTATAACTGAAAATGAGCCCCATCCTATTTTAAGTCAAACTCAACCTGAACAAGTCCCATACATCAAAGATACTTCGATCATAGAAAAAGAACATTTGCCCGAAGTTTTTGAACTGTCTGAAAAAGCAAAAGAAAAAAAATATAGTCTTGGTTTAGCGCTTGGTGGAGAGCTACCATCTGGTAAACAAAAATTTACAGTTAATTTAATGCCGCCAATTAATTATCCGGGGAAAACTCATCTTCTTAGAGGAGCATCAACACCATGGAATACTGGTGTTGACATTAATTATCTCATAACCAATTATCCCAATGATAGATGGAAATTCTACTTATCGATGGAAAACAAAACACCCGAACAGACAAAGAAAATAAAATTATTTTTTTTAGAACTTACCCAAAAATGCACCGAAAAAAAGGTGGCACTTTTAACAAAAGTTGAAGATCATGACTATGATAATCCGGATGTATATACTTGGCAGCCAATAACTATGGCTGGTATTCTAAAAGATTTATATCAAGACCCTAAGTTTTCCGGAATTTGGTCCAGTGTAGATCATCCATTCCAAAAACCAATTTCTGGTATATCCAAAAAACATATTGGATTGGTTCAAGAGCCAATCTTGGGGTTAAATGGAAACAGTCATTCAACAAGAATGGTACTCCTAGGTGAGACTATAAAAAAACTATTACCACAATACAAAAATAAGTTTGGATCTCATGTTTTTAGACAAGCTTGCCACCTAGTTGGAGTCATGCCCACCGAACCATGGAGAATCTTAAAATACATTTTATCTACTAATAATGAAAAAGTATATAAATTATACGGCGTAAAAACTGAAACAAGCTAAAACATAAAATAAAATTTCTTTACCTTGCAGATATAACATAGGACCTGTCTGTTTTACAAAAGATTTACAACTAAACTTATTTAGAACGTATCTCAAAACCCCTGTATTTTTTAAAAAAATCGTCTATATCTCTCATGTGTTGCGGTATATTGCTATAAACATTTCTTATTTCAAAAGCCAAATCCATTGCCGATAATGATGCAAAAAATAAATCCGACCCTTCTCCCTTTATTTTTGCTATTCCGTGAAAAATTTTTGAACCAAGACCAGACAATTCATCTAAACCCAAACTTCCATTTTTAAAATCTTCTATAACTCTTATAAAGAGTAAGTTGCCCTGATCTAAAGTTAAATCTTTAATATTTTTAATATCAAAATCAGTTAAATAGTCCTGCAATTTTTCATCAACCAGAACTAGATGATTTTTTTCTTTCATGTTTTTTTAAATTTAAAAAAATTAAATAAAGGATCTTTGTCCTATTACCACGTGGAGAAAACAATTTTTTACACTATAAAAACTTAATTAATTGAGAAGGAAAAATACGCTACTTTTAATACTTCTTTGCGGGCCCGATGGGATTCGAACCCACGATCTTCCGCGTGACAGGCGGATGTGCTAGACCGCTGCACCACGAGCCCTGGTCTAAGACTTCTGTTAATATACCAAAAACTTCCGCTTTAAACAACGCTATAATTAATTATGACCCAAACCAAAAAAATCTATACCAATGCCGAAATATCCGAAATTCTCCAAAATATCGCTACTGCCTACGAAATCAAAAACAAAAATTTTTTCCGTATCCGTTCTTATCAGGATGCCGCCGACACTGTTTTGACTTACCCCAAATCACTCTATTCTATCTGGCAAAAAGATCCCCAATTGCTTGACAATATCCCCGGAATTGGACCCAATATTTTTAAAAAAATAGTTTATCTTTTTGAAAAAAATAAACTTCACCCCCACATTATTCGGGCTTTCAAAAATATTTCTCCTATTATATTTACTTTTACCAAAATCAACGGCATCGGCCCCAAAATCGCCTACACCTTATCCAAAAAACTAAAATTTTCCTCCGACCCCATCAAAGCGCTGGATCAACTAATAAATTACGCCCAAAAGGGCAAGATTAGAAATTTTCCCAGATTTGGGGAAAAATCAGAAAAATTAATTTTAGATAACACTTTGGCTTTTTTGGGTCGTCACCGGCGAATGAGTTATCAAGAAGCCAAAACTACAGCTGACAATATTATTAATTTTCTTCACCAACAATTTCCTAACGTCGAAATTTTAGCTCTTGGTAGCCTCCGCCGGCAAACCAAAACTGTTGGTGATATTGATTTAGCCGCCAAATCCACCCAAGTCAGCCAATTGCTTGATTATTTCCTCACCTATCCCAATAATATTCAAACTATCAATCGCGGACCCAAAAAAGCCTCCATCAGAGTTTATCCCGATATTAGAGTCGATCTTATGGTTCAGCCATCCAAAAATTTTTATTCACTTGTTCAGCATTTTACCGGCTCAAAACAGCACAATATTATTCTCCGAAAATATGCTCTAACACTTGGACTTTCAATTTCAGAATATGGCATAAAAGACCTCAAAAAAGGTAAAATTTATACCTTTGAAACCGAAGAAAAATTATACAATTTTCTTAAACTTTGCTATATTCCACCCCAAGATAGGACCGGCGACAACGAAATTGAAACTGCCAAAAAATGCTATAATGAATCATTAAAAATTAAATCAAAAAAATGATATTTTATCTGTTAGGTATAATCGCTGTTTTAGCCTTTATTCTGGTTTCTTTTTACAACAAACTCAAACGACTTCAGGTTTTAATCAAAGCCTCTATCCAAGAGATCGGCAATCAGCTCAAACGTCAAGCCAATCTTATTCCCAACCTTGTCGATTCGGTCAAAGGTTATATGAAGCACGAAAAAGGTATTTTTGACCAATTAACTGATGCCCGAAAATCAGTCGAATCTGCCATCAATAGCAACGACCCAAAACTTATTGACAAGGCTCAAGCCAGCCTAAACAAAGCCTTATCCGGACTCAAAGTCATTGTCGAAAGCAATCCTCAAATTCAAACTTCGGGTTTGGTCAACAATCTCATGGACGAACTTCGTGATACTGCCGACAAACTTATGTATGCCAGAAGAACTTTAATTGACCTAACTGCCGACTACAATACTGCCATTGTTACTATTCCGGGAATCTGGATTGCCCA
>Ga0116159_1004212_pt1 | contig 12326 bp, 11 predicted proteins | sample AD_JPNAS1_MetaG_FD_89878 | JGI IMG/M metagenome (GOLD analysis project Ga0116159, IMG submission 89878) | Active sludge microbial communities of municipal wastewater-treating anaerobic digesters from Japan - AD_JPNAS1_MetaG | ecosystem: Engineered > Bioreactor > Anaerobic > Digestate | place...
ATGGAGCAGACCTCAAACGAGATGTTTGCCGGGCTGAAAGATAAAGAGATTGACCCTAATCTTATGGAACGCCTTAGAGAACTCTTTACAACGGCTGATTTTGTGAAGTTTGCCAAGCATACCCCCTCCATTGGGGAGAATGAGGAGGCTATCCCTACGGCAGTAAGATTTGTCAATGCCACATTCTTACAGGAAATCGAAAAAGAAAAGGAGGAGTAGTTAATGTTTTTTGAATATCCATATCTGCTCTGGCTGGAGTTGATACTCATACCTCTGATTGCACTTTACATTTGGAGGGAATTCAGAGGCTCTTCGCCCTCCATGATTGTCTCCAATGCTACCCCCTGGAAGGTAAAAGGCGGAACATTCAAAAAAGCAGTGCGCCATCTCCCCTTTATTTTGAGGATGATTGCAATTGCTGCCATTATTGTTGCCATTGCCCGCCCACGCACCTCGGAGACTTTCGAAACTGTGGATACGGAAGGTGTGGACATAGTGCTTACAATGGATATCTCCACTTCGATGCTTGCCCGAGATTTTAAACCGGACCGCATAGGAGCTGCCAAGGATATAGCGATAGAGTTCGTAGCTTCAAGACCGAGCGACCGCATCGGAATAGTGGTATTTGCAGGTGAGAGCTTTACCCAGTCGCCGCTTACTACCGACCGTGTGACATTGATCAATCTTATGAAGGAGATAGAGACCGGGCTGATCGAGGATGGTACTGCTATTGGCAATGGACTTGCTACAGCGGTGGCGCGACTCAAAGACTCCGATGCCAAGAGCAAGATAGTGATCCTGCTTACCGATGGTGTCAATAACCGTGGTGAAATAGCCCCCCTGATGGCAGCGGAGATTGCCAAAACATATAATATCCGAGTATATACCATAGGGGTCGGAGCGATGGGTACGGCACCTTATCCGGTAATGACCCCTTGGGGAGTTCGTCTGCAGGATATAGAGGTGGAAATTGACGAAAAGCTCCTTCAGGAGATAGCCACCCAGACCGGAGGTAAATATTTCAGGGCCACGGATAACACCAAACTACTTGAGATTTATGGTGAGATAAATGCCATGGAGAAGAGTAAAACCACCGTAGACAGTTTCCCCATCTATTCGGAATTATTTATGAAGTATGCCTCGATAGCATTGCTGGCTCTTTTAGTTGAACTAATACTTAGATTGTTTGTAATAAGGAGGATACCATAGAATGATACACCTTGCACAAGGAGAATATCTGCTCCTGTTACTAATCATACCCTTCCTGTTTATTTTCTACGGAGTTTCACTCCGCATAAAGAAAAGGAGAATTGCTAAAATCGGTGACACGGCACTGGTATCCAAACTGATGCCGGATGTTTCCAGAGGTAGGGGATGGCTTAAAATCACCCTACTGGCGATTGCCTGGTTCTTTTTTGTATTGGGTCTAGTGAGGCCACAGCTTGGAGCCCGCCTCAAAGAGAGGCAGAGCAAGGGGGTTGAAGTGATGGTGGCACTCGACGTTTCTAACTCGATGCTTGCCGAAGATTATTCTCCCAACCGTCTCGAGAGGTCAAAGCTTGCAATAGAACGGCTGGTAGACCGTCTCCACGGTGATCGTATCGGATTGATTCTATTTGCGGGACAATCCTTCGTCCAGCTCCCGATAACTACCGACTATGTGTCGGCTAAGATATTTCTCAATAGCATTAACACAGGTTCGGTACCGATACAGGGCACAGCGCTGGCAGATGCTATTGCAACCTCCGCCCGTAGTTTTAGCACCCAGAGTGAGAATAGCCGTGCAATAATTATCATTTCTGACGGAGAAGATCATGAGGGAGAGGTAATGGATGTGGCTCGCTCGGTGGCCGAGAGCGGTATCAGGATTTATTGTATAGGTGTCGGATCACCGGAAGGCAAACCTATACCTATAAAAGGAGAGCTGCTAAAGGACAATTATGGAGAGATAGTGGTTACCCGTCTGGATGAAAATACTCTCAGACAGATAGCCGGTATAGGCAATGGCCTCTATGTACGTGCGGGTAACAGCGAATTTGGACTTAACCCTATTATTGACCATATTAAGGAGATGGATGAGCAGGAGTTTCAGTCTGTGGTATTTGAAGATTTTGATGAGCAGTATATGTACCTTTTCGGTATAGCGCTCTTTTTCCTAATACTCGAACTGCTGATTCCCGGCAAGAAAGGCCGCAGACAATTGTTCAAAATGGAGGATAAATGATGAAAAGGATAATTTTGATACTATTTGCTTTCTCTTTGGTTGTGCCAACGGCCTTGGCGCAGAGTGATCGTTCTCAGGTACGCAGGGGCAACAGAGATTTCCGTAAGGAAAAGTTCCAGGAGGCTGAAATTAGCTACAAAAAGGCACTGGTTGCTGACTCGCTCTCAAATGCTGCCGGATACAATCTCGGCAATACTTTTTTCCGTATGGAAAATTTTACCGAAGCGGATAAATACTACTCTTCAGTGGCCGATTCCCTTGGCAAGGGGAAGCGCGGTTCCGACATTTACCACAATATGGGTAATTCGCTGCTAAGTCAGAAAAAATTTGCAGAGGCGATAGAGGCTTTCAAAAATTCGTTGCGTCGCAACCCCGGAGATATGGAGACCAAGTCCAATCTGGCTTATGCACAGAAGATGTTGCAGGAGCAGCAGCAGAACCAGGATCAGAATCAGGATCAGAATCAGGATCAGAACCAGGATCAGAATCAGGATCAGAATCAGGATCAAAACAAAGATCAGGACCAAAACCAGGATCAAAATAAAGACCGGGATAAGAAAGATAACAAGGATCAGGATAAGGACAAGAATCAGGACCAGGATCAGAATCAAGATCAAGATCAGAACAAGGACAATAATGATAACAAGCAGGACCAAAGCCAGGGGCAGACTCCTCCTCCCAAAATAACACCGCAGGCAGCTCAGCAGATGCTTCAGGCAATTCAGGAGAAAGAAAAGGAGACACAGGAGAAGGTTAAGAAGGAGAAGGCCCTTTTGTTAAAATCAAAACAGAAAGAAAAAAACTGGTAATCACACCGGATGAAATATTATGAAACGAACACTGACATTCCTCTTTATATTGCTGGTTTCGGCCAAGGCAACTTTTGGTCAGGGGCTTACCGTTGAGGCTCCGGGCGTAGTGGCGATGGATGAGACCTTCAGACTGGTCTTCACATCGGATGGCAAGATGTCGGACTTCAATTGGCCGGGGAGCGAGGATTTTAATGTAGTCTGGGGACCACAAAAAGGCACTTCCAGCAGTGTAAGCATTATTAACGGCAAAAGAACTTCCACCCATAACGAGACCGTGACTTATCTGCTCCAGGCCAAAGGGGAGGGACGTTTTACAATCCCCGTTGCAACAGCTACCATAGATAAGCAGCAATATAGCACCCGTAGTGTTATCATAGAGGTGGTGGGAAGTCAGCAAGAGAGACAAAGCCAAAGTCAGAGTCAGCAGACCAACACCCAGCAGAGTCAGAGTGATTCAAGAGTGCAAAGTGCCTCATCCGATGACATTTTCCTCAGATTGACACTAAACAAGCGCAATGTAGTTAAGGGTGAGCCCATAATAGCCACACTTAAATTATATACCAAGGTGGACATAGCAAGCTTTGAAGATGTAAAGTTCCCTACCTTCAATGGTTTTTGGAGTAAGGAGGTCGATACGCCGCAGAATATAGAGTTCAACAGGGAAAATGTTGACGGTACTATCTACAATGCGGCATTGCTCCGTAGGTATATGCTCATACCCCAGCAGACCGGTAAGATTAAGATTGAGTCTGCTGAGATGGTCTGTGTGGTTAGGATACGTGCAGGCACCACCGGCCCTAGAAGCATTTTCGATGATTTTTTTGACAACTTTCAGACGGTTAGAAAACGTCTCTCCTCTCCCGAAACCACAATTACGGTGAATGCTTTACCGACTGCTCCGGCCTCTTTCGGCGGTGGAGTCGGGGATTTTAAAATCAGTACATCGTTAAGCAAAGATAGTCTTACTGCGCATGAGGCCGCTTCGTTAACGGTAACTATCAGTGGAACCGGCAATATTTCCATGTTGGAAGCTCCAAAAGTAGAGTTTCCCTCCGATTTCGAGCTTTATGACGTAAAAACTTCTGAAAAGGTCTCCTATGACGGCACTTCAGGCAGTAAAACTTTCGAATATCCATTTATACCACGTAGTCACGGTGATTTTGAAATTGCTCCTATTGAGTACTCCTTCTATGATCTTTCAGGGAAACGATATAAAACTCTAAATACCGGTACACTCTCCGTTAAGGTGGGACGTGGAAGCGGTATTGACAACGGGGGAGTGGTAATGCCCGGCGTTAACCGGCAGAGCGTAAAGAACCTGGCTGAAGATATCCGATATATCTCGACAGGTGCTCCTTTATTGAGAGATAAAGGGCGTTTCTTTGCGGGATCGCTCCATTTTTATGGATTGATTGCTCTCATCGTGCTGCTGTTTTTTGCCGTAGGTGCAATCCTCAAGAAGAGAGCTGCGCGCCGTATGGATGTGATAGGAACACGTAACCGCAGAGCAAAGAAAATGGCCCGGGCACGCCTGCAACAAGCGGGATCCTATCTAAAGCAGGGTCTTAGCGGAGCATATTACGAGGAACTGCACAAGGCCATGCTCGGTTATGTCTCCGACAAATTGATTATACCTGTAGCCGATCTTTCCAAAGAGAGGATTTCCTCATCACTTGCAGAAAAGAATCTTCCTGAACAACTGATAACTCAGTTCATATCTATTCTCGACAGGTGTGAATTTGCAAGATATGCTCCTGAAGTCAAGACTGAGGAGATGGAGAGTCTTTACGATGAGTCTGTAAGCGTTCTTTCAGAAATAGAATCAAAATTGAAAAGTGTACCAAAACGTCCACGGGGAAACGTGGCATCAATAGTAGCATTGCTCCTATTAGTGACTCCTTTTGCCGTTTCTGCTCAGGAAAGTGTAGATGACCTTTGGGCTATGGCAGCAGATTATTATGCCGAAGGCGATTATGTCAATGCACTCAACTTTTATCTGATGATAGAAGGTGAGCAGAAGGTCTCTCCCGATCTTTATTACAATATAGCCAACAGCTACTTCAAGAGTGGAGATAATTCCCACGCAATTCTCTATTACGAGAAAACACTCAAACTAGATCCATCACACGCTGATGCGGCACACAACCTGGCCATTGCACAGAGATTCACTCTGGACAAAATAGATATATTGCCTGAGCTGATACTTGTAACCTGGGTGCGAAAGGTAAAATATCTCTTCTCAGCAGATGTGTGGGCCTGGATTGCAGTTGCACTTACTTTTGCTGTGGCAATGCTGATGCTCGGATTCCGTTTCAGCTCTTCGCTCCGCCGTCGTAAAACCTCGTTGGTGCTCGCTTGTGTCGTTTTTCTCTTTGCCATTATCTCATTTGCATTCTCCATTAGTGAGAAAAATGATGCAATCAGAGATGAATCGGCAATAGTTATGTCACCTGTGGCTTCTGTGAAAAGCTCGCCCGGTGAGGCAGGAAACTCTATTTTCGTACTTCACGAAGGAACTAAAGTAAATCTGCTTGACGAGCTTGGAGAATGGACAAGAATTGAACTCTCGGACGGACGTCAGGGCTGGATTGCTGCCGGATCCATAATTAAAATCTAATCATCTGCATAATGAAGCGAGTTACTTTTATACTATTGTTGGTTCTCTTTGTTGCGATTATGCCTCTCAGAGCACAGTATTATTTTGCCATAGAGGATGGCTCTCAGGCGAGTTTTAGGGTTTACGATAATAAAGGAGATGTCCTGGGTTATTATGACGAGACCCTCAAAATCGTAAGCGCTGAGTCACTTGATGATATTCATGCGGTGTTGGAACAGGTTTATTTTGACAAGGATGGCAAACATCTTTTTAAAGACAAATCTTCTAATTTATCTCTTCATATCAAAGAAGGAGAGGTGACCGCAAAACTGGAGACAATTAAACAAGGAATGACAACAAAGGACCTTATGGTACGAGGTTGTGTTATATATGTTCCTTCAGATATAAAGTCAGGTGACATACTCCCCGACAGAACCATGTCAATCAAAGTAGGCATAATCGGCGGCACTATCTATCTGACTGAGCGTAAAGTACTCGGTATGGAGAGTGTAACCGTACCTGCGGGCACATTCAATGCTGCCAAAGTCCGGGAAAAACAGAAAACAAAAGTTGCAATTATCTCAGAAGAGGTTACAATAATCTCATGGATGGTTAAGGACCTGGGTTGTGTAAGACAGGAGTCTTACGATAGCAAGGGTCGTCTGGTACAGATTATTGAGATGGTTAAAAAGTGACGGACAACATTGTAACCACTCCATCCATTGTTGAAATCAAGAGCCTATCCTGACCGATGGGTTCGATGGAGTTGATCAATGCAACGGAGATCTTGTGTTTCCAAACGAGGTTTCCGTTTTTGCCGTCAAAGCAGAAGATATTTCCCTTGTCTGTAGGAACGATGAGCATCTCCCTGCCATCCTTTAAAAGGATTGTGGCAGCCGGAGTAGGAGCTATGTCATAGCCCAGATCGCTTTGAATGTTCCACTCCAGCCGGGCATCGTCCGACAAAGTTGACCAGCATTGTATGGAGTTGAACATATTCTTAACGAAAATTTTTGACCCATCCTTTGAAATAGCTATTGATTCACGACCTCCGTCAGCACTCCATACCTCTTTTCCGGTACCGGCATCTATTGCATGACACTTTCTGGCCGGTGTAACTATGAATATTTTGCCGTTACTTTTCACAGGCCATACAGCTGCAGGGGAGAGCATCCTACTGCCTTTATTGCGCCATACCCATTGTTCTTTGCCCGTAGCCGGATCAAGAGAATAAAGGGAATTGGCCCAGTCTCCGAAAACTATCTGCTCTTTATCAGCAAAGGGCTTGCACTCAACAAAACCTTTCACAGAATCATACTGCCATATAAGTTTGCCTTTCCGTAAACTTATGGCTTTGAAAGAATTGTCCGAAGCACCGATATAGACCACATTGTCCATGATAACCGGTGAACCGAGTACTGACTTTTTGCACTTATATTTCCATAAAAGTGTGCCTTTGCGAAGATTCAGACAGTAGATATAACCATCTGTGGAACCGATGACCACTCTCGAACCCGATATTGCCGGAGTGGAAAAGACTTTGCCTCCGGTGGCAAATCTCCACCTCAGACTACCTGTGGCACTATCCAGAGCTTTTATAACTCCCTGTGTGTTGGCATAGAGTATATATTTGCCGGCCTTTACGGCGCCGGATCCGATATCACTTTCATCCTGAATTTTCCAAATTGCCTTCACCTGGGGATATTTTCGGTTGACATCGAATGTCAACCATGGGAAGTTTGCAGGAAGTGCATATTCATTGTTTCTGCCTGAGGCTTTATCCGGAGTGAATTGAGGCTCAGAAAAGATCTCCCTCGAGTACCAGGCTTTGCCGCTCTTTCCCCCTTTGCCATTGTTGTCAGCCGCTTGACGCTCGTAGATGGAGATACGGTTGTTTTCGATGTTCACGATATTGTAACCGACATTGCCGTTACGGCCGGCAGCAGGGGCTCTCCCGAGTACTCCCGGCACTCCATCGTAATCAAGTATGGTGTTGCGATGCCAGTGGCCTCCCATCACAAGCTGGATATTTGTCTGCTTGAGGGTATTGAGTACCTGGAAATAATTGAGCATCGAGGTGTCCTGAGGGTAGTGGTTGACAAATATTACGGGTTGCTTAAGAGGAGTCACTTTTGCAATGGAATCCAACCAAACCAGACTCTCGTGGGGCATCAATGCCGGCGCCATCCTCATATTCGGACCGCTGTTGCTACCCAGAAACTTGATGCCTCCGGCTTCGAATTCAAAATTTTCATAGCCGAATACCTTTGCAAAGGTGTTGCAGCCACTTTCCGACCACTTTGAGTCGTGGTTGCCTGCTACAATGTAGTAGGGTATCTCCAGATTGTCAATAATTTTTTTAGCAAGAAAAATTTCTTCGTCGCTTCCGAACTCTGTTATATCTCCGGCAAAAATGACAAACTGCAGTTCCTTCTTCAAGTTATTGATATCGTTGATGCATTGCAAAAGGTCATCGTTGGTACCTGAACCCTCAGCGATATGGGTATCCGCGATAAATGCAAACTTGACTCTCTCAGTCTGTGCTGAGAGCATCAGAGCGGAGAGGCAGAGCGCTGTAATGAATAGGATTCTTTTCATATTGTCACTCCTGATTGTTGTTCCATTGGTATCTCTTTTCCAGAGGTTTGACTCCGGTCATGTGAAGTAGCTTGCCGACAAATGAGTCTACGAGGTCATCGATAGTTACCGGATTGTGATAGAAAGAGGGCGAAGCCGGACAGATTACTGCTCCTGCCTCTGTAAGCAACTTCATGTTGTGGATGTGGATCAGGTTCAGGGGAGTTTCCCGCGGTACTATTATCAGCTCTTTCCGCTCTTTAAGTTGAACATCTGCAATCCTCGAGATAGCGTCGGAGGCAAGTCCGCCGGCTATTCTGGCGAGAGCTCCCATGGAGCAGGGGAGGAGTAGCAGCGTATCTGCGGCTGCCGACCCGGAGCAGAAAGGGGCATTAAAGTTATCATTAGGTATGAGAGTAGCACCACATTCCGATATCATTTCCTCAGGAGAATACCTCAGCTCCCGCAGCCAGATGTTTCGGGCTGTCCCGGTAAGTATCACACTGAGTGAAATCTCCTGCACATTGGCACAACCTCGTATATAGCGCTCCGCATAGATAACCCCGCTTGCACCAGTAATTCCAAGTACTATCTGTTTTTCGTTACCCATTTATAAGTTCGTTTTTGAGTCTCTCCATACCGGTTGTAGCCTTCTCTACAAACTGTGTAAGTCGGGGATGGTTTAGTCCTGAAGGTTTGGGGTCAATAAGATAGAGAGGGATGCCTGAGGGAGCGTAGTGTATCAATCCTGCGGCGGGATAAACTGCAAGAGATGTACCTACAATTACCAGTATATCTGCCTTGGAAACAATTCTAGCAGCTTTTTCTATCATGGGAACAGCCTCACCGAACCAAACGATGTGCGGTCGCAGCTGCACTCCACGGCTATCTTTGTCGTTGATGCTCAAATCGGCGTAACCGATATCTATGGCATCGCCATCGTCTCCATCTACGGGACGGATTTTGGTCAATTCTCCGTGCAGATGGATTATATTGGTACTGCCGGCCCTCTCGTGCAGATTATCCACATTTTGTGTTACAACGGTCACGTCAAAGTCTTTTTCCAGCTCTGCGATAACCTCATGTGCACGGTTGGGTTTTACCGTTTCGAGTTGTCTGCGACGTTCGTTATAGAACTCTATTACCAGTTTAGGATTGCTGTACCATCCCTCTATGGAGGCGACGTCTTCTACTCTGTAATTCTCCCACAATCCGTCGCTGTCGCGAAATGTCTTTATACCGCTTTCTGCGCTAATACCTGCGCCGGTCAGAAATACAATTTTTTTCATAACTAATCTCTATTGAAAATATGTGTTTTTGAGCCAGTAGGCGAATAGGGTGTCCAATATTATAGCGTTATCCTCCTTGTCAAATGTAAGTACCTCCTTCTTTTTGAGTGCATCTTTCAGGCGAAATACATTTGCGGAGGAGTTGAGGTGATATCCTTCGAGGATCTCTTGACTGCTAAATCGCTGCACTCCGTCTACCACCGCTTTTAAGAAGTTGATCTGGTTAGGTGTCAGGTCCATCATTATCTGCATAAACCGAGGTGTGTGGAGGGATATGAGACTATCAGTGGCCTTTTTGATGATGTTATTATTAACATATCCTATAGGCATGGACATGCAGATGGAACATAAGTGCTTAATATACCATATATTTCCATCGGCCAGATGGTATATGGTGCCTGCCTGTTCATCCTGAATCACTCTGCCCAATGTTTGAAATGATCGCACAATATAGTCCACGCACTCTTTTTTCTTGAGCTTTTCAAGAGAAATGACGTCACACATGAAATAGAAATATTTCTTTTCTTCAAATATGTACTTCATCTGGTTGACAAATGAGCCGCTGAAAATATAGCGAACATTGGTTTGTTTTGACCATATTTTGTCCAAATCCTCCAGATCGATTTGGTCATTGCTGCACTGTAGAAGGTTCTGAAACTCCTTGAAATAGATTATAATCAACTTTCCTGCATCTGTAGCTATTATTTCAGGAAGATTGAGGATTTTGCGTTCATCCAGAGAGTCTACGTGGATTTCAAATGGTAATATGGAGTTATAGTGGATTTCATTGTAACATTCGAGCATCTTCTCCTTGAAAAGTGAGATAAAATCCTCCATAGTACGTATGTTGAAGAGGTTTATTTCACAGAGAATGAAACTCAGGCCACGTGATTCGAGTGTGTCAAGTGAGTATCTTATGAATGACTCCTTGCCACTTTTGGGTGCGCCATAGATGGCAACGCTCCGTTTCCTATCGTATATACTCTTAAAAAAGAGTTCAGCCTCAGCTCTTCGTCCTATTATGTCGTGATTTTCTGCAATGCGATCGTAATTAAAAGGCAGGTTCATTTGTAGCACAAAGGTTATTATCACAATTTTGTTACAAAAGTAACCAATAGGCTACTATTTGGCAAAAAAAAATGTAGTAATTGTCAAAATTTTTGTAGTAATAATCAAAATTGTTATATTTGCAGTCCAAAAATGTTGATAGACAACCGTTAAGCTGTTGAATAAGAGATACTTAAGTTGTATCCGCTTGCGGTTATAAATTTTAAAATTTATTTTATGTACGCAATTGTAGATATTGCAGGACAGCAATTCAAAGTTGAAGCGGGCAAAAAGATCTTCGTTCATCGCCTTGCGGCTGAAGTAGGTGCTTCTCTTGACTTTGATAAAGTATTATTGACTGACAATGATGGCGTAGTCAAAGTTGGTGCCCCTTATGTGGAAGGTGCGGTTGTTAAAGCCACCGTTCTCGACCATCTTAAAGGTGATAAGGTTATCATTTTCAAAAAGAAACGCCGCAAAGGTTATCAGAAGAAAAATGGCCATCGCCAATATTTGACACAAATTCAAATTGAAACAATCGCTTAATTAAAAACGTATTAGATTATGGCTCACAAGAAAGGTGTCGGTAGTTCTAAAAACGGCCGCGAATCACACAGCAAACGCTTGGGCGTTAAATTGTTCGGAGGACAGAGTGCCAGAGCTGGCAATATCTTGGTCCGCCAAAGAGGAACAGTTCACAATCCCGGTGAAAATGTTGGAATGGGTAAAGACCATACTCTTTTCGCTTTGATTGACGGTACTGTTGTTTTCAAGAAAAAGGCTAATAATAAGTCTTACGTATCAGTGCTCCCCCAGGCATGACGGGACCACTATTGAAAAATAGAGCCGCTTCGCACAGAAGTGGCTCTTTTTGTTTAACTTTGCACACCAAATAATTAATTTATGTTGACGTTAAAACTTTTGAGAGAGCAGCCCGAATTTGTAATCGCGCGTCTTGCAGTTAAGCATTTCGATGCCAAAGAGATAGTGTACGATATCATAGACCTTGATAAAAAACGCCGTTCGGCGCAGCAGGAACTGGACTCCTGCCTTGCGGAGCAGAAAATTAAAGCATCCGAGATCGGGAAACTTATGAAAGAAGGACGCCGTGATGAGGCTGAAGGGGTCAAATCTCAGGTAGCATCTCTCAAGGAACGCTCCAGAACTCTTGAAGAGGAAATGGCTGCTGCACAGCAGGAGCAGGATCGTAAGTTGGTGCTGCTTCCAAACCTTCCTGCAGCACAGGTGCCGGAGGGGCGTACAGCAGAGGATAATGTCATTGTGCGTCAAGGGGGCGTTATCCCGGATTTGGGAGAGAATGCAAAACCTCATTGGGAACTGGTTAAGGAGCTGGATATTATCGACTTTGATCTGGGAGTCAAGCTTACAGGTGCCGGATTTCCTCTTTACAAAGGAGCAGGTGCAGTTATGCAGAGAGCATTGATGGCATTTTTTCTTGAGCGCAATTCATCTGCCGGTTACATAGAGTACCAACCTCCATATATCGTCAATGAAGATTCCGGTTTCGGCACGGGACAGCTTCCTGATAAGGAGGGTCAAATGTATCATATCGCCGTTGATGGTTTCTATTTGATTCCTACTGCGGAGGTACCATTAACTAATATCTATCGGGATGTCATCCTGCAGGATTCCGATTTCCCTGTCAAGATGACGGGATATACACCCTGCTGGCGTCGCGAAGCCGGTTCTTATGGTAAAGATGTGAGAGGTCTCAATCGTCTGCACCAGTTTGATAAAGTGGAAATTGTCCGCATAGAGCG
>Ga0116159_1004216_pt1 | contig 12316 bp, 8 predicted proteins | sample AD_JPNAS1_MetaG_FD_89878 | JGI IMG/M metagenome (GOLD analysis project Ga0116159, IMG submission 89878) | Active sludge microbial communities of municipal wastewater-treating anaerobic digesters from Japan - AD_JPNAS1_MetaG | ecosystem: Engineered > Bioreactor > Anaerobic > Digestate | place...
ACTAACATGGGCTTATGAAATTCTATTTTCTGAAAAATGGTTTGCTTTAGATAAAAAGAATATTTACTTTTCATACTATCCAGAAGATTTGGAAACGAAGAAAATGTGGATGAAGCTAGGGGTAGAAGAAGAAAGGTTAATTCCTTTAGAGGGAAACTTCTGGGAAATTGGTGATGGTCCTTGTGGCCCATGTACTGAAATCTTCTATGACCGTGGGTTAAAATATGATCCAGAAAACATTGGTTTAAGATTAATCATTGATGATTTAGATAATGATCGTTATGTAGAGATTTGGAATATTGTTTTTAGTCAGTTTAATGCTGAATCAGGTAAAAAACGCGAAGAGTATAAAGAACTACCAAGTAAGAATATTGATACTGGTATGGGTTTTGAAAGAATTGTTTCAATCTTACAAGAAACTGATACTAATTTTGAAACTGATCTTTTTATGCCTATCATTAAAGATATTGAGAAATTAAGCGGTGTTAAGTATAATGGTCAAATGGCTTTTAAAGTTATTGCAGACCATGTAAGAAGTGTTACTTTTGCAATCTCAGATGGTGCTAATGTAAGCAATGAAGGTCGTGGCTATGTTTTAAGAAGACTAATTAGAAGAGCCGTTCGTTATGGTAAAAAGTTAGGATTAAATAAACCATTCTTAGCGGGTTTAGTTGATAGAGTAGTAAGTATTATGAAAGAGCCTTATCCTAATTTAGTAAAAGCTAAGGAGTTAGTAAAAGTTGTAGTTAATAATGAAGAAGAAAAATTCTTAAAGACTTTAGATAAAGGTGAAAAGAAACTTCTTGATTATATGGAACAAGCTAAAGGTAAAGTAATTACAGGAGAGATTGCATTCTTGTTATACGATACTTTTGGGTTTCCAATAGAACTAACACTAGAAGTTGGAAAAGAACACGGTTTTGAAGTTGACTTAAAATCTTTTGAAGAGGAACTTGAAAAACAAAGAAAAAGAGCTCGTGCTAGTCGTGATGAAGATGAGTCAATGATTAGTCAAAATGAAGACATGCTTAAGTTTAAAGAGCAATCAATCTTTACTGGTTATAGTGAACTAAAAAGAGTAAGTAAAGTAATTGCAATCTTTAAAGATGGAACTTCATTTAAAGAAGCTAATGGTGAAGTATTATTGGTCTTTGATCAAACTCCATTTTATGGTCTAAAAGGTGGTCAAGTAGGAGATCAAGGTAAATTAATCTTCCAAGACCAAGAATATGAAGTAAAAGATACAATTGTTTTACCAAATGACCAACATGCATCAGTAGTTGATTTTGGTGGAGAGTATATTAAAGTAGCTGATAAAGTTATCTTACAAGTAAATAAAGCTTTAAGATTGAATACTGCTAAAAACCACTCAGCAACCCATTTTTTAAATTATGCTTTAAAAGAAGTTTTAGGAAGTCATGTTCACCAACAAGGCTCATCAGTATCAAGTAATAGTTTAAGATTTGACTTTAATAACTTTAGCTTGCCTACTGATGAAGAACTATTAAAAGTAGAAGCAATTGTAAATAGGATGATTGATTTAGGTCATCATGTTGAAACTAAAGAGATGGCTTTAGATAAAGCTAAAACTTTAGGAGTAGAAGCAATGTTTTCTGATAAATATGAAGATGTTGTTAGAGTTGTTACTATTGGTGATTCAAAAGAATTATGTGGTGGAACTCACGTAAGTAATGCTAAGGAAATAGGAAAGTTTGTGATTTTAAGTTGTGAGACTAAAGGTTCTGGTATTTACAGAATTGAAGCAACTACTGATACAAATATAAAAGATAAATTATTAGAAAGTGCGGATAATATACTAATAGAGATTAGTAACTTAAAACAAAAAGCTGAAGAATTAGTAAAAAGCGCTAAAGAAGAAAAGTTAGATATAGTATATAAAGCTCCAAGAGATGTTAAGTATTTGGAAAGTTACAAATATTTGCTAGATTTAAGAGAACTATCTACTAAGTATCAAGTACTTGTAAAGGATATTGATAAAGAATATCAAAAACAATATCGTGAGTCAAAACAAATTAGTCCAGCTTTATTTAAAGATAAAGTAGAAGTAATTAATGGAGTAAAAATTATTATTGATAAACTAGAAGATGTTGATAGCGAGGTTTTAAAAGATTTAGTTGATAATTTAAGTGATAACTTACAATTAGAGATTGTATTACTAGCAAATGTAAGCAGTGGCAAAATTGTTTATGTTTCTAAAAACAAAAACAAAAAAGTTAAAGCTGGTGATTTAGTAAAGATGGCTGCGATTGTTACTGATGGTAACGGTGGTGGTAGACCAGACTTTGCCCAAGCTGGGGGAAGAGATGTTACAAAAGTTGATGAATCTTTAGCTGAAGTTAGAAAATACTTAAAAGAGGTACTATGAGAGCAATCGGTATTGATTTAGGTAGTAAAACTGTAGGTATTAGTTTATCTGACACAAGCAGAATTATTGCAAGTCCTATTGGAACATTTGAAATTGAAGAAAACAATTTAAATGAAGCTTTAAAATTAGTAGTAGATTATATTAAGAAAAACAATGTTAGTACAATAGTTTTAGGATTACCTAAAAATATGGATGGAAGTATTGGTTTTCAAGGAGAGTATTGTTTAGAGTTTAAAAAGATGTTAGAAGATGCAACTAAATTAGAAGTTGTTTTGATTGATGAAAGACTAACGACAGTTATCGCTCATAAAACTCTAAAAGAAGCTAAGATGAAAAACCAAAAAAGAAAAACAAAAGTTGATAAATTAGCTGCAAGTATTATCTTGCAAGCTTATTTGGATAAATAAAAGGAGAAAGGAAAATTAGATTATGCCAAAAGAAATGGAAAACAAATTAGTAATTCAAGATGCCGAAGGAAATGAAATTTTATGTGAAATTTTATTTACACACTACAGCGAGAAGTTTAAGAAAAACTATGTGTTATTTTATGAAGTTGCAGATGAAGACAACGAAGAAATTGAAGTAATGGCTGCTTCTTACGAAGAAGGTAAAGAAGGAGATGGTCAATTAGATCCAATTGAAAGTGATGAAGAATGGGTATATATTGAAGATTTACTAGAAGTATTTTCTTCAGAAGACGAAGAAGAATGCGAATGTGATTGCGAAGATGATGAAGAATGTGAATGTGGATGTCAAGAACATCAACACCAACATCAACACAAAAAAGGTGAATGCAAAGAAAAACATAAAGAACACAAAAAATGTGGCAAATAATTATTAAAAAAGCTCAAATTAATTTGAGCTTTTTTTATTTTATTTAATAAAAAAAGACTATTTATTATAAATAGTCTTAATAGATTTCAATTATTTTTTTAGCAAGGTCATTAAAGATTTGACCTGCTTTTTCATCTTCTTCATATAGTCCTATATTGTGCTTTGGCCTATTGATTGGGATTTGAGCTAAAAGTTCTACATTTAAGTTTTCAGCAACTTCTTTTCCGCCACCTTCACCAAAGATGTAGTCTTTTTCTTTTGAGTATTCGTTGTAGTAATAAGACATGTTTTCGACAACACCTAAAACTTCTTGTTTTAGTTTGACTGAAGCATAGCCTGCTTTAATAGCTACATGGCTTGCAGTTTTATGAGGTGTTGTAACTACAATTGATTTTGCGTTAGGGACAATTTGTCTTAAGTCTAAAGCAACATCACCTGTTCCTGGAGGGGCATCAATAACCATATAGTCTAGATTTTTATCCCAGGAAGTTTCATAGAAGAAGTTATTCATCATTGAATGAAGCATGGCACCACGCCAAATTACTGGTTTATTTCCCTCTACAAAAAACTCAGTTGACATAATTTCCATATCTTTTACTTTTCTTGGAATTAGTTTTCCTTTTTCATTAACTTGAGGGTAACCTTCTTCCATATCAAGAACTCTAGGTAAAGAAGAACCATAAATATCAGCATCAAGTAGGGCTACAGTTTTGCCATTCTTCTTTAAGTAATAAGCAAGATTAGCAGCAACAGTTGATTTACCTACACCACCTTTACCAGATGTGATAATTAAAAATTTAGCATTCGTCTTTACAATCGACTCATTAACTCTTCTTTCTTCAAGTTGGATTTTTACACCTTTAAAGCCAAGATCTAGTTTAATAGCTTTAGCTATTTCTCGTTTTAGGGTTTTTTCTGATTCGCTATCTTTTTTCTCCATTGTGATGATTAAGATAACTACATCTTTATCAGAGTCAATGCCAATATGTTTGATACCATCAGTTTCTTTTAAAGTTTTATTTACTGAAGGATCAATAATTCCTTCTAGTTTTAGTCTAATATCTTTTGTATTCATTATTTATTCTCCTTATAAGGTATTAAAAATTCTTCTTGATAATAATTATCATTGTTTGTGATTAAAGCATAGAGTTTACTTGCTTTAAGTTCAATATTTAGTAATTTGTTATTTATGTTTTTAGGGCTTGTAATGATAGGTTTATCAATATTTGATAAATGTTTTTCACCTTTTTTATTAAAACCTAAAACTCTTAAATAATAATCATCTTGATTTTCAAGTTCTAAGAGAACTGATAAGAGTAGTCTTTGAAGATAGTTTTCGGAGTATCTCTTAGTTTTCATTTTTGAGATAAAGCCTTTATAATTAAAAGTTTCTTTTAGGATTTTATAGATTCTATTTTCTATTCCTTCTTTAATGTGTTTTGTGTTTTTGAACGGATTTTTTTCTAAAAGAATAAATGATTTAAATAAATAGAATAGATTATCATATGCTTGGTTATAGTTAATGAAATTATACTTAGCAGGGATAAATTTAGAAACATCTTTACCTTTAGATATTAGGTTTCTGATTGTAGAGCCTGATGGGTATTCACCAATATTTTTGCTATATTCATTTTCTCCAATTCTTTTAATTAAATTAACTTGAAGTTTAGGGTTTATTTTATCAATAGCACTTAAGTATTTTAAGGCTAAAGTATTGTTAGGTTTATTAAAGTTTTTAGTTAAGATAGGATTGTCTGTACTTTTCTCGAAAGCAAGTAAAGCTGCTTTTTTATAACTATAGCCGTGATTTAGATTAGCTTTTAGTTTTTCATTATAACTTGGGCTTTCTAAAATTTCATTAGTTTTTTTAAGTAAGTTTAAATCATCTAGTTCAACACCAAAAGCAAGGTCCGTAATTTTAAAATCATTTAAGATTTTTACTGCGTAATAACCAAATAATTCAGCTGAGTTTAAAGTAGCAAATACTGGCAGTTCTATAACTAAATCAGCACCTAAGTTAAGCGCAGCTTTTGTTTTTTCATATTTACTTATAATACTAATTTCTCCTCTTTGAGCGAAGTTGCATGAAATAATTGCAATCGTTAAGTCAGGTTGTACTTGAATCTTTGCTTTTTCAATAAAGTATTTATGCGCATTGTGAGGAGGATTTAATTCTAAAATAACACCTAAGATCTTCATCAAATCACCTTATTTATTATAGCATAATTGGTTATTTAATTCTATAAATTTGACGAGAAATATGGTATAATAATATATAAGGTGAAATCTATGAGAAAAGTATTTATATTAATTATTTCCATCTTTACAATGTTTTTAATTGTAGGGTGCAGCAAAAAAGAAGATCCTTTTAATAAGGCATATGATAAATTAACTATTTATGGAGATTTAGAGCATGTAGTTGATGCTTTAGATTTACCAACACAAGTTGATGGTTATCAAGTAAGCTGGCAATCTTCTAATCCAAAAGTAGTTACTGATTTAGGTTATGTTTTTAGGCAAGATAAAGATACTCAACTTGTCCTATATGCATATATAACTGATGGAGTTAAAACTAGAAGTAAAGAGTTTAAGATTACGGTTTTAGAAAAAGAAATTGATTCTAATGGTGGAAATGGGGAAAATGGGGAAACACCAGATTCTGACCAAGCAATATTAGATGCAGCAGTAGCTTATGTTAGCCTTCCACCTCAAGTTATAAGCAATCTTACTTTAGTAACTAGCTATCAAGGAGTTAGTATTACTTGGACATCAGATAGTGAAGAAGCAATCACTAACGAGGGTGTAGTTACTAGAGGTAGTACAGATAAAACAGTAACTTTAACTGCTAATTTTAACTATAAAACTTTAGAAGAATTAAAGACTTATCAAGTTGTTGTTTTAAAAGAAGAATATACTGGAGAAGACTATACTGGTTATTATCAAGCAGCATCTGGTAAAACTGGGGTAGAGTTAAAAAAAGCATTACATACAATTATTTCTGGTCATACTACTTATTCTTATAAGAGCTTAAATAGTTATTTAAAAGAAACTGATGAAGATCCAAATAATCCAAACAATATGATTTTAATGTATACGGGAATAAGCCATCCTAAAAACGGAAGCCAAATTTGGAATAAAGAACATACTTGGCCTAAGAGTCATGGTAATTTTGGAACTGGTTTAGGAGCTGGTTCAGATATGCATCATTTAAGACCTACAGTTATAAATGTCAATTCTTCACGTGGTAATTTAGATTTTGATGAAGGCGGAACTAAAGTTGAATCTTCAGAAGGTTATGCACCTGGTTCTAGTTTTTGTTATCGAATTACTAATGTTAGTTTTGAACCTCGAGATGAGGTAAAAGGAGATGTAGCCAGAATGATGTTTTATATGGCGACTCGTTATGATGGTGGAGATGGTGGACCTGATTTAGAGTTAAATGATAGAACAGGCAATGGTAGTGCGCCATATTTAGGAAGAATTTCAGCTTTACTTAAATGGCATGAAGAAGATCCTGTAGATGATTTCGAAAGAAAAAGAAATGATACTATTTATGGCTATCAAGAAAATAGAAATCCTTTTGTAGATCATCCAGAGTTTGTTAATTCAATTTGGGGAACAAAGGATAATCTTAAACCATTAATTAAATCGAATAATGATTATTCATTTGTTTATATGTTAATAAAACCAATATATTATATAGAAGAAGGAGAAAAAGATGAAAAAATTATTTAAATTAATTTTGTTATTTGTTTTAGGATTGTTTGTAACTTTACTTGCAAGTCCAAAAGTTAAAGGATTTGGTGATACTACTTATGAGCATATTATTACTACTGTAGGTGAAGACCCAGCAACATCAGTTCATGTTAACTGGCATTCAGAAAAGTTAAATACTTATTTAGAGTATACACTAGCAAGTGATACGGCTTATGCCAATGCTACTAATGTAACACCTGAAACGCACATGTGGAGTTTACCTAATGAAGAAACAATCAATGGAGTTACTTATAGCCATGAAGGTTTTAATCGTCAGTATTATTTTGTAAATAGAGTTGTTATTGAAAACTTAACACCAAATACTGAATATCGATATCGTATAGGTAAAGATGGTGATATGAGTGCTGATTATACGTTTAAAACAGCTGAAGGAGATAATTCAAACTATACATTTTTAGCTGTTACTGACCCTCAATATTATAGTGATGCTACAGCTGCTCATTATAACGATATTTTAGGTAGAGCATATCAACTTGAACCTGATTTTCGTTTTAATGTTTTATCTGGTGATATTGTAGACCGTGGTGGTAAAGTGTCACAATGGGATATGCTATTTAAATTGAGCAATATTAAGAAAACTATTTTAGCTCCTGGTGTTGGTAATCATGAATATTATGATGCATCAAGCACACCTAAGACTTATAATAATACATATTTTAATGAACATTTTAATACTCCTCAAAATGGAGCAGAAGGTGTAAAGGGAAGTAGTTACTATTTTAAATATAATAATGTTTTATTCATTGCTTTAGATACAGAAGCAAGTGGAACAGCAGCAGTTCAAAAAGAATGGTTTAAACAAGTAGTTACATCTAACTACGCTCAATATATTGTAGTATTTATGCATCGTAGTTTTTATGGATCTATTTATGCCAACGTTTCACCAGGACTTCAAGCAACATGGCAACCTTTATTTGACGAGTGTGGAGTTGACTTAGTCTTAACTGGGCATGATCATACTTATATGAGATCTCATAAAGTATATCAAGGGCAAGTTGTTTCAAGTGACCACAAAGGTGGAACTGTTTATATGACACTTGGTTCAGCTGGTTCTAAGTTTTATCAATATACTAATACTTATGCGGCATATCATGCTAAGGTTATTGCTAGTACAACAACAGGTACACTATTTACAGTTAAGAGCGATGGTTTGTATTTAAAGACTTTTAATAAAGCTGGTGATATTTTAGATGAAGCAACTATTTTATCTAATCGTTCACAATTTACTAGCCACTTTGATCAAGAGTCATTCTTAAGTTCAGTTTCAATAACAAGAAACAAAGATGACCAAACTAAAGCTAACTTAAGTTTTAACACTTCTTATTATGGCAATATAGGTCATGTAAAGGTGGAAGATAAAACTGGTAGAGTATATTTAGATACAGTCCTAAAAGATGAAGCTATGACTAGTTTTCTATTTAGTGGGTTACAATTAGATGATGTAAAGGACTTTGTAGTTAAGTTTAAGAAATATGATGGAACAGTAATTACAAAAGATATTCACTTTATTAACTCTTTATATTATGGAAGAATTTATGATCTTAGATTTAGTGATCAAGGAGAGAGAAACTATTCGATTATCTTTAGAGAAGAGTTAGAAGGCAATGTCTTAGATAAATATGAAATATATTTTGATGATGCTTGTCAAGCAGAATATCCAGTCGGCACAAGAAGAATTAATGTAACATCTGTTCCAGAAGATGTAAGAGAAATTATTTTAAAACTAAAAGCTGCAGATGGAACAATACTAGATGAGTATTATTTTGATGTAGCTTTACCTGTAGCGTTAAGTGTAAGTGAAGAAAGCTATGATGTAAATGTTGGTAGGACAATTGAAATTGAAGTAAATCAAGTTCCAAACTATGGTCAAGAGTTAATTGTAAAGTCTGAAAGTGACAATTATAGTTATGAGATTGTAGGTAATGTATTAAAGATTACCGGTATCAATGTAGCGACAGAAAATGTAACTGTAGGTTTAGTTGATGATGACGCAGAAGTAACATTTGCTTTGTATATATTAGATGCTACGCCTGGTGAATTGTTAGATTTTGAAGTTATAAGAAATTATAAAAATATTGATGTTTCATTTACTGAAGATATTAATCCTGAATTAGTAAAAGAATATAAAGTTTACTTTAATGATGCATTAAAAACTACTTTACAAAAAGGTGCAAATTCATATAGTTTTCAAGAGGCAAAAGCAGGAACAGTTAAAGTTGAAATCATTGATAAAGATAATAATGTAGCTAAAAGTTATACTTCTCAAGTAGGTAAGTTTACTGAGTTGAGTTTAGCCCCTGCAACAAAAGACATCTATAAAGGTGATGAAATAGAAGTTGTGATTACATCTCATACTGATAATTTAAGTGTTGAGGGATTAAGTGGCTTGCAAATTAGTGCAATTACAAATAAGAAGTTTACGGTTAAAGGTTTAGCATATGGAAACTATGAAGTTAAAGTAAAGAATCTAGATACTAATGAGACTGCAACCCTTACACTAAAAGTGAAACCAAAAACTATTAATGTTGTTATTGGTGGTTTAGAAGGTAAAGAAACAATTACAATTAATGAAAAGGTTAATTTGGTTGTAGAGGTATATTTAGATGGAGAACTTGCTACTTTAAAACCAGGAGATGTAGTATTTTCATCTAATAATCAAAGTGTTGCCACAATCTCTAATACTGGAGTTATTGAAGCATTACAAGCAGGAGATGTTAAGATTTCAGTACAATATGGAGACATTACTAAAACTTATAATCTTGAAGTATTAAAGAAAAAAGGTTGTAATAGTCAAGCAATTGCTTTAGTTGCTTTATTGCCTTTTGCCTTTTTAGGTTTTAGAAGAAAAGAAGATTATTTTGAAGAATAATATAGGTTAATAAAATATAAAAAAGCAATACTTTTTAAAGGTATTGCTTTTTATTTATAACTTGAAGAAACAAGGTAAAAGTAGTATAATACTAGTAGTATTTTAGAAGAAATGAGGAAGAAAAATAATGAAGAAACCAACAATAGTTATTGGCGTTATTGGTGCCGATGTACACGCAGTAGGTAATAAAATTATCGAATACATTTTAAAGGAAAATGGATTTAATGTAGCTAATGTAGGTGTGCTTTCTAGTCAAGAAGACTTTATCAATGCAGCTATAGAAACTAATGCACCGATGATATTAGTATCATCGCTTTATGGTCAAGGAGAACTTGATTGTAGAGGGATGAGAGATAAGTGTATTGAAGCTGGTATTCCTGATGTTATATTATATGTAGGTGGGAATATTGTTGTTGGGAAACAAGACTTTAAAGAAGTAGAGAAAAGATTTAAAGATATGGGATTTAATCGTGTTTTTCCACCAGGAACACCTTTTGAAGATACATTAGTTTGGGTGTTAGAAGACCTAAAGGCTTTAGAAGCACAAGGAAAATGAAATATTTATTGTTAGATTTTGGATCTACTTATACTAAATTAACAGCTGTTGACATAAGCAAAGCTAAAGTTATTGGCCATACAGATGCTATAACTACAATTAATACTGATATTAAAGATGGTTATCATGAATGTTTAAAAAAGTTAGAAGCTAAAGTTGGTAAGCAAAAATATGATAAGATTATTGCTTGTTCTTCAGCTGCTGGTGGATTAAAGATGGCAGCAATAGGTTTAGTTGAAAGTTTGACAGTAGAAGCAGCAAGAAGAGTTTGTCTTGGCGCAGGAGCTAAAGTTGATTTAGTTGTTTCAGGTAGAATCAATAAAAGCCAAATGGAAGTTATTACTTCAGGTAAAATTGATATTGTTTTACTTGCGGGGGGAACTGATGGTGGAGACCGTGATACAGTACTTGAGAATGCTAAAAGGCTTGCTCAAGCTAAGGTCAAAGTTCCAATTATTTATGCAGGTAATAAAGAATGTCAAGATGATATTAGTGAGATTTTAAGTGAAGCTAAGATTAAACCTTATACTTGTGAGAATGTAATGCCTCTTTTAAATCAATTAAATATTAAAAATACTCAAGAAGTTATTCGTGAAATCTTTATGGGTAATATTATTAAAGCTAAAGGAATTGGAAAAATTGAAGAAGAAATAGACGAAGTTATTTTCCCAACACCAAAAGCTGTTTTAGAAGCAGCGACATTATTAGCTGATGGATATTTAGATGAAGAAGGCTTAGGAGATATTATTTTAGTTGATGTAGGTGGAGCTACAACAGATATTTATTCTATAGGATCAGGAAGTCCATCTAAAGTTTCTGTCTTACAAAGAGGATTAGAAGAACCTTATGCTAAAAGAACGGTAGAAGGTGATTTAGGGATGAGATATTCTGCTTTAGGTATTTTAGAAGCTTTAAGTTTAGAAGAGCGAAAGAAATATTTAAAAGATGGAATTGACATTGAAAAAGAAGCTAAAAAAAGACATGATAATATTGAGTTTTTACCAGTAACTGATTATGATTTTAAAGTCGAAAAAGAAATGGCTAAGGTTGCTTTAGATAATGCAATTTCAAGACATGTAGGTTTTTTAGAATCTGTTTATACTCCATTTGGAGTAATGGAATATCAAACTGGAAAAGACTTAACAAAAGTAAAGTTTGTTATTGGTACTGGTGGGGTATTAATCAATAGCAAAGATACGAAAGATATTTTAAGTTCTATTACTTATACTTTAAAAAAACCAAACCAATTAAGACCATTAAAAGTAGAGTTTATGGTCGATAAAAGTTATATTTTATCAGCTATGGGACTATTAAGTATTGATTATCCAGAAGTAGCTTTAAAAATTATGAAAGAAGAAATTGTGAAGTTATGAAAGTAAGAAATAAAAAATGGACTGAAGAAGAATTCTTAAAAGTTAGAGAAGAAGTATTAAAGTCGTGGAAGACTGGTTCATCTCCACTTTTAGATTTTGAGGTTTCAATTCCTTATCTAAAGAGCCTGCCAAAGAAGAAAAATATGGCTTATGTTTTAAATGAGGCTAAGAGTAAAGGTAGAACTTTAGTTCAACCTAGAGCAGGTGTAGCTAGTTTAGATAAACATATTGAACTATTACAAAAATTAGAGAAAGCAGGAGCTGATGCTCTTCCTTCTACAATCGACTCTTACACGAGACTTAATCGTTATGAAGAAGCAGAACGTGGTTTAGAAGAAAGTAATCGTGTTGGTAAGAGTATGCTTAATGGCTTTCCGGCTGTAAATCATGGAGTTGAAGCTTGTAGGAAGGTTGTAGAAAGTGTAAATGTTCCTGTTCAAGCAAGACATGGAACACCAGATTCAAGACTTCTAGCGGAGATTGTTCATGCAGCTGGCTTTACTTCTAATGAAGGTGGAGCT
>Ga0116159_1004228_pt1 | contig 12285 bp, 14 predicted proteins | sample AD_JPNAS1_MetaG_FD_89878 | JGI IMG/M metagenome (GOLD analysis project Ga0116159, IMG submission 89878) | Active sludge microbial communities of municipal wastewater-treating anaerobic digesters from Japan - AD_JPNAS1_MetaG | ecosystem: Engineered > Bioreactor > Anaerobic > Digestate | place...
CCTTTTCCAGATGTACGAAAAAATCGTGGACGACAATCCTTACGAAACGCCCATGATGATTTATCCGGCCATTCACTATACCATGGGAGGAATCTGGGTTGATTACGAATTGCAGACTACTATTCCCGGGCTTTATAGTATTGGAGAAGCTAACTTTTCCGATCACGGAGCGAACCGCCTCGGCGCCTCGGCTTTGATGCAAGGTTTGGCCGACGGCTATTTTGTATTACCCTATACCATACAGAATTACCTGGCGGACGAAATACGCACACCCCGTATTTCGACGGATTTGCCGGAATTTGCCGAGGCAGAACGAAACATTCTGGAACGTATAGAACGACTTATGTCGATCAAGGGAAAACGTTCGGTAGATTCCCTGCATAAGCAATTGGGGCACATTATGTGGGATTTTGTGGGGATGGGCCGCAACAAAAAAGGTTTGCTTAAAGCCATTGATGAGATCAAACAAGTTAAAAAGGAATTTTGGAGCAATGTCTTTATCCCGGGCGAAGGTCTCGATTTGAATGTAGAACTGGAAAAAGCCCTGCGCCTGGCCGATTTTATAGAGATAGGTGAGCTGATGGCCCGCGACGCACTGCATCGTGAAGAATCCTGCGGCGGCCATTTTCGCGAAGAATACCAAACCCCCGAAGGAGAGGCTTTGCGTCAGGACGACAAGTTCAACTACGTAGCCTGTTGGAAATACATGGGTGAAGATAAAGAACCCGAAATGTATAAGGAAGAGTTGAAATATGAGTTCGTACAAGTACAACAACGCAATTACAAATAATATGGAAAAGACAATAAATATAAACTTAAGGGTCTGGCGTCAAAGAGGCCCCAAGGCCAAGGGTGCTTTCGAAAGCTATAAGCTGGACGGAGTTTCTACCGACAGTTCTTTTCTGGAAATGTTGGATCAACTCAATGAACAATTGATTTCAGAAGGCAAGGAACCGATTGTTTTCGATCACGACTGCCGCGAAGGTATTTGCGGGATGTGTTCCCTGTACATCAACGGCCATCCTCACGGCCCGGATGAAGATATTACCACCTGCCAGCTTCATATGCGCAAATTCAAAAACGGTGAAACCATTACCATCGAACCCTGGCGTTCTCACGGTTTCCCGGTAATCCGCGACCTGATGGTGGACCGTTCCGCTTTCGATAAAATTATTCAGGCCGGCGGTTATGTTTCGGTAAATACCGGAGGAATCCCTGATGCTAACGCTATACCCATTCCTAAACCTGTTGCAGACATGGCTATGGATGCCGCTGCATGCATTGGATGTGGTGCCTGTGTCGCTGCCTGTAAAAATGGTTCAGCCATGTTGTTTGTTGCTGCCAAGGTCAGCCAACTGGCTTTGTTGCCTCAGGGCAAAGTAGAGGCCGCACGGCGGGCTAAGGCGATGGTTCAGAAGATGGACGAATTGGGATTTGGCAATTGCACCAATACCGGTGCTTGTGAGGCCGAATGTCCCAAAAACATTTCCATAACCCATATTGCCCGTCTGAATAGAGAATTTTTGAAGGCAAAATTTAAAGATTGAGCAGCCATGGCTGTCCAGGATTACGTTCGTTCCGAGTCGTTCGACTATCCGGAAGCTCCGGACAGCCTTGCAGCCGATGTTGCTGAAAATTCACTGACACTACAAAGGCCTTTGCACGAAGGCGTACCCAGACAAGAAGGTCCCCTGTTCGGCTTAAAGCCCTTTATCGTTCTGATATTGGGCCTTTTTGTTTTTTCGTATATATTCGGACCCAGAAGCTCGCTCTTCCTTCATTCATTAAAGGACATCTTTGTATACCGCGAACGATCCAGTATTTTTGTTGATTCCGACGTTAGATTAGTACGTTACCGGAGGTTGTTATCGGTTTTTGGCTTCCTGGTTTGTCTTTTGTTGTTATCTCTGATTTTTCAGCCGGAACAAAATGCTAGTCTAAATAGTTTGGATGCGAGGAGCTTAGGATATGCCTTACTCTTTTTGGGAGTGTTCCTATTGGCAAAGTTTTTATTATACCGGTTTTTTACTTCTTTTCATTTCGACGTTTCCACTGCACGGCGATGGCAAAACGATAATTTAATTTTGTTTATTGTACTCTCCGTCTCGTATGCCATTCTCGTTTTTGTAAATGAAATAGTACTTATAGGCCCGGAGTGTTTATTGAAAATAGCTCTAATACTCTGGATTTTAGACAAATTGATACTTCTGGCCAAGACCGTTCATTATTTTTCCGACCAAAGACTTTCGTGGTTTCATTTTATTATTTACCTTTGCGCACTCGAAATTTTGCCTGCATGTATTTTTTACAAAGGCATTATTTGGGTACGAGGTATTGTATAATTTAAGCGATTATCACGTTGAAAATCAAGAAGATCCTTGTTTCTCAGCCTCAGCCGGCAACAGAGAAATCCCCCTATTTTGATATTGAGAAAAAATACGGAGTCAAGTTTGTGTTTAGGCCTTTTATAAAAGTGGAAGGCATAAGCGCTAAAGAGTTCAGGCAACAGAAAATTGCCATTCAAGATTATTCTGCTGTGGTCTTTACCGCCAGAACTGCCATCGATCATTTTTTTCGTTTGTGTGAAGAACTCAGAATTTCGGTGTCGGAAGACTTGAAATATTTTTGTATAGGGGAACAAATTGCTCTCTATCTGCAAAAATACATTCAGTACCGTAAACGTAAAATTTTTTACCCCGAGAGCGGCAGGGTAGAAGACTTGGTTGAGCTTATTCAAAAGCATAGTAACGACAATAACTTTTTGGTTTCGGTATCTTACGTTCACAAAGACGACTTAATTTCCAAACTGGACGAAAACAATATCAACTACACCAAAGCGGTAATGTATCGTACGGTTAGTAATGATTTTGAAGAAGGGGAGGCTTTTGATTACGATATGTTGATTTTCTTCAGCCCTTCGGGAATTGTTGCTATGTTGAAGAATTTTCCAAATTTTGTTCAAGGGGATATTCACATAGCCTGCCTAGGGCCGACTACGGCCAGAGCCATTCGGGAAGCAGGACTGAGGCTTGACCTGGAAGCCCCCACACCAAACGCTCCCTCCATTACTGCAGCCTTGGACCAGTATTTAAAGGATAACGGCAAATAACAAAAACGGTAGTAGCAGTAAAAGGTAATATTCTTTTGATTTAATTCAAAGACACTTTATTTCGCTATTTTTGCAGAAATAAAGTGTCTTTTTTTTATGGATAAAAGCCAACTATCCTTTGGTAAAGCGGAACGTTTGTGTGGGGAATTACGCATCAACAAGCTCTTTGAGCAGGGGAAATCGTTCGTGGTTTATCCGCTCAGGGTTTGTTGGTTGCTGATGCCCCCTGCCGAAAAAGCTCCTGTACAGGTAATGGTGGGCGTTCCCAAAAAAAAGCTACGAAAACAGGTGCAGCGGAACAGAGTAAGACGCCTTATCAGGGAAACCTATCGTCTTTCTAAAGGTGATCTGCTTAATGAAGTACGGGGAAAGGAGGCTCAACTGCTGTTGGCATTTATCTGGATGTCTGAACAAGTGCCTGAATACAAAGACCTGGAAACAAAAATGCAGGAAGCCCTCCGGCAGTTAAGAAAAAAACTATCGTTATGAGAAAGCTGGTAATTTTTTTGGTCCTTTTGCCGGTACGGTTTTACAGGCTGTTTATTTCTCCCCTGATTCCTTCTTCCTGCCGCTATACTCCAACCTGCTCGGAGTATGCCCTGCAGGCCGTGCAGAAATACGGCCCTGTCAAAGGGGTCCGGCTGGCCATTAGAAGGATATTGCGTTGTCATCCCTGGGGAGGGCATGGTTACGACCCGGTGCCCTAATTTTTGAAACCGGAATACTTATGTTTATTGATATTCATACCCATAGAGAACAACACTACCTGAAGTTTATTGAGCAGGAGCAATTTGATTCTCTTTCGCCTCGCAGGGATAATTCCAGGTGGTTTTTTCTTAATATAGCATCCGAAGATTTTATCCCGGGCTCGAATTTACCTCCCTTTCTTAGCTTAAGTACAGGGATTCACCCTTGGAAGGCAGATGTTTTGCCGGATACGGAAAAATTAGAGGCTGTTTTTGCACATCCTGACATCCGCCTGATCGGAGAAATAGGCTTGGACAAAAGGTGCATGGTACCTTATGAACTGCAATTTCAGGTTTTCGAGCTGCAACTGGAAATGGCCGGGACGCTAAAAAAGCCCGTACTTATTCATCAGGTAAGTAGTATGGACAAGATTCTGGTATGCAAAAAAGCCCATCCCGAAATTCCAGCTTGGATTATTCACGGTTTTAGGGGGAAAAAAACGCAGGCTTTGCAATGGCTTCAACACGATTTTTTTCTTTCTTTCGGTCCTCAATTCAACAATGCAGCCTTGCAGGCTTGTCCGCCGGAGCGCCTGTTTTTTGAGACCGATGCGTCGGGGATAGCCATAGAAGAGATATACAAGAAAGCCGCACAGGTTTTTGCATGCCCTGTTACGGCTCTTGAATTACAGGTAGAAAGAAATGTAAACAGCTTGTTTAACCAATAAACTTGTAGCCTACTCCTTTAACGGTAACAATGTGATTACTGCCGATTTTTTCACGAATCTTGCGAACGTGTACGTCAATGGTTCTGTCGCCCACTATAGAACGATTACCCCAGACGTGTCTGAAGATTTCGTCGCGGGTAAACACTTTGGTCGGCCTTGAATTTAAGAGCTGGAGTAGTTCAAATTCTTTGCGAGGCAGGAAGATTTCTTTGCCGTTTTTGTATACCAGATAGCGATCGCTGTCGATGACAATTCCTTTTTGAGGTATAACATCGATGAGGCTGTCTTCGTATTTGGCCAGGATATTCCTGATGCGCTGGCAGATAAGGATGCTGTTGGTGTCTCTGGTACCGAATTCATCTACCCCGTTCTTGAACCAATCGAGCTGTTCTTCCAGATTACTGTTGTTGTCGATAAGGAAATAGATGTTGAAGCGGCTTTCTTCCTTGAGTTTCTTAAGTTTTTTGCACAGATCCAATGCTTTGGGATCGTCGGTGGGCGTGTCAAAAATGACCAGACAGGGAGAGTCTGTGGTGATAAAATCCAAGGCTTTCTGAACGTTGTTTGTTGTTTCAAAATAAGCTTTGCGATCTTTCAAAAATTCCTCAATCTGAGGAGTAATGGCGGACGGTTTTGTGGCAAAAATCAATGCCGAGTTTCTAAGCGTTTTCATTGTTTTTGTTTTAAATGTGGATGATATATGCGATAAAAATAAGTGAATCGAATAGCAATGAATATCGTTTTCTTGCTAAAGCAACACAAATATAAGATGAAGAATCAATTAAAACAAGTTACTTTATGAGAATGATTCAAATTTCCCACAAAATAAACGTATTTTTGTGCCTCAGTAATTATCATCTTTACTTTTAGATCAACAATGAACTTCATTGAAGAATTAAGCTGGAGGGGTATGATACACGATATGATGCCCGGGACAGAGGAACAACTCAAAAAAGAAATGACGACCGCTTATGTGGGCATCGACCCCACCGCCGATTCGTTACACATTGGTCATTTGGTCGGTATAATGATGCTTAGGCATTTACAGCGCTCGGGGCACAAACCTATTGCATTGATCGGAGGTGCAACCGGTATGATTGGCGATCCTTCGCTCAAATCGGGAGAGCGTAATTTGCTGGACGAAGAGACGCTGAGACACAATCAGAAGGGAATAGGCCGGCAGTTGGCTAAATTACTCGATTTTGAAAGTACCGCTCCCAATGCGGCAGAATTGGTAAACAATTACGACTGGATGAAAGATTACAGCTTTTTGAACTTTATCCGTGATATTGGCAAACACATCACCGTAAATTATATGATGGCCAAAGATTCCGTTAAAAAAAGACTTAGCGCCGATTCCAATGTGGGCATGTCCTTTACGGAATTTTCGTACCAATTGTTGCAGGGCTACGATTTTCTTTACCTCAACGAACATAAAAATTGTAAGTTGCAGATGGGCGGCTCCGATCAATGGGGAAATATTACCACGGGGACGGAATTAATACGCCGCAAAAACGGGGGAGAAGCCTATGCCCTGACCTGCCCTTTGATTACCAAGGCAGACGGAGGCAAATTCGGCAAGACCGAATCGGGCAATATCTGGCTTGATCCGCGTTATACCAGTCCCTATAAATTTGTGCAATTTTGGTTGAATGTGAGCGATGCAGATGCCGAAAAATATATAAAGATATTTACCTTTCTCGGCCGCGAGGAAATCGAAAGCCTTTGTGTGCAACACAACAAGGCTCCGCATTTGAGGTTGTTGCAAAAAAGACTGGCCGAAGAAGTTACCTGTATGGTTCATTCCAGGGAAGAATATGAGGCAGCCACCGAAGCGGCAGCGATACTTTTTGGCTCATCCTCGACCGAACAGTTGCTTCGTTTGGACGAAAAAACCTTTTTAGATCTTTTCGAAGGAATTCCGGTTTTTCAGGTTGACCCTGATTTATTTAAACAAGGCGTAAAAGCCGTTGATCTGTTGGCTGAGCATGCCGCCGTTTTCCCATCGAAAGGCGAGATGCGCAAAATGGTACAAAATGGCGGCTTATCCATTAATAAAAACAGGTGTCAGCAATTTGATCAGCTTTTGGATACTTCCTTCCTCTTGCACGGCCGCTATCTCCTGATACAGAAAGGCAAGAAAAACCATTTCTTAATAACTACATCTTCCGAAAATTAATAAAAACACTTGGTTGGTAATATAAAAAATACCTATCTTTGCAGCGCTTTTTTAGAAAGCTAAACAGGATTGTCTCATGGTGTAATGGTAGCACTGCAGGTTTTGGTTCTGCCTGTCGAAGTTCGAGTCTTCGTGAGACAACCAAAAAGCCTCCGGTTCCCAAACGGGCCGGAGGCTTTCTAATTGTAAAATAATCTTAAATCTTAGTACTATGTATTGCATAGTACTATACACCATACTATATTTGCCCCCGAATACCGGATTCCGATGTTGGAACCGGACTAAATCAAATAATAAAACTCATGAAAAAGGTTGTTTCAAAGGGGATTGGGGGCTATTCTTTCCAAATTGAAGAAGATGCCTGCCGCATTTTGCAGGATTACATTGAACAATTTAAGAGCAAGCTGGGAGAAGCCGAAGACGTCTCCGAAATCATGGACGATATTGAGGCCCGCATTGCCGAAATTCTTCGGGAAGAAATACATTCTCCCAACCAAGTTGTGGGCGAAGGCCTGATACGACAAGTAGTGGCACGCATGGGTATGCCCGACGGCAGCAATGATTTTACAGAATATCACGTGCCCTATACTTCGACAAAAAGAGCCACACGCAGGCTTTTCCGTAATCCCGACGACCGTAAGATAGGTGGAATATGCGGAGGTTTGGGAGCCTATTTGGGAGTGGACGCCACCCTGTTGAGGATTTTGTTTTTGATTGGCTTCTTTTTGGGGCTCTTGTCGTTTTGGGTATACCTTATTTTGTGGATATGTGTGCCGGACGCAAGGACACCTGCACAAAAACTGCAGATGCAGGGACTTCCGGTAACGGCCGAAAATTTATTGCGTTATTCAGCTAAACAATCAGAGAAATGAACCGGGAAATAAATACGGACAATGTTAAGGCTCAGATGAGAAAGGGAGTTCTGGAGTATAGTATTCTATCCATCTTGTCCAGAGGAGATGAATACGCTTCTTCCCTGATCAAAATTCTTAAAGACGCCCGGATGATAGTGGTGGAGGGCACTTTGTACCCCCTGCTTACCAGACAAAAGAACCAGGGTTTGCTCAGTTACCGTTGGGAAGAATCGCCTCAGGGGCCTCCCCGCAAGTATTACAGCATCACGGATAAGGGTAGGGAAATGCTCTCGGAACTTGATGTGACCTGGAAGGAAATTGTCGATAGTATAGAAATAATTCGTAATACCCCAAATCAATGAAAAATGTAATTAAAGTAAGTATTGGTCGCTGGGCCTTTACCTTGAACGAAGAGGCCTATATTTTGCTGGGAAACTTTCTGGACCGGCTCAAGGCTTATTATGAAAAAGAAGCCGATACGGACAAACGCGTCCAGGAGATTGAAAACCTTATCGGGGAGTATTTATCGGATTGCGTTAAATCTATCGATCAAGTGGTGGACGAGAAACAAATACAGCAAGCCATCGAGTCGCTGGATTTACCCGATTTTGGACAACAGGCTGCTTCGACAGACGGCAGCGCGGCAGAGAGCGATAATTGCGGCAGGAGTCAAAAACGCTTGTATCGTAGTGCTGAACGAAAGGTGCTGGGCGGAGTGTTCAGCGGACTGGGCGAATATTTTGGTATAGATCCGGTTGGCTTACGTCTCTTGTACGTGGTTTTTGTTGTGATCGGAATGTTTAGTTTCCGTTTTAACATGGGTGATCATATACATTTCCGCCTGTTTGGAATAGGAGGCATTACTTCTTTTCTTCTTTTGATGTATTTGGTTATGTGGATCGTAATGCCTTTGGCTCGAACGCCCCAGGAGAAAAGGGCCATGAGGGGAGGACGAACTTCGGCCCGCAGGGTTGTTCATGATTTAGGGACTCAGCCCGGCAGCAATTACCGCGAAGACAGAAATTTCAGTCTGGGCAGTTTTTTGCTCAGCTTCATCCGTGTTTTTGTAGGTGTTGTTTTAATTTTGGTTGGAGCTTCCGGTTTGCTTGCCTTGCCTATGTTGTTGTATTTTTGGGATATGCCTGCCGATTGGTTTGGTTATCTGGAGTTATTGCCTCTGCGTCCGGGTTTGCTCTGGTTCAAGGTATTGACATTAATTGCCGTTTTTGTGCCTTTGTTGTTGTTCTTGTACGAAGGAATAGTTCTGTTGCTTAAACTGCGGGTGCGTAAATTTAACTTGGGAGCTATTTTTCTTGTCGTTTGGATATTATCTCTTTTTATACTTGCTTTCAGCGGTTTACTTGCCAGCCGTTCTTTTTGGGGTGAGGGAAAATATCAGAGCACAGAAGCCTTGGATTTGCCCTCAGATACCTTATACCTCGAGATAGATGCCGAATTTTCTTCGCCTGAACAATTTGTATGTGCTTACGAAGATGAATTCTTTGTTTATTGTAGCAAAAGCAGCTCCGACGACAAATTTCTCTATATTATTCCTCAAGTTCGCCTGAGCAGCGGTGATACGCCCAAAATGACCCAAGGGGTGAGTCTAAGGGCTAAAAACAACATTATTGCCCAAATTAAGGCCGAAGACTGCGTTGATTTTGTGAAACAGGAAGGAAACAAAATTAAAGTCAGTCCTTTATATTTTGACAAAGATAAACCCTGGACTTTCGAACAAATGAGCCTGCATTTGTTTTTACCCGAAAATGCTGTATTGTATGTACAGGGGAAAAAGGGTAAATGGCAGGAAATAAGGCATAACAGAGGTTCGTTCTATCCTTTTGTGGGCTATACCGATGATATTGAAGGCTTTATAATTAGTAATTCATTTTAAGTAAAACAGCATCAATCGGATCGACTTATCAATCCTCCGGAACCAGCCCATGCTTCCGGAGGATTTTTTAGATAATGCTCATTCAAGAGATACCAATTATCATATAAAGATGCAATGATTATTCTTTCAATAGTTTGTCTATAATCCTGGGGTAGTGCAGGTATTCCAGTTCGTGTACGCGTAGTGCAAGCTCCGAAGGCGTATCCGAAGCCAACACCGGACAACTGGCTTGGAAAATGATGTTTCCCCGATCGTAGTGCTCATTTACGTAGTGGATGGTAATGCCGGATTCCTTCTCGCCTGCCTGTATAACTGCTTCGTGTACCCGTTCGCCATACATGCCCTTGCCCCCGAATTTGGGTAATAATGCGGGGTGAATGTTTACTATTTTGTCGGGATAAGCCTGAATAATTTCAGGCGGAATTTTTTGAAGATAGCCGGCCAGAACAATAAAGTTTACTTGATTTTCCTGCAACAGCTGCAGGATTCTTCCCTCTTCCATGTCTGTTTTTTCAAAAGCATGGGAGGCAATACGGAGTTTTTTCCCCCTTTCGAGTACGTAGGCATTCTTTTTGTTGGAAAGGAATAATACGACTTTCACATCTTCCCTTCCATCGAAATAGCGGGCTATGTTTTCGGCGTTAGAGCCGGAACCGGAGGCAAAAACGGCCAGGCGATGCTTTTGGAGGTTTTTCATAATTGACAGATATTCAACAATATGTTAAAAAGCGAAAGGAGTTTTTAGAATAATTACAGCACAAAATTAGCGTTTGTTTGAAATATTTCATTCCTTTGTCGTCTCAATTTTTTTGAGACAAACTTATTTATTCACTAAAAAATTAACTGTTATGTCTGAAACTGCAGATAAAGTTAAATCGATTATTGCGGAAAAATTAGGCATCGAACTTTCTCAAGTTACCCCTACTGCAAGCTTCACTAATGATCTTGGTGCTGACTCTCTCGACACTGTAGAGTTGATTATGAGTTTCGAATCGGAATTCGGCATTAGTATTCCTGACGAGGAAGCTGAAAAGATCTCAACAGTCAGTGACGCAATCGATTACGTTGAAAAAACTCTGAAAAAATAATTCCATACAGGAGTTCCCGGTACATAAGAGGAAAACCGAACACGGGACTTCTTGAAGATTCCTAGAAAATGGAATTAAAAAGAGTTGTCGTAACAGGCCTTGGAGCTATTACCCCTTTGGGTAATTCCGTATCAGAATATTGGACGGGTTTACTTAATGGAGTAAGTGGTTCCGGGCCTATTTCACGTTTTGACACTACACATTTCAAAACAAAATTTGCCTGTGAGGTAAAGAATTATAATCCGGAAGATTATTTCGATCGCAAAGAGATTCGCGTGTACGACCATTTTGCACAGTACGCCATAATTTCTGCAAAGGAAGCTATTTCCGATGCTCGCTTAATTCCCGAGCAAGAAGATTTGGACAGAATTGGTGTTATCTGGGGCGCCGGAATAGGAGGTATTCAAAGTTTTGAAAATGAGGTGACTGATTTTGCCAAAGGAGACGGGAAACCCAGGTTTAGCCCGTTTTTTGTTCCCCGGATGATTGCAGATTTGTCGGCAGGTCATATTTCGATCATGTATGGCTTCCGGGGGCCGAATTATTGCACCGTATCGGCATGCGCCTCTTCGAATAACGCCTTTTTTGATGCTTTCAATTACATACGTTTGGGTAAAGCCAATGTTATTGTTTGCGGAGGTTCCGAGGCTGCCATTACTCCCTGTGGGGTAGGTGGATTCAATGCCATGCGTGCCATTTCTACCCGCAACGAAGATTACGCCACTGCCAGCCGTCCCTTCAGCAAAAGCCGCGATGGTTTTGTGCTGGGCGAGGGAGGAGCTTGCCTGATTTTCGAAGAGCTGGAACATGCACTGGCCCGTAAGGCTCCTATTTACGCCGAGGTGGCCGGTTGTGGATTATCGGCCGATGCTCACCACATTACGGCACCTCATCCCGATGGCCTGGGTGCCACAAAAGTAATGGAAAATGCGCTGGAGGATGCCGGAATGCAGCCCGAAGACATCGACTACATCAATGTGCACGGAACCTCCACTCCCTTAGGTGACATCGCCGAAGTGAAGGCTGTCAAAAAAATATTCGGTGAACACACGTATAAATTGAACATCAGTTCCACCAAATCAATGACCGGACACCTGCTGGGTGCGGCCGGAGCGATAGAATCTGTTGCCTGCATCAAGGCCATACAGGAAAACATCATTCCTCCCACCATCAATTTTACCGAAGGAGACGAAGATCCCGAAATCGATTACGGCATTGATTTTACCTTTGGAAAAGCCTGTAAACGCGAAGTTCGCGCAGCTTTGTCCAATACCTTCGGATTTGGGGGACATAATGCCAGCATTATTTTCAAAAAGTGGGACCCGGGCGTATAACTTTTCCGTTTTTTTTCAACAAAGCTTTTTATAAAAAGGAAAACAGGGAATCGTATTCTGTTTTTAGAAAGATTCTCGGGTTTTATCCTCGTAATTTGGTTTTGTACGAGTTGGCTTTTCGACACAAGTCGGCTTCGATAAGAGGCCGCGACGGCGTTTTGCTCAATAATGAGCGTCTTGAGTTTCTCGGAGATGCCGTGTTGAATGTGTTGGTAACCGATTTACTCTTCAGTCATTTTGAATGCGAGGGAGAAGGTTTTCTTACCAACACTCGTTCAAAAATCGTACAGCGGGAAACCCTAAACAACATAGCTCTGGAACTGGGTTTGGATAAATGGGTACTCAAAGCCGAATATGCCTCATCTCCCAGGCAATCCATTTTTGGGAATAGTCTCGAAGCTCTCATAGGAGCC
>Ga0116159_1004232_pt1 | contig 12277 bp, 8 predicted proteins | sample AD_JPNAS1_MetaG_FD_89878 | JGI IMG/M metagenome (GOLD analysis project Ga0116159, IMG submission 89878) | Active sludge microbial communities of municipal wastewater-treating anaerobic digesters from Japan - AD_JPNAS1_MetaG | ecosystem: Engineered > Bioreactor > Anaerobic > Digestate | place...
ACGCACCCGATTGAACCGCTGGCAACGCGCCTGTTGTCGCTGCTCATCCCTCGTCCGCCAGGACCACATGCGGGCAGTTAACCCGCGTCGCTATCGCGTCGGCCCAGGCGCGCCGCCAGCGACCCACCCGCGCGCGTCCAACCGAGGCATCCAGTTTCAATGACGACGGCTGTTTTCTCACTGGCAGCGGGTGTGCCCAGACACCGGACCCGGCGCGTGTTGCCGGGTTTTCATCTGACGCTGGGCTACACGCTGTTCTACCTTGGTCTGATTGTGCTGATGCCGTTGTCTGCCCTGTTGTTCAAGACCTTCACACTCACCTGGGACCAGTTTTGGGCGGCAGTCACCAGTGCGCGCGTGCTGGCCTCGTACCGGTTGACCTTTGGCGCATCGTTCCTGGCGGCACTGGTCAATGTGGTTGCCGGTCTGCTGCTGGCCTGGGTGCTGGTGCGCTACCAGTTTCCGGGCAAAAAGCTCGTTGACGCGCTGGTGGACCTGCCGTTTGCCCTGCCGACCGCTGTGGCCGGCATTTCGCTCAGTGCCTTGCTGGCGGGCAATGGCTGGATTGGCCAGTACCTGGCGCCGCACGGCATCGAGCTTGCCTTCAACCGCAACGGCATTGTGATTGCGCTGATCTTCATTGGTTTGCCATTTGTGGTGCGCACGGTGCAACCGGTGCTTGAAGATGCCGAGAAAGAACTTGAAGAAGTCGCCACCTGCCTGGGTGCCAGCCGCTGGCAGACGTTTTGCCATGTCCTGTTGCCGACGATGGCACCGGCACTGCTGACCGGTTTTGCCATGGCTTTTGCCAGAGCAATTGGCGAATACGGCTCGGTGATCTTCATCGCCGGCAACATGCCGATGGTGTCCGAAATCACACCGCTGATCATCATCGGCAAGCTGGAGCAATTCGACTATGCCGGTGCCACCGCCGTGGCAACGGTTATGCTGGCCATATCGTTTGTGCTGCTGCTGCTGATCAACGCGCTGCAGGGCTGGCAGCGCAGACGCACCGGGGGCCATGCATGAGCGTGCCGCGCAAGGCCAGCCGAGCTGTGGTCGGCACTTCGGAGCCCGCCTGGGTGCGCCGCTTGCTGATTGGCCTGGCGCTGGGCTTTGTCTTTTTGTTTCTGCTGCTGCCGCTGGCAACCGTCTTCACCGAAGCCTTGCGCAAGGGGTTGCCTGCTGCGCTGCAAGCCATGAGAGAGCCCGATGCCTGGAGCGCAATCCGCCTGACCCTGATCACCGCTGCCGTGGCGGTGCCGCTCAATCTGGTGTTCGGGGTGGCGGCAGCCTGGGCCGTGGCCAAATACGAGTTCAGGGGGAAGGCCTTTTTGACCACGCTGATTGACCTGCCGTTTTCGGTATCGCCGGTGGTGGCGGGCCTGATCTATGTGCTGATGTTCGGTGCCCAGGGCTGGCTTGGCCCGTGGCTGGCTGCGCATGACATCAAAATTGTGTTTGCCGTGCCGGGCATCATTTTGGCCACCATCTTTGTCACGTTCCCTTTCATTGCCCGCGAGCTGATTCCGCTGATGCAGGCGCAAGGCACCGACGAGGAGCAGGCGGCCATTGTGCTGGGCGCCAGCGGCTGGCAGACCTTCTGGTTTGTCACCCTGCCCAACATCAGATGGGGGCTGATCTACGGCGTGATTTTGTGCAACGCCCGCGCCATGGGCGAGTTTGGCGCGGTGTCGGTGGTGTCCGGCCATATTCGCGGCGAGACCAACACATTGCCACTGCATGTTGAAATTCTCTACAACGAATACCAGTCGGTGGCGGCTTTTGCCGTGGCCTCTTTGCTGACGCTGCTGGCGTTGCTCACTTTACTCATCAAGTCGGTGGTTGAGTGGCAGTTTGAGCGGGACCAAAAAGCTGCAGCAAGCCTGCCGCCAGAGCGCCCATCCGCAGACGCGCTGCCGACAGCAAGAACCGCCGGATGACAGAAAACACACCATGAGCATTGAAATCCGCAACATCAGCAAAGACTTTGGCAGCTTCCAGGCGCTGCGCAATGTGTCACTGACCATCGAATCAGGCGAGCTGGTGGCGCTGCTGGGGCCGTCGGGCTGCGGCAAAACCACGCTGTTGCGCATCATCGCCGGGCTGGAGGCTGCGGACCAGGGTCAGATCCTGTTCAACGGTCTCGACACCACCGACAAAGCCACGCGCGAGCGCCATGTCGGTTTTGTCTTTCAGCACTACGCGCTCTTTCGTCACATGAGCGTGTTTGACAACGTGGCCTTTGGCCTGCGCATGAAACCCCGGGCAAGTCGCCCGGCCGCATCAGTGATCAGGCAAAAGGTGCACGATTTGCTGGGCTTGGTGCAACTCGACTGGCTGGCGGACCGCTATCCGTCGCAACTCTCGGGTGGCCAGCGTCAACGTATTGCCCTGGCCCGGGCCCTGGCGGTGGAGCCACAGGTGCTGCTGCTCGATGAGCCATTTGGCGCACTCGATGCCAAAGTGCGCAAGGAACTGCGCCGCTGGTTGCGCCGCCTGCACGACGATTTGCATGTGACCAGCATCTTTGTCACCCACGACCAGGAAGAAGCGCTGGAAGTGGCCGACCGGGTGGTGCTGATGAACAGCGGCCAAGTCGAGCAGATCGGCTCGCCGCAACAGGTCTCGGATCACCCGGCCAGTCCGTTTGTCTATGGCTTTCTGGGCGATGTGAACCGGTTTCACGGCCGCGTGCACCAGGGCGAAATGCGCCTTGGCAAGGACCCGCATGGCCTGCGTCTGGCCGCACCCGAACACCGCGCGGTGCAAGACAGCCAGGCGGTTGCTTATGTGCGCCCGCATCATCTGGAGGTGCAACGCTACCTGGCAGGTGCCGACGCAGCCGATCAGCCCGGCGGCATTCTGGCCAGACTGACCCGCGCCATGGTGGTCGGGCCAATCGCCCGGCTCGAACTGTCAGCGCTCGACAGCAGCAGCAGCAACGACCTCATCGAGGCGCAAATACCCGCCCGCGAGTTCCGCGAGCTGGCCCTCAGCGAAGGCGAAACGGTGCTGCTGATGCCGTACCAAGCGCGCGTGTTCCTGGCCTGAAGTGAAGAACGAAATAGCCCGCCAGACAGCGCGCAATATGCGCTGACAGCTAGTGTCACCGCCGGGAATCGTCTTTCACCCGGCCACCGGCATTGATGCGGATGCCCTGGCTCAGGTGCAAGCCACCTTGAGCAGACGCATCCTGCGCGCCTTCGTGGGCCGGAGCCTGATCGAGCAAGCAGATGCCAAAGAGATGCTGGCCTACCAGCACAGCGGGTCTTCGGTGGACGCTGGCGCCCTGATTGCCACCCAATTTCCCCCACCCGGTTGTGGGACCGAAACGCACTCAAAGGTCGCGTCTCACGCCGCTGGTTTGTGCTCGCTACGCGAGGGGAACCGTTATCAAGAAGGGGCCATGGCAACGACTTGGAAAAGAACTTTTTCGCCATCACACCTGGGGGAATTTGGGGTGGCCACAGGTGGGGGTATTTCAAGTGGCCTTCAGGAACCACAATTCTTGAAGCTCGTTGTCACCAATTCTTTTGATCGACTGATCCCAACTGTTTACCTGAACTTCGCCATTTCTTGAAAAGTGGAACCACGGACCAACGGGTTTGTTGTCTGTCTTTGATGCTTCCTCGAACAGCCGCTTAAAGTGCTCAATGTGCTTTGTTTTCGAACTCCGCTGTTGATCTTGGAATGCGCGGAAATCGCCTCGAAATCAATTTGTCCATTACAAATGTACGGAGGTAGCGGTCCATACAGCAGCCCGATTCCTCCAGTCGGCAAGTGCCTGTCATGGTGGGTTAAGGTCGGACGCGGATGCTGTTGAAGTTTGGCCATCCAATCATGGATAAACCGCAACACATTGGATTTGCCGCAGTTGTTCTGGCCAATGAGGATATTGATTTTTGAGAATTTCGGGAAAAACTCTGGTTCCGCACCAAAACTGCGGTAACCCGCGATGGTGAGTGAGCTGAGGATCGGTGCGTTATTGGCGTTGTCCATGGTGCCCCATCTTTTGGTTGATGCCTCTAGCCTTTTAACGTAAAGCGTCAATAGCTCCTAAAGAGGTAGCAAATACTGCGCACTTTTCCATGCCGCCAACTCCGAAGGCCGCAGTCCATACCGCGCCAACACCCCCTCATGCAAGCGCTGTAGTTCTTGCACCAATAACGCGTACAGATCCGTCTGTTCTGCCAGGGGTATCGGCTTCAGGGCGCGGTCAATCACCTTGAGCGGGTCGGCCTGCGGCTGTTGCACCACCTCCCGCACCGTCTGCTTGATCAAATCGCGGTAGGCCAGGCGCAGCGGGTCGGGTTCTGCAAGGTCTTGCTGGATGGCCTGGTATTCCTGGGTGGAGCGCTCGTAGGCCCAGACGTACAGGTCGCGCAGCAGTTCCACCCGTGTCAGTTCGTAAACCCCCAAGGTGGCAAGGCTATAAGCCGTTTCCGGCACATCAAGGAAAGTCAGCGGGCACAGGTTGGCGCGAAACAAGGGCAGGTTGGCCGCCAGGCGTGAGCTGCGTTTGTTGATGTCGGCAAATGGTTGCAGGTAGGGCAGGTGCACCATGGCAAAGAAGGACTGCTCAAACGGGTCGTTAATCTGGTTCAGCTTGGCCAGCACCAGGTCCAGTGTTTCGTCAATCTGGTGGAGCGTGGACAACGGGCGGTACACGCTCTTGCCAATGTCCACGGCATGTTGGCGGACACGGCCTTCATCGGCGGGGTTGGGCAGCAGGTTTTCCGCCAGGGCGCTGTGCAGGTTCATCAGCAGGTAGCGGTTAAGTTCAGCAGTTCCTGCATTGTCCACCAGCAGTTCAATGGCCACCTTGTGGTTCAGGATCATCTGTGTTTCGATCGCGCCCTTGCCGGTGGCGGTGCGCCCGTGCTCGATCAGTGCCACGGTGTCAAGGCGCGAATAGGTGTTGCCCTCCAGGTTGCTGGATGCCCACGACAGGTCAATCAGCAGGCGGTTCAGGATGGCGCGGCTGTAAGTGCCGGCAGGCTCACTCATGCGGCTGGTTTTGCCCATGTTGTGCAACTGGCGACGCAGCGGTGTGCTCAGGTAGGCACTGATGTTGGGCTGGTAGGCATCCAGAAAGTCGCGCTGGTAGCCCACCGGCTTGCGCGCTTGCAAGGGCTGGGTCACGTAGGCCAGGATGTCCCGGCTGTCTGCCGACAACGTTAACTGGGTCGGAAAACTGCCGGACGGGGTTGGTGGCGTATCCGTAGCAGCAGCTATCGGCAGGTAGCGCCGTGCGCGGCCCTTGCCATAGGCGGTAATCTGGCCGGCCGAAATCCGTTGGCTTACCCAGCGCTGTACCGTGCGCCGTGCCAACGATGGGTGTTGTTTCAGCAGTTCAGCCAGTGTTAAGCCGGTTGGTGTGGACTGAATGGCGTGGAGCACGGTTGTGTCGGTCGTCATGATGGTTTGTGGCGCAGTTTCATTGGACTTGGTGGTAATTGTGGCGCAGTTTGAAGAACTGCGCCAATTGGTGCTGTACACCGTTGGGTCACAAAAACACCATGGCGTTTTTGCTTTCAGGGCAGAAGCAGCTTTCAGCGATTGCCCGCAGGTGATGCTTGTCGGCCTTTCACCCCCGCCCCCCGCCCCTCCAGTCTGGTCTCATCGAGCACCTTGCCCCGCATTCCCACAATCTGCACCACATGTCGGCCAGGCCAGGGCCGCCACTGTGCGGTCGCGCCTTTGGCAAAGGGTTTGCCATCAAGCAGCCAGCGCAGCTTGGCACCCTCGGCGGCAAAACTCAACCGCTGCCGATTCGGTGGAATGTCCGGGTCCAGGGCGATGATGGTGCCACTGGTGGGGGCGGTTGCGCGTGAATGGATATCCTTGGTGATCGTTCTTTCAGCAGAGGAAAATTTTCCTGAATCCGTTAGGTATATTGCCTATGGCCCTCGTGGAATATACGTAGTTAACTCCTGAAAAAATAGCGAAAGTGGTTTACTTCATGCCGCCCAAAAACAACGCCAGGCGCGTAGCCTCATCTGGCCATGTCGCTCAACAACCTGGCCAATCTTCAGTCGAGCCACGGTGACGCCCCGGCGCAAGCCGAAGCACTGACATGCGCGCGCGAGTCGGTGGGCATTTACCGCGCACTGGCTAAAGACCAGCCAGAAGCATGCGAGCGCTACTTGAAAATAGCGCAACGGGTTCTGGCAAGCGTGGAGTCATTGTGAGGGCTGAACAACTGCAATGACGTGACATCGGGTTGACTTACGAAACGTCGCAACGGGATTCTGAGTCTCGACTAGGTTCAACGGTGTGCTGCAGTTCGGCCATATCGACCCAATCTTCACCCTCGGCAATGGCGCGCAGCATGGGGGCAAGTTCGGGCCTGAAGTGAAGAACGAAATAGCCCGCCAGCGCCCGTGCAATATGCGCTGACAGCTATCAAATAAGTAGCTATTTGGCCTGCTCTGCGATCCGCTTGTTGCGCGCTGCGAGTTCCGCTGAAAACTGCCTCTTGGACTCTGGATAAATCAGTGTTTCTTCCAGCACGATGTGGTCGTGGCACAGCGACAGGAAGACTTCCACGGTGTGCTGCAGTTCGGCCATATCGACCCAATCTTCACCCTCGGCAATGGCGCGCAGCATGGGGGCAAGTTCCACCCAGTTTTGCTCGATCCAGCCGTGGTCCTGCTGCAGCGTGCGCACGGCGTGGACCAGCTCGGCGTTGTCGCTGGCGAGCAAGCCAGGGAAAATATTCTTCTCTTCGTCGGCATGGTGCTGGCGCGAGGTGCCCGAAAAAAAAGCTTCAATCTCGCGGGCCTGCAGGCGATATTGCGATTCATCTTCGTAGGCTTCAATTTGTACCAGCACACTGGCCAACTTTTCCAGGTGCAGGTGAATTTGCTGGTGGCAGGCATCAAGCGCCTGGAATCGGTCAGTTGCGGGGATCGGGTTCATGGGGCACTCCTAAAGATGGTTGGATTCGGCAATTGGGGCAATGCTACCGTATTGCCATTGGCGATCAGACAAGGCAACTTTTCAATCCGGACCGGTACTTGATGAAAATCAACAAATTTGCAGATTTTGAAAAAACTCGCCCGGACACACTCAATCTATGAGCGTACCATCGCGCAACCAGCGGCAGTACGAGCGACTACCCGGCAGAATAAGGAGACCAAGTTGCAAGCCACCAACACCGCCAACCCGGCCTATTTTCACAAGGTCGTTGACTGCCAGTGGGCCTGTCCGGCCCATACGCCTGTGCCCGAGTACATCCGCCTGATCGGTCAGGGTCGCTACAGCGATGCCTACATGATCAACTGGGTGTCCAACGTGTTTCCCGGCATTCTCGGGCGCACTTGCGACCGGCCCTGTGAACCGGCCTGCCGACGCAGCCGGGTGGAAGAAAACAACGGCAGCAAGCCTGAACCGGTGGCGATTTGCCGCCTCAAGCGGGTTGCCGCTGACTTCAAGGACGACGTGAAGTCGCGCATGCCGGCCATCGCACCGTTCAACGGCAAGCGCATTGCCTGCGTCGGAGCCGGACCGGCATCGCTGACGGTGGCGCGCGACCTGGCACCGCTGGGCTACGAGGTGACGGTATTTGACGGCGAGGCCAAGGCGGGCGGATTTATCCGGTCACAAATCCCGCGCTTTCGGCTGCCCGAGTCGGTGATTGACGAGGAAACCGGCTACATCCTCGACATGGGTGTCAAGTTCAACAACCGGCAGCGGGTCGAGTCGATGCAGGCGCTGCTCTCGCAAGACTATGACGCGGTGTTTGTCGGCTGCGGCGCTCCGCGCGGGCGTGACCTGGAGGTGCCGGGCCGCGCCGAGGCGGCGGCCAACATCCATATCGGCATCGACTGGCTGGCCTCGGTCTCGTTTGGCCACATCACCAGCATCGGCGAACGTGTCATTGTGCTCGGTGGCGGCAATACGGCGATGGATTGCTGCCGCTCGGCGCGCCGTCTGGGTGGCAAGGATGTGAAGGTGATTGTGCGCAGTGGCTTCGAGGAAATGAAAGCCTCGCCCTGGGAAAAAGAAGACGCGCAGCATGAAGGCATTCCGATCCTGAACTTTCATGTGCCCAAGACTTTCGAACACGCTGATGGCAAGTTGACCGGCATGACCTTCGAGATCGTGCGCGCCGAATACGATGCCAAAGGTCGGCGCAGCCTGATTCCGACCGGTGAGCCCGATGTGCTGGTGGCCTGCGACACGGTGCTGGTGGCTGTCGGGCAGGAAAATTCGTTCCCGTGGATCGAGCGCGACTGCGGCATTGCGTTTGACAAGTGGGGCCTGCCAGTGTTGGGTGAGGGCACCTTCCAATCGACCATACCCAAGGTATTTTTTGGCGGTGATGCCGCCTATGGCCCGAAAAACATCATCACCGCTGTGGCCCATGGCCATGAAGCGGCGGTGTCGATTGACCGGCTGCTCAACGGCGAAGATGTGGCGCGCCGCCCGGCCCCGATGACCAATTTGATGTCACAAAAAATGGGCATCCACGAGTGGATCTACCGCAACGATGTTTCCAACGATGTGCGTTTTGCTGTGCCCTGGGCCAAGGCCGAAACCGCGCTGGCCAGCATCAAGGTTGAAGTGGAGCTGGGTTTTGACGCAGCAACCGCCTTCAAGGAAGCCAGTCGCTGCCTCAATTGCGACGTGCAGACGGTGTTTAACCGGGGCACTTGCATTGAGTGTGATGCCTGCGTCGATATTTGCCCGATGGACTGCATCACCTTCACTGCCAACGGCGACGAGGCCGATTTGCGCACCCGGCTGAAAGCCCCGGCAGGCAACCAGACGCAAGACCTGTATGTGTCAGCCGAGCTCAAGACCGGCCGCATCATGGTCAAAGATGAAGATGTCTGCCTGCACTGCGGCCTGTGTGCCGAGCGTTGCCCGACCGGCGCCTGGGACATGCAGAAATACCTGCTCAACACGACGCAGGCCGGGCCCCGCAGCCGCGATGCCAAGCCCGCTGCCGCGCCAGCCCTTTACGCCCACCCGGAGGCAGCATGAAGCGCATTGAAGCCATCAACGATTTCGTCATCAAATTTGCCAACGTCAACGGCTCTGGTTCGGCCTCTGCCAATGAGTTGTTTGCCAAGGCCGTGATGCGCATGGGCGTACCGGTGAGCCCGCGCAACATCTTTCCGAGCAACATCCAGGGCATGCCGACCTGGTACGAAGCCCGCGTCTGTGAAAAAGGCTACCAGGGGCGTCGCGGTGGTGTGGACATGATGGTGGCAATGAACCCGCAGACCTGGGATGCCGATGTGGCCGAAATCGAAACCGGCGGCTACCTGTTTTACGACAGCACCCGACCCATGCCTGCCGCCAAGTTCCGCGACGACGTGCAGAACATGGGTGTGCCGCTGACCGAGATTGCCAACGCCGCTTATGCTGACCCGCGCCAGCGCCAGTTGTTCAAGAACATCATCTATGTGGGTGCCCTGTCGGTGCTGCTCGATGTCGATGCCGAGGTGTTCGAGAAACTCTTTGCCGAACAGTACAAGGGCAAGGAGCGCTTGCTGGAGTCCAATGTGAAGGCCCTGCACCTGGGCCGCGACCATGTCAAGCAACACTTGCAAGCGCCGCTGGGCATTCGGGTGCAGCGGGCCGACAACGTGGGTGACCAGATCTTTACCGACGGCAACAGCGCTGCCGGGCTCGGGCTGGTGTATGGCGGTGCCACGGTGGCTGCCTGGTATCCGATCACGCCGTCCACGTCGATTCCCGAGGCTTTCCAGAAATACTGCGAGAAGTTCCGCGTTGACCCGATCACCGGCCAGAACAAGTTTGCCATCGTGCAGGCCGAAGACGAACTGGCCAGCATTGGCATGGTGATTGGTGCTGGCTGGAACGGTGCCCGTGCCTTTACCGCCACCTCCGGGCCCGGCGTTTCGCTGATGACCGAGTTCATTGGCCTGGCCTACTTTGCCGAGATTCCGGTCACCATCATCAATGTGCAGCGCGGCGGACCCAGCACCGGCATGCCGACCCGCACGCAACAGTCTGACCTGCTGAGTTGTGCCTATGCGTCGCACGGCGACACCAAACATGTGCTGCTGTTCCCGCAGGACCCGCACGAGTGCTTTACCCACGCGGCCACCGCGCTGGACCTGGCCGAGCGCCTGCAAACGCCGATTTTTGTCATGACCGACCTCGACATCGGCATGAACCAGCGGCTGTGCAAACCGTTTGTCTGGGACGATGCCAGGCAGTACGACCGTGGCAAGGTGATGAGCGCCGCAGAGCTCGAAGCCGGCAAACCGTTTGGCCGCTACCGCGATGTCGATGGCGACGGCATTGGCTGGCGCACCCTGCCTGGCACGCACCCCAGCAAGGGCGCTTACTTTACCCGTGGCACCACGCGCAACCCGCAGGCGGTCTATTCCGAAGCCGGGCCGGACTACATCTACAACATGGAGCGCCTGCTGCGCAAGTTCATCGTTGCAGCCACGCTGGTGCCGCAGCCGATTTTCCGCCCGGCAGACAAGCCAACCCGCCTCGGAGTGATCTATTACGGCTCCACCACACCGGCAATGCATGAGGCACTTGATGTGCTTGAGCGCAACGGCATTGCAGTGGATGCCATGCGCCTGTGCGCGTTTCCGTTCCCCGATTCGGTGTCGGAATTCATTGCCGCGCACGACAAGGTATTTGTGGCCGAACAAAACCGCGACGGCCAGATGCGCTCCATGCTCATCAATGAACTGGAGATCAACCCGGCCAAACTGGTGCGTGTGCTGCATTTTGACGGCACGCCGATCACCGCCCGTTTCATCATCCGCACCATTCACGACAACGTGCAAAAGGAACTCGCATGACCTTTATTGCCAAACCCCGGCTGCACCACCCAACCCTGCACACCAACCGGGTCGGCTTCACCCGGCGCGACTACGAGGGGCGTATTTCGACCCTGTGCGCTGGCTGTGGTCACGATTCGATTTCTGCCGCCATCATTCAAGCCTGCTGGGAGCTCGACATCGAGCCGCACCGCGTGGCCAAGCTGTCCGGCATTGGCTGTAGCTCAAAAACACCCGACTATTTTCTTGGTGCCTCACACGGCTTCAACACCGTGCACGGGCGCATGCCCAGCGTGCTGACCGGTGCCAACATGGCCAACCGCGAGCTGCTGTACCTGGGCATCTCGGGTGACGGTGACTCGGCATCGATTGGCCTGGGCCAATTTGCCAATGCCATGCGGCGTGGCGTGCGCATGGCCTACATCGTTGAAAACAACGGCGTTTATGGCCTGACCAAAGGCCAGTTCTCGGCCACCGCAGACCGCGGCTCAAAAAGCAAAAAAGGCGTGATCAACAGCGACAGTCCGGTTGACCTGGTGGGCATCGCGCTGCAGCTCGGTGCCACTTATGTGGCGCGCAGTTTCTCGGGCGACAAGGCCCAACTGGTGCCGCTGATCAAGGGTGCCATGGCGCACGGCGGTGCCGCTTTCATTGATGTGATCAGCCCCTGCGTCACCTTCAACAACCACGGCGGCAGCACCAAGAGCTACGACTATGTGCGCCAGCACAACGAAGCGGTGAGCCGCATCGACTTCATCACGCCGGGCAGCGAGATCACAACCGAGTATGGGCCGGGCGAATTGGTCGAGGTGGAACAACACGATGGCAGCAGCCTGCGCCTGCGCAAACTGCACACCGACTACGACCCGACCGACCGCTATGCCGCCATGAGTTACATGCATTCGCATGCTGCGCTGGGCGAAATCGTCACTGGCCTGCTCTACATTGATCCGCTGGCCACTGATCTGCACACCTCAATGAACACGATAGCCGGTCCGCTCAACACCTTGGGCGCGGCACAGCTCAATCCGGGCCAGAAAGCCCTCGACAAGATCAACGCTGCGCTGCGCTGAAATCTTGGCAACCGCATACCGTTCAAGTTGCCCCCAAGGAGCCCCGTCATGCCCGAACGTACCGTTTTTCAATCCATGGTGCAACGTCACGTCATTGGCGTGCTGCCCACTGCCACCGTTCACACTGCTGCCTGCGTGATGACCCGCAACAACAGCAGCAGCGTGCTGGTGATTGATGCTGCCAACACCATGCAGGGCATCATCACCGAACGCGACATGATTACCAGGGTGCTGGCCAAGGCGCTCGACCCCAGCCAAACCCCGGTGGCCGAGGTCATGACGCGCAGTCCGCATTGTGTTTTTCCGGACACCAAAGTGGCCGATGCGGTTCTGATGATGATTGAGCGGGGCTTTCGGCATCTGCCGGTGGTCACCGCCGACAGCCACAAGATTCTGGGCGTTTTCTCGGTACGTGATGCG
>Ga0116159_1004235_pt1 | contig 12268 bp, 11 predicted proteins | sample AD_JPNAS1_MetaG_FD_89878 | JGI IMG/M metagenome (GOLD analysis project Ga0116159, IMG submission 89878) | Active sludge microbial communities of municipal wastewater-treating anaerobic digesters from Japan - AD_JPNAS1_MetaG | ecosystem: Engineered > Bioreactor > Anaerobic > Digestate | place...
CCCAAGGCGTGACGGCACTCGTGGACGGAGGCGACGAAAGCGAGTTCAAGCAGACGGGGTCGCGCGTGGTGAAGCCATTCTTATGGGCGCATCACGCGATGCGGCTGGATTATGTGTTTCTTTCCCACCCCGACCGCGATCACCTGGGCGGGCTACTGCCCATTCTCGACGCCTTCCGCGTCGGCGCATTCGTGATTGGGCCGGGTCATGAGGACAACGAACTGCTGCAGGAAGCCCTGAACCGCTGCGCGCAAAACGGCGTTCCGGTGCGCCGCGTCGCCAAAGGCGACACGATAGACCTTGGCGGCATGCAGGCCGAAATCCTCCACCCCGATGCCGCCTGGACGTCCGGCCGCAACGTGAACGATTGTTCTCTCGTGTTGCGCGTGATGTGGAACGACGTCAGCGTGCTGCTGCCCGGCGACATTGAAAACGCCGCGGAACAAGCCCTCATCCCGGCGGCCTCGCCCATCACCGTTCTTCTCATTCCCCACCACGGCTCCAAGACCTCGAGCGCGCCGCCATTCATCGAAGCGTTCCGGCCGCGTCACGGCATCGTCTCTACGGGAAATCAGCGGGGAAAAGAGTCCTTCGCCCCCCCCGTGCTGCAGCGCTACCGCGACGCCGGCGCCGACATCCTGCGCACCGACCGTCTGGGCGGAATCCGCATGACCCTCGAACACGACGGCCCCTTGCTCCTCCCTGCGCGAACCGCGCGCGGCTACCCCGTCCTTGCCCCCACGCTCGACGGACCGCCATGAAGGAACCGCCTCAGAAGGGAACGTCGTCGTCCTCCATAAGGCTCTCAATGGCGTCGGCGGGATCGAAATAGGTGACCGGAGCCTCCTCCGTCGCGCCGGCCAACGTCAAATCGCCGAAAATCTGAACGTCCCGATCGAACATAAGGTCGAGATGGCCGGTAGGGCCGTTGCGCTGCTTGGCGATCATGAGTTGGATGACTTTTTCGGGGTCTGTGCCGGGACCGAACTTGGCGGCCAGTTCCTCGTGCTTGTGCGCAGGCGGCCGCGATAGCATCAGCACCACGTCGGCGTCTTGCTCGATGGCTCCCGACTCGCGCAGATGCGAGAGCTTGGGGATGCCGGTGTCGTCTTTCTCGGCCTCGCGGCTCAACTGCGACAACGCAATGACCGGCACGCGCAACTCGCGCGCAATGCCTTTGATGGAACGCGATATCTCGGAAATTTCCGTCTGGCGATTCTCCGCGCGCCGCGTCCCTTGCATAAGCTGCAAGTAGTCGATGATCACGAGTTCGATCGGGTGCTCCGCCATCTTCCGTCGCGCTTTGGAGCGAATATCCAGCACGCCGATATTTGGCGTGTCGTCGATGAAGATAGGCGCGCCGTTCAACTTTTCCGCGGCAATCTGCAGCTTGGGAAATTCGCGATCGGCGAGAAATCCGGAACGAAGGCGTTGGCTGTTGATGCGCCCTTCCATGCAAAGCAGCCGCTGGACAAGCTGCTCCTTCGCCATTTCCAGGCTGAACAGCAGCACGCCTTTCTGCTGCCGCACGCCGACATTGGCCGCGACGTTCAACGCGAACGCCGTCTTGCCCACCGAAGGCCGCGCCGCCAGCACGACCATGTCCGATTTCTGAAGGCCCGAGAGCATCTCGTCGAGCTTGCGGAACCCTGTTGGAAGACCGGTGTATCCCGTCTTGGACTTGATGATCTTCTCGATGCGATCGATGCTGTCGGCGAGCAATTCGGTGACGCTGTGTATTTTGCTGGTCTGTCGGCTTTCGGCGATGGCGAAGATGCTGGCCTCGGCGCGATCCAGCAGGGTCTCGACGTCGTCGGGCGCGCCGTAGGCCTCGCTGGCCACTTGGGTGCAGGCGCTGATGACGCGGCGCAGGATGGAAGTGTCGAGAACAAGCCGCGCATAGTGTTCCACATTGGCAGAAGTCGGGACGGCCCCGGCCAATTCCGCGACATAGGTGGCGCCGCCAACGCTTTCCAGGACCCCGTTTCGGGTGAGCTGCTCGACGAGCGTCACCGCGTCGACAGGCATGCTCTTCTGGTACAGCAACACCGCCGCCTCGTAGACGTGCTGGTGCGCTTCGACGTAAAACACATCGGCGGCATTGGCCTTGAGAATTTCGATGGCCGCGCCGACGGCCTCCGGATTGAGCAGCATAGCCCCCAACACCGACCGTTCCGCCTCGATGCTCTGCGGCGGCACCCGGTCGAAAACCGGTCGCTGAGGGGCTTGCCGCTTGGCCACGTTACTCCGCTTCTTCCTCTTCTTTGACCACCCAAACCTTCACGTTGGCCGTGATGCCCATGCCGACTTGGACCGGCACGGTGAAAATGCCCAGCGCTTTGATGGGTTCTTCCAGATGAATGTGCTTCTTCTCGATGACGTGTCCGAGTTCGGCCAGCTTCTCGCTGATCGTCGCGGTGGTCACCGAACCGAAAATCTTGTCTTCCTCGCCGGCGCGCGCCTTGACCTCGATCGTCACCCCTTCGAGCGTCTTCGCGAAGGCGGCCAACTCGGCTTTGCGCCGTTCTTCGCGCCGCTTGATGATGCGCGTCTCGTGTTCAATCTGCTTCGCCGTGGCCGAATCCGACTGCACGGCCAATTTTCGCGGGATCAAATAGTTGCGCGCATACCCCGGAGCCACGGTGACCGTTGCGCCCATCTGTCCCAAATGCGGCACGTTCTCGCACAAAATGACCTTCACGTCACTATCCTCCTTTGGGCCGAGCCGCTAGGCCCGCGCCCCCTATGGTCCCTGTGAATCGTTCGCGCCGCCATCGCCCTTCAGCCTCGCCCGGCGCTTCGTCAACTCGTCAATTCGGCGGCGGAAATCCGCCCACGTATCAAACAAGCCCAAAAACGGCAACACCGATTGCGTCGCGGGCGACGTAACCACCAACGCCGCCGCCAGCAACAACAACAGGCTTCGGCGCATCGCCACGACCGTATACCCCACGATCGCGATCCCGTTCAGCCAATACGCCATCATCAACACAATCGCCGCGTTCCACGACGCCGCGCGCAACACGGGATGCGGCCAGCGCTGGTCCGCAAACCACCCGAAAAACGCCGCGATCACCGCCCACGCCAGCCAGTCCGGAGGCTTCATCCGCGTAAACGAGCCCGTGATGCCGACGCCCGTCCCACGCACCCGAAGCCACCACGCCACCAACGACACCCCTGCGCATGCGGCCGCCATCACAAAAGCGACCGTGAGCCCAGGCCCCAGCGACGTCCAATTCTCCTTCAAGAAATCCAAAATCGCCAGCTGCCGCGCCGTCGTCTCGGCCTGGCTAGGAGCCGTTGCCGCCTCCCGCAAGGTGGCCTGAAGCGCCTCGAGCGACGCTACGCCGACGGCCTTCCACGTGGCCCACGTCAACGACGCATGCCCCAGAAACACCGCCGCGCCGTACGCCGACACCCACGCCGCCACACGGCCATACGGCCAACCGCGCCGAATGCCCACGCCCATCACGACCCCGGACGCCGTCGCTATCGCATAGTAAAACCCGGCTAGCGACGACCCCAACGCCGCGCCCACGGCCAGCCCCGAACAGCCCACCAGCGTCGCGGCGCGTCCATCCTGCCCCGTCGCCGCGTAAAACGCCACCGACAACGGAAACAGCGCAAACGCCAGCCAGTTCGGGCCAACAGCCACGGTCACCAGCGCCGTCGCCGCGGACAACGCGACGGCCAGCGCGCCAAACCGCCAGGCATCACCCCTCTGCGGCATAAAAAACTCCACCCGCTTCACCACCGACTCCGGACGCCCTCAAACCGGTCGCCGTCCGGGCGCGCGGCGCCATGCAGGCCGTGCCTAGTCCGCCGAAAACGGAAGCAACGCAATTTGCCGGGCCAACTTGATCGCCCGCATCAACATCCGCTGATGCCGTGCCGTCGCGCCGGTGATGCGCCTCGGGATGATCTTGCCCCGTTCGGTGACATAATGCTTCAACATGTTGATGTCTTTGTAATCGATGTATACGACCCGATCGACCGTCAGCCGCGACACCTTCGGTCGGCCAAGCGTCTTTTTCTTCTTGCGCGACTTAGCCTTCGATCGCGCTGGTACTCTTGCCATAGGTTCCACTGTCCTTCCGTACTTGTAGACGGGAACGCCGGGCCGCTCTCAAGGCCCGCATTCCGTCGCAAACCGTTTCGGCCTAAAAAGGAATATCGTCCTCGGGAATCGGTTCCTCGATGACGCGCGGTTCGGGACGCGGGGATCCGCCGGAACGCTGATCGTCCCAGTCCAATTGTTGAATGCGATCTGCACGAATCTCGATGGTCGATCGCTTCTGTCCCGTGGCTTTATCTTCCCACTCGTTGGGCTTTAGAGCCCCTTCCACCATGACGGGTTTGCCCTTGCGCAGGTATTGCCCACAAAATTCGGCGCTTTTGTCCCACGCCGTGACGTTGATAAACAACGTTTCTTCCCGCTGCTCGCCGTCGCCCGTCTTATACTTGCGCGACACGGCCAAGCCCATCTTGCAGACGGCCTTGCCCGACGCGATGTACTTCAATTCCGGGTCGCGCGTGAGACGGCCCGCCAACAAAACCTTGTTGAGATCAGGCATTCGCAGGTCCGACATGATGCCACCCTTTCCGCGTTACTCACTCATCATCATCGTCGTCGTCATGACGGCGACGCCCGCGCGGCGGATCGTCGTCGTCGTCATCCGCATCCGCACGGCCCGCGCCGCGCATATTGGCATGCTGAATCTCCGCCTCCTTGCGCCGGACTTGCTCTTCCTCCAAACGCAACGTCTTCGGGTCGAACTTGACGACGAGACTCCGGATAATCTGTTCGGCCAGCCGGAAATGCTTGTCCAGCTTGGACAGGACTGGGGGCGCGGCCTGAAACCGCACCAACACATAGCAACCTTCGGTAAAGTGCTTGACCTCGTAAGCGAGTTTCCGCTTACCCCAGATCTCCGAGCGCACGACAGCCCCCTGACCTTCCACGATCAGGTTTTCCACCCCTTTGGCCACCGTCTGGATCTCATCGTCCGATATGTCTGGCCGGACAATGTAGAGCGCTTCGTAAGTCTTCAATGTCTTCACCTCCTTCATTTCATATGGGCTTTGACCGCAAGACCTCTTGCGGCGCGAAGGGGGGGAGTATACCAAAAAAACGCCCGCCCTATCAAGAACGCCATGAACGCAGTTCGGCCCGCCCCATTTCAGCGTTTTTTGAGGAACGCCCAGGGAAAACCCAGACTACCGAGGATGCAGCAACGGCTCGTATTGAGCGCGACGCGCCATGCGCCCCTCCGTGAAGTGAAGCGCATGATACCCGATCTGATTGTCCCTCCACGACCACAATCGATGCCGATACCGCGGACTGTCCACGTCCTGTCCCTCTTCGCTCAACGCCATGACGCCGGGGATCGCCTTCAGACGCTCCACCTCCTCGCGATCCGCCACGACAACCAGATCGGCCCGGTCCGGAAGACGCAACGTCGTCGCAACACGACGATTCCAGCCGTTGATGTCGTACGCGAACGCCCCAAGGAACTGCACCCCGACCGACCACGCCAAGAGCGCAACAAACACCGCCAGCAACAGCCTCCGCCTACGAATGTCCGGCATAACCGGAACCAGCGACAGCGCCGCAAACGGCATCAGATCCACAATGTGACGATAGCCGTACGACAGCCCGCTCCACCAATCGAAATGCTTGGACTCGACCAGCAACATCAGCGCCGTCGCGACGAGCAGCGGGCGCAAGGCCGCGAATTCGGGCCGCTTCCAGGCGCGCACCGCCCCCCAGACCGCGAAAAGCAAGAACGGACTGAATACAAACAGTCCGCGCGAAGGACTGACCAAGTGACCGGCAAGCCCTTCCCACAACGGCGTCTGCCAGACCTCTGGCGACCCCGTCTTGATCTCGGCCAGCATTTCGCCGCCCACCGTTTGACCAAACCGGAACGGCGAACCCAAATAATAGGCATTGTACACGCCAAGCGCCACGGCAAAAGGAAGCCCCGTCACCATAAACGGGACCAGCGCCCGGCGGTCCTTCCAGACAAGATACCCCAGCGCGCAGCACACGACCAAGGCGCTGGTCGGGCGGCACCACACCGCCCACGCGTAGGCGGCGGCGCTGAAGGCCGCCTGGCGCCTGTCGCGACCAACGCGCGTCAAAAAAAACGTCCCCAGCATCAGGAAAAACTCGTTCGGAGCATGTTGCGTCAACCCTTGGCTGCTGACGCTCCACACGCACGTCCCCAGCCCATACGCAAGCGCGACCAGGAACGCGCTTTTGCCGTCGATCAGCGATCGCGCGACGAGAACGAGCAATGCCGCCGAACCGGCGGCATAGGCGGCGGCAATACACTTGCCCGCCTGCCACAACCATGCCTGATGAAGATGCCAATCTCCCAGCACGCCCGTCAGCGGCCCGATAACCGGCAATGCGCTGATCCCCGTGCCCAGCCCAAAAAAGTTCACGTACTGGCCTTCGCGCACGGACTCCACCGCCATGTAGATGCCGCCCTTGACGCGGGCCTTGCCGGCTCGATGCAGGTCGAGAATGGACGCCCCCTGAAAAGTCATGTCCCACGGAGGAAACAAGCGTTGCTGCTGCCCCGCCGGCGTGTCGACGTTCCAAATAAACATGAAAGGATACTCGTCCGGCGTGAACGTGACATTGCCCTCGCGCACAAGACTGACCGGAAGGTACAGATTGGGCGTAGCGTCATTGACGACCAGCAGATCGCCGTTGATCAAGTAAACCGCCAACAACAACAGGAACAGCGCCAATGGCGCGAAACGGCCCATGACTCCGTCCCCATTTAGCATTTCTTTTTTTCCTCTTTTCTGTGACTCATGCGCCGCGCGCCGCTGATTTTTTCACAAAAAATTGAATTATCGGAAAATAATTCAGGGACATAAATAAACAAAAATATTAAACAGGGACATACCAAAAGAGAGTCCCCGTTTTCACTCGACTTTTCACGTCGCAATCACTTTCTCATGGAAATCCAGAAACGAACCCCCAGCATTGTCCGGCGCAACATGGTTGGCGTACGAGACCGCCATAGCACGCGAGAAATATATCGGGGACGGAGATAAAAGCGCCGATAAGCGTGTTGAAGCATGCGGACCAAGGCGTCCGCATCGGCGTAGGTGTTTGGGACATAGGAGGGAGCCAGAAACTCGTTTTTCCACCCCAGATATCTACCCTTGCTAAGGGCAAAGGACTCGATAGGCGTGCCCGGCCATGGGTGAAAGGGGACGAAATTGGCGTAGTCCGGACTCAGTTCGCAGGCAAAACGGACGGTTTCCTCGCTCATGGAAAGCGTTTCGGTGGGGAAACCGAGAATAAACGAGCCTCGGACCTCCAGCCCTGCGGCGCGGGCATGAGCCATGGCCGCCCGAGCCATATCGAGCGTGATGCCTTTGTGAACGAGGTCCAGCAATTCCTGGCATCCCGATTCGAAGCCGAAAAAGATATTGTAGCAGCCGGACATGGCCATCCGCTGGAGCATCGGCTCCGTAACCGTGCTGACGCAACCCTGAACGGTCCAGGGGATCCCCGGCGCCTCGCGGTCCAGCAAATCGCAAAACTTCACAATCCACTGCGTGTCCACGCAAAAATTCTCGTCCCAGAACATGATCTCGCGAAACCCCTGTCCATGAACCAACTCGCGGATTTCGTCGATGACGTTCTCCGGCGTGCGCCGCCGGTAAGGCGAAGCATAGCGCCCGCCTTGAAAACAAAACGTGCATTTTCCATAGGGGCAGCCTCGTGAGGACAAGACGATGGCGGCGGGAGATCGGCGCCCTTGATTGGGCAGGGGGCGGTAGCTTCGCTGGTTGTAGATATGGCGCGCCGGCGGCAAAACCTGGTCGAGGATGCGGAGGGGCGGCAAAGGGGGCGTGGCGACGGCATTGCCGACGGCGTCGCGGTAAACGAGTCCTGGAAGGAATGCATACTCGCGCCCATCGGCCAAGGCATTGACCAGTCCGGCGAAAGATCGCTCGGCTTCCCCCGGCACAAGCCAATCGATGGCGGGACAATCTTTCAGGATGTCCTGCCAAAAAGCGGTGACATGGGGGCCGCCCATGACAATGGGAAGATCCGGCATTCGAGACTTCAGGGAGGCCGCGACGTCATAGGCGGCGAGGGCATGGTGGGTAAGGCTGGTAATGCCCACGAGGTCCGGTTGATGCGCCAATACGGCCTCGGCCGTCTCGGCAATCGAGAGCGCTTCCGCCGCCGCATCGACCAGCATTGCCCGATGCCCCTCTGCTTCGATGGAAGCGGCCAGATACCCCACGCCCAACGGCGGCAAAACGCCCTCCCGCATCCTGCGGCCGCTGCCCCACGATGCGGAAACGTTATAGGGCGGAAAAACGAAGACCACCTTCATCGAGCGCACCGTCGCCTCTCCTTATTCGCGCGGCGGCAGAACAATGGGCGGAACCTCCATCGCGGACTCGCCCACGAGCAGGTCTTGCCGGACGCGGGGCGCGCGGTCGGCATTCGCATTGGCCTCGAGAGCGGCAGGACTGGCCGGATCGAAATCCAACACGGCCACCTCGAGCAGATATTTCCCAGGCCGGACATTGCGGATATGATACGATCCGTCCGGCCCCGCAATGGCCTTGCCTCCGAGAAAACGGGCCTGCTCGACAGCCTGTTCGAGGTTCCCGGGCCGCACTTGCTCGGGCAGTTTCCCGCCGGGCATGCGCACGGTAACGGCGATGAGCTGTCCCTTTTCACCGCCCATGACAACCCCGGACACATCCACGCCCCGTTGCGCTTGCGTCTCGTCGAAATAGGAGATTTGTCCGTCAAACACATCCAGCACCTGGGTCGGGGCCGCCGCCGCCGCTCGGGATCCCTCACGCGCCACGCGCGCCACGTCCACGGTCTGGATCATGTATGCCCCGGCGGGCACGCGATCCATCCGGAACTTGCCTTCCTCATCGGGCGCCGCTACGTAAACCCCTCCGGGACCGACGCATTGCACCGCCACCCCTCCCTTCGCGCCGCCGGCCATGCTGCACTGTCCAACGATGGAACCGCCTAGCGCCATCCCCACTCGGAATCCTGCTATGTCCTTTCCCGGCATGACCACCGTGCCCCGCAGTTGCGTTCGGGCATATTCGTCGTGGGAAGCGACCAGCATGTAGACGCCGGGTACGACATTCGCCATCGAGAACGCGCCGGAAGCGTCGGTCACGCCGCTTGCTTCGCTCGTTGCTTGACCCGGCTTCGTCTGTCGCAGAAGATCGGCCATCTCGTTTGGGCTCTGCCGGAACAGAGCGATCGAAACGCCTTCGATTGGCTGTCCCAGGGGGCCAATGACCACGCCCGCAAAGGCGGGGTTCGCCTTCAGGACAATCCGCACATCGTCGCGCTGAACGCCCGGGGTTATCGTCACCGGTTCGGAGGAGGCGCTGCCGTGTTTTTTGTCCCGCACCTCGACCGTGTAGGTTCCCGCAGGAACGTTCTGGAACTCGAAACGCCCTTCGACCTGGCTTTGGGTTTCTGGCTTTGTGGCAAACATGACCGGAAAGGCCAGGTCGTCGGACGCGGCCAGAAAAACGGTCACGCCCGCCACGCCGGCTCCCTTTTCGTCGAACACGCCGCCCGCAAGTCGATTGGGAGGGATGAGCTGGAGCGTGACCTCTTCGCCAACCTCCACTTTCTGCTGAACGGCTACGCCCACATGGCTCGACACGACCAGGTCATAGTGGCGCGGGCCTTCGAGTTTTTCGAAAACGAATCGTCCGTCGGGCCCGGTCGTCGCGCGGAGCGTGCGCATGGCGGGCGAACCGGCAGGTCCTGCTTCGATAGCAAGATCAGGTGCGGGAACGCCGCTGGGATCGATGACAACGCCGGTTATGGAGGTGGAACGCTTTTTCGCCGTAAGAACAAGGCCTTCGATGTTCGACGTTCCATCGGCTTCCACGTAGACGATACTGTCGCCTCCGGCCATGTTCTGGGCGTTGGCCTGCTGGACGGCATACCGGCCTGCGTCTATGCCGGCGAAGGTAAACGCTCCCTCGGGAGACGTTATCGTGGTCTTGGGGCCCGTTTGAGCCTCCGAAATCCAGGGACGCAGTTGCGGCTGCAGCAGAAGCGTAACGCCGCCTGCCGGCGCGCCGTCCTCGTACTGGGCCTGACCGCTCACGGTCGTGCCCGATCCCAAGACCACCTCCACATGGGGCGGTTCGGCGCCGCGCGCCACGCGAAAAACAGCGCTGGCGGCGTCAATTTGTCCTGGTTTGGAGACATACAGACGAAACGGCGCGTCACATTCCAGGCCGTCTATGCGGAACCGCCCCTGTTCGTCGGTCGTCGCGGTCAACGGCGCATAGGCGCGCACATCCAGCAATCGGATCGCGGCGGCATCCATCTCCATCCACTGCGCGGGCATGGGCTCAACACGCGCCCCCGCAACCGCCGCGCCCGATGCGTCATGAACCGTTCCCTGCACGCTCGCCCCAAGCTCCAGCGAAATGTTCACGCCGGACCGGTCCTCTTTGTCCGCCAACTCGAGGAGAGATGCCTCCTTGCGGAGCGGCAGGTATCCCTGATCTCGGGCAAGCGCATCGAGCCGACAAGGACCTGCCGGCAGGCCATCGATCGCATACGCGCCGTCCGGTCCGGTGATAGCCTGCCCCAAAAGCTCGGCGCCCCCCGTCGCATCTACAGGCATTGCCGCGATCCTCACGCCTCCTATGGGCGCGTTCGACACGGAATCCGTCACGGTCCCCGACACCCGGGCTCCCCGGGAAAGCACAAAGTCGATCGGCATGTCCACGGATTGACCCGGCGTCAACGGCAACTGCGACGGGATATACCCCGGTGCGCGGCAGGTCAAAAGATAATCTTCGTCTATCGTTACAACAAGGGCATACTTGCCCAACGCATCGGTGTGGGTCTCGAAGGACGCCGGAGACGATCCGCCGGCGGAATCGTCCGGGGGGACGGAGGGACGTTCGCGTTCCGCCCGCAACACGGCGTTGGCGATGGGGGCCTGGCCCGCCTCGTCGGTCACGACGCCGTGAACGGCGCTCTCCGGAACCGCTGTCGAGGAATCTTCCCCGGTAGACGTCTCGGCCGCCTCAGCCGGAGGAGCCGGCGGTTCCAGGGGCGGGGCGGAGGGCTCCGGCGCCGACGCGGGGACGTCCTCGATGCCGACCGGGGCGCGTTCCGCGCCCATCGATTCCCGCGGCGCAACCGGTCCTGGGCCGCGCCCCGAGGCCAACCACCACGCGCCCGCCGCCATCGCAACGGCAACGGCTATCCCGGCCAACCATCCCGCAAACCGCATGCGCCACTCCTCCCTATGTCCGCTCCCGTCAGACAAACGCCCGAAAACCAATCTCCGCAGCCACTGCCGCGACGCATCCCGGCGGCAACGCGGTCCGGCGAATCGATAGCCCATTCTCCGTCATGCAACCGAAACTCTGCGATCGCTTCATGCGCATGACGGATAGCGCCCTTGCATACGAGGCACTACCCTACCACAATCCCGTCCACGCGGCATACTTCTCACGACGCGGCGTTGGCGAAAATGGAACGTCCCGGCGACGCACGAGGCGTTGCCGGGACGTTCTGGGAAGCGCCCGGGAAACAGGGTCCCGAGCGCGCACCGTCATGCTTTTTGGTCGAACAGCAATCCCTGCACTTCTCGCGATTTCGCAACGATGTCTAGGAGTTCTTCGGGCGGGACCTGTCGAATCACTTCGTTGTTCCCGTCGAGTATCTGCGCCACGATCCGCTTGGTTTCAGGGTCCACATGAATCCGAGTCGAGCGAATTTCGGGGACATTCGCCCGCTTTTCGTCTCGGAATAACGCATACCGTTCGGCTTTGTTGTTACTGTCGGGCTCGAGCCCTCCCCGTTGGGGCTGCTGCGAATCCCTGGATACCGTTTGTGTATCACGCTGGGGACGCGGAGCCCGAGCCGACGACACAAGGGGCGCTTGCTGCGGCCCTTGTCCATTCACGCTCTGCACTCCCATTTGACGTCTCCCGTATCGTCACGAACGCGGTTAGCGAAGCAATTGCAACGCGGTTTGCGGAATGACGTTGGCCTGCGCCAGCACGGTCGTGCCCGCACTCACCAAAATCTGGTTCCGCGTGAAATCAATCGTTTCCTTCGCGATGTCCGCATCGCGAATCGCGCTCTGCGCCGACGTCGAGTTTTCCTCTTGAATCGCCAGCGTGTTGATGGTGAATTCCAAACGGTTCTGGATCGCGCCCAGGCGGCTGCGCAGCGTGCTGACCGACGCCAGCGCGCTGTCCG
>Ga0116159_1004236_pt1 | contig 12266 bp, 13 predicted proteins | sample AD_JPNAS1_MetaG_FD_89878 | JGI IMG/M metagenome (GOLD analysis project Ga0116159, IMG submission 89878) | Active sludge microbial communities of municipal wastewater-treating anaerobic digesters from Japan - AD_JPNAS1_MetaG | ecosystem: Engineered > Bioreactor > Anaerobic > Digestate | place...
CAGCATCCGGGTGCTGGAGGCAACGGTGTCCGACGTGCTGCTGCACTTCTCCCTCAGTGACACCGGCATAGGCCTCATGCCCGAACAAATGGGCCGTCTCTTCAAGAGTTTCGAGCAGGCCGATAGCTCCATCACGCGCCAGTACGGCGGCACCGGCTTGGGCCTGGCCATCAGCAAGAGCCTGGCCGAGGGCATGGGCGGAGAGGTTGGCGTCGAGAGCGAATACGGCAAAGGCTCCACCTTCTGGTTCACCGCCCGGTTAGGGCTTGGCTCTCACGAGAAAGTCATGGCACGGCCCAGCGTAGATCTGCACGGTCGCCGGGTGCTGGTGGTGGATGACAACGACACCGCTGCACTGGTGCTGTCTGAGCTGCTGCGTGAACTTGGGTTTGTGGTGGAAAGCGTCAACTCCGGCATGGCAGCGCTGCAAGCCGTGGCGCAGGCGCACGCTTGCGGGTTGCCGTTCGACTTTGTCATGATGGACTGGCAAATGCCCGGCATGGACGGACTCAAGGCGGTGCATCTCATCCAGGAAATGAACCCCAACTCGGCCCCTTTTGTCTTGATGGTCACAGCCCACCGGCGTCAGGAACTCCTCAAGGGCGCACAACTGCTGGGTATCGAGCATGTGCTGTCCAAACCGATCGGCGCGTCCCTGCTGGTCAACACCATGATGCAACTCGCAGGCCATGCACCACGCAAATTGACGGGTGCGCACCAGGGCCAGAAAGTCAGCACGACCGAGGCCGAACTGGCATCTTTGGCGGGTGCGCGCATCCTGCTGGTGGAAGACGACGAAATCAACCAGCAAGTGGCTTGCGAACTGCTGCAAAGCGTGGGCTTCTTGGTTGATGTGGCCAACAATGGGCAGATCGGCGTGCACCAGGTGCATGCCCGCTATGCCGATGCCCAGCCCTACGACATTGTGCTCATGGACATGCAGATGCCGGTGATGGATGGGGTGAATGCGACGCGCCTCATCCGTGAGGCATTCAACACAGAGTCGCTGCCAATCGTGGCCATGACCGCCAACGCCATGAAAGCCGACAAGGAGCGCTGTCTGGCTGCTGGCATGAATGGCTTTGTCAGCAAACCCATCGACCCGGAGGAACTCTGGCGTGCCCTGCTGGCTTGGATCAAGCCCCGCGCCGGGTCGGGCTTTAGCGCACAGGTTCCCACGCCTGCCGCTGTGTCACCAGCACCACCAGCACCGCCACAGCCACCAACACTGGAACAGGTCATGCACGCCTTGCAAGGTATTGCGGGCCTGGATGCCAGCAGGGGCGTGACCCAGTGCAACCGCAATTCCAAGCTGTACGTGTCCCTGCTGGGCAAGTTTGTCAAAGCTCAGGAGCACACCCTTGACAACATCCGTCAGGCCATGGCCGATGGTGATGCGGATACCGCGCAACGCCTGTCACACACAATTAAGAGCCTGTGCGCCACCCTGGGAGCAGAACCGGCGCGCCTGACGATGTTGGACATCGAGCAGGCCGTGCGTGAGGGCCGGGACGCAGACGACATTGAGAGTTTGCTCGGACCCGCCAGTGTCCAATTGAAAACACTGTTCGCCAGTTTGCGGGCCGCACTGGCGTGAATCAGGATTCGCCTGTGACCTGGCCACCTTGAGGCGGTCTGGCGGTTCCCAGTGTGGCAGCTGGCGGGTGATTATTGCCGCCACAGCGTCCTGTGGCGCCTTCCATCGGTCTGTTTGGGCTATTCGCCACTGACGCGTTATGTTCCAAACTGTTCATAACAGCCTATTGCTGACTGACATAAGCCAATTCCAGCGTGCATCTGTTGTTCATCAAACGGGCCGTTTAGTTGACACCACGGAACCATGAGCAGGAACCGCACGTTTTGGAGCGGTTCGTGTTCATCAATTCATACGAAAATCAAAGTGAAGTAACCGAATATGTTGGCCAGTCACTGAACTGGACTGCCTGTAATCGACCTTTTGTGGGCATGAAGTCGGCGATTGAGCACGGTTGCAATAGCAACAGCGATTGGCAGATGTCCAGAACCCCGGTGATCAATCAGGTAGTTTCCAACGCGTGGCTAGATGAGCAAGGTTTGCTCAGTGTCAAGGCCCTGTGGTGCAAGGCCCAGGGCTACACGGCTAGGAGAAAAGGAAAGGCTTCGCTCAGAGTCGACTGAAAGGGCGCAAGCGCAGGTTTGGAAGACAGATTGCGTGTCGGGTATGCAGTTGACCACGACGAAAGGCAGGTTGCGGGAAGCCCAGTTCAGTGAGGTGTCACCAACCCATACGTTTGCTTCACTTTGGTCTATGAATGATGAGTTGATGACCCGGCGCTGCACCGAACGGGCAGGTATTGAGCTGGGTTCTGGGTGTGTCAAGAAAACGGCTGATTGGTTGATATTGGTAGCACTTTGTCATTTGCCTTTTGTCGGGTGGCAAAAGACCCGTTGGAGTCATTGCAGTGGCCGATTGGCTCGCCGCAAAGTTGGCATTTGAATTCGTTCAACTCCTGTGACCCCAGTCCATACTGGCGCACTACCTGTGGGCAGTGTTGATTGCCCACATCTACGAAGTCTTCCCGTTGTTGTGTCCGAATTGTGGTGGGCAGATGAGCCTGATCGCCTTTATCACCCGCAGCGCCGACATTCGGCAAACACTCGATCTCATCGGGGTGGGCTCGCAGCCCCCGCACATAGCCTCGGCACGCAGGCCACCGTTGCGGGATGAACCGCGATGCGCAGATCGGTGAGGGTGTTGCGTTCGAGCCGGGCTGGGATCTTGCAGCGCTTCCCGCACCCGACTGCGACGATCAGCGGGTTAATTGGTAACTGGTTGATGCGGCGATTCTGACTCGCCGCTGGGGAGGCAAGCGTGTGGCATGTGCGGCGCAGCACAAATCGCTCGACCGGGAGGTGCCTTTTGGAGATGGCTCGCCCAGGAGTCGCGGTGTAGCCGGATTTGTGAGGTTTTCTACATGGGCTGATGGCTGATCAAAGGGCCAATTTGGCCTTGATGGGGTTGAAATGCTGATCCGCATGAAGTGACACTCGATAGGAAACTAAAAATGTATTGACATAGGCCAAATTCCTGTGAAATTTTTTATAAATCCGCCTAAATTTCAGGCACATATAGCCTACCCTTGGTATTTCCAATCTTTGTGATCGATGTTGGGGTCTACTTTGCCGCTGCAGTCCAAAATCCCAACCTGCATACTTTTCCCTCAACCCTTGATAAGGACTTCTGAAATGAAAATGAACGCAATCCGCTCGACACTGGTGATTTCGACACTGCTGGCGCTCTCGGGCATGACAGGGTCTGTAGGTGCGCAAATGCTCGAAATTTCCGGCGGCACAACGCCCTGGGCCGATGTGATCGAACCCCGCCTGGCCGACCTCAAGGCAGCGGGGGTCGACATCAAGTTCAACGGCATCGGCACCGGCCGCGGCACACTTGCCCTGATAGATGGCAAAGTCAGCATGGCGACCGTGGGCGACACGCTGGAGGACTCCGTAGGTGCCGCCAAAAAAGCCGCCAAGGCAGAAAACCGCGATATCAGCGCGCCGGCCAACCTGGTGTACACCAAAATTGGCGAAGATGAACTGGTGGTGATTGTTCACAAGAGCAACCCGGTGACGGCCTTAAGCAAAGCGCAGCTCAAGGACATCGGCACCGGCAAGATCACCAACTGGAAAGATGTCGGGGGGGCTGATCTGCCGATCAAGGTCGTGGCCACCGAGCCCTCGCTGGCACCGGGCCAGTTTTTCAAGAAGGCCATGATGGATGGTGCAGACTACGTGAAAGGCACCACCGAGGTACGCTCACCCAAGGAAGTCATTACCTGGGTGTCACGCACGCCCGGTGGTTTTGGTGCTGCAGCCGATGTCCACATGAAGGCCGCCCCCGGCGATGCCAAGATTGTCAAGAGCCCTTCCATGGTGCGCCCCATGGGCCTGATTACCGTGGGGCAGCCCACGGGCAACGGCAAAAAAGTGGCCGACCTGCTCAAGAAGAGCTAAGGGCTTGTTCTCAAATAAGATGCACATTTGGCTCGCCAGATTTGGGCGCACTGCGTTGTTGCAAATCGCTTGGTGCGTGAGTTGCATGTCATGCTTTGTTCCTAGCATTGCATCCCAGCTCCGACGACCCAATGCACGGCATATCTATAAACAAGCCCTTAGGGAAGCAGACAATACAAAAGTACCAACATCGTCAGGGCGAGCCTTCCGAATCAGGCCCGACACTGCACACGCACCTTGAATAAGGATGCGTCACTGTGTACGAAGCGAGGCAGTCGATGCCTGTGATGGGGAAAAAAATAAGTCTCCGCGTTTCGCTCGCAATGACAGAAAACGATACCGTGGCAATTTCCAACCCTCTGAACTTTTTTTGCCTCAACCGGGTATGGCGCTGTTGGCGGCGCGTCATACCCTGAATGCGCGCCCGCTATGAAAGAGGTGTTCCATGTTTGAACGAATCACAATCAACGCCAGGCTGATGATGCTGGCGGGCGGCTTGCTGCTAGCCCTGCTGGTCACAGGCCTGATGGGTGTGCGCGGTATTGCCAGCGTGACGCGCGACTATGAGCGCGATGCCACAGCCATGGTGGGCCTCAACGAAGTCATGGACAGCCTGCACTTGCGCCGTGGCAGCATCCTGCAGGCCATGGGCGAGAGCGCCGCCAGCGAGGCCGAGGCCCCCTTCAAACTGGCAGACCAGGCCAGCACAGATCTGAACGCGTCCTGGAAGACCTACCTGGCTGGCGCGCTGGAAAGTGAAAAACTACTGGCAGAAAAATTCAGCCAGACCTGGAAAGCTTACCAGGACAGCAGCAAGCAAACCATTGATCTTGCCAGGGCAGGTGACTACGAAAAAGCCGCCGACAACATGAAGACGGATGCCGCGACAAAATTTACCGCCACGCGCCTGGCGCTTATGGCCTTGCTGGCGCAGAAAAAGGTGGAAATTGCGGCCACCAACCGGGTCAATAGCCAGATCATCAACACGGTGCTGGCTGTGCTGGTGCTCGCCTTGCTGGCAGGTAGCTTCGGTTATTGGGCCATACGGCGCGCCATTTTGCAGCCGCTGCATGAGGCCATACGGGTGACCGAACAGATTGCCGGCGGTGACATGTCGCAGGCCATTGCGGTGCGCAGCCAGGACGAAATTGGCCGTTTGATGCGAGCCCTTAGCGACATGCAAGCCAGCCTGTCAGGCGTGGTGGCCCGCGTGCGTCACGGCAGCGAATCCGTGGCCACCGCCAGCGTCGAGATTGCCCAGGGCAATAGCGACTTGAGCGCCCGCACAGAGTCGCAGGCCAGCGCGCTGGAGCAAACCGCTGCCAGCATGGAAGAGTTGTCTTCCAACGTCAAACAAAACGCCGACAACGCCCGCCAGGCCAACCAGTTGGCCATGAGTGCCAGCACCGTGGCGGTGCAAGGTGGCGAGGTGGTTGCCCAAGTGGTTGAAACCATGAAAGGCATCAATGAGGCCAGCCGCAGGATTGCCGACATCATCAGTGTGATTGACGGCATTGCTTTTCAGACCAACATACTGGCGCTGAACGCGGCAGTGGAAGCCGCTCGCGCCGGGGAGCAGGGTCGTGGCTTTGCCGTGGTGGCCAGTGAGGTGCGGTCTCTGGCCGGGCGCAGCGCCGAGGCAGCCAAGGAAATCAAGGCCCTTATCAGCGCCAGCGTGGGGCGGGTCGAGCAAGGCACTGCGCTGGTGGACCAGGCCGGCACCACCATGCAGGAGGTGGTGACCAGCATCAAACGTGTTACCGACATCATGGGTGCGATCAGCACCGCCAGCAACGAACAAAGCCAGGGTGTCGGACAGGTGGGCGAGGCCGTCACTCAGATGGACCAAGTGACCCAGCAAAACGCTGCCCTGGTGGAAGAAATGGCGGCAGCGGCCAGCAGCCTGAAGAGCCAGGCACAAGAGCTGGTGCAAACCATGGCAGTGTTCAAACTGGGGGCTGGCGACAGCACCCACATGGCGATACCGACTGCAGCAGTGCGCTCGCACCCGCCCAAGGTGAGCAACTTCAAGGGCGCTGACCGGCGCGCCGGTGGTGTGCCCAAGGGTGCCGCTGCACGCGAACACACGGCTGCACCGAGCCGACCAGCACCCAAACCCAAGGCACCAACGCCATTGGCTGCGCCTGCTGCCACATCTTCAACGGCGACAAGCGACTCGGATTGGGAAACTTTCTGATCTGAAACTGCTGTTTAATACATAGTTTCTATTCAATAGCCAATCAGGGCTTGTGATCAGAAAGACGCAAACTTTCTCGCCACTGCGCCTCAGACCGGCAAGCGCCGCACTCAAGGCGCCCGGTTGTCACTTTCTCGCAGGAAATACGCAACGGCTAGGGTTTGCCCATGCCAGCGCTGCAGAGGGCCTTGGCGCTTTCAAGCCAGCCAGCGTGTGCCGGGTAAGCCTGGGTTGAGTATTTGGGTTATGGTCGATTCCAATTTCAGTTGAATTCGGCTATCGGAGCGTTCAATGGAAATCAGTTTCAAGATTGGTGGGCCCGAGGTTGATGCCCAGCATCAGCACCTGTTTGAACTGATCAACAAACTGGTGGCGGTGGATGGCATGCATGATTTGCGGCCGCCACCGGCGCACTCTGGTCATCTTTGCCACGGGTATGGTCTGGCAGAGTTGGGCATTCCCAACCAGTGCACTGTGGCGGTGAACGACTGTAAGCGGGTGGGCAACACGCCTTGACGTGTAGGAGCCTTGATGGCAAGGCGGTGCGCAGTTGCGTTTTTGTGGGCTGTAAGCGGTGAGGCAGCAATTCTTCAGTCTGACTGTTCTTCTGTGTCGGCAGACGCGTCAACACGTCCTTGATGTAGGCATAGGCTTGGCTGCGCTATGCGGCGAGTTGTTGGCGTACTGGAACCGCGCGTTCAATGTCCCCGAGGGTTGGCAGAGTTTTCAAGTCGTAGTTGGCTTGCATAACCAGCCATGACGTTGCGTCACCGCCAAAGTGCTTGGCCAAGCGTGCCGCAGTGTCAGCCGTAACTGCACGTCGCTCTTTGACGATCTCGTGAATGCGAGTCGCGGGTACACCCAAAGCGACGGCGAGGGCGTTGACGCTCAGCCCGATCGGGACAAGATAGTCTTCGCGCAGAACCTCGCCGGGGTGCACGGGACGCATACGATTGACGGGACGTGTCATATTTATTCCTTCAGTGATAGTCCAAGGTCTCAATGTCAGTGGGCCCAACTTCAGTCCATACGAAGCAGATGCGCCACTGGTCATTGATGCGGATGCTGTGCTGGCCCTTCCGATCATCTTTCAGCGCCTCCCAGTGATTCCCAGGCGGCGCCTTCATGAATGCCAGTGACTGCGCGGCATCAAGCTGCGCCAACTTGCGCTCGGCAACCTTGGCCAGAGCTTTGAACCGGCGAGGACACTTTCCCTCGTAGAGCGCCTGGGTATCCTGGCACTTGAACGACTGAATCATTCGCGAAGTGTATTACGTTTCGCGTAAGATGGTAAGACGGATTTCGCTGGGGAATTTCAGAAGGGATGTTCTCATGAAACCGAACGTTCAAGGTAACCGGCGCTGCGCGACTTTGTCACGCAGCGTCCGTGTTGACCGCAGTGCTGGACGAAGCCGCTACACGGAGGTTTCGGTAACTAGTAGTCCGTTTCATCAAGTTGGATACAAATTGAAATTGATTGATTTTTCCGTCTGGCTAGGCGCGAGGAGGCGACATAGCCGTAGCTTGTGCCAGGACGAGCAACAACGCCAGGCGGGAAAAGACACGATTTCATGCATTCGTTTTGGTGGAACGAATTACTAGGTTGGTCAAAGCGTTTCCCGGCGCGAGCTGATAGTGATCAAGCAGCTCGTCGTCGGTCTTTTCCTTGACCGAGGCCTTGACGCGGTCGGAGGCGCGTAACGCTTGCAGCCACTTGTCACGCTAGGCGGCATCCACCTCGACGCGCGGCATATGCAGGGTGGTTTGTGTTTCCCACGGCAGCGCGGAGCGCTCGCTGGCCAGCTGCATCACGTCGTCGCCCGTGATGGGCTTGCTCTGATCGGCCACGCGCAGAAAGTGGCGGCCGTCGGTCGTCGAGGCCACAGCCAAGGCGCGCGGAACACGCAATTCAATGTACTGGCCGCCATTGGGGGCAGTGACGACATCGGGTATCACGGCAACGTTGACGGTGCGCTCAGTCAGTTTGCGTCGCAGGGTGTCAGGCAGGTCGGCGGGGATATGTTGACTGGCGGGCGGGTCATCCTGCCCATCCTCGATGCCCAGCAGCAGCCGAGCGCCGGTTGCATTGGCGAAGGCGATGCAATACTTGGAGATTTCGTTCCAGTCTGCGGTCTTGCTGGTCACTGCCCGCAAAGACTTCTGGTCCAGGAGTTGTCCTGCCAGGCTCAAAGGCATCCTCCACCCAAGTCATGCATCCTGATATCCCTTTGCCAGTTGTCACACTGGCATGGGTCTAACGGACGCCTGCGCAGTCAAAGGACGGGCTATTTCCTGCGGTGGCGATTGGGTCACCCAGCTTGATGCGACAACATCGCGGTGCTCACCGGCAGCAGAAATCACTCAATACCCTTAAAAAGTTACTGATCAGTCTAGTTACCCGACTAGAACGCTCGGATTTTGGTTATACTTGACTTCGCTAGTCGAGAAAGCACTTGACCAAGCCTGTTTACCCAACCGAATGCCAGGAGTTCCTCATGCGACTTACCACCAAAGGCCGTTTTGCCGTCACAGCGATGATTGATCTGGGGCTGCGCCAAGCTGCCGGCCCGGTTACCCTGGCCGGGATCAGCCAGCGCCAGGAAATCTCGCTGTCCTACCTTGAGCAGCTTTTTGGCAAGTTGCGCCGCCATTCGCTGGTGGAATCCACCCGTGGCCCTGGCGGTGGTTACACCCTGGCGCGGGCGCCCGCTGAAATTACCGTGGCCGAAATCATCAGCTCGGTTGATGAACCGATGGATGCGACTCACTGCGGTGGCAAGGAAAACTGCCTCGGTGAGGGTGCGCGCTGCATGACGCACGAGTTGTGGGCCTCGCTGAACGTCAAAATGGTCGAGTTTCTGGAATCGATCAGTCTGCAAAAACTGGTCGATGAGCAGTTGGCCAAGGGTTTTCAGATGGAGGAAAAGCCACTGCTCAAGCGCGCCATCTCCAGCATGCCAGCGGCCAAGCCGATTCGCGTCAACGCACCCAATTCGGTGTTCGCCTTGGGCAACATCTATTCCAAGATGTGACCCGATTGCCATCTCAATTCAGCCAAAGACCCCACCATGGACAGCACCCCTCATTTTCCCGTTTACATGGACTACAGCGCCACCAACCCTTGCGACGAGCGGGTGGTTGATGCCATGATCCCCTGGTTGCGCCAGCATTTTGGCAACCCGGCCTCACGTAGCCACGCCTGGGGCTGGGAAGCCGAGGCTGCCGTCGAAAAGGCGCGCGAGCAGGTGGCGGCGCTGATTGGTGCCGACCCGCGCGAAATCGTCTGGACCTCGGGTGCCACCGAGTCCAACAACCTGGCGATCAAGGGTGCGGCGCACTTCTACCAAAGCAAGGGCAAACACATCATCACCGTCAAGACCGAGCACAAGGCGGTGCTTGACACCTGCCGCGAGCTGGAGCGCCAGGGCTTTGCGGTGACTTACCTTGATGTTCAGCCAGACGGTCTGGTTGATCTGGAAGTCTTCAAGGCGGCCATTCGCCCCGACACCATTTTGGCCAGCGTGATGTTTGTCAACAACGAAATTGGCGTGATCCAGGACATCGCGGCGCTCGGTGCCATTTGCCGCAGCAAGGGCGTGGTGTTCCATGTCGATGCGGCGCAGGCCACCGGGCGGGTTGAATTTGATCTGGGCCAGTTGCCGGTTGATTTGATGAGCCTGACCGCCCACAAAACCTACGGTCCGAAAGGCATTGGCGCGCTGTTTGTGCGACGCAAGCCGCGCATTCGCATCGAGGCGCAAATGCACGGCGGCGGTCACGAACGCGGCATGCGCAGCGGCACGCTGCCAACCCACCAGATCGTTGGCATGGGCGAGGCGTACGCCATAGCCAAGGCAGAAATGGCAGTCGAGAACCGGCGCATCCAGGCGCTGCACGACCGCATGATTGCCGGGTTGAGCGATATCGAGCAGGTGTTCATCAATGGCAACCTCGCACAGCGGGTACCGCACAACCTGAACATGAGCTTCAACTATGTTGAGGGTGAGTCGCTGATCATGGGCATCAAGGGCCTGGCAGTGTCGAGTGGTTCGGCCTGCACGTCGGCCAGTCTGGAGCCCAGCTATGTGCTGCGCGCGCTGGGCCGCAGTGACGAACTGGCGCACAGCAGCTTGCGCATGACGATTGGCCGCTGGACCACCGAAGCCGAGATTGATTACGCGATTGACACCATCCGGGTCAATGTGGCCCGGCTGCGGGGTCTTAGTCCGCTGTGGGACATGTACCAGGAAGGCATCGATATATCGACCATTCAATGGGCGGCTCACTGATAGATGAAGCCTGGGGGTCGTTTGTCGGTCCGATCTTTTTGACCTGATCGACCGAGATTGACCCCGCAGAAGTCTATTGAGCCTGAATAAAAAGTCTCTTCATCCCGAAAGGAAACGCTATGGCATATTCTGAAAAAGTGGTTGACCACTACGAACATCCGCGCAATGTGGGTTCGTTTGACAAGGGCGACGAGTCGGTTGGCACCGGCATGGTCGGCGCACCGGCTTGTGGCGACGTGATGAAACTGCAGATCAGGGTCAATGCCGAAACCGGGGTGATTGAAGATGCCCGCTTCAAAACCTATGGTTGCGGCTCGGCGATTGCCTCAAGCTCGCTGGTCACCGAATGGGTCAAGGGCAAGACGCTGGACCAGGCCTCTGCGCTAAAAAATAGCCAGATCGCCGAAGAATTGGCCTTGCCGCCTGTCAAAATCCATTGTTCGATCCTGGCTGAAGATGCCATCAAGGCAGCGGTAAATGACTACCGCCAGAAGCACACCGAAGCACAGACCGTCTGAAACACCAACGACCTGACCGGCATGCAATGGCAGGCTAGGTCGGCAACCCCCTAACAACATACAAGAATCATGGCTGTTACGCTGACTGAAGCTGCCGCCCGGCATGTCAATCGCTACCTGAGCAAACGCGGATTGGGTGTAGGCGTGCGTCTGGGTGTCAAAACCACCGGTTGTTCGGGGCTGGCCTACAAGCTGGAGTACGTCGATGAAGTCGGGCCTGAGGACATGGTGTTTGAAGGCCATGGTGTCAAGGTGCTGATTGACCCCAAGAGTTTTGCCTATCTCGATGGCACCGAGCTTGACTTTGTGCGCGAGGGCCTCAATGAAGGCTTCAAGTTCAATAACCCCAGAGAACGGGACCGCTGCGGTTGTGGTGAGTCGTTTCGGGTGTGAATCTCCAGTCTGACGATTTCGAGCTGTTTGGCTTGCAGCGGCGCTTTGCGCAAGACCGCACGCAGCTTGATGCGCGCTGGAAAGACCTGCAGCGCCAAGCGCACCCGGACAAGTTTGCCGCCCAGGGTGCTGCCGCCCAACGCATTGCGATGCAATGGTCGGTGCGCATCAACGAGGCTTACCAGCGGCTGAAAACACCAATCAAACGCGCTGCTTACCTGTGTGAACTGCAGGGTGCACCGGTCAACGCGGAAAACAACACCGCCATGCCGGCTGTGTTTTTGCTGCAGCAAATGCAATGGCGTGACGATCTGGAGGCCGCGCACAGCCCCGAATCTTTAGAGCAAATCCGGCTGCAGGTCAAGCAGGTTGTGCGTGACATGCTACAAAAAATAGAGCAACTGATGGACCATCAGGGTGCCTACAGCGAGGCTGCAGCCGAAGTCCGGGCGCTGATGTTCATCGAGCGTTTTGAGCAAGATGTTGATAGCCGCCTGGACCAGATTGAAACCTGAGACGACCAGCTTGAGGCAGCAGCGCCGCCTTGCCAGTCAGGGCAAGCCCTCAAGCCCGACGCATTCACCCTAACTTTTGACCTAGATTCCTCAGTTGACCGCTTGTTTTCAATGGTAAGTCCTCATGAATATTGACTTTTTCAGCTTCGATGGGGTTCACCCATTGGGTGACAGCGCTACGCACCCGATTGAACCGCTGGCAACGCGCCTGGGGGCGTTGCTCCTCCTAGCGGGCAGGAGCCCGCGTCGTCGTCTCCCTTGCAGGGCGCAGCCATGCCAGAGGCATGGCCTGCTCAAGCCGTCCAAACCTGCGCGGGCAGGTTTGGAGCCGCGGCTTTCGCCCTACCCAGACGCGCCG
>Ga0116159_1004267_pt1 | contig 12210 bp, 10 predicted proteins | sample AD_JPNAS1_MetaG_FD_89878 | JGI IMG/M metagenome (GOLD analysis project Ga0116159, IMG submission 89878) | Active sludge microbial communities of municipal wastewater-treating anaerobic digesters from Japan - AD_JPNAS1_MetaG | ecosystem: Engineered > Bioreactor > Anaerobic > Digestate | place...
CACTTACAGCGTCCTGGCAACTTCCGTGACGTCATACACTTCGAGTTGGTCGCCCTCCTCGTAGGCACTGAAATTCTTCAGTGAGAGGCCGCATTCAAAGCCCCCGCGAACCTCCCTGACGTCATCCTTGAAACGCTTCAAGGACTCGATTTCGCCATCCCAGACGACGATGTGGTTGCGCAGCAGCCGCGCACGGGAACTTCGCTTGATGACTCCTTCAAGCACGTAGCAGCCGGCGATGGTGCCGATGCGGGTGGCGCGGAACACCTGCCTGATCTCGACCAGACCAGTGATGTCCTCCCGCTTCTCGGGTGAAAGCATGCCGGACAGTGCAGCCTTCACTTCATCCACCGCATCGTAAATGATATTGTAGTAGCGGATATCGACGCCTGCGGTTTCTGCCGCCTTGCGTGCACCGGCGTCGGCACGCGTATTGAAGCCGATGATGACCGCCTTCGAAGCCTGCGCCAGATGGACGTCGGACTCGCTGATCGCGCCCACCGCCGCGTGAATGACGTTGACCTTGACTTCGCCGGTCGACAACTTCTGCAGGGACTGCACCAGGGCTTCCTGGGAGCCCTGTACGTCGGCCTTGATGATCAGTGCCAGGACCTTGGCTTCCGCTTCAGTCATCTGATCGAGAATGCTCTCGAGATTCGCTGCCTGCTTGGTTGCCAGTTTGACATCGCGATACTTGCCCTGACGGAACAGGGCAATCTCGCGCGCCTTGCGCTCGTCCGCCAATACCACGGCTTCCTGCCCGGCAGCCGGGACATCCGAGAGACCCAGGATTTCGACCGGAATCGACGGACCGGCCTCCTTGATGACCTTGCCGTTTTCGTCGAGCATCGCCCGTACCCGACCAAACACCTGACCGGCAAGCAACACGTCACCCTGGCGCAGCGTTCCGGACAGAACCAGCATCGTGGCCACTGGCCCGCGCCCTCGGTCCAGGCGGGCCTCGATGATCAGGCCCTTGGCCGGCGCCTTCCTCGGCGCCTTCAATTCCAGTACCTCGGCCTGCAGCAGGACGTTTTCGAGCAGTTCGTCGATACCCACGCCCGTCTTGGCCGAGACACTGACGAAGGGGGCGTCGCCGCCATATTCCTCCGGCACCACTTGTTCGCCAACCAACTCCTGTTTCACCCGCTCGGGCTGAGCTCCCGGCTTGTCGATCTTGTTCACTGCCACCACGATCGGCACTCCGGCCGCTTTCGCATGGTGAATCGCTTCCCTGGTCTGCGGCATCACGCCGTCGTCGGCAGCCACCACCAGAATGACCAGGTCAGTGGCCTTGGCCCCGCGCGCGCGCATGGCGGTGAATGCCTCGTGACCCGGCGTGTCGAGAAAAGTCACCATGCCGCGGTCGGTCTGCACATGATAGGCACCGATGTGCTGGGTAATGCCACCCGCCTCGCCACTGGCGACGCGGGTACGGCGAATATAGTCGAGCAAGGAAGTCTTGCCATGGTCGACGTGTCCCATCACCGTGACCACCGGGGCTCGCGACTCAAGCGGAACGTCTTTCTGCTCAGCGGAGCTGTCATCCAGGAAGGCATCGGGGTCGTCGAGCTTGGCCGCGAAAGCCTTGTGACCCATTTCTTCGACGATGATCATCGCCGTTTCCTGATCGAGTGCCTGATTGATGGTCACCATCGAGCCCATCTTCATCAGCGCCCTGATCACTTCGGTTGCCTTGACCGCCATCTTGTGCGCCAAGTCGGCAACTGAGATGGTTTCGGGAACGTACACCTGATGGACCACCGGATCGACCGGCAACTGGAAGGAATGCTGCTCGTCCTCGTCGCCGCCGCCGCGACCCGCTCGCTTGCCATGCTTGTTGTCTCGCCAGCCAGTGCCACCGGTCGCTCCGCGCGTCTTCAGTCCGGGCCGCTTGTTGGCCCCCTCACTCTTCCACTGGCCTTTTTTGTCTGCCACCTTCTTTTCGGGCGCTTTCTTGTCCGGCACCTTCTTGTCGGTGGTCGCTGGCTTGGCCACTGGCTTGTGCAGCGTTTTGTCTTCCGTTGGCTGATCACTCGCCGTCTGCGCGGCAACCTGCTTGGCAACCCCTGCGGCCTTGGCGGCGATCGCCTTTTCTTCCGCATCCTGCTTCAGTCGTGCGAGATCGGCGCTGCGCTGTTGCTTGCTCTTGAACTCGGCCTCCTGCAGGGCACGCAGTTCGGCGTTGCGCCGCTCTTCCTCGGCGCGCAGTCGCTGCTGTTCCTCACCGATGATCGAGGCGCGCGTCACCACCTTCTTGGCGCCCGTCTTGGCATCAGGTGCCGCGACTGGCTCGATTCTCGTTTCGGCGGTAGCGCCACGCACCGCGGCGTCGGCAGTTGCCTTGCCCTTACCCTTGCCCCTGACGTCAATCGGCGGCACGGTTTTCACTTCGACGGCGGGCACAGCCCGGGCTTCGACCACGGGCACTGCTGCCTTTACTTCGACCATCGGTGCTGCCTTGGCTTCAACCAGGGGCACAGCTTTCTCTTCGCTGGGTGGCGCCGTCTTGACTTCAGCAGCCGGCTCGACTCTCGTTTCGACCACGGCTTCGACTCTGGTTTCAGCCACCGCCTCGGCAGCAACGACCACCGCCTCGGGCACTGCCGGAAGAGGCTGCCCGGGGGGGCGTTCGGCACGCACATCGGGGACATCCCGTTTGACGAGAACGCGCTTCTTGCGCACCTCGACCTGCACCGTATGCGATTTTCCGTGCGCGTCGTGAGATCTGATCTCCGTCGTTTCCTTGCGTGTCAGGGTGATCTTGGTCTTGGCGTCCGCCGGCCCATGCGATCGACGCAAATATTCCAGCAACCTGGATTTGTCCTGCTCGGACAGCAGATCGTCTGCCTGCTTCTTGGCCACACCAGCTTTCTGCAATTGCTCGAGCAACGCCCCAGCCGGCATCTTGAGCTGGGTCGCAAATTGGGCAACACTTGTTTGCGCCATATGTATTCCTCTTTCCCGCTTACTCGAACCAGTGCGCACGCGCCGTGGTGATCAGTTGTTTGGCCCTTTGGGCATCAATGCCGGTGATCTCGGTAAGTTCGTCGACGGCCAGATCGGCAAGATCGTCGCGCGTCTTGATGCCACTACCAGCCAGCTTACCGGCCAGTGACTTGTCCATCCCTTCGAGAGTCAGCATGTCCTCGGCGACGTCGCCGATCTTCTCCTCGGTGACGATCGCGTCGGTCAGCAGAACATTACGTGCCCGCTCGCGCAGTTCCTGAACCGTTGCTTCGTCGAAGGCCTCGATCTCGAGCATTTCGTGCAGCGGCACATAGGCCACTTCCTCAAGAGTCGAGAAGCCTTCGTCGATGAGGATGTTGGCGACATCCTCATCGACGTCGAGTTTCTCCATGAACAGCACACGGATCGCCGCGGCTTCGGCCTCGACCAGAGTCTTCGACTCTTCCTCGGTCATCAGGTTGATCGTCCAGCCGGTCATTTCAGACGCGAGGCGAACGTTCTGACCCCCACGACCAATGGCGATTGCCAGATTCTGCTCGTCAACCACCACGTCCATGCTGTGCTTCTCCTCGTCGACAATGATCGAGCTGACTTCAGCCGGCGCCAGCGCGCCCACGACAAACTGTGCCGGGTCAGCCGACCAGAGGACGATATCCACACGTTCGCCAGCCAGTTCATTGGTTACCGCAGTCACCCGGGAACCGCGCATCCCGACGCAGGTCCCGATGGGATCGATACGCTGGTCATTGGACTTGACCGCGATCTTCGCACGCATACCGGGGTCACGAGCTGCGGCCTTGATCTCCAGCAGCCCATCATCCACTTCGGGAACTTCCAAGGCGAACAGTTGAATAATGAATTCCGGCGCGGTTCGCGAGAGGATCAGTTGTGGTCCACGCGCCGAACGGTCGATGCGCAACAGATAAGCCTTGACCCGATCACCGATGCGCAGATTCTCACGCGGAATCATCTGATCGCGCGGCAACAAGGCTTCCATCTTGCCGGTTTCGATGATCGCGTTGCCACGCTCCATGCGCTTGATCGTGCCAGTCACCAGATGTTCCTTGCGACCCAGGAAATCGCTCAGCACCTGTTCCCGCTCGGCATCGCGAATCTTCTGCAGAATCACCTGCTTGGCCGCCTGCGCACCGATCCGACCGAAGTCTATGGGCTCCAGAGCCTCTTCCAGGTAATCCCCGATCTCGACCTCGGGATCCTGCGCCTGCGCTTCCGACAACGGCACCTGCTGCTCCTCGTCAAGGAAGTCCTGATCGGCAACGACCTCCCAGCGACGGAAGGTCTCGAAATCGCCGGTTTCGCGATCAACCGCAACGCGGACGTTTGCGTCGTCGTGGATACGCTTCTTGGTAGCCGACGCCAGCGCCATTTCCAGCGCGCCGAAGACGATATCCTTGGTCACGTTCTTTTCACGTGCCAGGACATCTACCAGCAGCAAGATTTCGCGGCTCATTTCCTCATTACCTCCTAAACCAGCCTGTCGCCCGATTTCAGCATGTCGAACTTGGGCACCAGCCGTGCCTTGTCAATATTGACCAGGTCGACCTCCATTTCGCCCGCATCGGTCTGCAGACGCAGCCTGCCATCCTGAATGCCGTGCAGTACGCCGCTGAAGTTGCGCCGGCCATTCAACGGCAGGCGCAATTTCAATGTGATTTCGGAACCCGCGAAACGCTCGAAATCGGTGGCTTTCTTCAACGGCCTGTCAATCCCCGGCGAGGAGACTTCCAGCCGGTCATAGTCAATGTTCTCGACCGTCAGCACGCGTGAGAGCTGATTGCTCACCAGAGCACAATCCTCCACATCGACGCCGCGCGGCTTGTCCGGCTTGTCGATGAACACCCGCAGCACGCGGCCGTGCGGACTTCTTTCGACGTCTACCAGCTCATAGCCGAGACCCGTTACCGTCTTTTCAAGAACTTCGTGCATATCCATGGCTGCAAACAAAAAATGGGCGAAACGCCCATCCCCGAAAAAATTGCCCCCTGGGGGGCGAGCGGAAAACCCTTGGATTATAACGAAAATATCAGCAAAGGTAAATCGGCCTGCGATCAATCGCGATACTTCAACGTTCTCGCGACCGCCGCGCCGGGCGCTCGGGTTGCGCTGTCGCCATCCCGAAGTCAGCCAGGAGCTTCTTCACTTCCGCCTCGGGCAGTTCCTGGACCTGACCCCGCTTCAAGCCAGGCGGCAGCAGGAAGGGGCCGTAGCGGACCCGCATCAGGCGGCTGACGACGACACCGACGGCCTCGAACATGCGCCGCACCTCACGGTTGCGCCCCTCGAACAGCGATACGCGGTACCAGCGATTGGCCCCCTCGCCGCCGGCTTCCTGAAAGCTCGAAAATTTTGCCGGGCCGTCCTCGAGTTCGATACCCTCCAGCAGGCGCAGTCGTGCTTCGTCGGGCAATTCGCCAAGGATCCGCACCGCGTACTCACGCACCAGCTGATAACGTGGATGCATCAGCCGATTGGCCAGATCCCCTGAAGTGGTCAACAGCAGCAGCCCACTGGTGTTGAAATCGAGGCGGCCGACAGCCACCCAGCGCCCGGCCGACATCCGTGGCAGAGAGGTAAACACGTTCGGCCGATGATCCGGATCATTGCGCGAAACGATTTCGCCTTCCGGTTTGTGATAAAGGATCACCCGCGGCAGGCGGTCGGAGAAGCGCAGTTGTACCAGCTTGCCATTGACCTTGATCCGGTCGCCCGGACTCACCGTTTGGCCGATGTGTGCCGGCTCACCGTTGACCATGATGCGGCCGGCACCGATCAGCGCCTCCATCTCCCGACGCGAGCCAATGCCGCTATTCGCCAGCAGTTTGTGCAGGCGCTCCGGCTTGCCGACGGGTTCATGGTGACGGCTACGCCTCGACGACTCCCCGGTAGTGGTTCGCAACGCATGCCGCGAATTGTCGGCCGCGAGCGAAGACGCAGGCGCAGGCGGCCGCCGTCGGCCTCCTGCCGCTGCGGGCGATGCCGACGACAAAGGCGAACGAGGAGGGTCGGCAGGAGGTCTGCGTCGGTTATTGGGCATTTGCGAGGTCCAGGGTGGGATTGATCTGTTCGAGCGCGGGCAACTCGGCGAGACTGCGCAAACCGAGATCGTCGAGGAATTTCCTGGTAGTCGCCAGCAAGGCTGGTCGGCCAGGCGTATCGCGATGACCGACGACATCGATCCAGCCGCGCTCTTCGAGTACCCGGATCACCTGTGTGGCGACCGTCACACCGCGGATGTCCTCGATGTCGCCACGCGTTACTGGCTGGCGATAGGCAATGATGGCCAAGGTTTCCAGCACCGCTCGCGAGTAGCGCGGCGGCTTTTCAGGGTTCAGCCGCTCCAGGTAGGGCATATACTCGGCACGCGTCCGGAAACGCCAGCCGCTCGCCACCTGCAGCAGCTCGAGCGGACGTTCGCGCCATTCCGCGCGCAACTCGTCGAGCAGTGCATGCAGGACTTCACCAGCGACCCGGTCGGCGAACACCTTTCGCAGTTCGACCAGCGACAGCGGCTCGCGGGCGCTCAGCAACACCGCTTCGAGTATCCGCTTCCATTCGTCGGGAGCCTCCGGCGCATTGGCCGGCAGCGAGTTATCGGAAGTCGCTACGCTCATCGGTCAACCTCAGGTAGATCGGAGCGAACACCTCGACTTGTGTCATTTCGAGCAGGTGCTCGCGCGCCAGTTCGAGCACCGCCAGGAAGTGCACGACCAGCACCGGAACCCCCTGCGTCGGATCGAAAAGATCGACGAAGTCGACAAAGCCTCCGGCCTCGCGCAGACGACGCAGGATCACGCCCATATGCTCGCGTACCGACAACTCCTCGCGCTCTACCCGATGGCGGGTATGCAGTCTGGCCTGGCGAAGAATGCCATGCCAGGCGTTCTGCAGATCCAGCGGACTGACCTCCGGCAGGCGCCGCAGCAGGGCCTTCTCGACCCAGACCTCGACCCAGTCAAAATCACGCTCCGCTTGCGGCCACGCATTGATTTGCTGCGCCGCCAGTTTCATCTGCTCGTACTCGATCAGGCGCCGCACCAGTTCCGCTCGCGGATCCTCGGTTTCGTCGCCGGTCGCTGCTTTCGGGCGGGGAAGCAGCATCCGCGACTTGATCTCGATCAGCATGGCAGCCATCACCAGATAGTCGGCGGCGAGTTCGAGATTCTGCGAACGCATCGCTTCCACGTAAACCAGATACTGCTCGGTCAACAGCGCCATCGGAATATCCAGTACATTCACGTTGGCCTTGCGGATCAGGTACAGCAGCAGGTCGAGCGGCCCCTCGAAGGCATCGAGCATGACCGCCATGGCATCGGGCGGGATGTACAGGTCACGCGGAAACTGCGCCAGCGGCTGCCCGTAGATCATGGCCAGCGGACTGACCACACTGTCCAGGGGCGCCGCCGCTGCCTCTTCGACGCTGGCGGTATCGCTCATCGGCAATCGCAGAACGGCACCGGCGCTCAGTTGAAGTCCAGCCCGATCGCCTGGCGTACGTCGCGCATCGTTTCGCGGGCGAGGCAACGCGCCTTGCTGTTGCCATCGCCAATGATCTCGCGCACCAGTTTCGGATCCTCCAGAAATGGCTGCGCACGCGCGCGCATCGGCGCCTGCTCCCTGAGGATGCCGTCGATCACCGGCTGCTTGCAGTCGAGGCAACCGATACCGGCGCTGCGACAGCCCTGCTCCACCCACGCCTGACAAGTCTCGTCGGAGTATACCTGGTGTAATTGCCAGACCGGACAGTTGGCCGGCTCACCGGGGTCGGTACGGCGGATGCGTGCCGGATCGGTGGGCATGCGCCGAATTTTGTGCGTTACCGAAGCGGCGTCCTCGCGCAACGTGATCGTGTTGCCGTAGGACTTCGACATCTTCTGACCATCGAGACCGGGCATGCGCGAGGCTTCGGTCAGCAGCGCGGCAGGCTCGACCAGAATCATTTTCCCGGTGCCTTCGAGATAACCGCACAGCCGCTCGCGATCGTCGTGCGCAAGCCCCGGCAACTCGTCAAGCAAGGCATGTGCCCACCCGATCGCCGCCTGCTCGCCCTGCTGTTGAAAACGTGTGCGCAGCTCCTCGTAACGGCGGGCCCGCTTCGCACCCAGCTTCCTGACCGCTTCCCTGGCCTTGTCTTCGAAACCGGGCTCGCGGCCGTAGAGATGGTTGAAGCGACGCGCAATTTCGCGTGAAAACTCGATATGCGGCACCTGATCCTCACCTACCGGTACCTTGTCGGCGCGATAGATCAGAATGTCCGCGGACTGCAGCAGCGGGTAACCGAGGAAACCGTAGGTCGACAGATCCTTGTTCTCCAGTTTCTCCTGCTGGTCCTTGTAGGTCGGAACGCGCTCCAGCCAGCCCAGGGGAGTCATCATCGACAGCAGCAGATGCAGCTCGGCATGCTCGGGCACCTGCGACTGGATGAACAGCGTCGCCCGGACCGGGTCGACACCCGCCGCCAGCCAGTCGATGACCATGTCCCACGCGGCATTGACGATGCCTCGCGGGTCGTCGTACTGGGTGGTCAGGGCGTGCCAGTCGGCGACGAAGAACAGGCAGGGGTACTCATGCTGCAGCCGAACCCAGTTCTTCAGCACCCCGTGGTAGTGGCCCAGATGCAGGCTGCCGGTCGGGCGCATCCCGGAGAGAACTCGTTCTGCATACATGTTCTGTCTTCGTCAGTTCAGGAAGGTAATTGAAAAATGATCTCGACGAGTCCGCCGACCAGACGCATCACCGGCATCAGCAACGATCCGAGAATACCGGTAAATAACAGCAGCAGCAGGATCGGAAAACCGAAGCGTTCGAGTTTGGCAAACTGCCAGGCCGCATCTCGCGGCAACAGGCTGACGGCGATGCGCCCACCGTCGAGCGGCGGCAATGGGAAGAGGTTGAGCACCATCAGCGCGATGTTGATCGACATCCCGATTTCGGCCATACGCGCCATCGGCAAACTGAAGAAATTGATTGGCAGCAACCAGGCCATCTTGGCCAGCGCCGCCCAGAACAGCAGCATCGCGAGGTTGGCGCCGGGACCGGCCGCCGCGACCCACAACATGTCGCTCTTCGGGTGCCGCAGGCGCCCGAAATTGACCGGTACGGGCTTCGCCCAACCGAACAGAATACTGTTGTCGGAGAGCAGCAGGATGATCGCCGGCACGATGATCGTCCCGACCAGATCGATATGCCTGAGCGGATTGGCGGTGATCCGTCCGGCCTGCCACGCCGTCGGATCACCGAAGTGGCGTGCCGCGTAGCCATGCGCGGCTTCGTGCAAGGTGATCGCGAAGATCACCGGCAAAGCGGCGATGGCGATGGTCTGAATCATGGCCGGGTCCATACGCGGTTCCTTAGTCCAGGCCCAGCGGCGCCAGCGCGCCGAGCCCGGCGCGAATCAGCACCGGCAGTGCCCCCGTCAGGTCGACGACCGTCGTCGGCTCGATGCCGCAATGGCCACCGTCGAGGATCAATTCAATCTGGCCGTCGAGTCGATCACGTATCTCCCAGCCTTCAGTCAGCCGATCTTCGTCACCGGCGAGGATCAGCGTCGAGGTCAGCAACGGCTCGCCAAGGGCCTCGAGCAGCGCCAGCGTGACCGTGTGCGCCGGAATGCGCAAGCCGATGGTCTTGCGTTTCGGGTGCAGGACACGCCGTGGCAATTCCCGGGTGCCTTCGAGGATGAAGGTGTAGCTGCCTGGCGTCGTCGCCTTCAGCAAGCGATAACGGGCATTGTCGACGCGCGCGAACTGGCCGATCTGCGACAGGTCGCGGCACATCAGCGTCAGGTGATGCCGATCATCGACGCCACGCAGGCTGCGAATACGCTCGACTGCAGCCTTGTCGCCGAGATGGCAACCCAATGCATAGCTGGAGTCGGTCGGCAAGGCAATGATGCCGCCATGGCGAACGACCGCGACGGCCTTTTGCAGCAGCCTCTCCTGTGGGTTGTCGGGATGAATGGTGACATACTGTATCATCGCGGCGCACTCCCTCCGAGGCTCAGAATGCCTGCCAGACGGGCGTCAAACCCGCCGGCAGGGGCGCCAGTTTGCCCAGATCGACATAACTTTCACCCGGGCCATGAAAATCGGAACCTCGCGACGCCAGAAAGTCATGCTCCCTGGCCAGGCGACCGAAAGCCTCAACATGTTCCGCCGTGTGGCTGCCCGACATGACTTCGATCGCCTGCCCGCCGAGATCCTTGAACTCGCCGAGAAAACGCCGCATTTCGGCGCGCGGCAGTTTGTAGCGCCCGGGATGAGCAACCACCGCCAGCCCCCCAGCGCCCAGGATCCAGCGCAGCGAATCGGACAGCGTCGCCCAGCGGTGATCGACGTAGCCCGGCCGACCCGGAACCAGATAAGACTCGAAGACGCTGCGCAGATCCTTGCAAACGCCGCTTTCCACCAGATAACGACCGAAATGCGCACGACTGACCAGGCTCGGGTTGGCGGCGAAGCGCATCGCCCCCTCGAAGGCACCAGCGATGCCGACCTTTTCCAGTTCGGCCGACATCCGTCGCGCACGCTCGATACGCCCCGAACGGATCGCCGCCAGGCCGGCGTTCAACGCCGGATCAGCGCGGTTGAAGGCAAGCCCCAGAATGTGGATCTGCAGCGACTCCCATTCGATCGAGATTTCCACGCCATTGACAAACGCCATGCCCACGGCGTCCGCAACCGCACGCGCGGCCGGCAGGCCGTCAAGGTCATCGTGGTCGGTCAACGCCAACATCTCCACACCGTTCGCGGCCGCGCGACGAGCCACTTCGGCAGCGGGCAAGAGACCGTCCGAGCAGGTGGAATGGCAGTGGAGATCGCAGTTGAACACGGATACGGACCAGTATGGGCAGCGGAAGTAACTGTGCATGATAACGAATATGGTTAGATCGTGCGAGCGAAAGCCTTGTCCAACGGGGTATGAGCGCGTCAATTGCGTCCGCTAACGCTATGACTACCCCCGCGCAAAAAGCATAACCATAGAAAAACTTCGTCATTGGCTTGAAGCCGACGCCGGGTTAGCATTATCCGTTGCGAACTGAACGCTCGGTGCTGGATGCGGCGGGGCCGCCAACCAGTTTCCCACACACCATTGCCCACACCAGGAGATCCGTATGTCCAGATGGTACGAAGACAACTCCCTTTCGATCGGCCGCACGCCGCTGATTCGGCTCAACCGCATTGTCGAGGGCACATCGGCAACCCTGTTTGCCAAGATCGAGGGGCGCAACCCGGCTTATTCGGTCAAGTGCCGGATCGGCGCCGCAATGATCTGGGACGCGGAAAAGCGTGGCTTGCTGGGGCCGGGCAAGGAACTGGTCGAACCCACCAGCGGCAATACCGGTATCGCGCTCGCCTTTGTCGCTGCTGCACGCGGCATCCCCCTGACCCTGACCATGCCGGAGACGATGAGCGTTGAACGGCGCAAACTACTGGTGGCCTATGGCGCCAGACTGGTATTGACCGAAGGTGCCAAGGGAATGAGCGGCGCCATCGCCAAGGCTGACGAAATCGCCGCCTCCGACCCCAACCGCTACGTATTGCTGCAGCAATTCAAGAATCCCGCCAACCCGGAAATTCACGAGCGCACGACCGGTCCCGAGATCTGGGACGACACCGACGGGCGGATAGACATCCTCGTTTCCGGCGTCGGCACCGGCGGCACCATCACCGGCGTTTCTCGTTACATCAAGAATACTCGCGGCAAGGCAATCACTACGGTCGCTGTCGAGCCCTCCGCCAGCCCGGTGCTCACTCAGACGCGTGCGGGCGAACCGCTCAAACCGGGTCCGCACAAGATCCAGGGCATCGGCGCCGGCTTCGTGCCGCAAGTCCTCGATCTCACACTGGTGGATGTCATCGAACAGGTGTCGAACGAAGAGGCCGTTGACTTCGCCCGTCGCCTGGCACGGGAAGAAGGCATTCTCTCCGGCATCTCCTGCGGGGCAGCCGTGGCCGCGGCAGTACGTCACGCCCGCAAGCCCGAGAATGCAGGCAAGACCATCGTCGTCGTCCTGCCTGACTCCGGCGAGCGCTATCTCAGTTCGGTGTTGTTCGAGGGCATCTTCGACGCCGCCGGCCTGGCGATCTGACAAAACGGCCGAGCGGGTGGGGAATCTGGGGGAAGGCTAGCTGCGCGCGGCTCCGTTGGCTCGAAGGTCGAAGATCAGGACTTCGGCGGCATCTCCGGCGGTGATCTCGATCGCCGTTTCGTCGCGTAGGC
>Ga0116159_1004280_pt1 | contig 12183 bp, 13 predicted proteins | sample AD_JPNAS1_MetaG_FD_89878 | JGI IMG/M metagenome (GOLD analysis project Ga0116159, IMG submission 89878) | Active sludge microbial communities of municipal wastewater-treating anaerobic digesters from Japan - AD_JPNAS1_MetaG | ecosystem: Engineered > Bioreactor > Anaerobic > Digestate | place...
ACCGAACTTGCGGCGGTGGGTGTGGCAGCGCTGTTTGTGCCGTTTCCATCGGCGGTCGATGACCATCAGACCACCAATGCGCGGTTTTTGGTCGATCAGGATGCCGGCTGGCTGGTGCGCCAATCTGAAATGACGCCTCGGGATTTGGCCGATATGCTGCTAAAAATGGAGCGTGATACGCTGATGGATAAAGGGTTGCGGGCCAAAAAGATGCAAAAAACCGGTGCGACAGAACAGATCGTGCAGGTTTGTGAGGAGGCGGCGAAATGAATGATTGTGTTGCGGCGCAAGCGGGGTTAGCCCCTACCCTATCCCCCCGCCCTTTCCCGCCCCGCCGGGCTAGAAAGGGAGCCAACTGCCGTATGTGGCCGGTCGTCTTGCCGAGCGACAGCGGTGCGCCAAGCGTGGTCGATGGCTTGGTGATGGTTGGTGATCAAACGGATTGGTTAGTGGCTGGAGGCCAATCCCAAACTGACCGAACAGTTGCAGGTTCGGAAGTTAATTCGACTCTGACCCCAATTGTTCCAATTGTTTGCGAAGTTCCAGCATGAAACACGCCATCAAACACATCCATTTTGTCGGCATTGGCGGGGTAGGCATGTCCGGCATTGCCGAAATATTGTTCAACCTGGGCTACACCATCTCCGGCTCGGATCAGGTTGACAGTGCCACCTTGCAACGGCTGGCCTCGCTGGGCATCCAGACCTACATTGGTCACGCCGCCGTCCAGGTCGAAGGAGCCGACGCGGTGGTCACCTCAACTGCGGTGCAGGCCAGCAACCCCGAGGTACAGGCGGCGCGCGACAAGCGCATCCCGGTGGTGCCACGGGCCCTGATGCTGGCCGAACTGATGCGCCTGAAAACCGGCATTGCGATTGCTGGCACCCACGGCAAGACCACCACCACCAGTCTGGTCGCCAGTGTGCTGGCCGAGGCCGGTCTGGACCCGACATTTGTGATTGGCGGGCGTCTCAACAGCGCCGGTGCCAACGCCCGGCTGGGGCAAGGCGACTACATCGTGGTCGAGGCAGACGAATCCGATGCCTCGTTTTTGAACCTGCTGCCGGTGATGGCGGTGGTCACCAACATCGATGCCGACCACATGGAAACCTATGGGCATGATTTTGGTCGGCTCCAGCAGGCATTTGTCGATTTTCTGCACCGCATGCCGTTTTATGGCACAGCGATCTTGTGCACTGACGACCCAGCGGTGCGCGCCATCGTGCCGCAGGTGACTTGTCCGATCACCAGCTACGGCTTTGACGAGGGTGCCGAGGTACGCGCGCTCAATGTACGGGCGGTTGCAGGCCAGATGCATTTCACGGTGCAGCGGCGTAATGGCCTGGTGCTGCCCGATCTGGCTGTGGTGCTGAACCTGCCGGGGCGGCACAACGTACTCAACGCGCTGTCGGCGATTGCGATTGCAGTCGAACTCAATATTGCCGACGATGCGGTGTTGCGGGCCCTGGCTGAATTCAAGGGTGTCGGGCGGCGCTTTCAGCGTTACGGTGATTTGCCTGGTTGCAACGGTGGCACCTTTGCCCTGGTTGATGACTACGGTCACCATCCGGCCGAGATGGCTGCCACGCTGGCCGCTGCACGCGGTGCGTTTCCCGGCAGACGACTGCTGCTGGCGTTTCAGCCACATCGTTTTACCCGGACCCGCGACTGTTTTGATGACTTTGTCAAGGTCATCGCGCAAGCTGATGCGGTGTTGCTGGCCGAGGTCTATGCGGCCGGCGAGGCACCGATCGTGGCGGCCGATGGCCGCAGTCTGGCGCGCGCGCTGCGGGTGGCCGGGCGCATCGAGCCAGTGTTTGTCGATGACATCAACAACATGGCGCAAACCATCGTGATGAATGCCCAGGACGGTGACGTGGTGCTGTGCATGGGTGCCGGTTCGATCGGCGCGGTGAGCGCCAAAGTTGTCCAAATGCTACAAAATGCAGAGCTATCAGCGCAGGAGGGACAAGGGCTATGAGCCAGTTTGATCCAAAAAAAGAGAAGGTCGCAGTGCTCCTGGGTGGCCGCTCTGCGGAGCGCGCCGTCTCGCTGATGTCGGGCCAGGGGGTGCTGCAGGCCTTGCTATCGCAGGGCATAGATGCGCAAGCGTTTGACCCGTGCGAGCGTGACCTCGGCCTGCTCAAAGCCGAGGGCTTTACCCGCTGCTTCATTGCCCTGCATGGCCGCTTTGGCGAAGACGGCACCGTGCAAGGCGCGCTTGAGCTGCTTGGCATTCCCTACACCGGCCCTGGCGTGATGGCATCGAGCATGGCGATTGACAAAATCATGACCAAGCGACTATGGCGCGCCGATGGCCTGCCGACACCCGCCTGGCAAATGGTCAACAGCGCCGAGTCTGCGCAGCGGGCCTTTGCCGAGCTCGCTGGCGCTGGCCAGCCGATGATCATCAAACCCGCCCGCGAAGGCTCCACCCTGGGCCTGAGCAAGGTCACAACGGTTGACCAATGTGCGTCGGCCTATGCCCTGGCCGCCGGTCTGGACGATCTGGTGCTGTGCGAACAGTTCATTGCCGGTGACGAGGTGACCGTGCCGGTGCTGGGCAGCGGTGCCGATGCGCGAGCCCTGCCGGTGATCCGGATCGAAGCGCCTGACGGCAACTACGACTACCAGAACAAGTACTTCACCGACACCACCCGCTATCTGGTGCCGTGCGGTTTGCCGGACGGCGAAGAGGCAGCGATTCAACAACTGGTGCTGCAAGCCTTCCACAGTCTGGGCTGCCGTGGCTGGTCGCGCGCCGACGTGATGATTGATGCCCAGACCCGCCAGCCGTATTTGCTGGAAATCAACACCAGTCCGGGCATGACCGGGCATTCGCTGGTGCCGATGTCGGCCAAAGCCGCCGGTATCAGCTATGCTGACCTGTGCCTGCGCATCTTGCAGCTTGCCACTTTGGACTACCCCCGCGCATGAATACGACTGCGCCTGCCGTGCTACCGTTCGATGTTCGATTGATGAACGCGGTGGCCAGCGCGCTGTTTGCTGCTGCGCTGCTGATGCTGCTGGGCGCACTGCTGCTTTGGGTCGCCCGCTTGCCACTGTTTGCCATTCAGGGGGTCAGCGTCAGCGGCGATGTGGCGCATTACAACGCCATCACCCTGCGCGCCAATGTGATGCCGCGCCTGCAGGGCACCTTTTTCACGCTGGATCTGAAAGAAGCGCGCAAGGTGTTTGAGTCGGTGCCCTGGGTTCGGCGGGCGGTGGTGCGGCGCGAATTTCCCAACCGGTTGAAGGTACAGTTGCAGGAACACCAGGCGGTGGCGTTTTGGGGTGCAGAGGGTGAATCAAGGTTGGTCAACAGTTTTGGTGAAGTGTTTGAGGCCAATGTTGGCGAGATCGAACAGGACAACCTGCCGCGCCTGAACGGGCCGGAGGGCCAGTCAGCCCAGGTGTTGGCGATGCACCAGACTTTGCAGCCCTTGTTCACACCGATGGACCTGACGCTGGACCAACTCGAACTCACCGCGCGCGGCGGCTGGCGGGCTCAGCTTGACACTGGCACCGAGCTGGAGCTCGGTAGCGGCGAGACGGCTGAGTTGATGGCACGTGCCGAGCGCTTTCTGAAAACCGTGGCGCAGGTGACAGCCCGTTACCAGCGTAACCCAAGCCAACTGGCATCGGTCGATTTGCGCCACTCGGATGGTTATGCGATCCGCATGACTGGCGTGAGCACACTGGCAGGTGACGAGATGAAAAAAACAGCAACCCAAGACAACAGGTGACTTCATGGCAAAAGAATACAAGGATTTGATTGTCGGTCTGGACATCGGCACCGCCAAGGTGATGGTGGTGGTGGCCGAGGTCATGCCTGGTGGCGAGCTCAAGCTGGCCGGCCTGGGCGTGGCCCCCAGCAATGGCTTGAAACGCGGTGTGGTGGTCAACATTGATGCCACCGTGCAAAGCATTCAGCAGGCGCTGCGCGAAGCCGAGTTGATGGCCGACTGCAAGATCACCCGGGTCTATACCGGCATCACCGGCAGCCACATCCGGGGTATCAATTCGCACGGCATGGTGGCCATCAAGGACCGCGAAGTCACCTCCGCTGACGTGTCGCGGGTGGTGGAAACCGCCAAGGCCATCAATATCTCGACCGATCAACGCCTGCTGCTGGTGGAGCCGCAGGAATTCATCATCGACGGGCAGGACGTGAAAGAGCCGATTGGCATGAGTGGCATCCGGCTCGAAGCCAAGGTGCACATCGTCACCGGGGCGCAGAGCGCGGCCGAGAACATCATCAAGTGTGTCCGGCGCTGTGGTCTGGAAGTCGAGCAACTGATGCTTAACCCGCTGGCTTCGAGCCAGTCGGTGCTGACCGAAGACGAGCGTGAACTCGGCGTGGCATTGGTGGACATTGGCGCCGGTACTACCGACCTGGCGATTTTCACCAACGGCGCGATTCGCCACACGGCGGTGATCCCGATTGCCGGCGACCTGATCACCAGCGACATCGCGATGGCATTGCGCACGCCAACCAAGGATGCCGAAGAAATCAAGGTCGAAAACGGTTTCGCCAAGCAGTTGCTGGCTGACCCGGAAGCGCAGGTCGAGGTGCCGGGTCTGGGCGACCGTGGCCCGCGCATGCTGAGCCGTCAGGCGCTGGCCGGTGTGATTGAGCCGCGTGTGGAAGAGATCTTCAGTCTGGTGCACCAAGTGATGCGCGATTCCGGCTTTGAAGAAATGCTGTCAAGCGGCATTGTGCTCACGGGTGGCAGTTGCATCATGCCCGGCATGGTCGAGCTGGGTGAAGACATCTTTCTGAAACCGGTGCGCCGGGGCATTCCGAAGTACACCGGAGCGCTGTCCGACATGGTGGCCCAGCCACGTGCCGCCACCGTCATGGGCTTGCTGGAAGATGCCCGCATGGCGCGTTTGCGTGGCTTCAAGGTGGCGCAAAAAAACGGTTCGATGAAAACTGCCTTTGGCAGCATCAAGGACTGGATTGTCGGGAACTTCTGATGACGAAAACCCACACCTGGTTAAGCCGTGCTGGCCCGCCGCGACGAAGGCGATGTGTTGACCCGCCGGCAAAGCATTTTGAATTTCCGACCACACCCCCTATCAGTTTTTACCCACCATTTGACATACCAGGAGCGCACCATGTCCATTGAACTTATCGACGAGGAAGAATTCAACCAAGGCACCCAGATCAAGGTCATTGGGGTCGGCGGCGGTGGCGGCAACGCCGTGGCCCACATGATCGCCAGCGCCGTGCAGGGGGTGGAGTTCATCTGTGCCAACACCGACGCACAGGCACTGTCGACCAGCGACGCGCATCGCGTGATTCAGCTCGGCACCAGTGGACTGGGTGCCGGTAGCAAGCCCGACAAGGCGCGTGAGGCGGCAGAAATCGCCATTGACCACATCCGTGAGGCCATTGATGGTGCACACATGCTGTTCATCACCGCCGGCCTGGGTGGCGGCACCGGCACCGGTGCGGCACCCGTGATTGCCCGCGTGGCACGTGAAATGGGTATCCTGACGGTCGGCGTGGTGACCAAGCCTTTTGAGTTTGAAGGCAAACGGCGGATGGACAACGCCGACGGCGGCGTGGCCGAGCTGGAAGCCAATGTTGACTCGCTGATTGTGGTACTCAACGAAAAGCTGCTCGAAGTGCTGGGCGACGAAGCCACGCAGGACGAGGCCTTTGCGCATGCCAATGATGTGCTGAAAAATGCCGTCGGTGGCATTGCTGAAATCATCAATGTGCCGGGCCACGTGAACGTCGACTTTGAAGACGTGCGCACAGTGATGGGCGAGCCTGGCAAGGCCATGATGGGTACTGCCGTGGCGGCCGGGCCGGACCGTGCCCGCATTGCGGCCGAACATGCGGTGGCTTGCCCGTTGCTCGAAGGCATTGACCTGTCAGGTGCCAAGGGTGTGCTGGTATTGATCACCGCCGCCAAGGGGTCTTTGAAGCTGAGCGAGTCCAAGCTGGCGATGAACACCATCCGCGCCTATGCCTCACCCGATGCGCATGTGATCTACGGCACCGCCTATGACGACCATTTGGTCGACCAGATTCGCGTCACTGTGGTGGCCACCGGCCTGAGCCGTCAGCAGGGTGTACGGCCCAAATTGGTGGTGACCCAACAACCCGATTTGAAACGCACCGGCACCCATGATGAACCGTTCGAGGTGTCTGCACAGATTGGGCGGAACACCGGCATGCCGTCTGGCGGCATGGTCAGCACAGCCAGTGGCTTGGCTCGCAGTGGTCAGCCTGACTACGGCGACTTGCGCACGCCGAGCGTATGGCGCAGGCCGCATGACCGCACCACAGCGGCCGCCAAGGTCGATGCGCTGTCCAGCGGCGGCATGGATGACTTCGAGATACCGGCATTCTTGCGCAAACAGGCCGATTGAGGGGTAATAGCAGATTGGGGTTGGCCCTGGGCCGCCCGGCCAGGCGACACGCCAGGCAAGTTGTTTGAACCTCAATTCCTCAATTGGCCGCCTGCTCCTTTCCGAACGGCCTTTTGAGCATTCGCTGTTTTGACCTGATTGGGGTTCACCCATTGGGTGACAGCGCCACGCACCCGATTGAACCAATGGCCACGCGCCAGTGGTCGATGTGCCTCACTCGTGCGCCAGGCCGACAAGCGGGTATGAACCTAGATTCAGTTGACCGCTTGTTTTCATCTGTAAGTCCTCATCAATATTGACTTTTTCAACTTCGATGGAGTTCGCCCATTGGGTGACAGCGCTACGCGCCCGAGTGGAATCTAGGATCATGTCTGGCCGCATGCGCGACGGTGTCACACCGGTGTTGAACGCGGTGAGGCTGCTGCTGATGGTCAGCTCTGCCGTGCTGGCGCTGACGATGATGCGCGGACCAAAGGGCAATGCGTCAAGCCACTCTGACTGACCGGCGCTCTGGTTTTGATGACGACTTCTGAGTCGTCAAGGGTCCGTCATTGATGCTGCGTCGCTGACATTCCACCGGCAAGTTTGGCTTTGATCGGTCAGCAACAGGCGGATTTCGCAAGTCAGTTTTCTGGAGAACCTCAGCTCAGCCGGTCGCTGAGATGTATTGCCAGTCAAAAGTTCTGTTTCTTGCGGCCGGTTCATGCCGTGGCGACGGGGTCTGTGCGCCTGGTGTCTGGTGTCTGGGTGGTGCGACGAGCTGGTGCTGCTACGCCGAGGCCCTTGATTGTGCGCAAGGGCAGGGTGAATACCGTAAGCTGTACGTCAACGGGTGTTTGACGGATGTTTGGCGGATGGTGATGGCCGGAACAGTGCCGAGTGCCTGGCATTTATAGGGCAAATTGGCCTGTAGCCCCCGTTGTATATGCGTCGCAAGCTCTTTAGTTTATAGCAGTTAGGTTGCTTGTTGAATCGAGGATGACGGGCTTCTTGAGGCCATTGAGCATAGCTATACATAAGGGTCTGAACCGGCAACACAACCGCGAGGCAACAGCTACACCTGCATCGCCACCAGCAGCCGATTCATCAAGTCACCCCCATCACGCATCACCAACGCGCATCACCAACGCGCATCACCAACGCGCTGTCAACTGCCGCCACCAGCCGGTTGCGGCTGGCCTTGACATCGTTGGCGGCAATCCAGAAGACCTTGGAGACGAAAGGGGTCGTTTGGGGTCGATAGGGGGCGATAGGGGTCGATTGGCGCTTCAACTCAAGAAGCAAGTCCACCTCGACCGCGTGGCGGGTGCGGCAAAAGCTGGCGTGGACCAGCGGTGCCGCAGCGACCAATTGCGCAATCACACAACATTCCCAACCCAACCCAATCCAACCCGGCTACCGGATGCCCGGCACAGCATGGAAATCCGGCAAGCCCGGCAAGGCGTGAATCTGGCTACGGTCTGGCACACGCACCTTGGCTGCGCGCACCAGCCGTTTGCCAGCGTTGCCGCTCCAGGCGGGCAAACGCCGCACCAGCATCAGGCCGCACAACCAATCAATGTAGCGGCCAACGGTGTGGCCCTGGCTGCTGTCAATGCTGGCTTTCCTGATGCTGGTGACCTGCTGACCGTCTTTATCCACCTGGCTCCCGCGCACGCCAGGCGCGATGCAGCAGCGGCGCTGGCCGGGCTACTGCATTGCCCAGGCAGTCGCTGGCTGTCACACTTTCTATGCATCAAATTGGCCTCCAGCGCTTATGGAACAAGCGCTGCCAGCTATGTTTTATGCAGCATCACCGGTCGGCCACATAGGGGTTGTAGCGGCGCTCTTCGCCAAAGCTGCTTTCCGGGCCGTGGCCAGGGATGAACACGGTGTCGTCGCCCATTGGCCACAGCCGCTGCTTGATGCTGGCAATCAAAGTGTCGTGGTCGCCCTTCGGAAAATCGGTGCGGCCAATCGAGCCGGCAAACAGCACATCGCCGACAAAGGCGCGTTTGGCATCTACCGAATGAAACACCACATGGCCCGGCGTGTGACCGGGGCAATGCCGCACCTGCAGCGTGCATTGGCCAACCGTGACCGTGTCGCCATCGTGCAGCCAGCGCGTTGGCTTGAATGGCCTGGCCGGGGGAAACCCATACATCTGACTCTGCCTGGGCAAACCGTCAATCCAGAACTGGTCCGCCTCTTGTGGGCCGATGATCGGCAAGTCAAGCCGCTGCGCCAGTTCACCGGTGCCTCCAGCATGGTCAATATGCCCATGCGTCAGCCAGATTTGCACCAGCGTCAAGCCCAGGCGCTCAACTTCACCGAGTATCTGGTCGAGATCACCGCCCGGATCAATCACGGCAGCTTGTTGGGTCTGATCACACCAGACCAGCGAACAATTTTGTGCGAACGGTGTCACGGGAATCGTCAGGTATTGAAACATGCAGTTGTCCTATTTGTCGGTTATGGGTCCAAAGGCGCGGTCAAAACCCGGTGCGCAACCAGGTCAAGCGCCGGTTTGACGTTGCCTTGCTTGTCGGTCCAGACCTTGGGCGTGAGGCTACCCGCCGCCGCCACAGAGTCGCCGTCGCGCATCTCCAGCAAGGCCCGGCACGGTGCAGCGTCAAAAGCAATGAGGTTGACCATCAGGTTCTCCCCGTCGCTGGTTTGCGCCCGGACCCTGGCAACCACAAAGGGACTGCCGCCCTTGCCTGAACGCTGCTCGGGGTCGCCAATCAGTCGGCCTGCAATCAAACCATCAATCATCTGCTCTCCAAGTCCGGTTCCCGATCAAGCCCGGATGGTAGCGCAGCGGCGCAGCGGTCTCTTGGCACCAATAACTGCGCGAAGGTTTGCAACAGACGGTTTGAAATATAGTGATGCCACTTTGACTGACTGAAAACAAACGATGCAAATCTGGCAACAACCGATTTCCGTGGCGGCATTGACGGGCTTTAGTGCCAACACGGCGGTCGCCCACCTGGGCATTGAATTTTTGCAGGTAGGCGACGACTTTATCAGCGCCCGGGTGCCGGTCGATGCACGCACCAAGCAGCCATTTGGCCTGCTGCACGGTGGCGTCAGCGTGGTGCTGGCCGAAACCCTGGGCTCAAGTGCTGCCAACTTCGCCTGCCAGCCGGGCTTTCAGGCGGTCGGGCTTGAGGTCAACGCCAACCACCTCAAAGGTGTCAGAAGCGGCTGGGTAACCGGCATCACCCGGCCCATCCACATTGGCCGCGCCACCCAGGTCTGGCAGATTGAAATGCGCAACGATGCTGGCGAACTGAGCTGTGTGTCGCGCATCACCATGGCCGTGTTGCCTGCCTGATCTGGCGATTGGCTGTCGTTAGCTGCGGTGCGACACCGTTGAACTGCGCCACGATGCTTTGCCCAGTGCCGGCTTTGCCGCTATGGTCGGTGCTGTAACGCCTGGCATTTTCCACCTGCGCAGCGGACCTTGGCCGTGACCACCACCGAGGTTTTCCTGCTGGCGATGCTGATCATTTTCAGCGTTCCCTGGTTGATCTGGCGCTTGTGCAAGACCAATCACCTGGCCCCGCTGGTGGTGGTGCAAATCATCACTGGCATTGTGCTTGGGCCGGGTGTGCTGGGTCACTGGTTCCCGGATTACCACCGGTTTGTCTTTACCGCCGCAGTGGTGCAGTCACTCAACGGCATCGCCTGGTGGGCGGTGATGTTGCTGGTGATGATGGCTGGCGTTGAGCTGGACCTGAAGCAGGCCTGGCAACACCGGCGCGAAAGCAGCATCACCGCCGGCCTGGCGCTGGGTGTGCCGATGCTGCTGGGTTGTGCCGCAGCGGCGTTGCTGCTCAAATTTGATGGCTGGATCGGCGTGCAGGCGCAGACCTGGCAGTTTGTGCTGGGCATCGGCATGGCCTGTGCGGTGACCGCCTTGCCAATTTTGATTCTGCTGCTGGAACAACTTGACATCCTGCACCAGCCGCTCGGCCAGCGCATTCTGCGCTACGCCAGCCTGGACGACATCGCCATCTGGAGCGTGCTGGCGCTGATCCTGATGGACTGGACGCGCATCGGCAGGCAACTCGCCTTTCTGCCGGGCTTTGTGCTGCTGGGCCTGCTGCAGCGCCGACTGATGACCAGGCTGGCCGAAGCTGACCGCTGGTATGTGGCGCTGATCTGGCTGACCTTGTGCGCCCTGGGGTCCGACTGGGCCGGGCTGCATTTCATGGTTGGGGCCTTTTTGGCCGGGGCCATGCTGGATGCCGATTGGTTCAACAAGGACCAGCTTGACGGCTTGCGCCGCCATGTGTTGCTGGTGATGATGCCGGTGTTCTTTCTCTCCACCGGGCTGCGCACCAACTGGGCGGTTGGCGGTGCCGGGGTGTTTGCTGCTGCCGCCCTGCTGTTGCTGGTGTCGGTGGCGGGCAAGCTGCTGGGCGTGCACCTGGCCGCCAGGCTGCTGCGCTGGGCACCGGGTGACGCTTCGGTCATTGGCTGGTTGCTGCAAACCAAAGCGCTGGTCATGATCATCTTTGCCAACATCCTGCTGGACCAGCAGCTCATCACCAGCGATGCCTTCACCGCCTTGCTGCTGATGGCCGTCGGCAGCACCATGCTGACCGTGCCAGTGGTGAGCCCCAAGCTGCGCCACGCCCAGGCGCTGGCTGGCCTGCCACCCGGAGCACAACCACCTGCGTGACAGGCGATGTGCGCCCGTGCCTGGCAGTCAAAGCAACTGCAGGCGCTGCCATCGGCTGGGTCAAATCGAACGCCTACTGGCCGGCATCTGCCGCCAGCACCTGTTGCTCAATGGCGCCAAACACGCTTTGGCCGTCGCGGCCCTTGACCTCGATGCGCACGCTGTCGCCGTGACCGAGCCAGGGCGTTTTGGCGGCACCATGCTGCTGCAACTCCAGCGCCCGGCGGGCCGCCAGGCTGCTGCTGCCCCGGCTGCTGTCGTGGTTGCGGACTTCGCCCGAACTGATGATGGCACCAGCGTGCAGGCGGCGGGTCTGACACAGTGCTGCGATCAACTGGCCAAAATGCTGGCGCATGTCCTGCCCGGCATCGCAAAGACCGAGTTTGCGGCCATTCACCGTGCATTGCAGGGTCAAGCCCAGCCTGCCGCCAACCCAGGCACTGTCGCTGCCCCACACCAGTTCATCAGGTGTCACCGCCACCGGGCTGAAGGCGGTTTGCGGCACGCTGCTCAATGGCTCACCCGACGCTGTTTGCAGTGCCCGCAACTGCACATGGCTGGCCAGCATCAGCAGACGAACCCCGCCCAGCGCCTGCTCGGGGGTGACAGCCTGCGCAACGTCGCCGGTCACGACTGCCAGCGCCGCTTCAAAATCAAGCCCTTGCCGGGCATTGGCACAGCGCATCGGCTGGCAAGCGCCGCTCAGTTGGTCGGAAAAAGCCAGCCGCAAGTGGACCGTCGGGTCAGCCGGTCGGGCAATGGCATCGAACCGGGCAAACGCATCGCCTGCCACCAGCAGATGGGCGCGCGGCAGCGGGGCGTGGCACAGGCGGGGGTCAAACGCAAAAGCATGGCGCGTCTTGCCCTGGTTCAGGGTGTCGGACAAGTCCTGCAACTGCGGCGACATGAAGTTCCAGTCGTCAAGCACCTGCTGCAGATGGTCGGCAATGCCAGTCGCATAATGCGCGCTGACGAGGTCGCGTGACACCACCACCAATTGGCCATCGCGGGAACCGTCATTCAAGCTAGCAAGTTTCATCGATCAATTTCGTCAGGGCTGCAAATTTTAGTGGACACTGCAAAGCCATATTCGCCGTTTTATCGCTGGCTGCTGCTCTGCCTGGCAG
>Ga0116159_1004293_pt1 | contig 12163 bp, 9 predicted proteins | sample AD_JPNAS1_MetaG_FD_89878 | JGI IMG/M metagenome (GOLD analysis project Ga0116159, IMG submission 89878) | Active sludge microbial communities of municipal wastewater-treating anaerobic digesters from Japan - AD_JPNAS1_MetaG | ecosystem: Engineered > Bioreactor > Anaerobic > Digestate | place...
GAGACGGCCAGCGTCTTCGGGGAGATGCTCACCTTCCGCGCCCTCGTCGAGCGCGCCGCCACCCCGCGCGAGCGGCTGGCGCTGCTCGCCGGCAAAATCGAGGATATCTTCGCCACCGTCTTCCGCCAGACCGCGCTCTACCGCTTCGAGCAGCGCCTGCACGCCGCCCGCCGCGAGCAGGGGGAGCTGCGCGAAGAGACGATTGACGACATCTGGCACGCCACGCTGCAGGCGATGTTCGGCGACGCCGTGGAGCTGGGCGCCGAGTACCGGCTCTGGTGGATGTATATCCCGCACTTCATCCACACGCCGTTTTACGTCTACGCCTACGCCTTCGGGCAACTGCTCACCATGGCGCTCTACGCCCGCTACCAGCACGAGGGCGACGCCTTCGTGCCGCGCTACCTGGAGATCCTGCGCGCCGGCGGCGCGGGGCGCCCCGCCGACCTCATGGCGCGCGCCGGGGTGGATATCAGTCGGCGCGCGTGCTGGGAGGACGGCCTGCGCACCATTGACGAGCTGGTGACGCAGGCGGAGGCCCTCGGCGCCGAAGCGGGGATGCCGTGAGGACGCGGGAGAAGGCGGGCGACGCCGCGCGCGCGGGCATTATGCGCGTGCTCTTCTTCGGCGACATCGTCGGGCGGGTGGGACGCCACGCGCTGGAGGAGACGCTGCCGCGCTGGCGCGACGAGCTGGACCCGGACATCATCATCGCCAATGGCGAGAACACCGCCGGCGGCGTCGGCATCACCCGCAGCATCGCCGAAGAGCTGTTTGACCTCGGCGTGGAGGTCATCACCCTGGGCAACCACACCTTCGCCCAGCGCGACGTGGTGCCGCTGCTGGAGCACGACCACCGCGTGCTCCGCCCGGCCAACTATCCGCCCGGCGTGCCCGGCCTCGGCTACGGCGTCTTCCCCACCCCGGCCGGCCCCCTCGCCGTGCTCTGCCTGCTGGGCCGCGTCTTCATGGACCCGGTGGACGATCCCTTCCAAACGGCGGAAACGCTTGTGCCCTTGCTGAAACAGGAAACCCGTTGTATGCTGATAGATGCCCACGCGGAGGCGACCAGCGAGAAAGCCGCGTTGGCGTGGATGTTGGATGGGCGGGTCAGCGCCGTCATCGGCACGCACACCCATGTGCAAACCGCCGATGAGCGCGTGCTGCCCGCGGGCACGGCCTTCATCACCGACGTGGGGATGGTCGGCCCTCGCGACAGCATATTGGGGGTGCAGCACGACATTATTATCAAACGCTTCCAGACGTGGATGCCCGCGCGCTTTGAAGTGGCGAAGGGCGCCGCGCTCGTGAACGCCGTGTCCGTAGATCTCGACACCGCCACCGGCCGGGCACTGAGCATCGCGCGGCTCGCGCGGGTGTTAGACACGCCGCCGTTCACAAAATGACCGGTTCGTGTGAGGCGGACGCGACACGCCGCCGTGCCGAACCACCTATAATGAAGGTGCTCGACGCGCGGGGCGCCGCCGGCACCGGCGCCGTCCCGTTCGGGGCACTCCGATACCATCACTGTCTCGGATCACGCACCGCGAGCAACAGCTTACCAGCGAATGATGAACTAAGGAGCGCACTATGGAAGTTTTACGTGTTTCTGCGAAGTCGAACCCGAACTCCGTCGCCGGCGCGCTGGCCGGCGTCATCCGGGAAAAAGGCGCCGCCGAACTGCAAACCATCGGCGCCGGCGCCCTCAACCAGGCGGTCAAAGCCCTGGCCATCGCCCGCGGCTTCATGGCGCCCTCCGGGGTGGACCTCGTCTGCCGGCCCGCCTTCACCGACCTCGTCGTGGATGGCTCGGAACGCACCGCCATTCGTCTGATGATCGAACCGAAATAACCGGCCCGTCATCGGCGCCATACCCAACACGGGGGCAGGCTGCACATGCAGCCTGCCCCCGTGGCGTCTGCCCGCGGGCGCGTCCCCCGCCCCCTATGCGACCGTCACGGTCTCTATCCGATCGCCGCGGCGGATCTCCTGTACCACGTGCATGCCGCCCACGACCCGACCGAAGACGGCATACTGGCCGTCGAGGAAGGGCGTGGGGGCGAGGGTGATGTAGAACTGGCTGCCGGCGGAGTCGGGGTTGCTGGTACGGGCCATCGCCAGCGCGCCGAGGCCGTGCTTCAGGTTCGGCGCGATCTCCAGCGTGATGGCGTAGCCAGGGCCGCCGGCGCCGGTGCCGTCCGGGTCGCCGCCCTGAATCACGAAATTCGGCTCCACGCGGTGAAACGTGACGCCGTCGTAGAAGCCCGCCCGCGCCAGCTTCACGAAGTTGGCGACGGTGAGCGGCGCGTCCGCGCCATAGAGCTCGACGACGATCTCGCCCTTCTCGGTGGCGATCGTCGCGCGGCGGGTGCCCGCCGCGCGGGCGGCGTCAATGTCCTCCGTCGTCGGAGCCGGATAAACCTTGCCTGGTGTCATGCGGGGGTGTCCTTTCGTGTGTGTCTATTTCACCGTGATGCTGGTGATGCGGTCGCCGCGGCTGATGCGCTTCACCACGTCCATGCCCGTGATGACTTTGCCGAAGACGGCGTATGCGTCATCGAGGAAGTCCGTCTGCGCCAGGGTGATGTAGAACTGGCAGCCGGCGGAGTTCGGGTCATCCGCGCGGGCCATGGCGAGGGCGCCCTCCACGTGCCGCAGCGTGGGGGAAATCTCCCGGTTGATGGTGTAGCCGGGGCCGCCGGAGCCGTCGCCGTTCGGATCGCCGCCCTGTACCACGAAGCCGGGCTCCACGCGGTGGAAATTCAGCCCATCGTAGAAGCCCGCCTTCGCGAGCTTGACGAAATTCGCCACGGTGAGCGGGGCGTCTTTCCCGTAGAGCTCCACGGTGATGTCGCCCCTGGCGGTCTTGATGACGGCGGCCCGGGTGCCGGCCTTCTTCGCGGCGTCAATCTCCTGCTGGGTGGGCGGCTGATGCTTCGTGGCGGGGCGCGCCGGCTCCACCTCCTCGACCGGCGCGGGTTCCTCGACCGGCGGCATCACGTCCTTGATGGGCGGCGCTACGTCTTCCGCCGTGTCAACCGGCGCGGGCGGCGGGGGCGTGGCCCGCTTCGGCTCCTGCAGGCCCAGCCAGACCATCAGGCCCAGGCCCAGCACGACGACGATGCCGATGATGATATTCGGCGTCGCGGATGGTTTCTGGATGTCCGGGTCATGCCGGCCATCGAATTGCGATGCGCACATGGTTCATCCTTCCGCGGAGAGCTGGGGGAGGCCGCGCGGGCGGTCACTTCCCCGTGAGATACTTGCGATATTGCTGCAGCAGCGCCTGCATGTCGCGCACGCAGGCGGCCTTCGGCACGATGTTCGCCGCGCGGGCCACGTAGCGCTGCGCGTCGAGATAGGCCTGCTTCGCCTGTTCGGCGGACAGCGTGTTGTCCGACTTGCCGAAGTAGGCCTTGTTCAGACAGGCGCGCGCGGCCTGGGTGAGCGCGGTGACGCGCTGGATGTCATCTTTGGCGACGGGCAGGAAACTATCCCACACCGCGCGCGCCGTGTCAAAGTCCCGGCGCAGCTCCATCAGCGCGTCGCCGAAATAACTCACGCAGGCGATATCGCCGGGCGCGCGCTCATACGCCGTGCGGAAGGCGTCCAGCGCGTCGCGCACGTCCGCCTCGGTGAGCTGCCGCGCGCCTTTCGGGTGCTCTGTCGAGTAGCGCAGCGTGTGGGCCAGCGCGATGCCCAGCCACAGCCAGGCTTCCGCGGTGCGCGGCGCGCGGGTCACCACGGAGCGGAACGTGCGCAGCGCCTGCGCGGCGGCTTCGTTGCGCGCGTCGGGACTGAGCGAGGCGTCCACCTTCACGCCGGGCGGCGCGAGCGCCGGATTGTTCTGCCACACGAGGTGCCGGCCCAGCTCCAGCAGGCGCGGGATGTCGTTCGACACCAGCGGGGGCGCGGTCTGCCCGTCGGGCGGGGGGGCGGTCTCCTGGGCGCGCGCGGCCGCGGCCAGGCCGCAGGCCAGCCAGACGACCAGCAGCCAGCGCAGCCCGCCACGCACGCGCACTCTTCCCGCTCGGTGATGACACGCAATCATACGATGAAACGAAACACCGCCATGCTACCCACGCGCGCTCGCGCGCAAACCATCGCTGTATCCGCGAGCGACGCAAGGCGCCGCCTTTTCCGGGCATGCCGCTGAGAAACTGTCCGAGCCGTCTCGGCGCGTGCCCGCTGCTCCGACGGGGCATGGGGTCACCTCTCCCCCCGGCCCCCTCCCCTAGATGGGGAGGGGGAGCGAGCGGAGAGACGATGCCGGATACACTTTTCTGACCCGTTCCCCCCCCTCCCCGCTTAGGGGAGGGGGTCGGGGGGAGAGGTGACACACAACGCATCAACAGGCTCTTGCGAGCTCCTCCAGCGTCGGCATGGCGGGAATCGCCCCCTGGCGGGTGACGACGATCGCCGCCGCCCGGTTGGCGAAGGCGAGGATCTCCTCGATCTCCTCCCGGCGACGGGCGAGCGCGACGGGCGTCTCGCGGGTGAGGCGGTAGAGCACCGCGCCGACGAAGGCGTCGCCGGCGCCGGTGGCATCCACCTGCCGCACGGGCACGCCGGGGAGGTGGCCGGTCTCGTCCCCCCAGGAGTAGGCGCAGCCCGCCGCGCCGCGGGTGACGATCACCACCGGCACGCCCTGGGCGCGCAGCAGCGCCATGCCCGCCGCGATCTCCGTCTCGCCGGTGATGAACGCCAGCTCCTCCTCGGAGATTTTCAGCAGATCGGCGGTGGGCAGCCCCAGCGCGATGCCGGCGCGGGCGGCGTCGGCGCTCGGCCACAGGTTCAGCCGCAGGTTCGGATCGTACGAGATCAGCGCGCCCTGCCGGCGGGCGATCTCCACCGCGCGCAGCGTGGCGGCGCGGTTCGCCTCGCTGATGAAGGAGATGGAGCCGTGATGCAGGATGCGGCTCTCGGCGATACGCCCCTCATCCAGGTCGTCGGGACCGTAGAGCATATCCGCGCCGGGGTTGCGGTAGAAGATGAACTCGCGCTCGCCGTCCGCCCGCAGCGCGACGAACGCCAGCGTGGTGTGGGCGTCGGCGCTGGCGCGCAGGCCGCCGATATCCACGCCGCGCTCGCCGAGCATGCCGGCCAGGTAGCGGCCGAACTCGTCATCGCCCACCATCCCCACAAACGCCGCCGCCCCGCCCAGCATGCTCACCGCGACCGCCACGTTCGCGGGGGCGCCGCCGGCATGCTTGGCAAAGCCGGGCGTCTCGATGAGCGACGCGCCGGGCTGCAGCGACGTGAAGTCAATCAACACCTCGCCGAGACAGGTGACGTCAGGCATGCGTGTTCTCCTCCGACCGGGCGGCCACCGGCATGCCGCCGATGAGCAGATGGCGATAGCGCTGGTACAGATACGACGTGACGATGAGCACCGCGCCCAGGCCGAACAGCACGACGATATAGTACAGCGACCCCAGGTGCCTGAGATCGTAAAAGACAATCTTCCCGATGGCAACCAGGTAGATGGCCAACGCCATGACGCGCAGCGCCACCAACCGCCGCCAAAAGCCGTAGATGCTGAGCGCGATGGCATACCCGATCCAGGTGAGCGAGAGGGCCATCTGCCGCATGTCAACGGCGCCGGGACGCAGCGGCTGTTCGGCGATGATGCGCGAGCAAGCATCCCACGTCTCCATGCTGACCGCCTGAAAGAGCAGCGCGGCGATGGCCACCGCGAACACGCTGCGCCGTTCCGGCATCCGGGGATAGGCCTCCGCGTCGGCCCAGCGCAGGTGCAGCAGCAGGCTGCTCACCACGGCGGCGACCATCGCCACGCGCAGGTTGATCACCGGAGTGAAGGCGTCAATGGGCGCGTAGCGGAAGCCGAGGATGATGGTCAGCGCCACCGTCACGCAGAGCAGCGCGAAACCGAGGCCGCGGAAGGTCCGGGAGCGCAGCCGCCGCCCCACCCCGGTGAGCAGCGCGGCATAGAGCGCCCACGCGCCGGTGAGCGCCATCAGGCGCGCCAGCTCCGGCACCATCTTGAACACGAGGGGGGATTCATACCGCCCGATGCCTTGCCAGAGTTCCAGCGTGAGCCACTCGAACCCGATCGCGGCGGCGGCGAGGCGGTAGGCTTCCGGCGCCGCCGCCTGCCACGCGGGGAAGGCCGCGGCGCGGCGGACCAGCCGGTCCTGGATGGCCAGCGCTAGCAGCAGCAGCGCGCACAGCGCCGCGCGCGGATTCCCCAGCGGCAGATACCGGTCGAGCGGCGCGTAAACGAGGCCGGCCAGCACGCCGGTGGCGCAGGCCAGCGCGGTGATGAGCATCCCGATGGTGAGGTACCCGCGCAGCGCGCGACGGACGCCGTACCAGATGAGGGCGGTGGCATAGGCCGCCCAGGCCACCGCCAGCGCCACCGCCGTCGCCGTGCGCAGGGACATGCCGAGCAGGGACTGGTAGCCATGCGCGGCGAGCAGGTTGACGGCGCCGACAATCTCCAGGGTGAGCAGTTCGGCGCCGAGGAGCGCCATCGCCTGACGCAGCGTGGCCTGCAGCGTTTCCGCCCAGGGGTCGGCGTCGCCGTGGCGGCGCGCCAAGCGCCCGTGCAGCGCCAGCGCGGCGAGGACAAAGCCGAAGGCGACGGCGCGCAGATTCAGCAGCGGGAGATACGCCGTAGATATCGGCACGAAGCCGGAGCCGTGCACCGCCACCCAGCCGGCGGCGACGGCGAGCACCGCCAGCCCGGTGTAGCGGAGCGCGTTGGAGCGCCGGCGAAAGCCGAGGAGGGCCAGCGGCAGCGAGTAGGTCGCCCAGAGGATGGGCAGCAGCATGGTGTTGGCGAGAGAGGGATGCACGCCCAACGCGGTGGGCACGCCCTCCGCCACCAACCGGCGGAAGGCGTCGGTGCTCTCCACCGTGAGCAATTCAAAGCCCAGCAGCGCGGCGCCGACGTACAGGACGCCGGCGGCGGGGCGCACCCAGACATAGGTCTCGTGCCCCTTCTCCAGCCAGACCGCCTCGACGACGATGCCGATGATCACGAAGAGGATGAGCAGCGCGCGCAGATTCACCGCCGGCAGTAGCGGCGCGAGCGGCTGGAAGGTGATACCACTGAACGCCATCAGGAGAAAGCCGATGGTGAGCACCGCCAGCCCGATGACCAGCAGCGGCGTGAGGCGCCGCCGCAGCCCCAGCCAGACCAGCGGCAGCGAGTAGACCGCCCAGAGCACGGGCAGCACTATCCGCTCGCTGGCGTGCGGGTCCCCCACCACGGAGAGGCCGATGACGCCGTTGACCTGGCGGTAGATGTCGTTGACTTCGATGGTGATGAGCAGCAGCAGCAGCAGCGTCCAGGCGTAGTGGAAGGTGATGGTGATCGGCTCGCGCGGGCCATCGTCCAGCCGGCGCGCCGCCAGCGTGCCCCCCGCCAACGCCGCCGCCAGCGCGAGGAAGGCGAGCACGCGCAGGTTCATCACCGGATTGAAGTGGCTGATGGCGCGGTAGGTGAAGACATCCGGCAGGTTCAGCAGCACGAGGAAGGTCAGCGTATAGACCGACAGCGCCGCCCCCCAGAGGTAGGCCCGTCGCCAGGCCGCGCCCAGCCAGAGCAGTGCCAGCGCCGCCGCCGCCCACAGGCCGATGACCAGGAAGGGCTGCGCGCGGAACTGCAGATAGATGGCCAGGACGATGAGGACGACGGCGGTGAGGGCATAGCGCGTCTCGGCCGGTGGGGCCGCCGGCGCGGCCTGGCGACGGGCGAGGCCAGCGTAAACCAGGGCGACCGCGAGCGTGACGGCGCCCAGCCAGTCCGTGGCCCCGGCGGCCTGCAACGCCAGGTAGAGGCCCAGGTAGAAGGCGGCGGCATTGCCCACCGCCACCGCGGTGCGCAGTTGGGGATAGGAGGCGATGGCGTGCCGCAGGCGGGACAGGTCCAGCGCCAGAAAAAGCGCCCAGATGCTGACGACGAAGCACACCGCCAGCGGCAGGTGCGCGGCCGTATAGCTGCTCTGGAACCAGAGGCCGTAGAGCGTGATGTTCGACAGCAGTGCCAGGGGCTCCAGCACGGCCCAATGATTGCGCCGGCTCTGCACCGCGAGCAGGCCGCCGGTGAGGAGAATGAGAAACAGCAGCTGGCTCACGTCATCCAGTTGACCGGTTTGCAGCAGCACCGGGGTGAGGTAGCCGCCCGCCCAGCCGATGAGGGCGACGGCGACGGCGTTGTATCGCAGGGAGATGAGGAACGCGCCGACGGTGACGACCGCCATCAGGAGCAGCGCCAGCGGCGCCGGCAGCAGGCGATGCAGGATGGCGGCGGCAAACACGCTGATGTAGAGCAGCGCGATGCCGCCGCCGAGCAGGCCATGCCCGAAGAAGTGAAGCGTCCTGCGATGGAAATAGTGGCCGATCCAGAGGAAGAGCAGGCCGACAACCGCCGCCAGCAGGTCGCGAAAGAGCCACTGCTGATCGTAGGCGAACTTGACAAAAAAGCCCATGGCGCAAATGACCGCCAGAATGCCGATGCGGTTGAACAGGTTGCCGCCGATCAACTCCTCCCATTCGGCGCGCGTGCGCCGGTGGCGCGGCGGCGGCGGTGGGGTGATGGGCGGCGGCGCCAGCGTGGGAGGCGGGGGGGCGGCCCGCGGCGGCGCGACGATGGGGGGCGGCGCCGGGTCTGGCGGGGGGACGGCGACCGGCGGCGGCGCCGGCGGCGGGGGATGGGGCGCGGCCGGCGGGTGTTGCGTCTGCTCGCGCCGCTCCTCCACCCGCTGCCGCAGTTGTGCGGTCGGCCGCACCGGCGCCCGCTCCGCGTCGTGCCGCGGCGCGGGCGTCCGCAGCGCCTCCAACTGCTCGCGGACCCGTTCCACCTCCCCTCGCAGCGCGCTCACGCGGGAGAAGAGCACGATGACGGCAATGCCAAGCACGATGATGAACAACCAGTCCATGGGCCGTTCTCCTTCACGGAATCGGCGGCGGCGGTGATCTCAGACGGTGAAAACAGCGTCTCAGGCTTTGCTCAGCATAAAAATCCCGTATTCCCCGCGCCAGTCCAGGCAGACGCGGATGCGGCGGGGGGCGGTGCCGTCGCCGATGGCGAGGGCGACCTTTTCCAGCACGTGAAACCCCTGTTTCTTGCAAAAACGCTCAAAGTCGGCAATGGTGATGAGGCGGATGTTGGGCGTATTGTACCAGTCATACGGCAGCGCCGGCGAGATGGGCAGCGTGCCGGTGCAGAGCAGGTGCAGCCGCACGCGCCAGTAGGCGAAGTTGGGGAAGCTGACGATGGCGCGGCTGCCCACGCGCAGCATGTGGGCGATCACCTTGTCCGGGTCTGCCACCTGCTGCAGCGTGCGGCTGAGGATGACGTAGTCGAAGGTGCCGTCGCGCAGGTCGGCCAACCCCTCGTGCAGGTCGCCGTGAATCACGCTCAATCCCTTGCTGATGCAGGCGCTCACCGAGGGCTGGTGGATATCCACCCCCTGCGCCGTCGCCCCGCGCTCGCGCACCAGCCGCTCCATCAGCTCGCCCGTGCCGCACCCCAGGTCAAGCACGCGCGACCCCGGCGCCACCAGTTGCACGATTTCGTCGTAATCCGGCCGGCGCTCCGGCGTGGCGATGACGGGCTGGGCCTCCGTGATGGTCATGGCAGTATTGTAGCACGGAAGGCACACGGGGGCAAAAGCCCAATCGTCATCGTCGTCGTCATCGTCGTCGTCGTCATCGCAAACATCCCCCCGGCGGACGCGACGCCGTCGCGCCGCGCGCGGAGGCGACGGGCACGCCGCTACACATCCCGGTGACCGGGCGCACTGGCGGGCAGGCGCGGGGACGGGGCTGTGCGATTGCACCACGAAGTCAGGAAGACGGGAAGACGCGAAGGTGGGAGGACAGGGGCGGAGATGACGCGAGCAACGTCGGGGGAGATGCGTGGACGATTCGCCCGCGCACGGCGCGACGGCATCTCGCCCTCCAGGGACCGGCGCTGTCATCGGAAAAATGGTAACAGTCACGCATTATTGGGGGTGGATCACTTGGTAAGGTGAGGATAGTCGGAATAATGCGTAACAGTCACCATTTTTTACCGGGCGCTTTTCCCCCATCTTTAGTGTCTTCCTTTCTTCCGGACTTCGTGGTGCAGCCGCACAGACCGGCCCCCCGCGCACGGGTTTGCCCGGAAGCACTCCCCGGTCCCTCCGCGCGCGGCGCGACGGCATCTCGCCTGCCAGGCGCACGGCCGACACGCGGATGCGATTTTTTCGGAGAACGCGCACGCAGGGTGTCGGCGGTGATGAGACTAGGCGCTCTCGATTGTGATTGCGATGACAGAGACGCCGGGATTCCCGGTATAATGGGATACGAGACCTGTTTGCGGGGATTTCCACGGATGAGAGGGAACAGATGGCGATACAGAACTGCTTGAGAGTGATCGGCGGCACGCCGTTGCGGGGCGAGGTGCGGCTGAACGGCACGAAGAACGGGGCGCTGCCCATTCTGGCGGCGGCGCTGCTGGTGGAAGGCGAGGTGGCGCTCCACAACGTGCCGCAGATCAGCGATATTGACAAGATGTGCCAATTGATGCGGCTGCTGGGGGCGCGGGTGGAGCAGGCGGGGGACACGGTGCGCGTGGACGCCTCCACGCTGACCACCGGCAGCGCCGACCGCGATCTGGCGGCGGCGATGCGCGCCTCGCACTACGTGCTGGCGCCGCTGCTGGCGCGGCTGGGACACGCCGAGGTGCCGCTGCCCGGCGGGTGCGCCATCGGCAGCCGTCCGGTGGATTATATCATCAAGGCGCTGAAGCAGATGAATATCCCGGTGGAAGAGCACATGGACGTGATGGTGGGCACGCTCGAGCACGGGCTGCACGGCGGCACCGTCACCCTCGACCCGACGTACCGGAGCCCCGGCGCCACCTTCGACGTGGCGATGGCGGCGGCGCTGGCGGACGGGCAGACGGTGATCGAGAACGCCTCCGCCGACCCCGAAGTGGAAAATTTCTGCCGTTTCCTGCAAGCCGCGGGCGCCGGGGTGGCGCGCCCCACGGCGGACCGCATCGTCATTGATGGGGTGAAGCGCCTGCACGGCTGCGAGCATACCATCATCTGCGACCGCATCGAGGCGGGCACCTACCTGATGGCCGGCGCGGCGACGAAAGGCGAGGTGCGCGTGGGGCCGATCAAGCCGGAATACCTGGGCGCGGTGCTGGATAAGCTGGAGGAGATGGGCCTGATGGTCCAGCGCGAGAAAGACGCCGTGACCGTGCGCTTCATGGGCCGGCCAAAGGGCACTACCGTCTTCACCCGCCCATATCCCGCCTTCCCCACCGACCTGCAATCACCGATGGTGGTGCTGATGTGCCTGGCCGAGGGGCAGAGCGTGATGATGGAGACGATCTACGACGGCCGCCTGACCTACGTGCATGAATTGCGCCGCATGGGCGCGCAGGTAAAGCTGGCGACCAGCAAGGAAGCGGTGATCGAAGGCGTGGCGGCGCTGGACGGCCGCACCGTGGAAGGCACCGACATGCGCGCCAGCGCCGCCCTGGTGATCGCCGCCCTCGCCGCCGACGGCGAGAGCACGGTGATGGGCCGCAAATATATCAACCGCGGGTACGAGCATTTCGAATCGAAGCTGGCGGACCTGGGCGGGCGGATTTGCGAGTGTCCGGAGGAAGGGGAGGGGTAGGCTATTGATAATTGACAATTGACAATAGCCAATTGAAAATTTTTCATCGGTGAATGCGGCGGTGGAGTTGCACTCCGCCCAAACTGGGGCCGCGGAGTTGTACTCCGCACGTAGACCAGCGCCGTTAGCGTGCGGAGTACAACTCCGCGGCCCCGGTGTGACTGTTCACTGCATTCCCGACTTCGCTTTCGCGGCTTTCCAGCGTTCGTCAGTCATCATTTCCACGTGGCCGTCCACGAAGGCGGCGCAGCGCTGGCCGTTGGGCCAGGGTTTGGCTTCGTAGGCGAGGACCATTTCGCTCGGGTTGCGGATGTCGCCGAGGGGTTTGCCGGCAAGGGTGGGGTTGGGCTGGTAGGGTTCGTTCACCACCGGCTGCAGCCAGAGTTTATTGTTCTGTACTGGGACCGCGCCGTCGTAGGCTTTCAACGCGGTGTGCATGGCGGCGGCGTTGGTCATCGGCGGGAAATTTTCCTCGTTGTCCTGGCAGAACATCAAGATGGCGACGGCGATCTGGCGC
>Ga0116159_1004294_pt1 | contig 12162 bp, 7 predicted proteins | sample AD_JPNAS1_MetaG_FD_89878 | JGI IMG/M metagenome (GOLD analysis project Ga0116159, IMG submission 89878) | Active sludge microbial communities of municipal wastewater-treating anaerobic digesters from Japan - AD_JPNAS1_MetaG | ecosystem: Engineered > Bioreactor > Anaerobic > Digestate | place...
ATTGCCGAGAAGGAGCTCAAGCTTCTCCTGATAAAGAGAAGCTTTGAGCCCGCACTCGGGCAGTGGTCGCTTGCGGGGGGATTCGTGCAGCAGAACGAAAGTCTTGATGATGCTGCATGCAGGGTGCTTTGCACACTGACAGGCCTGTCAGACCTGTACATGGAGCAACTCTACACCTACGGCGAGGTCAACCGTGACCCGGGTGCCAGGGTTATCTCTACAGCTTATTTCGCCCTCATTGGGATCCATGACCTTGACCCTGAGATACAGAAGAAGAATGGCGCTCACTGGAGGTCCATCTCAAATCTCCCTGATCTGATCTTTGATCACAGGCAGATGGTAGACAAGGCATTGCGTGAACTGGTGGAAAAGGTTAAAGTTTACCCGGTGGGATTTGAACTCCTGCCTGAAAAGTTTACCCTGGTCCAGTTGCAGAACCTCTATGAAGCCATCTACCTCAGGCCGGTAGACAAACGGAACTTCAGAAAGAAAATTCTCTCAATGGAGCTTCTTGATAAACAGGATGATAAGGAAAGGGAGACTTCAAAAAAAGGAGCCTGGTACTACAGGTTCAATCTTGAGAAATACAAGCAGCTTACCAGAAACGGTTTTTTCTTTAACCTGGAGGTGAGCTGATACCATTTGATGCCAAGGCAGCGGATTTAACCATAAACATGCATTGATCATGCTCGAAAAGCTTAAGGAAGAAGTATTCAGGGCAAATCTTGATCTGGTCAGACATGGCCTGGTCATCATGACCTGGGGCAACGTCAGCGGAATAGACCGTGAATCAGGGCTGATGGTAATCAAGCCGTCAGGGGTTTCATATGATAGAATGACGGCAGCTGACATGGTTGTAACAGACCTTGATGGGAATGTCATGGAAGGGACCCTGAATCCTTCTACGGATGCACCCACTCACCGGGCACTCTACAGGGCTTTCCCGTGGGCAGGCGGCATAGTGCACACCCATTCCACCTATGCAACTGCATGGGCACAGGCTTGCAGGCCGGTACCATGCCTTGGCACAACACACGCGGATCATTTTTACGGGGCTGTTCCCGTCACAAGAGAGCTGACTGAAAAGGAGACAGCAGATGATTATGAGTATAATACCGGACTGATTATTGCCGAGGCGCTGAAGGGGAGTGATCCCATGTCAATGCCGGCAGTCCTGGTTGCCTCGCACGGGCCGTTTACATGGGGCGCCACGCCTGCCGACGCAGTACACAATGCCGTTGTTCTTGAGGAGGTTGCACGCATGGCGGCCATTTCAGCCATACTGGCAGATCCAAAAGAAATTGACAGGCACCTGCTTGACAGGCATTACCTGCGCAAACACGGAAAAAACGCATATTACGGTCAGAAAAAATAGTTCATTCAAATAAATCATGATGCACAATTATACTATAGGAGTTGATTTTGGAACCCTTTCAGGAAGAGCGGTCCTGGTTGATACTACAACAGGTGAAGAGGTAGCTGTTGCGGTTCACGAATATTCTCATGGAGTCATGGACGAGAAGCTCCCTGACGGCACTCCGCTGGGCGTTGACTGGGCGCTGCAGCACCCGCAGGATTACCTGGATGTATTCAGGACTACCATACCCATGGTCATGAAGATGTCAATGGTTAAGCCTGACCAGGTGGTGGGCGTGGGAATAGACTTCACCGCCTGCACTGTGTTGCCGGTGAAGGCAGACGGCACCCCGCTCTGTTTTCTCGAAGAGTTCAGGAAAAGGCCCAACGCATGGGTCAAGCTATGGAAGCATCACGCTGCCCAGGATGAGGCCAACAGGCTGAACGCTATAGCTGAAGAGAGAAATGAGAAGTTTCTGAAACGTTACGGCGGAAAGATTTCCTCGGAATGGATGATACCCAAGATCTGGCAGACCGTTAACGAAGATCCTGAAGTATATGATGCTGCTGACCGTTTCATTGAAGCGGCTGACTGGGTGGTATGGCAGCTCACCGGCAGGGAGACACGCAATACCTGCACTGCCGGATATAAGGCCATATGGCACAAGCATGAAGGCTATCCTTCAAATGATTTCTTCAAAGCCCTTCACCCGAAGATGGAGAAGCTGGTTGAACAGAAGCTTCTGCGGACCCTTCTGCCGGTTGGCACAAAGGCAGGAACCATCACTGCCGCAGCCGCTGCACTGACCGGGCTGAAGGAGGGCACAGCCGTCGCCGTGGCCAACGTTGATGCCCATGTATCAATTCCGGCAGTGGGAATAACATCACCCGGGAAGATGCTTGCCATCATAGGCACATCAACCTGCCACATGCTTCTGGGTAACGTCGAAAGGGAGGTGCCGGGCATGTGCGGAGTAGTTGAGGACGGCATCATCGAGGGATTCTTTGGCTACGAAGCCGGACAGAGCTGTGTGGGTGACCACTTCCAGTGGTTTGTTGGGAACTGCACACCGGCTGAATACAAGGCAGAGGCAGACGCGGCAGGCATTGATCTTCATACCCTGCTTACAGAAAAGGCTGCAAAGCTTAAGGCTGGTGAAAGCGGACTGGTAGCCCTCGACTGGTGGAATGGCAACAGGTCGGTACTTGTTGATGTTGACCTGACGGGAATGATTGCCGGCATGAGCCTGATCACCAGACCGGAGGAGATATACAGGGCGCTGATAGAGGCTACCGCATTCGGTACAAGGATGATTATAGAGACATTTGAGGAAAACGGCGTTCCGGTGAAAGAGTTTTATGCTGCCGGCGGTATCGCCGAAAAGAATCCGTTTGTGATGCAGATCTATGCAGACGTAATCAACAGGGAGATAAAGATATCGGGCTCACCCCAGGCACCGGCACTGGGCTCGGCAATGTTTGGTGCGGTGGCTGCAGGTAAGGCTGCAGGCGGCTTTGACACCATTATGGAGGCAGCTGCCGTGATGGCAAAGGTGAAAGAGCATACGTTCAGTCCCATCAAAGAGAACGTCGCTGTATATGACAGGCTCTTTGCTGAATACAGGCTTCTGCATGATTACTTTGGCCGTGGAGCCAATGATGTGATGAAGAGACTGAAGAACATAAGAAAAGAGGTCAGGGGATAATGGGAAGGATCACTGCAATAATAATTGTTTCAGTCATGATGGCCGCATGCGGAAGCAAAACCACAAAACCGGATACGGTGCAGAACGGCTGGCTGGTAACACCTAAGCTTCACTCAGTTACCGTGAACGATTCTTTCTGGAAGCCGCTCATCGAAAGAAACCGGACGGTTACAATACCATACGCCTTCGGCAAGTGTGAGGAGACAGGGCGCATTGACAACTTCGCCATAGCCGGCGGACTTAAGAAGGGGAAGCATACAGGTGCACGCTACAATGATTCAGACGTTTTCAAGATAATTGAAGGGGCCTGTTATTCACTTCTCGAGACACCAGACCCCGCGCTCCGCCACTATGTAGACAGTCTTGTTACACTTATTGCTGCAGCACAGGAGGATGACGGCTATCTCTACACCACACGTACCATCGACCCGGTCAATATGGCGCCCGGGGCAGGAAAGGAGAGATGGATAGACGAGCGGGTAAGCCATGAACTATACAATGTGGGGCACATGTATGAGGCTGCCGTGGCGCACTACCTGGCAACAGGCTCAAATAGTTTCCTGAACGTAGCCCTGAAGAATGCGGAGCTGGTAGCTTCGGAGTTTGGCTGGGGGCTGCGTGAGATTGCCCCCGGTCACCAGGAGATAGAGATAGGGCTAATAAAACTCTATGAACTGACAGGCAATGACCGCTGGCTTGAGCTGGCCCGGTTTTTCATTGATGTCAGGGGCAAACAGGAAGAGTATACCAGGCACCCTGCAGGATCACGTTTCGAGGTTTACAATGACTCGGTTTACCTGCAGATGCACCTGCCGGTGCTCGAACAGACCGAGGCGGTGGGGCATGCTGTGCGGGGCGCATATTTGTACACGGCAATGGCTGACCTGTCACGCGTCACAGGAGACAACAGCTACCTCGAGGCGTCAGAAAAGATCTGGCACGACGTGATACGCGGCAAGATATATATTACCGGAGGAATAGGTTCCAAGGAATATGGAGAAGCCTTCGGCGAAGCCTTCGAGCTCCCCAATATGACAGCATACACCGAGACCTGTGCTTCGGTAGCCAATGTTTTCTGGAATCACCGGTTGTACTCTGCCACCGGCAAGGCAAAGTATCTTGATGTGCTGGAAAGGACTCTCTACAATGGACTTATATCGGGTATCGGAGAGGACGGGTGCAACTTTTTCTATCCCAATCCCCTCGAATCTGACGGAAGTTTCGAGAGGGCAGGCTGGTTCGAGTGTTCATGCTGCCCCTCTAATGTGGCCCGTTTCATGCCTTCAATGAAACAATATATATGGTCTGAGACAACGGCCGGCATTAACCTGAACCTCTTTATCGGTTCATCCGCGCATCTGTCTGTTCCGGATGGTGAGGCTGATGTTACGGTAGAGACCGGATACCCATGGACCGGCAATGTCAGGGTAACGGTAAAGCTGTCAGCGGAAAATAGCCGGTTTACCATGGGTGTTCGTATCCCGGCGTGGACCGGAGGAGCACCTGCTGAAGGCGATCTGTACAGGTATGTCACACCGGCGAAGGGAAGGGCAGGAATAAAGGTGAATGGCAAAAAGTTCAAGGCTCCGATCTCTGACGGATTCGCTCATATTGACAGGGAATGGAAGTCGGGAGACATTGTTGAAATCTCCCTTCCGATGGAACCGAGATTCATTGCAGCAAGGAAAGAGGTGGCTGCTGACAGCGGCAGGGTGGCACTGGGAATCGGACCGATGGTATATTGCCTTGAGCAGGCTGACAACGGACCTGTCAGGGAGCTGACAGTTGACACTTCGGTGAAGCCGGTATTTGAATTTGAGCAGTCACTGACAGGCGGCACAGGCACCCTGACATTCCCTGTAACCGACAACACCGGCACAGTAAAAGAGGCCAGGGCAGTGCCATATTACTCCTGGGCAAACAGGGGGAAGGGAGAGATGATAGTCTGGATCAAAACAAACAACCAGTAAATCATGAAACCCACATGTATCAAACAGACAAAAATCTGTTTATATGATCTTCAGTTGTGTGGGTTGCATAATGCATTTAGGATCAAAATTATATTATGATGAATATCAAGGGAAGAGTTACAATTTTCGCCGCAGCAGCGGCAATCACCATGGCTTCATGCACAGGAAACAAGGGTGACGGGAATTACCCCATCCGGCCGGTGCCCTTCACATCGGTGAAGATGACTGACAACTTCTGGGCTCCGCGTATCAAAAAGAATCACGAGGTGACCATACCTATTGCTTTCGGGTATTGCGAATCCACAGGACGAATTAAAAACTTCGAGATTGCCGGAGGACTTGACACCGGTGCGTTTCAGACAATCTATCCATTTGATGATTCTGACGTTACGAAGATTATCGAAGGAGCAAGCTACTCGCTCCAGACCTTTCCGGATGCAGAGCTGGAAGCCTGCCTTGACACCTTAATATATAAGATAGGCCTTGCGCAGGAAGATGACGGTTACCTCTATACCAACCGCACGATAGCGGAGATGGGATACGGAAAGCTGCATGACTGGGCAGAGGGAGAGAGGTGGGAGAAGACCAATATACTGAGCCATGAACTTTACAACCTGGGGCACATGTACGAGGCAGCCGTGGCCTACTACCAGGCAACCGGCAAGAGGGAATTGCTGGATATTTCTATCAAATCGGCTGATCTTGTTGACAAGGACTTCGGGTGGGATGCATTTGTAAGCTATCCCGGGCACCAGGTGATTGAGATGGGGCTTGTCAAGCTCTACAGGGTTACCGGGGAGAAGAGATATCTTGACCTGGCAAAATTCTTCCTCGATGCCCGTGGTGCACGTGATGACGGCGAGGAGTATTCGCAGAGCCACAGGAAGGTTATTGACCAGACAGAAGCGGTTGGTCACTCAGTCAGGGCTACATACATGTATTCAGGAATGGCTGATGTTGCTGCCATCCTTGGTGATAAGGCATATATAAATGCAATAACCAGAATATGGGAAGACCTGGTTTACAGGAAGATGTACATCACCGGCGGTATTGGCGCCTCTGGCGGAAATGAAGGTTTTGCCGAGCCGTATCACCTCCCGAACATGTCAGCATACTGCGAGACCTGTGCTTCTATAGGAGACATCTTCTTCAATCACAGGCTCTTCTCGCTGCACGGTGAGGGGAAGTATTTTGACATTCTTGAGAAGACGCTCTATAACGGTGCCCTTTCGGGCGTAAACCTGGCAGGAGACAGGTTTTTCTATCCCAACCCGCTGGAATCGAACGGCCAGCATGAGAGATCAGCATGGTTTGGCTGCGCCTGCTGTCCGTCAAATGTCTGCAGGTTCCTGCCTGCCATTCCGGGATACATCTATTCCGTGACTGACAGGGACCTGTATGTAAACCTGTTCGCTTCAAACAATGCCGATATTGAAATGGGGAGCCGGAGTGTGAGGATCGCGCAGGAGACTAACTATCCCTGGGAAGGCAAAGTCACCATGATTATTGATCCGGAGAAGGCAGGCAGGTTCACCGTGCGTGTCCGTATCCCCGGCTGGGCAAGGAATGAAGCCATTCCCGGCGGACTGTACAGCTTCGGCAGCCAATCGGATGAAAAGCATACACTTCTGGTCAATGGCGTACCAACCGACGCAAAAACAGAGAATGGTTATGCTGTTATTACCCGCAAGTGGCAGGCGGGAGACAGGATTGAACTTGATATCCCGATGCCGGTCAGAACTGTTCTCGCTGATGAGAGGGTAAAGGAAGATACAGATAAGTATGCTGTTCAGAGGGGGCCCCTGGTGTTCTGTGCCGAATGGCCTGACAATGCTGAAGGCCAGGTGCTGGGGCTGGTTATTGACGAGAACCCGGAGTTCACTGCCACCTTCAGGCCTGACATGCTCAACGGGACGGAGATTATTACCACGAAGGCAAGGCTGACGTCAAGGAATCTTGACGGTACGGTTTCACTCGGAGATTACCGTGAACTGACTCTGATTCCGTATTTCCTGTGGAACAACCGCGGTCCGGGCGAGATGATGGTATGGCTTCCCTATAAGGAGACAAGTGCCAGACCTGCCCCTGCCCCTACGATTGCCCGTAAGAGTAAGGTAACCGGCAGCTTGCAGAACAGGGCTCTGGCATCAGTCACTGACCAGCTGGAGCCTGCCAACTCAAATGACCACACCTGGCCCTATTATCACTGGTGGCCGAACAATAACCGGTGGGAATGGGTAAGGTTTGACTTCACGAAGCCGGAGACGGTATCAAAAGTGAAGGTTTACTGGTTTGATGACGGCCCGTCTGGCGGATGCAGGATTCCCGATGCATGGGAGATAGAATACCTTTTGGGAGGCACATGGAGAAAGGTTCCATCTGAAGCCCCCCTGGCGGTCACCAGGAATGCCTGGAACATTGCGGAAATTGAGCCGGTAAAGACCACTGCCATCAGAATAAACGTGAAACTCAACAAGGATTTTTCCTCGGGAATACATGAGGTAATAATTGAGTGACAGGGGGTAAACCTAGTATATCCTGTATTCCGCACTTATCCGGGACACCCACGTAAATCATTATAAATCAATGTGAACATTGCTTTTGGGTGTCCCAACGCTGAAAACAGGAAAGAGACTTATCGAACGGATGTCACGTCGAAGCTTGTTTGGAGAAACCGCATAAGAGACTGAGTAAATGATTGTAGAAGGTAGTTGCATGGTTTTGTGATTCTGAATCAGGAGTAAAAGGCTGCTTTTTACTGGTCTTTTATGTTTTAAATAAAACGATAATAATAAATTTTAAACTCTCATGAGAAACCTGTTGTTGATTTTTGCTGCTGCCATGTTCCTCTCCTCCTGTTCCGGAGGAGGGGTTCAGAACACGCTGATTACCAACCCTTCGGCCGAAGAGGGAGTCGGTTCGACTGTGACCGGATGGATTGCCGAATCCGGCAGAGGGGGCATGATTGCCTTCTATGACTACGAAGCCCATCATGGGAATCGGAGCCTGATGCTGCAGAGCAACCGGCCTTCCGGAGGCAGGTGGATGACGAAAGTTGAACTCAAGCCATGGTCTGAGTACAAATTCACCGGCTGGGTTAAGACTGAGGGGGTAGAGTCACGCGGTGGCAAAGGCGCCGGTTTCCGATTCGAAGCCTTTGATGCTGAATATACAGGCCTGACAGGAACCAATGACTGGCAAAAGATTGAATTCGTATTCAAAACCGGTAATGATGACTCGTCAATTCTCTCCTGTCTGCTCGGTCTGGACGGCCCGGCCTCGGGAAGAGCATGGTTTGATGATATGTCCCTCGAACTGCTCAGCTCGGAGAACTTCAACACGGCGGTCACCATTGATGTCGCCGACAAAAAGGAATCAATGTCAGAGTATATTTACGGACAGTTCATTGAGCACCTTGGCCGTTGCATCTATGGAGGGATATGGGCTGAGATGCTTGAAGACCGTAAGTTCTGGTATTTGCCCGGCGACAGGGAATCACCATGGCAGGTTAAGGGCAAGAGGGAGTTCTTTTCGGTTGACAGGGCAAATCCTTTTACCGGTGATAAAACCCCGGTGCTGGGTGTTGATGGCAGTGGCGCTGCCGGCATTCAACAGTCAGGCCTCGGCCTCAAGCCGGATCTTGAATATGAGGGTCGGATTATTCTGAAGGCTACACCGGGTATTACTGCCGTGAAGGTCACCTTGGGCCGGGGTGAGGAGTCACAGAGTGTCACGATTGACAAGCCGGGCACTGTTTTTTCTGCCTATCCGCTGAAATATCAATCCGGCGCAATGACTCACAATGCTTCCCTGACTATCGAGCCGGAGGGCAACGGAAAGGTGTGGGTAGGCACTGCCAGCCTGATGCCATCAGACAATATAGAGGGATTCCGTTCAGACGTCATAGCGCTGCTGAAGGAGCTCAACGCACCGGTATATCGCTGGCCCGGGGGCAATTTTGTCAGCGGCTATAACTGGAAGGACGGCATAGGTGACCGAGACAGGAGACCACCGCGCAAGAACCCGGCATGGCAGGGTGTGGAGCACAATGATGTGGGCCTTCATGAATTCATTTCCTTCTGCGAAATACTGGGTACTGAACCTTACATTGCAGTTAACGCCGGACTGGGTGATTCAAAACAGGCACGCGAGGAGGTTGAGTACTGCAACGGCTCCGCCGAAACGCCTATGGGCAGACTCAGGGCTGCCAACGGCCATCCTGAACCATGGAATGTGAAATGGTGGTCAATAGGTAATGAGATGTATGGTAACTGGCAACTGGGGCACATGTCAACTGAGGATTTCGTCAGAAAGCACAATGCATTCGCCGATGCAATGAGAAGCGTTGACCCTGACATCAAGCTCATTGCCGTGGGCGAGCTGGGCGACTGGGACCGGATGGTGCTTACAAACTGCTCGGAAAGCATGGACCTGATCAGCGAGCACTTTTATCGTCAGGACTGGCATGGAGGAGGGCTCATGACCCACGTGAAGCAGATCCCCGATGCAATCAGGGAGAAGGCTGAAGCCCACCGTCAGTACAGGAAGGAGATACCCCAGCTTGAAGGTAAGGATATCCGTATATGCATGGATGAGTGGAACTACTGGTACGGCCCCCATATCTACGGAGAGCTGGGAACACGCTACTTCATGCGTGATGCCATGGGTATTGCTGCCGGTCTGAACGAGTATTCAAGGCAGAGTGACATGGTTTTCATGGCAAACTATGCTCAGACAGTCAACGTAATAGGATGTATAAAAACCAACACAACAAGTTCAATCCTTGATGCCACCGGACAGGTGCTCAAGCTTTACAGGCAGCAGTTCGGTACAATACCTGTTGCGGTCAGCGGCGAAACGAGGCCTGTTGATATTGCAGCCACGCTTGACAGCGAAGGCCAGACAGTGACAATCTCTGTTGTCAATGCCACCCGGGACAAAGTGAAAATCCCTGTCACCCTGCTAAACGGCACTGTTACCGGTGAGGGTGAGCTCTGGCAAGTCACGGCACCTGATATCATGGCCACCAACGAACCCGGAAGGCCTGAAAATGTGAAGATAACAGGTCCGGCCTCCGTACCGTCAGCAGGTGAACTGACCGTCGGGCCGGCAAGTATTAATCTGTTCGTCTTCAAACTAAAGAACTGACAGTCAGGTGACGCGGTGAAAACTGAATCTTATGGTATGTAAAAAAGAACGGAACGCTATCTGAAAAAGGAAAACAATCTCAGATTGCCCAACACACCGGGGCACAGATAAGAGTTAGCAATGATATATTGGTGAATACAAATAATTAATAATCTTAAAAAGAGAACAGGTGATGAGACATTCCAGCTTCATTATGACGGTATTTATGATCATGTCTGCGCTGACATTTTCTGCCTTTGGCCAGCCAGGGGAGAAGACAGGCAAGGCTAATATCATTATTAGCACGGACCTGGGGGCACAGACAATCAGCAGGCACATTTACGGCCATTTCTCGGAGCACCTCGGACATTGCATCTATGGTGGCTACTGGGTAGGTGAGGGGAGTTCCATTGTTAATACCAGGGGTATCCGCAATGACGTTGTTGAAGCCCTTAAAAGGACACAGATTCCGAATCTCCGCTGGCCTGGCGGCTGTTTTGCAGATGAGTATCACTGGATGGATGGTATCGGACCGCGGGAAAAGAGGCCTAAAATGATCAACACGCACTGGGGCGGTGTGACTGAAGATAACAGCTTCGGAACGCATGAGTTCCTTGATCTTTGCGAACAGCTTGGCGCTGAGCCGGTTATCTGCGGAAATGTAGGCAGCGGATCAGTGGAGGAGATGTCAAAGTGGGTGGAATACATAAATTTTGACGGTGTCAGCCCGATGGCTGACCTTCGCCGTGCCAACGGCCGTGACAAACCATGGAACGTGAAATACTGGGGTGTGGGAAATGAAAACTGGGGCTGTGGCGGAAATATGACGGCTGACTTTTATGCTGACCAGTACAGGCGTTATGCAACCTTTGCAAGAAACTACGGAGATAACCGTCTCATGAAAATTGCCGGGGGAGCGAACTCTACCGATTATAACTGGACTGAGGTGCTGATGCGCGATGTGCCTCATAACCTGATGTGGGGAATCTCCCTTCATTACTACACCACGAACTGGGAGAATAAAGGCTCCGCTACAAAGTTCGGGGAGAAGGAGTATTTTGAAACTCTTGAGAGATGCCTGAACGTGGAAAAGGCGCTCGACAGGCATATCACTATTATGAATAAATACGATCCCGCAAAACGGATTGCGCTTGTGGTGGATGAGTGGGGCACGTGGTGGGATGTGGAGCCTGGCACCAATCCGGGATTCCTCTTCCAGCAGAATACCCTGCGCGATGCAGTGGTTGCAGGCCTTTCTCTCAACTATTTCAACGAGAGGTGTGACAGAATCAGGATGGCCAATATTGCCCAGACGGTAAATGTGTTGCAGTCGCTCATCCTGACTGACGGTGAAAAAATGCTCCTGACCCCGACATACCACGTGTTTGAAATGTACAAGGTGCATCATGATGCAACCCTTCTGCCGCTTGATGTCAATTGCGGCACCTATGCCATGGATGGCAGGGAACTGGCATCTATCAGCGCCTCGGCGTCAAAAGATGCCGATGGCACGGTTCATATCTCCGTGGTAAATATTGAGCCGTCTGAAAAGATAAACCTGCTTATCGACCTGCGCGGCGGTGATTTTAAAGAAGTATCTGCAAGAATCCTGACAGCACCGGAACTTAACACACATAATACCTTTGAAAAGCCGGAAGAAGTGAAACCTGCAGAGTTCAAAGATGTTAAGCTCAAAAAGAATATCCTGAACCTTGACATGCCGGCGAAGTCAATAATCGTGTTTGAAGTGAAGTAGATCATGTGAACAGCTCTCATATAATCTGACAGGCACGTTGGTTTTGAGTTTGAAGTGAAGTAGATCATGTGAACAGGGGTGAGAGCAATGAAAAATTCCCTGCCAGGTCTTTAAAAATGATGATTGGGGGAATTGATAATTCAAGATAAAATCCATTATTTTCAAAAAAAAAATCTGTATGCGTAAACTAAACCTATTCCTTGGCTCAGTGCTGGTACTGTTCATGTTCGGCATAAGCTCTTGCGGA
>Ga0116159_1004303_pt1 | contig 12152 bp, 13 predicted proteins | sample AD_JPNAS1_MetaG_FD_89878 | JGI IMG/M metagenome (GOLD analysis project Ga0116159, IMG submission 89878) | Active sludge microbial communities of municipal wastewater-treating anaerobic digesters from Japan - AD_JPNAS1_MetaG | ecosystem: Engineered > Bioreactor > Anaerobic > Digestate | place...
AGTGCCGGCCGAAACACAAACTGGCGCAGTATTTAGGCTTAGAGGCAAAGGCGTTAAACCGCTGCGCCAATCTGAACACGGCGATTTGATGGTGCATGTGGTGGTTGAAACACCCGTGAAATTGACTGAACAACAAAAAGAATTGTTACGTCAGTTTGAAACCAGCACGCAAGCCGATGCCGGCAAACACAGCCCAAAAAACAAAAGCTGGATGGATAAAGCTAGGGAGTTTTTTGGTTAATTCATTTTCTTAATTTGTTCGACTCAATAAAATGGCCTGAGATTGCAGGCTTTTTTATTCTTATGACTAGATTGATTTACAATGTATTTGCGTATGTATTTTGCATTGATCACGATACGCTTATAAGCTACGTGTCCTAATAATTTAAAAAGTAAAAAATGAAAATTTCAAAAAACACCATTTTGTTATACGGACGCATGCGTCTCTGTAACAGCTATTGGACTGCACAGCCACCGTGACCCATGCATCAAATATTGAAATTCGAGAAGCCATCTTGGCCGTGGCCGAGTCGCAGCGCCCCAAGGACCGCGGAGGAAATCTTCAAAGCGGTTCCGTTCTAGACGCAGTGAAAGAAAAGCTTGCTCCAAACTCCAGAGACCTTGAACTCGAGGAAGCCATCCTCACACAGTTCCATGACTTGATGTGCTCCGGCGTCTTCGCGTGGGGATTAAATCTCTCAAATCCGAATCCGCCGTTTTTTCACTTTACTGATCGAGGGAGAAAAGCTCTTGAACGCCTCAGTCGTGACCCCAGTAACCCCGCTGGGTATCTACGTAATTTATCAACTAAGGCCGAACTTAGTCCAGTCGCAAATTCGTACCTATTAGAAGCCCTTGAATGTTTTAATTCCAATCTGATTAAGGCGGCCGCAGTGATGATCGGCTGTTCTGCCGAAAGCGTCATTCTTGGCTTACGTGATCAACTGATCAACAAGCTTCAGAGCCTCGACCATTCGGTACCTTCCAAACTTTCTGATTGGCGCATAAAGATAGTATTAGATGCACTTTATGCTTACCTTGATTCAAAGAAAGGCGATTTTCCAAGAGAGCTTCGCGATGAATTTGAAGCGTATTGGAACGCTTTCGGGCAGCAAATCAGAACAACTCGAAACGATGCAGGCCATCCAGCAAGCGTCGATCCGGTAACTGAAGATAGCGTCCATGCATCCTTTCTCATATTTCCAGAGCAGGCCGCGCTTTCGAAGAAGCTCTACGAATGGATACTAAACGAATTGAAGTAGTGCGGTCTAACAATGCTTTTAGCGCCGACTCGCAAACGTTAAGTCAACAACCAATCTACATAACCAATAGTTTCTCATCTAAAATAACCCCATGCCACACATACTGATTATTGAAGATGAGCCTGCTATTGCAGAAACCCTGATTTACGCTTTTAAAGAGGCGGGGATTGCCACCACGCACAAAATGCTGGGGGGTGAAGCAAGTTCTGCGCTTGCACAGCAAGCCATTGATTTTGTGATTCTTGATGTTGGCCTGCCCGACATGACGGGGTTTGATGTATGCAAAAAAATTCGTGAAACTTCGCAAGTTCCCATTTTATTTCTCACTGCGCGTAATCATGAGATTGACCGTATTGTTGGCCTAGAAATTGGCGCGGATGACTATGTGACCAAGCCATTTAGCCCGCGTGAAGTGGTGGCGCGTGTAAAGGCTATTTTGCGGCGCAGTGAGCCGCAAGCCAATCATCATAAAAATCACACTTTTATGGTGGATGCACAAGCGAATCGCATTCAGTATCGCGGGCAGTATTTAGAGCTGACGCGTTATGAATTTTTGCTGCTTAAAACCTTAATCAGCCAGCCGCAGCGTGTGTATTCGCGTAATCAATTGATGGATATTGTGTGGGCCAACGCTGAAAACACTTTAGAGCGCACGGTAGATGCGCACATTAAAACCCTGCGCGCCAAACTGCGCGAGGTGGACGCGGCCACTGAAGCAATTGTGACGCATCGCGGTATGGGTTATAGCTTGTTGGCATAAGCAATGAAAATAAGCCTGAAGATTTTTCTTGGATATTTTCTATTAGTGGGCTTAGCCGCGTGGTTTGTGCTCAATGTGTTTGTAGATGAAGTCAAGCCCGGCGTGCGCCAAGCCATGGAGGACGCGCTGGTTGATACCGCTAATGTACTCGCAGAACTCGCCACCGATGACATTAAAAACGGCACGATTCAAACGGGCAACTTTGCCCAAAGTTTGGCGCAATATCAAGCGCGTAGCAGGCAGTCTAACCAGAATAACGCGAATATTTGGGGCATCAACAAACAAACGGCTGACTACCGCGTGTATATTACCGATGCCAAAGGAATGGTGATTTATGACTCAGCCAATTTGGCGCTTGGGCAAGATTATTCGCGCTGGAACGATGTTTACCTGACGTTGCGCGGTAAATATGGCGCGCGTTCTAGCCTAGTAGTACCCAATGATGAAAATAGCGACACGATTATGTATGTGGCCGCGCCCATTAAAGTGGGCCATCAAATTATCGGCTCATTAACAGTAGCCAAGCCCAACCGCGCGCTTTTGCCATTTATTGAGCGTGCTCAGCAAAAAATTATTCGTTGGGGTGCGCTATTGCTGGTTTTATCGCTCATCATCGGCACGCTTTTTACTTGGCGCTTTACACGTAAAATCAATCAGTTACGTGATTACGCCATGCGCGTGAGCCAAGGCCAAAAAGCCACACCGCCAACTTCAAGCAATGATGAGCTCACCGAACTGGCGCTGGCCATGCAAACCATGCGCGTTGAATTAGACGGCAAACAGCACGTGCAAGATTCAATTCAGCACTTAACGCACGAACTCAAAAGCCCCATGACGGCGATTCAAGGTGCGCTTGAGCTGATTTCGCCCAATATGCCGGCTGACGCCCAAGCGCATTTTTTAGCGCAAATTAAAGTGCAATCCACCCGCGTGCAAAATATTATTCAAAATATGCTGGGCTTGGCGGCATTGGAACATCAGCAGCAATTAACGCATCTTACGCACATCAACCTTGCCGATTTAATTCGCACGCAAATGGCACATTTGGCTGAAAAATCCACCGCGCGCAATGTGCAGTTTCAGCTCACTGAAGAACATGCAGTCAGCCTACGCGCAGAGGCTTTTTTACTTGGGCAAGCCATTTACAATGTGCTGGATAACGCACTGGATTTTAGCCCCGAAAATTCGCACATTCAAATTCATATCAGCCAGCAGCAACATCAGGCGCATATTCGCATTCAAGACCAAGGCACGGGCATTCCGGATTACGCACTGACTAAAATTTTTGATAAATTTTACTCTTTGCCCCGCCCGCAAAACGCGCCCAATGGCGGCCAAAAAAGTACCGGGTTGGGCTTAAACTTTGTGCAAGAAGTGATAAAACTGCACCTTGGCGAAATTCATATTGAAAATAACAGCGCCTCACAAGGTGTAACGGTTTCAATTTTATTACCGTTAAACATTTAATATGTGAACTTTTGCATGCAAATTCAGTGCAAATAACATATCAAGTTTTAGCATTCAAAAAAACGTGTTTTTTAGCCAAATTTAACCCCAACCTTTTTCGATGCTCTGCGAGCCTTATAAAAAAGGCTTGCAGAGCATAATTTTTTTCTCGTAGTTAAAATGGGTATTTTAAGCATTGCAATACGCACTTAAAAAAGCGTTAAATTTGTAACTTTTTTTAAAACTTCACACTCACTTCACACAACCGCATCAACACTTCATCCAGCCTGATTATTCTGCACATTCCACATTGTTTTTAATAGGAGTGAGTCATGAATCGGGCATTTATTTTTAAAGTCATCGGCATATTTTTGCTGACCATTGTCATGTCATGGGCGGTGATGTATATCAATTCGTTGATTAAAGAGCGGCAATATCGGCAAGAAGAAGTTAAACTGCAAATTGCCAGCAGTTCGGCTGGCGCGCAAACCATTATCGGGCCGGTGTTGGCGATTCCGTATATTGAAGAATATGAAGAAACAATTACCGAGAATAAAATCAAGAAAGTTGAAAAACGTAAGGCGGAATATGTGGTCTACGCATTGCCGGAAGACCTGCAACTCAGCGGCGGCTTTACTAATGAATACAAAAAGTTAGGCATTTACAAAGCCTTAATGTATCAGTTGGGCGGCAAAGTGAAAGGCACGTTTAATTTAGGCGCTGATTTTAAAATCACGCCGCAGCATACTGGCGCAAAAATTACCATGTTACCTGCCTATGTGAGTATGGGCATTAGCGACACGCGCGGCATCAACGGCAAGCCAGCGCTAACGCTGAATCATGAAGTTTATGCGTTTGCGCAGGGCACAAAGTTGCCGGTGTTGGGCAATGGTATTCATGCAGAATTAGGTAAACTGGATGTTGTAGCAAGCAAAACGCTCAACTTTGAATTTCAACTTAACCTGCGCGGTATGGAGAATTTTAACTTCACACCAATAGCAGATGACAACAAAATCGCGTTGCAATCCAGCTGGCAACACCCGCATTTTAACGGCAGCTTTTTGCCTACGCATCACATTACCCCGGCCGGTTTTGAGGCAAAATGGGCGGTGTCTTCGCTTTCAAGCAGCAACCAAACAAAATTATTGAATATGCTTGAGCAACGTTGGAATGAGAATTCTGCAGCAAGCGCGGCAGCCACGGCATCACGCGACAGTGCCTACCCAGCCGCTGCCCAAACCGCATATCACAACAGCAACTTAGAGTCGCTTGCCATCGGCTTTGTAGAACCCATTAACGTCTATAGCCAATCAGACCGCGCCACAAAATATGGTTTATTATTCATCGGCTTAACATTTGCTGGCTTCTTTATTTATGAAATTTTAAAGCAATTGCGCATTCACCCTGCGCAATACACGCTGGTGGGCTTGGCAATGGCGCTGTTTTACTTGCTGCTGACTTCACTTTCAGAACACATCAGCTTTGCGCTTTCATACCTCACAGCCAGCTTGGCGTGCGTGGCGCTACTTGGCTATTACCTCACGCATGTGCTTAAAAGCAAAAGCCACGGCCTACTGTTTGCAGGATTACTCACGGCTTTATATGGCGCCTTATATGGCATATTGGCTTCAGAAGATAACGCTTTATTGATGGGCGCCTTGCTGGTGTTTGGCTTGTTGGCAGTGACGATGGTAATCACCAGAAAAGTGGATTGGTATCAGATTAGCAGCAAAGAAAACATGCAAATCAACGCGTAAAACAACACAACCCTTTTGACCTCCTCTGCAAGCCTTTGTTTATAAGGCTTGCAGAGGCATAAAAAATCCTCGTACAAATAATGCGCTTCGTTTAGAGGCGCCTACTTTTGGTGGGGCACATATTCTACGCGCTTAATCTTGACGGTTACGCGAGGAAAATTAGGTCTGATTTAGATAGTTTTGAATGGTTTTTAGCTCGGCGTTGGCATCGCCAAAATCTTCATAATGTTTGCCAGCCGTGCGTGCATACCAATACTTACTGTTCCACGCATCGCCTTCAATTTTGTGCAGTACCGCATGAATCCAATTGGCTGTGGCGTCTGAATAATCTTGCGCAATTTTGTGCGACTTGTCCCAATCGCCATCTAGGGCAGCTTGCACGGCAAGTAATAATGCGGTTTTATTCATGCTTCAGGTAATACTTCAAAAAAGGCGAGTTTTTTGTGTCTAGGTAATTTTTTTAGTTGCGCTTCAGCCACACTGGCGCTTGAGCGGCCCGCATAAGGTTTTGTGGCAAGCACTTTTAGGGGTGGATTAGCGCGTGTATAGCGCGCACCTTTTCCACTTAAATGCGCCGTAAAACGTGCTTCTACATCATTGGTAATGCCTGCATAATAGGCACCGTTTTTGCATTCTAGCAAGTATAAAAACCAGCAATCTTGCACAACGTCTATCAACATCTATACTCCCCGTTCGCCCCGACCTTGTAGAAGGGCTGATTCAATGAACCATGCTTCGACAAGCTCAGCACGAACGGCGGTTGTTAAGCGTTTAGTAGGTTCCAGCCTGAATGAATTCAACTTTATAGCCATCCGGGTCTTCCACAAACGCAATGACGGTGGTGCCATGCATCATCGGGCCCGCTTCGCGCACCACTTTTCCGCCTGCCGCTTTAACCGCCTCACAGGCTTGGTAGGCATCATCCACTTCAATCGCGATGTGGCCGTAGGCTTTGCCCATGTCATAGCTTTCTACACCGTAGTTATAAGTGAGTTCAAGCACTGTGTGGTCTTTTTCTGCGCCATAGCCAACAAACGCTAAGGTGAATTTTCCATCGGGATAATCATGCTGACGCAACACTTGCATACCAAGCACTTCGGTATAAAACTTAATTGAACGCTCTAAATTGCCCACGCGGAGCATGGTGTGCAGCATACGCATTTTGTTATCCTTTTATTGTTGTGTATGAACGCAATGGATTGCGCTCCTACAATGATTATTTCTCTGCCGTTAATTTGTAAAATTTTTGCAGCAATTGCTCTTTGGTTTCAACCACTTGCGGGTTTAACGGAATGCAGTCAATTGGGCAGACAATCTGGCATTGCGGTTTATCGTAATGGCCTACGCATTCGGTACATTTATTCGGGTCAATTTCGTAAATTTCCTGCCCTTGATAAATCGCGCCATTGGGGCACTCCGGCTCACAAACGTCGCAATTGATGCATTCATCGGTAATCATTAACGCCATTTGACGATTACTCTAATTGGTTTAATTTTTGCAAAATAGCGGCTTCTACAGTGGGTGATACAAATTGATCAACCTCGCCACCAAGCTTGGCCACTTCACGTACAAGGCTTGATGACACAAACATAAACTGTTCAGAAGGCGTTAAAAACAATGTTTCAAACTGCGGATAGAGTTTGCGGTTCATGCCTGCTAATTGAAATTCATATTCAAAATCAGATGCTGCGCGTAAACCGCGAATCACCATCTGTGCGCCTTGGTCTTGGACAAATTGCATGAGCAAGCCTGAAAACCCAACCACTTTGACGTTTGAAAAATCAGCAAAAACATTTTTTGCAAGTTGCACACGCTCTTCTAAAGTAAAAAGCGTGGCTTTATTGGTGCTGCCCGCCACCGCCACAATCACTTCATCAAATAAATGGGCCGCACGCCGTACCAAATCTTCATGCCCCAGCGTAATGGGGTCAAAAGTACCGGGGTAAACGGCGATGCGCGTTTTTGCATTAAAAATAGTGTTAGTCATGCGCTAATTTTAGCAGATGATAAAAAACATTGCCTGCTTTGCTTTGTTTAACCACTTGCCACACGGTGGAATCTTTAAGTGCATACTCAGCCTCAGCATACACCAGCCCGTCAGCGGCTAAATGTGTTGGCAACATTGGCAAAACTTTGTCCAGCCAACCTTGATTGTAGGGAGGATCTAAAAAAATCACATCAAATTGCTGTTGGTTTGATTTTAAAAAGTCGAGTGCGTCAGCTTTATAAATGCGGGCGCTTACTGCATTTAATGCCGCTTGGTTTTGTAACACCATCTGATGCACTGCAGGCGATTTTTCAACGATGACAACCTGCTGCGCATTACGCGAGAGTGCCTCAAACCCCAGCACGGCGGTACCTGCAAATAAATCCAGGCAAGTTTTACCTGTTAAATCTTGCCCCAGCCAATTAAATAAAGTTTGGCGCACGCGGTCTGGCGTAGGGCGCAAGCCGGTGCTATCAGAAAACTTAATCAGGCGGCTGCGCCAATTGCCGCCGCCAATGCGCACCGTATTTGATTTCATTGATCTTAAATCTTATTTATTTTGCGTCTGGGCTGCCTACAATCACTGTCACCAGTTTTTGCGTATCAATACGACGACTAAACGCATCTTTGATTTGCGCAATCGTCACTGCGGCTACTTTTTTGTTGTAATCATCTAAATAAGTGAGCGGCAGGTCATAAAAACCTATCACACTCAAGTAATCTAAAATTTTACCATTACTATCAATTCGTAGTGGAAAACCGCCAATGATATTGGCTTTTGCCGCTTGCAACTCTTTATCTGTCACGCCGTTTTTAATAAAGTTATCCAGTGTTTCATGCACTAATTTAAGGGCATCTTCAGCCTGCTCTTTTTTGGTTTGCAGGCCAATCTGAAACGGGCCGATTTCTTGCATGGGCATAAAATAACTGTACACGCTGTAGACTAAACCACGTTTTTCACGCACTTCTTCAGTCAAGCGCGACACAAACCCCCCGCCGCCCAATATATAGTTACCCACATAAAGTGCAAAGTAATCAGGGTCAATGCGCTTCATGCCAGGGTAGCCAATTAAAATATGTGACTGTGAAGCTGGATGCGCAATTTTCTGTACGTTAGCGGCTTGCGGTAAACTCACAGCGGGAATAGGCGCTGGCGTGGCCGATTTAGGCAAACCATCGGCAATTTCATCGGCAATTTTCATTGCTTGCTCACGCGTTAAATCGCCTATCATGGCAATCACAGCCCCTTTTGCACTGTAATATTGCTGATAAAAAGCCGCCAAATCTTGATTACCAATGGCGTTCACACTTGCCACCGTGCCGCTTTCATCTAGCGCGTAGGGGTGCGTGCCATATAAAGCCGACATAAACGCTTGGTTTGAAATGCTTTCTGGTTGTGTTTCGGCTTCTTGAATACCCGCGATAATGCGCGATTTCTCACGCGCTAACACCGCTTGTGGAAAATCAGGCTGATGCAAAATCTTTTTAAAAGTATCCAAAGCCTGACTTTGCTCAGCTTGGCTACTTAACGTGCGAAGCTTAAAACTGGCACGATCAGCATCAAAACTACCACCCAACACTGCACCAACGTCTGCAAATTGATTGGTCAGCACTTCATCACTTAGGCCCGCTGCACCGAGCGTCATCATATAACGTGTAATACCCGCCAAGCCGGACTTTTCAACCGAATCGCGCGCACTGCCTGCGGCAAAATTCACACTCAAATCCACAATTGGCAAATCATGGTTTTCAACAAAATACACCCGTGCGCCAGAATTTGTTTGCCAATGGTCAATTTTAACGGCGGCGTTGGTGGAAAAACTTAACATTAAAGCCAATGAAAAAACTAAGTATCTAAACATTTTTTTCTCTTTTAAAATCTGCTAGTTATCGTGAATGAAAATACAAAGCTTTAAGTCAGACTAGGCGTGGAAAGCCGACGTGTACGCGTTGTACTCGAGGCTTTTTACAACAACGTATGACGACAAGGTTTGCATTTTAATGTACGTGTGGTTTGCCTTTGGGCTTGGCATTCGGATCAATCGGTTGCGGGTCAAGCGTAGCAACGGTCATGTTATCTTTTACCAAGTATTTTTTGGCCACTTCCTGCACTTGTTCTGAAGTTACCGCACTCAATTTTGCGGGGTAGTCTTTCAATATCTTCCAAGAAAACCCCGTGAGTTCTAACTGGCCAATTTGCATGGCTTGGTAAAATACAGAGTCGCGTTGATATACATCGGCCGCAATCACTTGTGCTTTAACGCGTTTAAGCTCTTCTGCCGTGACGCCCGATTCTTTGATTTTTTCAATTTGCTGCAAAATTGCAGTCTCTAATTCTGCAACGGTTTTTCCCTCTGAAGGCGAACCGGCAAGCTCAAACAAGCCTTGCCTGCCGCGTGCAATCATGTCGTAACCTGCGCCTACATCCACCGCAACTTGCGATTCACGTACGAGCTTTTGATTGAGTCGTGCAGAATCATTGCCACTGAGCACACTCGCTAAAATCTCTAATGCGTACGGCTCCCAGTCTTGATTTGGGTCGTTTAGCACGGGCGTATGAAAACCCATTTGCAGTGATGGCAATTTAGCAGGCGCTTTTACTACCACACGCCGTTCACCAATTTGCGGCGGTTCTTTTTGTGGTTTTCGCTCGGGCACCGCCTTGGGCTTAATCTTGCCAAAATGTTGTTTGGCAAGCTTATACACTTCATCGGCTTTTACATCACCCACCACCACCAACACCGCATTATTAGGCGCATACCAATGGTTGTACCATTCACGCGTATCTTCAACCCGCATGTTTTCGAGGTCACTCATCCAACCCACCACGGGGCGCCCATAGGGGTGGGTTCGAAATGCAGCGGAATTAAAATGTTCATTCACTTGTGCTTGCGGTTTGTCATCGGTACGCCAGCGACGCTCTTCCATCACCACTTTGATTTCTTTTTCAAATTCTTCTTTGGTGAAGTTTAAATTCGCCATACGATCGGCTTCTAATTCAAACGAAAGCGGTAATTGCGATTTTTCTAACTGTTGAAAGTAAGCGGTGTAATCTTGGCTGGTAAAGGCGTTTTCTCTACCGCCTGCAGCAGCAATCTTGCGCGAAAACTGCCCAGCCGGCACTTTTTTTGTGCCTTTAAACATCATGTGTTCCAACACATGTGCGACACCGGTTTTACCATTCACTTCATCAAGTGCACCGGCTTTATACCAAACTTGTGAAACTACCACGGGCGAACGGTGATCTTCTTGCACAATAATTTTTAGACCATTTTCTAATTTGTATTCTTGTGTATTGGCCAACGCCAAGGCTGGCGTTGCAAGCAATAAAAATAGCAATTTTTTTATAGGCATACGTTTTTTCTCTTGATATTGAAGTTTGCTAAATTAATTTAACGTTCTTTTATTCAAATGAACGCTGTTGTGACCAATCAAGCACCGTGCAAGTTCACACTTCTCTATATAACTAATTGGCTTAAATATATACTCAAATATTATTGTGACTTAATTATAAACTTTGCTATATTGCAGCCCATACAAAACCACTTGGAATATATTGTGAAATTTAGCCCTAGATTATTACCTTTATTTGTTTTTTTAGCCAGTACGCACGCCTATGCTACCGATGGCTATTTTGCGCATGGCTATGGCGTTAAATCTCAAGGTATTGGTGGTGTTGGCATTGCTTTGCCGCAAGATGCGCTAGCTGCGGCCAGCAACCCAGCCGGTCTTGGCTTGGTTGGAGACCGCCTTGACATTGGAGTAACGTGGTTTAGACCGCAACGTGAAACGAAGCTGGAAAATACCACTTTTGGTTTTAAAATGTTTGACGGCACCTATGATGCCAATGACACTGAAAATTTTATTATTCCAGAATTTGGCTATAACAAACAAATTAACCCTGACGTCACCGTTGGTGTGAGTGTTTATGGCAATGGTGGCATGAATACTGACTACAAAAAAGCAATTCCATTACTCGGCACGTCGCCAGCTGGCGTTGATTTAGTTCAGCTTTTTGTTGCCCCAACCGTTACTTGGAAAATAACACCTTCAAACACTATCGGCGCATCACTAAATTTAGCATACCAACGTTTTGAAGCAACAGGCTTGCAAAATTTTGATAATCCATTTTTCACCAAGCACCCAGGCAAGGTCACTAACAAAGGACACGACTCATCAACGGGCTTTGGCCTACATCTTGGTTGGATAGGGCAAATCAACGATGCTGTCACCTTGGGTGCCACCTACCAAACCAAAACACGGATGAGTAAATTTAGTGACTACAAAGGCTTATTCGCAGAAGGCGGTGATTTTGATATTCCAGCCACTTACGGTGTAGGGTTGGCAGTCAAAGCGACTCCCGCGTTAACCTTGGCGGCTGATGTTCAACGTATTGAATACAGTGATGTGGATTCGGTGGGCAATTCAATCAACAATCTATTACTTAAAGGCAACCCACTTGGCTCAAGCAAAGGTCCAGGCTTTGCTTGGCGTGATGTTACTGCCGTGAAAATAGGTGCGCTTTATGCCTATAATGAAAATCTAACATTGCGTGCTGGCTATAACCACTCCACGCAACCCATTCGTAAAAGTGAGACCTTGTTTAACATCTTAGCCCCTGGCGTTGTACAAGACCATGTGACATTGGGCGCAACGTATGTGTTGCCGAATAATGGCGAGTTATCTTTTGCCTACATGCACGCATTTGAAGAAAAAGTTAAAGGCAACAATAATTCCATTCCAGCCGGTTTTGGTGGCGGCGAAGCTAACCTAAAAATGTATGAAGATTCACTCGGCGTTGCTTATGGCTGGCGTTTCTAAGTTAAAATAACCACGCATATTTGCCATACGCAGCATGCGTATGGCTTTTTCTTTTTTGGAGTATTCATTTGACAATAGACTGGCTTAATTTTACGCCTTGGTCAGCATTAGCTGGGGG
>Ga0116159_1004307_pt1 | contig 12147 bp, 7 predicted proteins | sample AD_JPNAS1_MetaG_FD_89878 | JGI IMG/M metagenome (GOLD analysis project Ga0116159, IMG submission 89878) | Active sludge microbial communities of municipal wastewater-treating anaerobic digesters from Japan - AD_JPNAS1_MetaG | ecosystem: Engineered > Bioreactor > Anaerobic > Digestate | place...
ATCCTTCGCACGGCCCGAAGCTACGGCTTCGAGGTCCAGGGCCGTTCGGGCTGGACCCTGGGGGAACTGAAAGGGAAGATCGACGAAGGTATACCGGTGATAGTGCTTCTGCAGGCCTGGGCCGAACGCCCGAAGACTATCAGGGAATGGGAGAGCGATTACGACGACGGTCACTACGCCATCGTCATCGGGCACGCCAAGGGGGTGCTGCTTTTTGAGGACCCCGCCTCCTTCAGGAGGACATGGCTGAGAGAAAGGGAGTTCCTCGCCCGCTGGCATGACCGGGACGCGAGGACCGGCGAGGTGTTCGAGCATTACGGTATCATGCTCCTGGGGAAGGACCCGGTGCTGAGGACCCCCCAGTATATGGGCTGAACACCGGCCCAAGCGGAAGGGGGTGAGTTGTCCTTGCACTGCCCGACCATAACGACCCGCCCCTCCTACCTTGAGCTTCATTCCCGGGGCGAGTTGGCCCGGAGGGTACTTCAGCTCGCCGGGATGTACCGCGACTGCAGGCTTTGTCCTAGGGACTGCCGCGTGGACAGGGCCAGGGGAGAGCTGGGTTTTTGTCGCGCTTCGGACGAGGTCAAGGTCTCCGGCTCCTTCGCGCACTTCGGCGAAGAGCCGCCCCTCGTCGGGTGGAACGGCTCGGGCACGATCTTTTTCTCCCACTGCGGTTTGAGGTGTGTCTACTGCCAGAATCACCACCTCAGCTTCAGAGGCGACGGCGAGTACGTTACCAGCCGTGAACTGGCGGAGATGATGATGGGCCTCCAGGGAGCGGGCTGCCACAATGTCAATCTTGTCACCCCGACCCACTACCTGCCGGGCATCCTGGCGGCACTGGATCTGGCCGTTCCGATGGGTTTCAATCTGCCCCTCGTCTACAACACCTCGGGTTACGAAAAGCCGCAGATACTGAGGTGCCTGGAGGGGATCATCGATATCTACATGCCCGACTTCAAGTACTGGGACCCGCGAGAGGCGGCCCGTTATTCCAACGGTGCTGATGATTACCCCGAATTCGCCAGGGCCGCCTTGCTTGAGATGCATCGCCAGGTGGGGGACCTTGAGGTGGACGGACATGGCATTGCCAAGCGGGGCCTCATCATCCGGCACCTGGTGCTCCCCGGCGGGGTGGCCGGTTCCAGGGAGGTCCTTCGCTTCATCGCCGAGGAGGTCTCCCCCGGCAGTTACGTGAACATAATGGCCCAGTACAGGCCCGAGCATGAGGCCTTCAAGCACCCGGTGATCGCCCGGAGGATCACGGCGGGGGAGTTTAAGGAAGCCCTTGAGTGGGCGAAGTGTTTCGGGATCAGGATCGGGTATCCCGGGTTCTAAAATAGGGAAGGGTATGGTGAAAGGACAAAAAAGGGGAGACCCCGGGGGTCTCCCCTTTGACCTGGACAAGTCGGAGGGCCGCCGTCTATTCCTCTGGCTGGGCCTCCTCATTGGTCTCCGGGGCCGGCTCATCCTCGGCCTTGGTATCCCCGGAGGGTTCAGGGGGTTTCACCGCCGGTTGGTCAGGTGATGTCACCCCTTGAGCGGGGGGCTTCCCGAAGGTCTTGACCTTGGGGAGTTTCGCGGGTTCAGGAAGGGGTCCCTGACCGGGTTCGGCTGGGGCTTCCTTTACGTCCTCTGGCCCCTTCGGCGCCGGAGGGGCTTCTTCCTTCTCCTGGGCGGGCTCATCTCCAGGCTCTTGTCCGGTCTTCACTTCACCTTCCGGCTCTTCCGCAACCACGGCCGGAGGCGTCACCGGCCCGGGTTTCTCTTTCACCGGTTTTGGAGCCGGCGCAGCCGGCGTTGTCACGGCGGCGGGTGGCTTCCCGGAAGGCTGATCGGGTGCCTTGGGTTCGGTCTTGGCGCCGGGAATGACCTGCTGAAGTATTTTGTCCTTCAGGCTCGGCGGCTCCTCTGACGGCGACGCACCCGGAGGTGACTGGTCCTGGGGTTTCGCCCCGGGGATAACCTGTTCCAGGATCTTTTGCGGTAGCGGGATTTCTTCCGTCACGGCGGGCTCACCAGGGGCGGTCTCTTTCTTTTCCCCCTGTCCCACCTTGATGTTGGAGACGGAGGGTTTGTCAAAAGTCCCCCCTAGGATGAAGCTCACGTCCCTGAAGTCATCATCACGAAGGCTGGATCCGGCGCCTTCCAGCACGCCCGCAAGGATTCCGGCGAGGTTCTGAGTGGAAGCCAGGCCTCCCAGGCCGCCGGTGGCGCCTCCGAGGAGGGCGTTGATGACCTTCACGTTTATCTTGCCGTTGCAGGCCAGGTTCAGCCTGTTATCGGGCCCCACTCCGCCGGAGGCGGCCAGGAATTCGTACATGGGGTCCCCTTGCGGCGCCTTGACCAATGTATCCTTGGCCAGGATGAGTTTCCCCGTCTGTAGATCGAAGGGGGCGTGGACGGATGCGAATTGAAGCCCCCTGGAGCGGTGGACCGCGGCCACCAGGTCGACGAGCTTGAACCCCGATATCATCCCCTGGCCCGTCTTGAGGAGCCCCTTGCCGGTGTATTTCAACTCCTCACCAAGGGTCCCGTTCACTTTCGCAAAGAGTTCGGCCTTGCCGGTGATGTGCCCCTGGAGTTTGAAGGCGTCTTTCAGGAGCCCGTCGACATCGGTGTCCTTTACCTCGATCTCGTCGTGGAAGGTCATGCCCGACAGGTTCAGCGCGAAATCGTTCAGTATCTTCCCACCGTAAAGCCTGCCCGTCCCGTCGGGTGAAGTCAGCCTGACACCGCTCAGGTCGAGGGGCAGGACGATCCCGGTGATCTCCATTCCCATGACCCTGACCGCCGCGGAAGTGGCTTTTCCCGAACCGCTGTTCCCCCCATCCCCGAACCGGCCATGGAACTCGAGGTCGGCTTTACCGGCGATGTTCAACGGCTGGAGCTTCTCGAACCGGGAAAGGAGAGGGTTGAGCTCCAGGTCCTTGCCGCTGATCGCGAGTTCTGAGACAAAGGGGGTGAGCCGGACATCGCCCGTGACCGAGAGGGAACCGCTCCCCACCTTGCCGGAAAGATCCTCGATCTTCATAACGGCGGTGTTGCCTGAGATCTTCACCTTTACACCGTCCGCCTTGAGGCCCGCGGCCGCGATGAAGGGCGCTGTGGCGCTGACCGATATCCTCGGGTCTTTCACACTCCCGGTCGCCACGGCTTCGCCCGTGAGGACACCGGCCAGCGGGAGCTTTTCCCCGCCCTCGAGGGTCACCTTTTCCAGGTCTATGTTCTGCCCCTTAACGGTCAGGTTCAAGGCCGATTTATCCATGGGGTCCTCAAGGGTGACGTTACCGCCGGCCGTGAGGCTCCCCGTTCCCAGGGCGGCGTTCCCCCGCCTTATTGTAATGACCTTCGCCTTTTTCTCGACTTCCACTTTCAACGCCTGGACCGAGGCTCCAGCCAACATAGCTGAATCTGCGCTGACGTCCAGGCGGAGGTCCGAAGGAAGCACGGCATTGAGGTCGGTGATATCCGTTTCGGCCTTCAGGTTCCTGATACTGTAGTCATCCATGAAGGAAAGCGCCCTGGAGCGAAGGCTGATATGGACCTTCGGCCTGGAAAGTTGGCCCTGAACCTCGGCCTCGAGGGATAATTCACCCTTGAGGCGGTATTCCGAGACCGGTGGGTAGAAGGATGCGAAGAAGGCGGGATCGAGGTTGGAGGCGAGAAAGAGGAGGTCTCCCGTCCTTTTGTCCGAAGACAGGTTCGACACCTTGCCCTTTCCTGAGATGTCGGCCCCTTCCCACCGAGCTTTCATATCGGAGAAGGAGAGGGCGTCCTCCTGGAGATGATAATCGAAGAAGGTCGATGGCTTTTCCAGGGCGTTAGGCCCGACGGCGACGCTGTCCGACCAGATCTTGCCCGACAGCGCCAGGGACTGCACGGGGCCGGACAACCGGTAATCGGCGTTCACATTCCCCTTCAGGTCCGTATCTCCCATGGCGGGTACGATCTTCTTGACCGAATTCAGCGAAAAGGATCTCAAGGTCCCTTGCAAGGAGGCCGCGGGGCTCCTCATAAAATGGGACACCGTCCCGCCTAGGGTGAGGGGGGCGCCTTCGAACTTGCTCTTGCCGGCGATGGTGATATTCCCGCCCTTGATCTTGGCGGTTATGCTGGTATCGCTGGTGGAGTAGTCCTTGTAGCCGAGCTTTCGTGCCTCGAAGGAAACCTGCCCTTCGGGGTTGGAGACCTGGCCTTCGAGAAATACCGAGAACTGGTCCAGGGCGCCGCTCATGCCCTCCAGCTTTTTGGAGACCTGCGATAGGACTTCAAGGTCCGCGGCGGAGCCGTTGAGGTTCACCCTCATGCGCGGCGGTGCCTTGGGGTCGAACACAAAAGCCAGGTCGCCCTTCAGGGGGAAGCCGAGGGCGAAAGCGTCCAGGTCGGCGATATCAAGACGATCGTTGAGGAATTTCCACCGGGCCGATGCTTTTTCAACGGGTATGCCTGAGAGGAGGCTGCCGGAATAATCAAGGTTGCCCGAGATCTCCGGGTCCTGCCACGTCTTCCGGGCGGAGAAGCCCAACGAAAGCAGGCCCTTGAAAAGCTCGGGGTTCGCGCCGGGCCAGAATGAGACGAGCCTGGCTATATCCAGCGACCTGGCCTCGCCATCCACGGACAGTTCGGGCATGACCTTTCCGGATGCGGTAAGCTTCCCGTCACCGATCCTAAGGTCCATTTTCTTCAAGGCGGAGGCGCCATCCGTCAAAAGGACGTCGATGCCCCCCTTCACGGGAAGGTCGCCTACCAGCAGGTCCAGGTCCGTGTCAAGCCGGCCCTTGTCCAGGGAGACCGTCACGGTCTTGAGCGTGCTTTCCGCCCAAGGGGTCCCAAAGCGGCCGTCGGTGAGGCGGACCCTCTTGAAGGGCAGTTCTCCCCCTCCCTCGCCCGGTCGGATCCTGGATATCAACCGGTTGACCCTTCCCACGTCGGAATCGAAGCCGACCACTTCCAGCAGCGAAACGGGAGAGCCCCCTCCGAGCAGTGAGAAAAGCGAGACCTTCGCGTTGACTCTCCGGGCGGTAAGGAGGTCAACCCCGTCGGCGTAAAGAGTGACCCCTTCTATCCTGTATCCCCTGAAGGGGTTTCCCTTGACCTCTCCCAGGGTTATCTGCGAGTCGAGGCTCTGGTCGACGGCCTGGGTGATCTTCTCCCTCACCAGGCCGGTGGCCAGGTCCATGGTGAACCCCGCCAGGGCCAGTGCCAGGACCGCGCACACCAAAAGAACCAGGGTGAAACCTTTTTTGTTCATTTCGTCACCTCCTCACATAATAAAGGAGCGACCGATACTTCATTGTACCATCGGCTGCCCGTTATCCCCGCTTTCTTTCGCCGTCAACCGGTTAAGGTGATCCACGGCGTATTCCAGTTCCACATCGTGACCCTCGGCGAAGGCGAGTACGTTCTGGGCATTTTGGGGGACCCTGAGGTCGGGGGTCACGCCGCCCTCGCCGAAACGGCTGTCGATCTGGATCCGTCCCAGTCGGTCCAGGGAAAAACCGTAGGGGTATTTGATGGTGTAACCGCCGGGCATGACGATCTCTCCCCCCGCCAGGCCGAAGGAACCGTTCGTGCCATGAAAGCCGGCGGTGCTGCCCTTGGGAGCCGCCGACAGGGAACGGGCGATGCCCTCACCGGAACTCTTCGTACCGGGGTTGACGAGGGCCACCACGGGTCCGTCAAAATGAGGCTCCTGGGGAGTGATGGCCAGATCCCCGATCTTCGCGAAGCTGCCATCCCTTCGGTCGTACATCTCCAGGGATTCATAAAACTCCTCTTCGGTGAAAAAGAAGCCGCAAATGTCGGCGGCGAGTTCGTCAAGGCCGCCGTAGTTGCCCCTGATATCGACGATCACGCCCTCGGCGTCCGATGCGATGAAGGAACGGATCGCTTCCCGGAATTGTTCCAGTATATGGGCAGGGTAAGCACCCATGTCCTTGGGGTCGACCTCCGACCTGAGCCTGATGTAGCCATAGCCCTCGGGGAGCATCCAGAAGTCCACCTTGTCCGAGAAGTCCGGCCGCGCTGCAAAATCAAGCATGTCAAGGGTGGCCCCCTTGTCATCGAGGGCTGTCAGGATGGCCACCCTGAGGTTGTCGGAGCCGGGGTTCCTGAACACTACGGTGGCCTTGCAGCCTACAGGCCCTCTCACCAGGAGCTTGACCTGCTCCAGTCGGTGATTCTCGGTGGTGGCCTGGGGGCTTTCAGAATCCGCGAAAGCCCCAGGTCTCATCGTTCGGTAGGGAATGAGGTCCAGAGGGACCCCGGAGATGGCCATAGCCACGGGTAGGCAGTTCCAGGTGATCATCTCGGCCCCGGGTTCTATCCCGGCCAGGGCGGCTTGTCCACCGGGGGTCACCGTCGCCGCGATGGCCCTGGTGTTATCCAGTTCAGCGACGGTCAGCCCGAAACCCCCACCGGCTCTTTCCCTGGCCAGCTCCGCGGGGATGCCGGCGTTTCCAGACACCAGCGTCATATGGCCGTCAGGGATGGAGAAGACGTATTGGCGGAGCAGAAGATAGAAAGACCGCTCATCGCGCGACGCCGAGGCGAATTGCACTTCCGGGGCGAACCGTTCGTAGAGGTAGTCCCAATCGATCCCTTTCCATTCCGTGAAGGCGTATTCCCGGGAGAGCTTTTCATGGGCCAGTTTGAACGCTTCGGTCCAATTCAGGGCACTGAAGTCAGCGCGTTCAGGCGGGGCAAGCCCCTCGGACCCCGCCGCGGGGACCGCGGATGGGTGGAGTAACAACAGGATGAAAAGGGTGAGGCAGAAAAACCTGGGCATAGATCTCAACATCGGAGGCCTCCCTCGGCTCTGGTGAAGACCCAGGTCGGGTCATCCTGAGAGATAAAAAGTCTATAGGAAATGATCGAATAAATCCAGCCTTTCAGTCATGGCGTTTCCACCGGTAAGAGCCTGGGTTTGCCGGGTCTCAAGGGCCAGGGGCCGCTCCCCTGGGCCGACCGGTGTTTTCCGAGCCTTTCCCTCGGAGTTTTCTCCTTGCCCGGCGAGGCCTTCCTCACCATCGTGCCGATGGGCCTGCCCGAGGTGGCAAGGGGGTGCGATGCCATGGACCGGGAGGGACAAAAAGTGAGAACTGGGATAATATCGTCCAGGCGGAGCATCACGATAGGCCGGAGGGGGAAGCATGCCGGAAAGAAAGATAGTGGTCATCGAACCGGAAGGGCCCAGGGAGTGGTATCAGCCCCTGGAAGTGTTCGGCGAGGTGGAGTTCTTTTCCCCCGCGGGCACGATAGGGCCGGAACTCGTCAGGGAGTTGGCCCGGGGTTCGGAGGCTGTGATCATCACCTCCAGTTGCGGTTTCTCCGCTGAAGACATGGACGACCTCCCAACCCTGAGGATAATAGCCAAGTGCGGGGGCAAACCCTCCAGCGTGGATGTCGATGCGGCCACCGGGAGGGGGATAGCCGTGACCTACGTCCCCGGGGCCAACTCTTCGACGGTGGCCGAGTTCACGGTGATGCTGATCCTTGATTGCCTCAGGCGTTTCCCCTTCATTTCCACGTCCATCGGCAAAGGGCTGGACCGCAATACCACCGACATGTTCGGGCGGGAGTTGCGGGGCAAGACGGTGGGGCTCATCGGCTTTGGTGCTGTCGGGAAAGAGGTCACGAGGCGCCTTGCCGGTTTCGACTGCCGCGTGGAAGTCCACGACCCCTTCTACGAGCCCGACGGGAGCGAACCACCATGCCTCACCTTCAGGGGCAGCCTGGATGAGGTGTTGCCCGGGGCGGACGTTTTAAGCCTTCATTGCACCTTGAGCGGATCGACCAAGGGGATGATCGGCGACCGGGAACTGAGGATTATGAAGCCCTCGGCGGGGATCATAAACACGGCGCGGGCGCAACTGGTGGACGAGCGGGTCCTTGAGGCCGCCCTGAGAGAAAAGAGGCTGGCTTTCGCGGCCCTGGATGTTTTCACCGTCGAGCCGCCCGGGCCGGATCACCCCCTTATCGACCTGGAAAATGTGATCCTGACGCCCCACCTGGCCTCCTGGACGCCGGAAGCCCTTTACAGGGAGGTCCGGGGAGCCGTCGATTCGGTCGTCGCCCTTTTCAGGGATGAAGAGATACCCGGCCTTATAAACCCCCGTTTCCGGACCTTCCGTCGGGGCGGCTGAGCCCGGCCCGTTGTACCGTGTGCCCCCGGCCTCGCCGCCGCCTTAAGTGCCGGGATGGAGCGGGCCTGTTACCCCAGCTTGCCCCGGATAAGCCGGCCCAGGCGCTCGACGCCGACCCTTATCTTTTCGGGCGGCACGCTTCCGAAACTGATCCTCATGCTATCCCTTCCCATTCCCCCTCCTTCTATGAAGAAGCCCTCACCCGCCACAAAGGCCACCCTGACATCGGGGTTCGCCAGTGATCCCGCCAGGAGTTCCGTCGTATCGATCCCGCCCGGCAGGGTAGCCCACGTGAAGAGCCCCCCGTCGGGGAAGACCCTTTCCGTGCCTTCGGGGAAGAACCGGTCGATGCTGTCGATCATCACGTCCCGCCGTTCGCGGTAGAGGCCGCAGATCCTGTCGTGGTGAGAGGGATAGTAACCACGCTTGAAGAATTCCGCGCAGATCACCTGGGGCAGCATGGACGTATGAGAATTCGTGGCCGTCTTCGCGTCGAGGAGTTTCGAGGATATCTCGTCGGAGGCGAAAACGTAACCCAGCCTGCTCCCGGGTGAGAATATTTTTGAAAAGCTGCTCGCCAGGACGGTATGGCCGGTTTTATCAAAACTCTTTATCGGCGGGAGGTCCGCCCCGCTGTAACGGATATCCCTGTAGGGGTCGTCCTCCAGAATGATCACGTCATGGGCGCTTCCGATCCCGGCGATCCTTTCACGCCTTTCCAGGGAGAGGGTCCTTCCCGTCGGGTTGTGAAAGGTCGGTATCAGGTAGGCCATCTTCGGGGAGTGCCGCTTTATCTTCTCCTCGAGGTCTTCCGGGACCATGCCGTTCTCATCCATGGCCACGCTCACGCACCTCGCCTGGAACATCTCGAATATCTCCACGCAGTGCACGAAGGTGGGGGATTCCACCAGGATGACATCGCCGGGGTCGATAAAAAGCTGGCAGAGGAGGTTTATCCCCTCGAGACCTCCGCTGGTGATCAGGATATTCGAGGGGTCGGCGGTCACCCCCTTGGGCGCCAGAAGAACCGTCGACACGGCCTCCCTCAGGTCGGGCAGTCCCGGCACGCTGCCGTACTGCAGGGCCTCAACACCGCGGCTGTCGGTCCTGATCACGTCGTTGGCGATCTCCCTCACTAGGTCCACCGGCAGCGCCTCCCTGGCCGGAGCGCCCCCGCCGAAGGAAATGACGCCGGGGTCGTTCATCGTGCCGAAGAGCCCCCTGATGATGGCCGCCGTGCCTTCCATCGTTTTCATCCTTTGCGCGAAAGCCGCCACTTCGATCCTTCTCCTTTCGGGTCAGACGGATTTTTAACCTTGAAAAGGTGGAAGACAAACCTGGTCTGGGTTATCCTTTCAGGTAGGGGAAAGCAACTTACCGCCGTCCCGCTGACGTCCTGTAAAGGAGACCCCGCCCATGGACCTGCTTCAAAAACTCAGGGAGACGGGCATATCCGTCATCCCCATCATGATCCTGGTGCTCATATTCTACCCCACGCTGGCGCCGATCGGTATCCCGCTCCTGATGCGGTTTCTCACCGGTGGTCTGCTCATAATTGTGGGCCTCGGCATCTTCCTGCTCGGTACCGACGTGGGGATCCTTCCCATGGGACACCGCATCGGGTCCGCCCTTGTGCATAAGAGGAACGTAGTGCTCATCGTCGCCTCCGGTTTCCTCATGGGCTTTTTTATCACCCTCGCCGAGCCGGACGTGAGGGTCCTGGTGGCACAGGTGGGCTGGATCACGCCGACGATCTCAAGGACGGTCCTCATATCGATGATCGGGGTAGGTGTGGGTATGTTCGTGTCCATCGGGATGGGCAGGATCCTGTTGAGGATGCCCTATTATCTCCTCGTGATCGCTTCCTACTTCCTGGTGTTCAGCCTCGCCTACTTTTCCGCCCCGCGGTATCTCGGGATCGCCTTTGACGCGGGTGGGGCCACCACGGGCCCCATGACGGTGCCCTTCACTATAGCCCTAGGCGTGGGTATCGCCGCCGTCAGGGGGACCGGGGAGTCCGAGAGCGATAGTTTCGGCCTCGTGGGCCTGGCTTCGATAGGCCCGATAATGGCGGTCCTTGTCATGGGTGTTCTCGAGGGTGAAAGCTCGTCCGCCGTTACTACGGGAGGAACGGTGACCGAGGCGTCGGTCTCCCTGGCCTCGGCTTTTATAGGTGTACTTCCCGAGATCCTCCTTGAGGCCTTTCTGGCTCTCACACCCATCGCTCTTTTCCTCTTCGTCTTCCAGGTGGCGCTGCTTCACATGAACAGGCACCAGGTGATGAGGATGATCAAGGGCCTCGCCTACACTTTCATAGGCCTGGTGATCTTCCTCGTGGGGGTGAAGGGTGGTTTCCTCCCGGCGGGATCGGCCATCGGCGGGATGATCGGATCCTCGCCCTTCAACTGGCTGCTCGTCCCCATCGGTTTCGTTCTGGGGGCCGTTGTGGTCCTTGCCGAACCGGCGGTCTGGGTCTTGAATGACCAGATAGAGATGGTCTCGGGAGGTCGTATAAAAAGGCGCTTCATGCTCATCGCCTTCTCCGTGGGTGTGGCCGTGGCGGTGGCCCTGGCGATGTACAGGGTCGTCACGGGGACCAGCATCTGGTGGTTCCTTATCCCAGGGTACGCGATCGCCCTCGCGCTCACCCCTGTCTGCCCGCCCCTGTTCACCGCCATAGCCTTCGATTCCGGAGGGGTGGCTTCGGGACCGATGTCATCCACCTTTGTTCTGGCTTTCACCCTCGGAGCTTCCGCCTCTTCGGGGGGCGACCCCATGATGGACGCCTTCGGTGTTGTGGCCATGATCGCCATGGTGCCCCTGATAACGATCCAGGTGCTCGGGTTGCTGTTTCGGCGCAGGGAAAGGGAGGCCGAGAGAGAGAGAATGCAACGGAACGTGAAGGAGGTGGACCCTGGATGAACCAGCAAAACCATGAAACCTGCGGTAAATTGATCATCTGCGTCGTCAGGGAGGGTCACGGCGACCGGGTCGTGGCTGTCACCCGCGAGGCCGGGGCAAGGGGCGGAACGATAGTCCCGGGGAAGGGGAAGAGCGACAACCCCCTCGTCGATTTTTTTTGTATAGGCGATCACAGGGAGGAGGTGGTCCTCACCCTGGTCAACGGGGAGGAGGTCTCCTCCGTCATAAACGCGCTCAAGGCCCACGGCAGGGATGCCCAGAAGGGCAGCCGGGGTATGGGGATCCTCCTGGATGTGCCCCGGATCATCCATCACGCGGGGAAGGGTTCCGCCGCCTGTGAGGCTGTCGGAAGGAGGGAAGCCGTGAAAAAGGATGAAGGAAGGGTAATGATCTGTGTCATCGTCAACTGGGGCTGTGCCGATGACCTCATGGCGATCGCCAGGAAAGCCGGTGCGGCGGGTGGGACCATCCTGAAAGCCAGGGGGACCGCCAGCGAGGAGGACGTAAAATTCCTCGGCATCCCTCTTTTCCCTGAAAAGGAGATACTCCTGGTTGTGACTGAAAGGAGCAGGTCTTCGGCTATTCTCGAAGCCCTGGAGAAGAGTGACTGCTTGCTTCGGCCCGGCGGGGGCATTGCCTTTTCAGTGGATGTGGAGGAACTCATCAACCTGGGCGGTGACATTGCATGACGAAGTGACCCAAGCGCCGGCGCCCCCTCGATGACCGGGGGTCACGGGAGGCCCCAGGTTCTCACCGAGGGTCAAAACCGGGCCAGGATCCACCACCAGCAGGGGAGGGTCAAGAAGGACAGGGGGACCCCGATCCCCACCATCAGTGCCGACAGGTCGGGATCAAGGCCATGTTCAGAGGCCACGATACTTCCGGTGATCATCGGCGCCGAAGCGGCCTCGAAGATGGTGACCTGTATCGTCGTCCCCCTCTCGCCGAGGGCCAGGATGAACAGCAACGCCATCAAGGCGGGGCCCAGGAGTAGTTTGTAGAAAAGGCCCAACGCGAGGGGCCCGGCCTTGTCCCGCACCCTCCCCACCCTTAATTGGAAGCCCACCGACAGCAG
>Ga0116159_1004334_pt1 | contig 12082 bp, 10 predicted proteins | sample AD_JPNAS1_MetaG_FD_89878 | JGI IMG/M metagenome (GOLD analysis project Ga0116159, IMG submission 89878) | Active sludge microbial communities of municipal wastewater-treating anaerobic digesters from Japan - AD_JPNAS1_MetaG | ecosystem: Engineered > Bioreactor > Anaerobic > Digestate | place...
AGCCGCCGGTGGAGTGCTGGACGCCCTTGGGCTTGCCAGTGGAGCCGGAGGTGTAGAGCAGGAACAGGGGATGCTCGGCTTCCACCCACTCTGGCTCGCAGGTGGTGGACTGGCCCGCCACCACATCGTCCATCCACTGGTCGCGGCCCGCGGTCATGGCAATCTCGGAACCGCTGCGTTTGACAACAACCACGTTCTTGATGGAATCGCAGCCACCCAAAGTCAGCGCTTCGTCGACGATGGACTTCAGGGGCAATTGCTTGCCACCACGCACCTGGTGGTCGGCGGTGATGATGGCCACAGCGCCGGTGTCTTCGATGCGGTCACGCAGCGACTGGGCCGAGAAGCCACCGAACACCACGGAGTGGGTCGCGCCAATACGGGCGCAGGCCTGCATGGCGGCCACGCCGTCGATGGACATGGAGATGTAGATGACCACGCGGTCACCCTTTTTGATGCCCAGGGATTTCAGGCCATTGGCCATCTGGCTGGTCTTGGCCAGCAGGTCCTTGTAGTTGATCTTGGTGACTTCACCACCATCGGCTTCGAAAATGATGGCGGTCTTGTCGCCCAGACCCTTTTCGACGTTGCGGTCCAGGCAGTTGTACGACGCGTTGAGCTTGCCGTCGGCAAACCACTTGAAAAACGGCGCATTGCTGTCATCCAGCACCTGGGTGAATGGCACCTTCCAGGACAGAAGTTCCTTGGCCAGGCGGCCCCAGAAACCTTGGTAATCGGTCTCGGCTTCCTTGCACAGCGCGTCGTATGCCGCCATGCTGGGAATGGCGGCATTCTTCGCAAAGTCGGCGCTGGGCAGGTAGACGTGAGTTTCGGTCGCGGTGGAATCGCCGGCAGTGCTTGCAGTCATGGAATGTCTCCTCGGTTTATTGAAAACTGGCGGGATGTTGGTGCCACGCACTTACATATCACTGACTCCTAAGTGACACCGCCCTGTGCTACAGGGTTTGTCAGGTGCCCGTGGGGCGGATTCGCTAAACTCAGGTATGCGGCCGCATGGGCCTCCCTTTGTCCAACCTCTCAGACACCATGACCACCTCCATTCGCCAAGCCGATTTGATCGAATCCGTTTCTGCTGCACTGCAATACATCAGCTATTACCACCCCGCCGATTACATCGCCCATCTGGCCCGTGCCTACGAGCGCGAGCAGAGTCTGGCGGCCAAAGACGCGATTGCGCAGATCCTGACCAACAGCAAGATGAGCGCCACCGGCCACCGCCCCATCTGCCAGGACACCGGCATCGTCAACGTGTTCCTGAAAGTCGGCATGGATGTGCGCTGGGAAGGCTTCACCGGCAGCCTGGACGACGCTATCAACGAAGGCGTGCGCCAGGGCTACAACCACCCCGACAACACGCTGCGCGCCTCGGTCGTGGCCGACCCCGAGTTCCTGCGCAAGAACACCAAGGACAACACGCCGGCGGTGATCTTCACAGAAATCGTGCCCGGCAACACCGTGGAAGTGACTGTGGCCGCCAAGGGCGGCGGCTCTGAAAACAAGAGCAAGATGTACATGCTTAACCCCGGCGACTCGGTGGTGGACTGGGTGCTGAAAACCGTGCCGACCATGGGCGCCGGCTGGTGCCCGCCGGGCATGCTGGGCATCGGCATTGGCGGTACGGCAGAAAAGTCTGTCTTGATGGCCAAAGAGAGCCTGATGGACGATCTGGACATGTACGAGTTGCAGGCAAAAGCTGCCAGCGGAGCTGAACTCGATAACGTGGAAAAACTGCGTCTGGAGCTGTTCGAAAAAGTCAACGCGCTGGGCATTGGCGCCCAGGGTCTGGGCGGCCTGACCACGGTACTGGACGTCAAGATCAAGATGTACCCGACCCACGCCGCCAGCAAGCCGATTGCCATGATCCCCAACTGCGCCGCCACCCGCCACGCCCACTTTGTGATGGACGGCTCCGGTCCCGTGTATCTGACCCCTCCGTCGCTGGACACCTGGCCCGACGTGGCCTGGACCCCTGACTACGTGAAAAGCAAAAAAGTCGACCTGAACACGCTCACGAAGGAAGAAGTCGCCAGCTGGAAGCCCGGTCAGACCCTGCTGCTCAACGGCAAAATGCTGACCGGCCGCGATGCAGCCCACAAGCGCATCCAGGGCATGCTGGCCAAGGGCGAGAAACTGCCGGTAGATTTCACCAACCGCGTCATCTACTACGTAGGCCCGGTGGACCCCGTAGCTGGCGAAGCGGTAGGCCCCGCCGGCCCGACCACAGCAACGCGCATGGACGGCTTTACCGAAATGATGCTGGCCGAGACCGGCCTGATCTCCATGGTGGGCAAGGCCGAGCGCGGCCCAGTCGCCATCGAGGCCATCAAGAAGCACAAGAGTGCGTACCTGATGGCCGTGGGCGGCGCCGCTTACCTGGTGTCCAAAGCCATCAGGGCGGCCAAGGTGGTGGGCTTTGCCGACCTGGGCATGGAAGCCATTTATGAATTCGACGTGGTCGACATGCCGGTCACCGTGGCGGTGGATGCGGGCGGCACCAGCGCCCACATCACCGGCCCGGCCGAGTGGCAAAAGAAGATCGCCAGCGGCGAGTTCAAGACCATCCCTGTCAAGTCCGCTTGATCGACACGTCCTGCCCCATCGGGGTCTTTGACAGCGGGGTCGGCGGACTCAGCGTTTTGCGTGCCCTGCGCGCAGAACTGCCGCAAGAGCAGTTTGTCTATGTGGCAGACAGCGGGCACGCCCCCTACGGCGAGCGCAATGACGAGCACGTCATTGCGCGCACGCATGCCATTGCTTTGCACCTTCTGGAACGCCACCGCATCAAGGCCCTGGTGGTCGCCTGCAATACCGCCACTGCAGCAGCCATCCGCTTGCTGCGTGACACGCACCCAGGTTTACCCATCATCGGCATTGAGCCCGCGCTCAAGCCGGCGGCCCAGACAAGCAAAACAGGTGTCATCGGTGTCATGGCCACGCGGGGAACGCTCAACAGCGAAAAATTCCGTGCCCTGTTGCAATCCCTGCACGGCAAAGCCACCTTTGTCCTGCAGCCGTGCGACGGCCTGGCGAACGCCATCGAGTGCGACGACGCTATGAAAATAGAAGCACTCTGCGCAGATTACACGGGGGCTATGGGCCAATTTGGCTTAAATTCTGGTCAGATGGACACCTTGGTACTGGGCTGCACCCACTATCCGTTTGCCACACCACAGCTGCGTGCGCACGTTGGGCCCGACATTCCATTTCTAGAAGGTGGCGCCCCCGTGGCGCGCCAGACCCGGCGCCTGCTGGCTGAAATCCACGGGCTGTTTACCGAGCCTGCTCTGGCCCACTGCCCCCGTGACCCCATGCTCATGTTGTGCACGACCGGCGACCCGGGCGCCTTGCGGATGGCCCTGGAGCGTTGGCTGGACCTTCGGGTTGAAGTTAGCCAAGTGGCAATTCCCTGAGCGCGTTCTCTGAAGTGTTTCGGGAGGCTTAGACTTACGCTTGAATGCGCGGACAAATGAAATTGGCGTGCCCGGAGGGGATCGAACCCCCGACCCACAGCTTAGAAGGCTGTTGCTCTATCCGACTGAGCTACGGGCACAAAGCACAAAGGCCCTAAAGTCATGACACTTAAGGGCCTTTGTATCGAATAATGGTCGGGGCGGCGGGATTCGAACTCGCGACCCTCTGCTCCCAAAGCAGATGCGCTACCAGGCTGCGCTACGCCCCGACAGCTAGTATTCTAACCGCATGTCGACCCCAAAAATTCCCTTACCGTGGCTGGAACCCTCAGATTCATTTCCTCCTGTCGAAAATGCATGGGGGCCGGACTCGGATGCACCGGGTTTGCTGGCCGCCGGAGCAGATCTGTCCGTTCCCACACTGTCACGCGCCTACGCAAACGGTATCTTTCCCTGGTTCAGCGAAGGCCAGCCGGTTCTCTGGTGGAGTACCAACCCGCGGATGGTACTGACGGTGGCGAACTTCAAGCTGCACCACTCGCTCCGCAAGACACTGAAGAACTTTGTACGGGACGCACGTTGCGAGATCCGCTTCGACTCTGCTTTTGCCAAGGTCATACAGTCCTGCGCACATGCTCCGCGGCGCGGACACGCCGGAACCTGGATCGTGCCGGCCATGGTGGACGCGTACACGCAACTGCATGCAGCCGGCCTGGCCCACAGCGTGGAGACCTGGATCGACGGCGAACTTGCAGGTGGTCTGTACTGCGTGGCATTGGGCAAGGCTGTTTTTGGCGAGTCGATGTTTGCCAACAGAACCGACGCCTCCAAGATCGCGCTGGCGGCTCTGGTGGCATTCTGCAGGGCACAGGGCGTTACGCTGATCGATTGCCAGCAAAACACCAGCCACCTGGCGTCCATGGGCGCCGCCGAGATTCCGCGCACGGTGTTTGTGGATCAGGTGCAACACGCCCGTTTTCAGCCCCCTCTGCCGTGGCATTTTGACCCTCTATACTGGAACCACATTCTGGGCAGTTGATCTATTCGCCGTGACGGACCTCAAAGACCTACCGCTTCAAGCCCTGCAGTTCTATGCAACGGCACCCTATGAATGCAGCTATTTGCCTGACCGGCTGGCGCGTTCGCAAGTCGCAACCCCCAGTTACCTGATCAACAACTCGACGTATTCGGAATTGGTGTCCAAAGGGTTCCGGCGCAGCGGGATGTTCACCTACCGGCCCTATTGCGATGGATGCCAGTCCTGCACACCCTTGCGGGTCATCGCAACCGAATTCCAGCCAGACCGCAGCCAGAAGCGCGCCTGGGCCAAACACCAGCATCTGGTTCCCCGTGTACTGCGGCTCGGCTTCGAGCAGGACCACTATGCCCTGTACCTGCAGTACCAGGCAGAACGCCACGCGGGCGGCGGCATGGACGAAGACAGCGTCAGCCAATACACCCAGTTTCTGCTGCAGAGCCGGGTCAACTCACGTCTGGTTGAGTTTCGGGAGCCCACCGCCGATGGTTCGCTGGGTGCCCTCAAGATGGTGTCGATTCTGGACGTTCTGGATGACGGTCTGTCCGCGGTCTACACATTCTTCGACGCCCAGGAGCGTGGCAGCTATGGCACCTATTGCGTGCTGTGGCAAATCGAGCAGGCGAGAAAACTTGGCCTCCAGTATGTCTACCTCGGCTACTGGATAGCGCAGAGCCCCAAGATGAGTTACAAGGAGCGGTTTCGCCCTTTTCAGACACTACGTAGCGGCCAATGGTCTGCAGGTGATGGCCCGAGTTAAGATTCGGCAATCACACCATGGCTAAAAAAGATCCCGATATCCCCACCACCCCTGCCGTTCAAGTCATTGAACGGATTTTCACCCTGATCGATGTCCTTGCCTCGCGCGAAGAGGCTATCTCACTCAAGGAGATCAGCGAGAAGGCTGGGTTGCATCCCTCTACCGCACACCGCATCCTCAACGACCTGGCCACCGGCCGCTTTGTGGACCGGCCTCAGCCTGGCAGTTACCGCCTGGGCATGCGTCTGCTGGAACTCGGAAATCTGGTCAAGGGACGGCTCAACGTCCGCGATGCAGCACTCATACCCATGCGTGAGCTGCACAAGCTGATCCAGCAGCCGGTCAATCTGAGCATGCGCCAGGGAGATGAAATTGTGTATGTGGAGCGCGCCTACAGCGAGCGCTCGGGAATGCAGGTGGTCCGTGCCATCGGCGGACGGGCGCCTCTGCATCTGACTTCGGTGGGCAAGCTATTCCTCGCCGCAGATGATCCGCAGCGCATTCGTGCGTATGCGACGCGCACAGGTCTGCAAGGACATACCAAGAACAGCATTACAACGGTAGACGCACTGGAGCGAGAGCTTTCGCGTGTTCGCCAGTACGGCCAGGCCAGTGACAACGAAGAACTGGAACTCGGAGTGCGGTGTATGGCGGCGGGAATTTACGATGACCAGAACAAACTGGTGGCTGGCTTGTCCATCTCTGCTCCGTCAGGGCGTCTGGACGATGCATGGCTTCCCAAACTGCAGGAGACGGCGCGGGAAATATCCAGCGCCCTGGGACACAAGCCCGGCCCTGGACGCTATTAGTTCCTGTTAACCGCAACCCGATGCTCGGGTTCGCGGGCAGCCAGCGGCGTTGCACGCGTCAGACTGGCTGGATTGGACTCAATCCAGCGCTTGACGCGCTCCGCATCAGCAATACGGCTGAGTTTGCCAGCCGAATCCAGAAACACCATGATCAGCTTGCGCCCTGCCACCTTGGCCTGCATCACCAGGCATTGGCCAGCCTCGGAAATGTAGCCCGTCTTTTGCAGACCAATGTCCCACGCTGGGTTCTTTACCAGCCGATTGGTGTTGTTGTACTGCAGTGTGCGGTGCCCGACTTCTACCTGATACCCGGTCGAAGTGGACAACTCGCGCAATACTGGATCACCGTATGCGAAATTCACCAGCGTTGCCAGGTCTCTGGCACTGGACTGGTTCCTGCTGGACAGGCCCGTGGGTTCCACGTAGCGCGTATCGTTCATTCCCAGCATCCTGGCCCGTGCATTCATCAAACCGACAAAGGTAGCCATGCCGCCCGGGTAGGTACGGCCCAAGGCATGCGCTGCCCGATTTTCGCTGGCCATCAACGCCAGATGCAGGAGCTCACCGCGCGTGAGCTCGGTGCCCACGCGCAATCGTGAGGAACTCCCCTTCTCCGTATCCACATCCTCTTGCGAAATCGTGATCATCTCATCCATGGAGAGACGCGCTTCACTGACGAGCAAACCTGTCATCAGTTTGGTAATGGACGCAATCGGCAGGACCGCAGACTCATTTTTGCTGAACAAGACTTCTTTCGTATCCTGGTCTACGACCAGCGCCACACTGGAACGCAGTGCCAGCGCGTCAGACGCGCCATGCAAGCCAGCCAACTGCCCGAAAGAAAGTTGGCGAGGGGTAGCCACCTGTGCCACAGCCCGTTTACGACCCACATTGGCTTTGGCGACCGGTTTCTTCACAACTCCACGCTTGACACCTGAAGAATGACCACGCTCAACGCCAGCATGCGCTGGCAGTGCCACCATGGACCAAATGATGGCGATGGCGCTCAGGTGCAAAGTTAGACGTTTCAAGTGGAATCCCAACTATTTTGTAAACGGAACTGCTGGCGCGATGCCAGCAACCCCTCGTGCAAAACTGCAGTGTAAACAAAAAAGTTGCGTAAGATCAACTACTTGCACGGTAAAGTTCAAGAATATTTTCTGTTGTTGTTACGTATTAGCCCTGTGCGGCAACCCGATCTGCCTTGCTCTGCAACTTATTCAGTGCGGACAGATACGCTTTGGCAGAGGCAACCACAATGTCTGGATCCGCGCCCACGCCGTTGACCACCCGGCCACTGTTCTGCAAACGTACAGTGACTTCACCCTGGCTCTCCGTGGACCCGCTGATCGCATTCACGGAATACAGCACCATTTCGGCACCACTCTTGGCGTGAATCTCGATCGCCTTGAGCGACGCGTCCACTGGCCCGTTTCCTTCTGAAGTTCCAGTCACCTCCTTGCCATCGACCGTAAAAATGATCGTGGCCTGTGGCCGCTCGCCGGTCTCGCTGTGCTGCGACAGCGACACAAAAGCATATTGCTCCTTGTCGTTCGTCACGTTTTCTTCGCTCACCAACGCCAGAATGTCTTCGTCGAAAATCTCGCTCTTGCGATCCGCCAACTCCTTGAAGCGCGTGAAAGCCGCATTGACCTCTGCCTCACTGTCCATCTGCACACCAAGCTCCTGCAGACGTTGTTTGAACGCATTGCGGCCGCTGAGCTTGCCCAGCACAATCTTGTTAGCCGTCCAGCCCACATCTTCTGCGCGCATGATTTCATAGGTATCCCGCGCCTTGAGCACACCGTCCTGGTGAATACCGGAGGCGTGTGCAAATGCATTCGCACCAACCACGGCCTTGTTCGGCTGTACGACAAAACCGGTAGTCTGGCTCACCATGCGACTGGCTGCGAGGATATGGCGCGTATCAATGCCCACCTCCAGACCGAAATAGTCCTTGCGGGTTTTCACCGCCATGACGACTTCTTCGAGGCTGCAATTGCCAGCACGCTCGCCCAGACCGTTGATAGTGCACTCTACCTGCCGTGCGCCACCGATCTTCACACCTGCCAGCGAATTGGCAACCGCCATACCCAGGTCGTTGTGGCAATGAACCGACCAGATAGCCTTGTCAGAGTTGGGGATGCGCTCACGCAAGGTCTTGATGAAGTTGCCATAGAGTTCTGGCACGGCATAGCCCACGGTGTCCGGCACATTGATCGTTGTTGCACCTTCGGTGATGACAGCTTCAAGCACACGGCAGAGAAAGTCCATATCGCTGCGATAGCCATCTTCAGGACTGAACTCGATGTCGCCCACCAGATTGCGCGCAAACCGAACGGACTGTTTGGCCTGCTCAAATACCTGGTCTGGCGTCATGCGCAGCTTCTTCTCCATGTGCAAAGGGGAAGTCGCAATAAACGTATGGATGCGTGCGCGATCCGCACCCTTGAGAGCTTCCGCTGCCCGGGAGATATCACGGTCATTGGCCCGTGAGAGCGAACACACGGTAGAGTCCTTGATGGTATTTGCGATCAGTTGGACTGCTTCGAAATCACCATTGGAACTGGCCGCGAAACCAGCCTCGATCACATCGACCTTGAGCCGCTCAAGCTGCCTGGCAATACGCAGCTTCTCATCGCGGGTCATGGAAGCGCCCGGGGACTGCTCTCCGTCACGCAAGGTGGTATCAAAGATGATCAATTTGTCAGCCATGGTGGTTCTCCTGGTATTTCAATGGTCTTGGTCCCCGCCGGCACCGCAAAAACACAAAAGGCCCGTTGCGAATGCTAACGGGCCCCTGTAGAAAAAAAGCGTGCGCTATTTCTTCCGCCCGTGGTGGCGTAGCAGTGTTAGGTCTAGGGTGGAAGATTGCATGGACTTCAATGTAGCACAAAATGAATCAGGCTATTCCGCCGGGATGTCTACTTGTGGAGCCCCCGCTCATCCGGCTCGTCCGTGGATGTGCTGATCACGCTGGTCTGCACGCCACGGGCCTTACGGACACCGTAGACAACATAACCACTAAGTCCATAGACTACAAACACGCTGAACATAACGGTCGGCGGGTCGATGTTGATAACAGCAATTCCCAACGCGATCAGAACAATGACCGCAAAAGGAACGCTGCGCTTCATGCTGATGTCCTTGAAGCTGTAAAACGGAACGTTGGTGACCATTGTCAGGCCTGCGTACAGTGCCAACGCAAACATAGGCCAAGCCAAGTCAGGACCCTGCATTCCTAAATCGGTCGCCAGCCAGATAAACCCGGCGACCAGGGCGGCGGCGGCAGGTGACGGCAAACCCTGAAAATAGCGCTTGTCGACGACCGTCGTATTCACATTGAACCGTGCCAGTCGCAACGCCGCACATGCGCAATAGACGAAGGCGGCAAACCAGCCCCAACGCCCCAATCCCTTGAGCGCCCAGACATAAGAAATCAGAGCAGGTGCTGCGCCAAAGGAGACCATGTCGGACAGTGAATCCATTTGCTCTCCGAAAGCACTCTGGGTGTTGGTCATGCGTGCCACGCGACCATCCAGGCTATCCAGCACCATCGCACAGAAAACCCCTACCGCCGCGAGATCGAAGCGGCCATTCATGGCCATCACGATGGCATAGAAGCCGCCAAAAAGCGCTGCCAGCGTAAACAGGTTCGGCAGGACATAAATACCTTTGCGGCGCTTGCGGATCACAACTGCATCGTTGTGCGTCTCGTTTGAATCAATTCCATCATGCATACTGTTTTCTCATGTTCGGAGTCCATGACCCTGATACCCTTGACACGCACCAATGTGCAGTGTCCCATTGTCTCGGCGAAGTGTAAGCCAGTCGCCCGCCAGGTGGCAGTATCCCCCCAAATGACAAAGGCCACCGAAGTGGCCTTTGCGGACAAGAACCAACGAATTAGTTGCGGGTCTGGTCAACCAGCTTGTTCTTGGCAATCCAGGGCATCATGGCGCGCAACTTGGCACCCACCACTTCGATCTGGTGATCGGCGGTGTTACGGCGACGTGCGGTCATGCTTGGATAGTTCAGACGACCTTCCTGGATGAACATCTTGGCGTAATCGCCATTCTGGATGCGCTTCAGGGCATTGCGCATGGCGGCGCGCGATTGCTCGTTGATCACTTCAGGACCGGTCACGTACTCGCCAAACTCGGCGTTATTGGAGATCGAGTAATTCATGTTGGCGATACCGCCTTCATAGATCAGATCCACAATGAGCTTGAGTTCGTGCAGGCACTCGAAGTAAGCCATTTCGGGCGCGTAGCCAGCTTCGACCAGAGTTTCATAGCCCATCTTGATCAGTTCAACCGCACCGCCGCAAAGGACAGCCTGTTCGCCGAACAGGTCGGTCTCGGTCTCTTCCTTGAAGTTGGTTTCGATGATGCCGGCCTTGCCGCCACCGTTGGCCATGGCATAGCTCAGGGCCAGGTCACGGGCCTTGCCGGACTTGTCCTGGTGCACCGCCACGAGGTGAGGCACGCCACCACCTTGGGTGTAAGTGTTGCGCACGGTATGTCCAGGCGCCTTGGGAGCGACCATCCACACATCCAGATCAGCACGAGGCACGACCTGGTTGTAATGCACATTGAAGCCGTGGGCAAATGCCAGAGAGGCACCTTGTTTGAGGGAGGATTCAATTTCCTTGTAGACGCCAGCGATATTCTCGTCGGGCAACAAAATCATGACCACGTCGGCGGCCGCAACTGCCTCGTTGACTTCAGCGACTTTCAGACCGGCCTTGGCCACTTTGTCCCAGGATGCGCCGCCCTTACGCAGACCAACCACGACCTTCACGCCGCTGTCATTCAGGTTTTGTGCGTGGGCATGGCCCTGGCTGCCGTAACCAATGATGGCAACAGTCTTACCCTTGATCAGGCTGAGGTCGCAATCTTTATCGTAAAAAACTTTCATCTCTTCTCTCCGTTGTAAAAAGTAAAAAATCAGACGCGCAGAATGCGCTCGCCACGACCGATGCCGCTGGATCCTGTGCGCACAGTTTCCAGAATCGCTGCACGCTCGATGGCTTCGAGAAATGCATCGTTCTTGGACTGGTCACCAGTCAATTCGATGGTGTAGCTCTTTTCCGTAACGTCAATGATGCGGCCACGGAAGATGTCCGCCATACGCTTCATTTCCTCACGCTCTTTTCCGACTGCGCGGACTTTAACCATCATGAGCTCACGCTCGATATAAGAGCCCTCCGTCAAATCCACCACTTTAACAACCTCGATCAGGCGATTCAGGTGTTTGGTGATTTGCTCGATGACATCATCAGAACCATGGGTTTCGATGGTCATGCGCGACAGACTGGGGTCTTCGGTCGGTGCAACCGTCAGGGATTCAATGTTGTAGCCACGGGCCGAAAAAAGGCCCACAACGCGGGAAAGAGCTCCGGGCTCGTTCTCCAGCAAAACTGCAATGATGTGTTTCATAGGTACCGATTCCTCTTTTCGCTGCCCTCCCCCTGCGGCGGTAACTGCAGGGCTTGGCAGACAATAGATTCGTCAAAAAATGGATAGTAAAGCGGTCTTCAGAGATCTTCAGATCCCAAAAGCATCTCCGTAATGCCCTTGCCGGCTTGCACCATGGGGAACACATTCTCTGTGGGGTCCGTGCGGAAGTCCATAAACACCGTACGGTCCTTGAGTTTGCGCGCCTCACGCAATGCTGGCTCAACATCTTGCGGACGCTCGATGAGCATGCCAACGTGGCCGTAGGCCTCTGCCAGCTTGACGAAGTTGGGCAAGGCATCCATATAGCTGTGGCTATAGCGACCTTCGTAGTCCAACTCCTGCCACTGGCGGACCATGCCAAGATAGCGATTGTTCAGGGCACAAATCTTGATGGGAGTGTTGTACTGCAGGCAGGTCGAGAGCTCCTGGATACACATCTGCACTGAACCTTCGCCCGTAATGCAAAACACCTCGCTGTCAGGTTTGGCCAGTTTGATACCCATGGCGTAAGGAATACCGACGCCCATGGTCCCCAGCCCTCCCGAATTGATCCAGCGACGCGGCTCATCAAAGCGGTAATACTG
>Ga0116159_1004342_pt1 | contig 12076 bp, 14 predicted proteins | sample AD_JPNAS1_MetaG_FD_89878 | JGI IMG/M metagenome (GOLD analysis project Ga0116159, IMG submission 89878) | Active sludge microbial communities of municipal wastewater-treating anaerobic digesters from Japan - AD_JPNAS1_MetaG | ecosystem: Engineered > Bioreactor > Anaerobic > Digestate | place...
CTTCCAGGACGAACTTGCAGATCGACTCCAGGAGTTCTTTCGCGCCGCCGAGCAGCGCACCGGGATCCTCCACGTTATGCCGCAGTCGGCCCAACTGCTCATCGAGCGCCGCCCGGCCACCGGTTGCAAGGTTGATCGGGTGGTTGCGCTGCAGTCTGCCCTCGGCGTCGAGGACAGTCATCTGGACGGCAAGCGCACGGCGAAGTGTCTCGACCCGCTCCACGGTCTTCGGGGTCGAATCGCCGAAGACGCCGTCAACGCGCAGAGCTGTGAGCAACTGATCGAGCAGCCTATCGGCGACGTCTCCGGGACGGCGCCGTGCCGCATGGCACGTGATCAGCACCCGCTGCTCCTTGTTCGGGGTGCCTGTTGCCGCGTCATAAGGGTCGCTGTCGGCCAGCCCGACAGCAGTGAAGCAGCGCGTGAGAACAGCGTGCCTCGGGCCGTCACCAGCGAAGAAGAACCCGGCGATCGCGGCGGCAACCTCGTCAGTCAACAGCGTGGAACTCATGTCCGCCATTGTGCCGGTAGGTCCGGACAGATCCTTTCCCAGCGGGCGCCTGCTGTGCACCGACGGGAGTCGGCCCAAAATCACCTGCACCACAGCGGATGCGATGGTGCAGGTTCAACTCAAGGGGCCCCACGAAGTGGGGATGGCGGCTTCACGTGACGCGCTAAGCGCGGCCCTGGTGCGCGCGTTTGCGCGTATACGTGAAGATTACTCGCCAGAGCCCCGGTACCGTATCCTGTTCCTCATACATGAGGGCGGTACCGAGGGTCTCCCAGCGGAGCGAACCCGAACGGAGGACGTGATGAGCAAGGCCAGGAGCGCAGCGACGAAGCCTGCCAAGAGCGCCCGACGTTCGGGTTCCCCTGTTGTCACGTGTCGGGCAGGAGCCGACGTCTTGGCCGCGCTCGACGTAGTCGAGCGATGGCTTAAGGCGGAGTCGGCGGAGGCGCAGAACGTGACCACGTCGGACGCAGTCCGACAGGGTCTGCTTCTGGCGGCAGCCACCATCGAAGGCAGCGCGAAGCGCGACGAAGTTCGCGATGCGGTCCGCGACGCGGCGCGCGATGCTGCACGGAGAGCGCAGCGCCATGCTGATGACTTGGGCCTCGACGCCGGTCAATACGACGCTTTGATGGCGCAGCTGAAGGCGACCGAGCGCGCGTACCGAGGCTTCGACTCGCAGGTCCAGAGGATCGGCAACAACGTCAACCAGCTCGCGATCGTGGCCAACTCGCGCGGAACTGTCGACAGCGCAGCGCTGGCCGGTGTGGCGCGCGCACTCCGCGCTATCGAGGAAGAGATGGTCATGTGGGAGCGCTTCGACAACCGCGAGCGGATGCGCCTGCTGAGGGACCGGTGATGCGGAAATGGCCGTCATCGTCACCAGTTACGGCAAGCTCGCGGCGCGCACGCTGAGGTACCCGAAAGCTGCCAAGCCGTGCAACTCTCTTAGCAACCCGCGTGTGCTCCGGTCGACAGCTGTGAACGCGTCGTTGGAGGGCATCGAGCGGGTCATGGCGGGCTTGCGGCGCAAGCACAACTCCCGTGGCGCGCAGACGTACCAGACGATCGTGAGCTTCTCCAAGGCCGAGTTCGATGCAGCCGATCCCGCCGACCAAGACCGCGCGATGCAACTGCTCGTCGGCATCGCCGAGGACGCGCTCCCACCCGGAACGCCCAGTGCGATCTACCTGCAGGCCGATGGCAAAACGGGCTGTCTGCATGGTCACATCGTGAGCTGCACGACGCTGCCGCGAGACTGCGAGCTGAACGGCACGATCTGGCGTGCAGGCCGCAAGCTGGGCGGCGACTGGACGGAGATCGGCGCCTACCGAAAGCGCTGCAACGCGGCGATGGAGCGCCGCGGGTTCATCAACGAACTGCAGGACACTCACAACCATGACGTGCGCCTGACCAAGCATGAGTCTGGGATCTCCCATCGTCAGCGCGACTTCGACAAGCGGGCCGCCGAGGGCGTATTGGAGCCAGGCGAGCAGCGGCCCGAGCCGTCGTGGCGGATGCAGCTGGTGGCACTGATCGACCGGGCCCTGGACGACCCACGCGCAGTGTCGTGGGACGGACTCGAAGAGGTCCTCGGCGAACAAGGCGCCGCCTTCAACTTCCGCACGACCAGGACGGGTGCGACCTCGGTCGCATGGCGAGCGCCGGGCCGCAAGAGCGTCATCCGCGGCACCACGCTCGGTGCCTACTTCACCTACGACGCGATCACCGACGTCCTCGCTCAGCACGCAGCCGGTGTGCCCCGTCGTCGCCTCCGACCCCGGCAGAGCGAGACGCGTCCCGACAAGGTCTCGGCGCAACCCAGCCAAGATCAGGTCGCAACGGCGCACGCTGCCATGGTGGTGATGGCTGACGTCGAGCGCGCGCAGCAGCACGCCGAGAGCCTTCAAGCCTGGCTGAATAGCCGCGTCGCCAAGGAGCCTGAGAGCACCGCTGAGGCCCTGTGGCAGAGCTATGGGGAGGGCTTCCTCGACGAGGAGGACTGGGACCAGCTGCACCGCCAGTGGGACGACTGGAGGGCCAAGCAGGACGCGCATCGCGCTGCTGCGCCGCAGCGCATCGCAGCCGACGAGGCAGCACGTCGGGCCAGGCTGACCCCCCAGGAGCGCCGCGTCGACCAGCTAGCCATCGAGCTGGGCCTGCCCCACGACGATGCTGTGTGGGACGAGCTGATGGCCACCGTGGGACGGCTCAACTCGGCCATGCTGGCCGATGACGCAGTGACGATGGACGACTGGGTTGACGCCCACTTCGACGACCTCGACCTCGACGCGGTACGTCGCCGCGCAGGGCTGCCCGAGGCTGCCGCAGCGCGGACTTCGGGGTCGGCAGATGCTGACCAGACTGGTCGGGTTCAAACCGCCGGAATCAGTGCCCAGGGGCCCTCCGACGACTCCCCCGAGCCCCTGCAGAGGGCCCCGTGGCCATTCTCTGGCCACGAAGCGGACACGGAGCGTCCCGAACAAGGCCAGGCAGAGGCCACCCAGGAAGATGGAGGGCTCGAAAGCGCCGAAAACGCCTCTCCGGCAATGGGTTCAACTCGGTCAACAACCTCGACCGCGGACGGCGCCCAAAGCTGGCCAAATCGTGGCCACGAAGTGGACATCCTGCGTCCGCAAACTGGACACGATATGGCGAGGTGGCCGACGTCCCTCGACGCTGACGCAGCTACTGAAAACCCCTCCGCTCCCGCTCCGGTGGCGCCCTCGACCGACGCTCCCGCTCTGGTCGAGGTCGAGAACCAGACAGGTCCGGCGTTCGCTCCCGCTGCCGCCAGTCCGTCGTCCGCCGCTCCCGCTCTGGACGGCACGAGCTCGACTGAACAGGACCGACCGGCCGACGCTCCCGCTCTGGCCGCTGACGGGCTGCCCTCCGCTCCCGCTCCGGTGCAGCCGTACCGGTCCGGCGTGCGTTCCTTGCGCAGCCGGGATGAGAAGGCGCAGCAGGCCTTCGAGGCCATCGCCAGGTTCGACGAGGCGGCCCGCCTTACCCTGGCCGAGGGTGGTCGAATCCCGACTGGCGACGTGCCGCGAGGGATCGGGCCCCGGTGGCTTGCGACATACGGCGACCGGCTCGATCCGGTCGTGCGATACGAACTGCGGCTGCGCGCCGAACGGATGGCCGAGCGCCGCACGGCGTTCGAGAGCGGCAAGCAGCTCAAGGACGAGCTGGACGCGCTCGGTAGGCGCGGCGACGTCGTCACCGACGAGTACCGGGACACTGAGGCGCGGTTGAGCGCCTCCAACGCTCAGAGGCGGCTCATCGAGGACCGAATGAGGGTCGGCATCTACGAGGCGGGCAGCACCTGGCGTCCCGGTCGGCCCGTGCCGCCGCGCACCATCTCGGCGTCCATGCAGCAGCAGCTCCACGAGCTGGCGGATGCCGCGCTGGACGACCACCACAGTGTCGAGGCGCCCGACCCGCAGCCCGGCAGCTGACCACCTTGGGACGAAAGAGAAGGCCCCCGAGCAGCGCCGCTTGGCGTGCTCGGGGACCTTGTCGATGGTGCTGGTGCTGTCAGCGGGTTAAGTCGTTCGGGAAGAGCCGGTCCCAGGACTCGAACCGCTCCGGGAACGCCTCCCGGAAGTCATCCAGCGACCCCGGGCAGAGCTGCACGTCTTCGAGTCCCCGGAGGTTCGGCAACCTCGTCAACGCACGCTCGTAGCGGCCCGTGTTGACCAGGACAGCCTTCAGAATCCGCTTGGCCGGGCTGCTCATCCGAGACACGTCGATGGCGCGGAGCGTCTCGTCACGACGCCCCATGCGATTGGCCGCGATCCGAGCCGACCGGGTCTCGGGATAGGCGACATGCATGGCCGTTGGGACCGTGTACTGGGCGTACTTCTCGGTCTCGGCCAGGAGGATCGCCAGGTCAGGCTCGTCGGCGTACATCTCGACCAGGTACCTGACGAGCATGGGCATCACCCGATCTTGACGAGCTTGCCGTTGACGCACTTGTACGTCGAGATCACGCTGCTGGTCTGCGACGGGATCTTGATGATGGCGCCCTCGGTGCAGCTGCCGGTCTTCGGCGGCGGCTGGAAGCCGCCGCCACCGGTCGCTGGCTTCGGAGCACTCGTCGTGGCAGCCGGCTTCGTGGCGCAACGCCCGTCGTACGACGAGCCGGAGTAATCGCCGTTTGGGCAGGTGTCCTTGGTCGCGGCCTGGCTGGTCTTGGCCGGCGCCGGAGCAGGTGCCTGCGTCTGCGTCTTGGCCGGCGCAGCGGCAGACGGCGTTGCAGGCTCTGGCGTCGGCGTAGCTGTGACGCTCGGGCTCGCAGTCGCCGACGCCGACGCCGTTGCGGTGGCACTGGGCGTGCTGGCGACCGACGTCACAGCCAGCGTGGCGGTCGCCGTGGGGGTGGCCGAGACGGGCGATGCAGCAGGGCCGCCGCCGGAGAGCAGGCCGCCCCCGATCAGGCCGCCGATGGCGACTACGGCCGCGACGGGCAGGGCGATGAACGCGAAGCGCCGACGACGCGAACCGGGCTCCGGGGCGTCGGTGGGTAGCTGGTCAGGCGGGGTCACGGTGAATCCTTGGTCGTGCGTGCGTACAGGAAGCGTAGGGCGTGGGCGCCGCTCGATCTGACCGCCCTACTTGACGGTCCCCAACTCGGCCACCGAGTAGTCGCTGGAGCAGGACCAGATGAACCCGTAGCTACCGGGAACCTCGGCCGGGAAGAGCATCGACCCCTTGTAGGTGCCCGGAGCGTTGGCCGTCAGGTCGACCTTCGTCGGCTGGACGGTGGTCTTCTTGCCGTCGGCGCCAGTGACCTTGATGCAGCTGGTCTCCGGTCGGCGGAGGTCGAAGTCACCCTGGGCGTCGAAGGTCAGGGTGATGGTCTTGTTGCTGAACTTCACGTCCGTGACGCGGGCGACATACGTCGAGTTGTAGCGGCTCTCGCCTCCGGCCTTCAGGTCGCTGCCGGACCCACAGCCGGCGAGCAGAAGGGTGACGGCGAGCAGCGCAGCCGGTCCGGCAACGGTGGACGACTTGGGCATCTTCGGGTTGTTTCCTCTCTCGCAGGTGTCTCGCACCTGTGAATGTGACTCATAGTCCGTGGACTGATCGTCAGCGTAGCGTTGTTGTTGTTCGATGAGCACAGCAACCCACCGCACGGCCTTTGGTCTGCGGTTGCGCGAGCTGCGCTTGGAGTCCGGCTGGTCCTCGCAGGAGGACTTCGCCCACCACGTGGGCATGGACCGGACCTACGTCAGCGGTATTGAGCGTGGTCGCCGGAACCCGACCCTCGACGTGATCGTGCGCCTAGCGACCGGTCTTGAAGTCCATCCGACTGCCCTGTTGGAGACGCTGCCCGGCCCCGAAGCCGAGGCTCAAGGACCGGGACCACGCTCCTAGCTGGACCGACCGTCCGGCAGCGGACCGAACTGCTCGCGGCACTTCTCGCAGGGGCAGCCGTCGTCCTCGCCGCGCTCGGACGCCTCGATGGCCTCGTGGTTCTTCGCGAACCACGTCTGCACGGACTTGTACGCCTCCTCCATGCCGGGCTCGTCACGATCGAGGCCAGCACCCTCGAACACGGCGTCGGCGCTCTCGGTGCCCCTGGCCCGCGCCTCTGGCGACCACTCCCACTCGGTCAGTGGGCCGGTGTCTCGGCCAAGCGGGTAGAGCCACTGCTCCAGCTCGTTGAGCAGCATCCGGGCCTGGCGCTGCGTCAGCTCCATCTGCTGTCGGCCGACTGTGACGCGGATGCCGTCCTGCGAGAGGCGCGTCAGGCTCATCACGAAGCCATCGTCGTCGTCGCGCTCATCAGAGACGGTGGGTCCTTGCCCGGTCACGGCCACTCCCTCGGCTCAGGGTCATCTGGGATCTGGACGACGGGCACTAGGCCCAGGGCGAGCTCCAGCTGGGCGTGGAGCAGTTCGGCCTCACCGTGGGTCAGTCGCAGCCGGTGCTCACCGGGAACCATCACCTCGATGCTGTCCTCGGACTGGGCGATCCGCACGAGACGGGCGATGCCTTCCCCGCTCCTGGACGCGGTGGACGCCTCGTCTTTGATGGTCACGGAGACCTCGGTTCCATCTTGCTCGCGTTGAGATTCATCGCTGACGTTTCCCATGCTCTCCCTTCAGGTCGATGGTCTGTGCGCCGATCAGCATGATCGGAACACGAACACCCCGAACTCCGGTCCCGGCGCATCGACCACCACGTGGTCGAACGACAGGTCCCTCGTCCACGCATCCCGGTCGAAGTAGGTCCTGGCCTGTTCAGGCCAGCCCTCCATCATGCCGACTTCCTCGCCCAACTGCTCGGCGTAGGCCGCGAACGAGTCCCACCGCCCGCAGTACCGATCGCGGAACGCCGTCAGATCGGGCAGGTCGGTGTCGTCATGCCACTGGTGGCAGCCAGACCTAACCCACGCCATGACGGCGGGCCAGTCGACACCGGCGTCTTGGTGCACCCTGCCCCACGCTGCCGCTTCGAGGGGGTCCATCTCGCGGTCCACGGGGATGTTGTCGATGTCGTAGCACCACAGCTCCTCGCAACCGGCGTGCCCGAGGCCGGAGCCTCGGTGCACGTCGGCCAGCGTGACGTCAGCCGCGTCGATGGCGTCGAACCAGTGCCCGACGATCGCGTCGGCCCAGTGCGCCATGCACCCGATCCACACCCGAGGCGTGAGGTCGTCGACCAGCGAGGCGGGTTCAGTCACGACGCGCAATGACCCAGCTCGACCGTCGGCGTCAGCGCCCCGAACTCGCGCAGCTCGCGCGCGAATTGGGTCCAGTGCTCCGGCGGGAGGCAGAGCGACGTGACCGCCCTGACGATGCCGACGAGCGGGTGCTGCGGGACACCGAGCCGGTCGCAGATCGCATCGGCACTGGCGATGGAGGCGTTGGCCATCGCGCCATCGCCCCTGACCCATGACGCAAGCCCGCACAGGGCCAGCGGCGCGAGCGCGGCCTGGTCGTCGGCGGAGCGTGCGATGGCCGACCAGAGGTCCACCCAGCGATGTGATGTCTCCGCAGAGACGCGCAGTGATGCCACGTCCCTGGCCACGCCCTCGTTGACGAGGGCCGCCATCCGGCCCATCGAGTGCTGGTCGGGGAGCTCACCCTCGGATTGCTGCTCGTAGGCGCTGAGCAGCTCATCGAGCACCTTGGCCATCTCATGGCCGGACAGGCCAGCCATCTGGGCGATCTGGGTTTGCCAGCCCTCGATGAACTCGTCAGCCGTGGCATCGCTGCCAGGCTGCACGCGGGCGACGATCTCGGCTCGGCTCCGAAGTGGGGCCATGCCGGCCACGATGCGCGCGACGTGCACCGGGTGCTCGGTCAGCTCGGCGAGCGGGCGCAGGGGCGGTATCTCGGTCCCCCACATCGGCAGCTCGCACCAGCCGTCGCGGCCGACGGCGGCAAGGGCCATCACCCGGAGCGGGGTCTCGCTGTCCATCGTCTCGTTCTCGACGGCGATCGCGAGGTCTTGCAGCACTCGGTGGATCACCACGCTGATGTTCGGGATGTAGCCGATCGCGACCAGCTCGCTGGCTCCGGCCCGAGCGGCAGCCATGATCGCGGTCTCGGCCAACTCGCGGACGTTCGAGCCATCCAGGTCAGCGCGCATCGACAGGGCGATCCGAGTGCCGCGCAGGAAGCAGACGACGATCGAGCGCTCGGGCGTGAACGACACCAACGTGGGCACAAGGGCCAGCAGGCCGCTGATGTCGCGGACGGTGACGGTCTCAGGGTTGGACGTCATGACGGATTCCCTTCTGCAGGAGCGAGATTGGTAGTGCTGCTCGCACGGTCGAGCACGGCAGCGATGTCCTCGGCGCACTCGACGAGGTGGGCACCCTGCTGAATGAGCCGGTGCGGCATACGGGACTGGGAGCTCGTGATCGGACCCGGCACGGCCATCACGGGCTTGCCGAGCATTTCCGACCAGGTGGCGGTCGTCCGCGAGCCCGATCGCATCGCAGCCTCAACGACGACAGTGCCCTCGGACAGCGCAGCCATGAGCCTGCATCGCGCCAAGAACGACGCACGGCTCGGGACGACCGACGGCGCGTGCTCGGTGATGACCGTGGCCCGCTCCGGGAGCTCGGCGACCAGGTGCTCGTGACTGGAGAGGCGCATGTGCATCAGGCCGCTAGCCAGCAGGACGACGGGAGCCATCCCCTCAGTGGTGATGCTGCCCTGGATCGCGGCCACGTCGACGCCGTACGCGAGGCTGGTCACGACCGCGTGGCCCAGGACCGCCAGGTCGCCGGCCATCTGCTCGGCGACGGTCACGCCGTACGTCGTCGCAGCGCGAGCACCCGTCAGGGCAACTGGCCGCTGCGGATTGAGGCCGAGCCCGAGGACCCACAACCCGAATGGCACGCCTCGCGTGCCGTGCAGCTCGTGCCCGACCAACTCATCGAGCGCTGCCGACCACTCGGGATCACCGGGGATCACGAACCGCGAGCCGACGTAGCCGGTCTCGCCGTCGAGCTCGTCGAGGTCGATCCGCCGAGCACGGCGCGCGGCCAGCGTGTCAGCCGGATCGACCAGCAGCCGCTGTCACGTCTCAGCGGCACCCAGCCTGCCCAGCCACTCCGCCAGCTCGCCGTCGTTCGGCACGCCCAGCGCAGCCAGGCCCATGCGGGCCCGTCGTTCTGCCTGTTCAACCATCTCCACCCTCCTCCGGGAGCGAACGGGCGGCCAAACGCCGCCCCGTCCGCTGCGCTCCCGTGCCGGGCATCGCCCGGCCTAGGACTCACGGGGCACGGAAAGGCGAACCCCGAGCCCAACTGGGCCACGGGGTTCGTGAAGGGAGCCTCGTCAGGCCGCCGTGGTGGCCTTCTGACGCGACGCACGCGACCGGCTGGCCGTCTTAGCCGGCTCGGGCTGCTGGGCTTCCTGCGCGCCCTGGAGAGCGCTCTGCAGGTGCGAGATGCGGCGCTGCTGGGTCGTGGTCTTGGACTCCAGCATCTGGATGTCCTCCACGACCAGGGCCGTCCGGTAGAGCATCTCGCCGGTCTCACGGTCCGGGTACGCCGCGCTGCGCACGACATACGAGACGGCCACCAGGTCGCCCCGTCCGATGAACCCGTAGACACCGAGGCCCTCGGCGTCCGGACGGACCCACGCCTCGACGGGGATGGCATCGCTGTCACGCTCGCCCGTCTCGCGGTTCTTGTAGTCGCGGTCGACCATGACGGTCATCAGGACCTTGCGCGCGCCCGACTCGGTGGCGAAAACGCGGGGGTCGGCGGCGAGACGGCCGATGGCGGTGCCGGCATTGCGTGTACTCATGGGTTCCTCCTGATCGAGATGGGTTTCGATGCCTATCCCGGGTCAGCCCTGCTGACCGGGCAACCAGAGAACGGCCCGCAGGTGCGTGGTTCCGAGCGCTAGACACGCGCTTGTCGCAGCATGGGAACATATGTTCGAGTCGCTACCATGAGGCACATGGCCGACAAGAGCGCGATCGAGTGGACTGAGGCCACTTGGAACCCCACGACCGGATGCGATCGCGTCTCGGCGGGATGCGACCACTGCTACGCGTTGACTCTTTCGAAGCGCCTGAAGGCAATGGGTAACCCCAAGTACCAGCAAGACGGCGATCCTCGAACGAGCGGCCCAGGGTTCGGTGTTGCCGTTCACCCCGATGCCTAGCAGATCCCGTATACGTGGAAGCGCCCTCGCGTAGTGTTCGTGAACTCCATGAGCGATCTGTTCCACGCACGCGTCCCGATCGCGTTCATCCGCGAGGTGTTCGAGGTCATGTCCGAGACCCCTCATCACACCTACCAGGTGCTCACCAAACGCGCGCGCCGACTTGCGAGGATTGCGGACGGTCTCGACTGGCCCACCAACGTCTGGATGGGTGTAAGCGTCGAGTCTCCGGATCACTACGAGCGCATCCACGACCTGGTGAAGGTACCGGCAGCGGTGCGCTTCCTTTCCTGCGAGCCCCTGTTGGCCGAGCTGCCAGAGCTGCCCCTGGATGGGATCGACTGGGTAATCGCCGGAGGAGAGAGCGGATTCAACGCGAGGGCTGTTGATCCAGAGTGGATCCGAGACATCCGCGATCAGTGCGTTCGGGCACGCACCCCCTTCTTCTTCAAGCAATGGGGCGGAATGACCTCGAAGAGCGGCGGGCGAGAGTTGGACGGACGGACCTGGGATCAGATGCCAGAGATCGCTGGCTGAGAAGGGATTTCTAGCAAGCTCGTTTTCGTCAGCCGGGCCGTTTCCGGACTTTGACGAAGACGGCCCTCCTCAATGAGGTATTTGACGGCCCCCGACGCGTGCTTCGGTAGCCATCGTGCCGTTTCCCGCAACAGGTAGTCCCGGATGCCGTCCAAGGATCTCGGCCCCGCGACAAGCCCATCGACGATGAAGGCGAGCAACTCGGGATCAGGAGCGTCGAGGTCGTCGAATAGGGTCGGCCGCGTGGCCGCCATGGCAGCCCTCTTGGCGATCGTGGTCCTGGGGTCGCTGAATCGCATTCCGTCGGACTGGTCGACGTTCCACATCGCGTCTTTGAATGCCGAGACACCACTCTCATGGCCAGTCCCGAAGACAAGTTCCAACGGTTGTCCCGTCTGTGGCACAACTTCAAACGGGATGCAGTAGTTGAAGCCAGCTCTGATCACGGCGGACCGGTACGTTTCCAGCCAGAATCGCCACCGTTCCTTGGACTCCAGCGCCTTGTCGCTCGGCGTCCAGTACTGCGAGCCGCCGAAGACGTCATCGAGCTTCTGCGGTTCTTCTGCTTCCCGACGACTGAACCAATTCGGCCCAAACGTCACTATCACTTCACTCGATCGGTTGGCGGCGATGTCCCTCAAGTGGCCCCAGGGGACGCCGACGTTCCCCCAGCTGTCGAAGACGGCGAGAATCGGTGAGCCCCAGGCACCCACGTGGGTCAAGAGCGGGATCGTGTCCGCTTCGGCTCGACCGTGCTTGACGATGACAGTCACGGGCAGCTGATCGAGGGGACCGAATCGGCTGACAAGCAATTCACTGAGGTGACGGCACCGAGCAGCGTCTCCTTCGATGAATATGAGGGTGACCCTGTCCCGACTGAGGTTCATGCGTGCGCGCGACTCATGGTTCAGAAGACGATCGAGAGCCAGCACGGGCGAACCGTCCTCGCCGCCCTGGTACTCCCCCGGGCCGGCGAACGCATCGACGTAGGTCACCCGCTCCACCCAAGCCTGCTGGAGGAAGATGGGGAACCACGCGTCGAGGTAGCGCTTGTACAAGCGATGCTTGGCCTCCGTCGCCGGCTCCAGGGGCCACGTGACTGCCATGGTCATCTCCTCAGTGGCGAGCGGCGGTGGGCCACAAGCCTAACCAGCCGAACCCGACCCTTCTCGGAGGAACCGCCGTCCAGAATCGGATTGACAACACCAAGTGAGCGACCTATCACTGACCGTCCTCGTCGAGCACCCACGCCTGTTTGAGTGGGATGCGCGACCGAGTGCTGGGCGGCAGTCGGTCGTACGTCTCGAACAGTCGGTTCAGGAGCTCTTCCGAGTCCCAGATCCGGAACGAGGTGCGGTCGCGCAGGAACTCGCGCGCCGCAGGCTTCGTC
>Ga0116159_1004357_pt1 | contig 12045 bp, 7 predicted proteins | sample AD_JPNAS1_MetaG_FD_89878 | JGI IMG/M metagenome (GOLD analysis project Ga0116159, IMG submission 89878) | Active sludge microbial communities of municipal wastewater-treating anaerobic digesters from Japan - AD_JPNAS1_MetaG | ecosystem: Engineered > Bioreactor > Anaerobic > Digestate | place...
GCGCTCGTGCTGGAGACCACCAGGCGCTGCATCAGGATCATCAGAAAGCCGATGTAGCTCCGCTTCTCCCGCATGGCCTGGTTGTAGCCTTCGCGGACGTATTCGGTGACCGCCTCGTATAGGTGTTGCTGGCTGCGGTGCCGCTCTTCCCACGAGACCGGGGCAAGCTGCGTGCGTCGGGGTTTGAACAGGGGCTTCCCATCGGCATCGATGGCGCGGCGCTTCTCCGTGCGGATGACATGCGGCTGGACCCGCTCGCGGGTGACGCTGCTGACGTCCGGGAACTCCTGGGCGTCGATCAGGGAAACCAGCCGATGAAAGGCGTCGGTCTTGCCCTGGTGCGGGGTGGCCGAAAGCATCAGGAAATATGGCGCAGCCTCGGCCAGGCCCTGGCCCAGTTTGAAGCGGGCCACCTGATCGGTGCTGCCGCCGAGTCGGTGTGCTTCGTCCACGATGACCAGGTCCCAGCCGGCGGAGATCAGATCCTCGAACCGTTCGCGATTGTGCTCGCTTACCTGAGCCGCGCTCCATCCGCGGCGCTTGTCCAAGGGCTTGACCGAATCCATCGGCACGACCACCTGGGAGAACAGGGTCCACGGGTTGGCTGGTCCCTGGTCTCTGGTTTCTGGTTGTTGTTGCAAGCCAGGAACCAGGAACTCGGAACCAGGAACTGCTGCCGTAATGCGGCTGAGCGTTCTGATATCATCCGGCAGGACAAGCTGAAAATGCTCGTTGAAGTGCTCCCGCATTTCGGCCACCCACTGGCTCACCAGCCCCTTCGGGGCGATGACCAGCGTGCGCTTGACCAGCCCGCGAAGTTTGAGCTCCCGCATGATGAGCCCGGCCTCGATGGTCTTGCCCAGGCCGACCTCGTCCGCCAAGAGATAGCGCACGCGGTCGTTGGCGATGGCGCGGGATAGAGCACGAATCTGGTGCGGCAGCGGGATGACGGAGGACTCAATGGGAGCGAGCAGGACGTCCTGGGTCAGGACGTCGGCTACCCGCGCGGCGGCGGCAACGTACATGATGTGCTCTGGGGACACCAGATCCGATTCAACGGCAGAGCAGAGTCTCTCAGCGCGGACCCGAACGACCGCATTCCGTTCTGGCAGCCAGATGCGACCGAACGTTTCGCCCCAGCAACTCTCGACGTCGACCACTTGGCACACCGCGTGGTGATCTTCACTCCAGACCCAGTCACCAACCTGCAAAATCGCCGAACCTTTCTACATGAAACGCTACTTACTTGCGGCTTCGCGTACCAGTTTCTCAAGATCAAAAAATGTCCCGTTCTTGAGCCCGCGATAGCGCTCCGGATGGCACGTCAGTATGAGAACTTGCAGCCGCTGCGCCGCCTCTTCCAGAACATTCATCACTCTGGCCAAACGGCCCGCATCCGTGGCCGTCAACACGTCATCCAGCACGACAAGCTGGCGATCATCTCTCCCCAGGACCTCGGCCAAAGCAAGCCGTGTCGCCAGATACAGCTGCTCCTGTTCACCCCCCGAAAGGTTATCCAAAGTGACTGCTTGTTCGAAAGTCTCTGGAACCACTGCGGCAGGCTCGAATGATTCTCCTACCTGGATACGTCCCAGGCGACGGCCCGCAATGCGCTGCAATGTCCTCGTGGCCACAGCCTCAACTGGCCTCGACACGGCGGTTATGGCCTCGGTACGGCATGCGGCCACAGTGTCGCGCAAGAGCCGTATCGCTTCGACTCGCAGTTCCTCACGCTTTGCTTCTTGCTCAAGCTGGGCCACTCTTTCTTCGGCAGATGCCAGGGCAGAATAAGGCCCTTGGGCACAGAGTCCTTCCAGTCTTGCTTCTTCTCGTACTTCTCGCTCCCGAGCCAGGCTGGATTCCTGGTTGGCCGCCTCAAGCTGTGCTTCAAGCCGGTCGACGACCGCCACAGGGTCGTCTTCATATTGCGTGAGTTGGTCTTGAATCTCGGTAAAGCGCGCGCGTGCCGCTTCCCAAGCCATTGTGACCCTCTGAAGCTCGGCATCCCGGTCTTGCAGCGATTTGCCGTCGGTGGTAAGGCCGTCGAGTTTCGCTACCAGGCCCGCGACCTGTCTTTTAGTGTCCTCAAGCCGTTGAGACAACGTCTCCTTTTCTCCCGCAACGGCCGCCAGTACGTTTTGCGCCTTTTCCCAAGCGTCCTCGGCATTTTCGACGCACGCGACGAAAGCCCGCTTTACGTCCGCAGCCTGAGCCTCAAGCGTTTCAGAATCGGGAAAGGCCTTCTCCCACTCAGGGTGCGCATCAAGGAACGTCTTGTGTGTCGTTTCAAGGATACTTCGCTCTTGCACAAGCTCTTCCAACGTGCGTCCGGCCAGAAGTGTCTTCAGCCTGGTGTCCGCTTCCGCCAGGCTCGTGTCAAGGTCTTTAGCCATCTCCGCCAGCAACTCCAAGGCATCAGGCTCGGATGTGCCGAACGGTTCCGTTAATTCCTTCAACTTCTGTTCAGCCTTTGCCCGCGCCCCCCTGTGTTCCTCTACGGACCCCACAGGTCCCCATGCCCGCAATCGCGCAACATGAGGTAGCTCGGCAACCACCTCTGGGGATCCTTGGATCTGGGTCGGGATCCCAGCCTTCATGGTCACCGCACCGGGCGCCTCACCTGCCACCACTTCGGCCGAGCCGTCCTTCTGAGGCACAATCTCCAAGGTGATCAACGATGCCTCGACGCGTACTTGCGCATCGTCACGGTCTTTGACGGCCTTGCGGATCGCTTTGAGCGTTCGCGCATCGGGCGCCACGTGCGCACTCCGTTTCTGCCGACAGTCGGCCAAAGCCTTGTCGGCTTTCTTGATCTTCGAGGTCAGTTCTTCCAGGCGATGCAATTCTCTGTGACATTCGTTGAACCGGCGGGCTGCGTCGGCAAGTTGGGATGCCACATCAACGGCTTCCCTGCCTTTCCGAGCATCCTCGAGTTCCGCCTTCCGCTTCGCGGCCTCCTTCTCGCGTTCCTGAACCTCTCTATCCTTGAGCGGAGCTTCGTTTTCGAGTGTCGCCAGTTTCTTCCGGGCTTCGCTTAAGTCCGTTTCCGTGGACTTGATAAGGTCGATTCGTTGCTTCAGTTCCTTGTACTGCGCCTCGGCTGCAGTGACCCGTTCGGACCTCTGGTCTCGTTCCGAGACCAGTTTGCGATAGGCGTCGGCAACGACACGCGCGTCACGAAGCGCTTTCGTGATTTCGTCTGCGTCATGCCGCGCCTGTGCACGCCGGGCGTGAAGCTCTTCCACCCGCCGCGATGCGTCTTCAAAGGCAAGGTACAAGGTATAAGCCTTTTGTCGTGCTTCCGTGGCTTCCGCGAGTTGGTCCTTCAACCGCGTCAGCAGCGGGGCTTCCTTTCCCGTCTTGAGCTTGCCCTTGGCGCTGAAGAACTGCAGGTAATGTTCCTCAATGCGTTTTTCTACGGGCCCCGTGCCTGCGCCGGAAACCTGTGCACTGAGCATGTTGCGGACATCGGAAACCACATCACTGGATAGTTGTCCGATGGCCAGACTGCCTTGCGGTGCCCACAGGACTTGTGCAATCCCCCAGTTTTCCAGTCTCGCCAAACCGCGGCCGGGCGGATTCTTGGTGATGACCTCACGAGTCTTGTCGTCCGCTGCGGTGCCCTCGGCTAGTCGTTGGTATCTGCCGTTCTCTTTGCGTTCAAGGACGGCGCTATGGCTGTCGAGGAACTGTTTGCTGACTCGATACTCTTGACCCATATGGACGAATTCGACGGTTACCTTGGGGGCTAGTTCGCGTCCCCATGGACGGAGCGCTTCGACGTCTTTTCCCATTACCTTGTGTCCATCAAGCAACGCGCGGCGGAATGCTTCGAACAGAGTCGACTTGCCTGTCGTATTCGGAGCGTGAATGACGTTTAGCCCATCTTCAAACGGGCCTACCTCGACCGCATTCAAGAAGCATCGCCAATCGGCAATACGTATTGATCGAACGATCATTGCGACACCTCCCCCGCTATCGCGTAGAGTTCCATGAGTGCCCGGGCAGCTATTTCCGGCGATGCTCCGGGGTTGTCGCGCAGACGCCTTGCCGCATCTCGGATGATTCCAGGAGGAAGGTTGCTTATCCAGGTGTCATCTTCCGGCGAAGGCCGTAATCGGGAGGCGTCCAGCCTTCCCCACAGGAACCGGGAACTCAGGATCTGCTCGATATGGTCAAGCTCGGCGCGTTCGTCCGCCACCAAGAGACCCGACAGCACTGCATCCACAAGGGTGTTGCTTGGGTTTGCCAGAGACTCGATCTGTTCGCGTACCGCCTGGAGGTCCCCGCGTTCGCGGATCTCTTTCGCGACCGTCACCCAATCTATGCCGCCTGTTCGGACGGGTGTAATCGAGGGCGGCGCCCCTGGAGCAGCGATCTCGACAATCAACGCGTTGCCGCTGTCCCGTTCGCCGAACTTGGTTGTCTCGTGCGTGCCGGAATAAGCCATGTACGGCGCGCCGTCCGCGCCGGGATAGGTCGCATAGGAGTGCCAGTGGCCCAGAGCCAAGTAGTCCAGGCCGGCCCGTTGGGCGGCGTCACGGGGTATCGGGTAGTCCGGCTCGTCTTGTCTAACGCCCTCAACGGTCCCATGAGCAAGCCCGATTCGAATGCCGCCGGTCCGTTCCGCAGGTATCCACGCCGTGGGATTACGCCCAGAGTGCTTTTCAAGGACGGGACATGGGAACAGAGTCCCACCAGGTATCTCGACCGGCGCTTCCTCTTTCAGAACGTGAACATTCATCGCCGATCTCCACGCCGGATGCTCCCACACCGCCCCTGGTACAAGTGGATCATGATTCCCAGGAATGACAAACACCGATCCACCAAACGAACCCAGAATGTCCGCCACCTTCTGGACGAGCACCCGGTCCACGGCGTTGTCTTCGAATAGATCCCCCGCAACCAAGACAAAGTCCGCCTTGTGATTCTTGGCGGTTTCGACAACGCGCCTGCCGGCGTCAAGGCGTTCATCTCGCACGCGCGCGCCTGTATCACCCAGCGTGCCCGCCTTCATCCCAATCTGCCAGTCTGCAGTATGAAGGAGTTTCATCAGTAGTTCTCCATACGTGTGAAAGCCCGAACGCAGACCGCAGAGTCACGGCCGGGCAGCCAGACGCGGCAGGTCGTCTCACCCCAGAGCGTCTGGGCTTCGATGACCTGACAGAGCTGCCCGTGGTCGGGGCTGTAGTACCAGTTGTGTTCTATCATGACAACCCGGTCAGTTCTCTTATTTTTGTACGAAAATGACAAAAGCTTGGAGACTGATTATTATCAATGGACATATGAGGCGTAATTTCAGCTGCCCACCTCGATTTTTCTTTTCCTATGGCTTGCCAGCCCTTTGCCGACAGTGTTGCGGCGCCGCCTTTGTATATTGCTTCTGCCAGCTTTTCCCAGGTTCCGCAAATGCTGTCATTCACGTAGGAATTCAAAACAGCATCCTTGGCGTTAGGATACGCTGCCTTGATGGCATTTAGATCTCCCAGGAACCAGGCTTCGCCTTCTTCGATAGCAAAACAGAATCGCGTTTTCGGTTTTGGATTGCAGGAAATCAAGATATTATATAGTTGATCCCGAAATGTCTTTTGGCACTTGTCATCAAGATCGCAAACAATGATCACGGCAGCGGAATAATTTTGGTAGCCGGCGAAAGTCCTTCCGTACCCCTTTAGAAGCTTGGGTAGATTATCCAGCAATATGCGCTTGCCGGCGTCGTCCGCATCGCGCATATTGCTTGGTATCCTGCCGATGCCTTTGTAGGCACGCACAATGAAGGTGTGCGAATCGTCGATAATTTTTGGAACAAGGATATCAAGCGCCTTTTTCCCGGATTGGTCTTCAACGAGTATCTCTAAATGCATCCGTTTACCTCGCATCCAGATAGTCGCTGTACCACAGGCCTCCTAAAGGTAGACCCTCATTGACCATATTTTTCACAATATCCATGTCGCTGACGCGTTTGATACTGGAAAAGCCGTCCTCTCCTTTTTCCAGAATCCAGACTTCCTCCGGAGATAACGCGTCAACAAAATAGGGCTGATGAGTCGTTATGAATATCTGCGAGCTGCCTTTTTGTCCGGTGGCATGGCTACGGAACTCATCGGCAAGTGATTCCAGCAGCTTATGATAGAGGCCATTCTCCGGTTCTTCGATACATAGGAACGGCGGCGGCGACGGATCTTCCAATAACAGAAGGTAGGCAAAGACTTTGAGTGTTCCATCCGACATCTGTTGTGCATAGAATGGATCTTTGAAGCCCTTGTCATTGAATCGAAGCAAGAGGCGGCCATCGGCGGTTTTGTCGGTGTCGATCTTTTGAATGCCCGGGATCTTGGCGGCTATGCGGTCAAGAATTAACTGAAATTTTTTCGGATGTTCGCGTTCCATGAACTGAACTACATTGCCAAGATTGTCCCCATGAATATTAAGGTGTTTCTGCGGTCCGGCAAGTGGCAGACTACGCGCCGCGTCTGGCGTGAAATAACTCAGATACCACCCTTCAATAAAACGGCGAAACGCCGATATTCTGGGGTGCTGTCTAAGTGACCCGAGGGTTGCAATGCCAAGTTTGCGTGGGTCTTCCAGTTCTACTATTTCTGTTTCACGACTTTCTTCTTTTTCCGTATCCTTGACCGACTTAATCAACTCCGTGATGTCAATCTGACTTTTCGCCTCGTTGATTTTTCGACCCTCCTGCTCTCCCTTCCACGCAACTCCTTTTCCATTATTCAAAACAAGAAAAGAAAAGGGCCAGCCGTGTTTCTGCCCTTTTCTCCGTTGTCTGAGCCTCTCTTTTTGCACAAAAGGGCGACCAGTTGAATCTTCGTTCACAGCCAGCTCATAAGTGATTGGCCGGGCATTACCCTCTTCTTTGTAGTAAATTTCAAATTCTATCGGTCCCTGTTGCCCTTGCGCTCTGACCCGCTGGAAACCACCTCTGCCGCGCAGATCACAGGCTTCTTCAACTCCCGACTTTAAACAGTCCGCCAGGAAGCCAAAGGCATCAAATAACGAGCTCTTTCCAACCCCGTTTTTCCCTATGACGGCAGTCATGGGGGTCAACGGTTCAGCCTTTTGCAGATTCCACAGTTTGCCAAGAGTGATATCGCGTAAGACGCGATAGTTTCTGATTCGAATTCCTTCTATGCGTGGCATACCAACCTCCAATTTTTGACTATAAATCTATTGTATTTGGTCATCTCTGGCTCACTCCTCCCCCGAGCGGGTGAGCGCCTGGTCGTACCACATGAGAAGCTTGGGGTCTTCCTGGAGGACGTTCTCGGGAATCTTGCGGGCCACGGTGATGATGGTGGCGTAGTCGCGCTCCTGCCACGCCTTTTTGAAGCCAGCGCGGACCGCCTCGAGACGGAACACCTTCAGGCGCTTCTGGCCGGATGCCCGGTATTCCTCGAACTCCTTGAGCAGCGCCTTCTCACGAAGCTTCTCCAGGTCGCCGGCCTTGTTGGGGTCGGGCACGTACCAGCGGTCCTTTGCTTCACGAATAAGTGCGTGGTGCGTGGTGCGCAGTGCGCCTGAATCGTCTGTTTCGCACCTCGCACTTCGTACTTCCGCACTGATCAATTCCCGCAACTGGGAACTCTGTTTCATCCACGAAACAATTTGAACGGGAATTGATCCCTTGCCGTCGTAGCGGAGGAAGTTCTGCTCCAGCAGCTCGGAGAGCTCCAGCGGCTTCTCGTGTTTCTGCCAGCCGCCGATTTCCTTGAGGAACTGCGGGTGGAGTTCCTGGAAGGTCTGCGGCTTCCTGACGAGCTGCTGTTTGAGCCACTGGATGGCCGAGGCTTCATCCGTGACAAAAAGCTGGAGTTGCAAAACCTCTCGGACGGTCATCCGCTTCTTGTCGTATTCGGCCACCTGCTCGGGCAGAAAGTACATGCCGTCCCGCTCAGAGAACCGCTGGACCAGCCCGGCGTAAAACTCCGCAGCGGACAAGGGCACGGTTACGCCGCGCTGGACGTGAAAGGCCACCATGCGGTCGAAGAGTAGGTAATTCTGACGCTCGGCGATGATTTCCGCCTTGCCGTCCTTGGCGACGAAGACCGGCAGTTGCTTCAGGTGGGTACGGATGAAGTCCCATACGCCTGCTTCGGTTCCGGCTTCAAGTTTGAATCGGTCCTCAAGCCCGCCGTTCGGTTTGTAGGCGGAGATGATAAGGTCTTGCTTGACTGCACCGGCCATTGTCATCTGATTGAACGTGCCCTGTTGTTTATCAATTGTTCGGACATCAGCAACCACGAAACCAGCATGTTGCAGCGCCTCCTGAATACTATTCCATACGCTATTTTGAGAGTTGTGGAACTCGACCGTCATCCATCGGCCTGGCTTGAGCACGCGGTAGTATTCCTTGAAACACTCTGTCATCAGGTGCTGGTATTCCGGCAGGCCCTTGCCCTGCACCTTGTTGGTAATGGCCTCAGGCTTATTGTTCGTAAAGACCTTGAGCCAGGTCTCCCACAGGAAATTCAACTCAGAATACATCAGGTTGCCACCGAAAGGAGGGTCGGTGAATATATAGTCGGCGGAATCGTTGGCCACCAAGATATTGGATGTGGTGGTCTGACTTGAAATTGCAGTATATTGGGGCGGCAATCTCAGCTCAAATACGTGCCTTAGATCTGAGACTTTTCCGATCGCCAAGACGGGAATATTCCTTTCGGCAATAGTGCTCGGAATAAAGAGGGCGTTGGGGACAGCCCCTGCCAAGTTAATATTGCCCTTCTTGAAACCGATGTTGTGTAAGAGACTGCCTGTTTTGACGACAAATGAAGTTAATACGAAAAGAAGCTGATCCTTTAACAGCGAAGTTGCGGATTTATCAACAAAACAACTCAGCACCCACAAATTCCGCTTTGTGTAGAAATGATGCACGTGGGTGATACCGATCCGCAAAGGTTCCCCCGTCTTGTCGCCTTCTGGAATTCGGTCGGTCGGAAACCAGTAGGGAATGTCAAGCCCCTCGATCTTCTCGATGATCGCCAGATCAAAGGCGTCGGGATTCTTTTCATACCGCTGTTTGCCGACGCTATAGTTGATGAGCACCGGCACTTGCTTGGCCTGGCGGACGGTCTGGCCGATGGCTTTGTCGAACCTGGTAACCCAGGCCCGGTCCATGGTGCGCTTGCTGAGGGTTGCGCCACAGTGGGGACAGGGAAATGCGTCATGCACCTTACCCGCTTCCTTATCCACCGCCGCTTGCCAGAAGATCACCTCGTGCGTGCATTCCTGGCAGATGAAGACATCGGACCAGACGGTGTAGTTGATTTTGCCAAAGGCAAAATCAACGGTTGCTGGTTGCTGGTTGCTGGTTCCTAGTTCTTTGATAAGGCTACGAACCTCATCAGCGGTCTTGGCCTGACGAATCCGTTCCGCCAATTTCTCGACCTGGGCATCACCCAGAACCGGGAACCCGGAACCCGGAACTCCACGCGCCAGCGTGGCATACATCCACCCGCACTCTTCTTCCACTTCTTTAAGTATGCGCTTGGCTTCCCGCTCGAAAGCCTGCACATCTACCGGGGTGTTGTAGTTATAAGCGATGAAGGTGGCAGCGGGCGACAGGTCGTTCAAAACCGCCCGCCGTGCACCGAGCTTCGAGAAAGGCTTCCAGATGCTCTTTCCGTTTTCGTCTGTGTCCTGCTGATAAATGGTTCCGTCGTTTTCCACTCGATATCCCAGCGACTCCACCACTGCCTGGTCGCCACACAGTTGCGCCGCCACGCCCGTCATTCCCGTCCCACAGAATCCGTCAAAAACCACCTCTCCCGGTTCGGTGTAATGGAGGATGTACCGCATGATGGCCTTGTGCGGCACCTTGGTGTGGTAGGAGTGGGCATTATAGATCGGGTCGTTCTTGCCCTCGCTCACATCCGCGGCGAACGGTTCACGGCTGTATGGCTTGCTCGGGTCGTAGGGCTTGCCGTAATGCTTGATGAAGTCGGCAATGAAGGGGTTCGGGCAGGCGGTGTAGTACGGCGGGTCGGAGAGCGCCAGGATGTCCTCGTCGCTGCCGTGCGGGAACCCGACCTCGTCCTTATAGAGGACGAGGAGTTCCTGGTTCCTGGTTTCTGGTTCCTGGTTGGTGGATCGGGAGGCTTCGGTTATGCGGCGGGCCAGATCGCGGACTTGTTCATCGGTGCCAAGTGGCCAATGTTCGAAGGATTTCAGGCGATTGTAGGTATCCTCGACACTGACGAACGGGACAGAGAGTTTTTCCCGCAGTTCCTGCAACCCGGCGCGCAGGGTGCCGAGGAAATGTTTCCGCCGCTCCTCGTCGTTCGGGAACGTTATGCCCAGGCAGGTAACGGGTTCCTGGTTGCTGGTTCCTGGTTCCTGGTTGAAGCCGGGTAATTCTTGTTGCTTCATGAAAACTTCACTCCTTTGTGTTCCGACTTCTGCAAATAGCGGATGAATCCACCTATCATTTTGCCGGATGATTGCGCCAAGCCATAGAGCTGCTGGAATTGGTCTTTCGTTATGTATTCCGCATCTAAGGCAACATACAGTTGTGCCTCCACCTCAGACGCTGAACCTTTGGCGGTTGAAAGGAATTGAATAAACTCTCTATTTCCGCCTCTGCCAAAGCCCTCTGCAATATTAGACATAATAGAGACAGCGGCACGGCGTATCTGGTCGCGAAGTCCAAAGTCTTTGACAAAGGCCCCTTGATTTGTGATCCGGTAAATCTCCCGCGTCAGCTCACGAGCTTTTTTCCAGGCTTCAATGTCCTCAAATCTCTCTATGCTTGCCATCGTTCTTCCTCAACCAGAAACTCCGAACCAGGAACCAGGAACCAGGAACCAGAAACTCATTATTGACGGTTTGTCACTTCAGATATGCGCCAGACGCATAAGTTGGCGCACATATATGCGCTGACAGCAAATATTACCGCTTGCGCTCATAAACAGCTCCTTTCCGGCTGCCACTTTGAGCAATTTGACCGTTCTTCTCCATCCTTTTCAGCAATTTATACGCCTGATCTTTCGTCAGCCTGCACAACTCCATGACTTCTGCCCGTTTAATGGAGCCATGCTTGTCGATATAGGTCAGCACCATCTGCTCCTGCTGGATGGGGTCGAAACCGGCCTGCCGGACATAGGCGGCCGCCTGGCCGATTTTTTTGTAAACCTTGGCGCTGAGCATATAGGACCGCCCGCGTCCGGTGCCTTGCGCTTCAATAAGCCCGGCTTCCACCAGCTTTTCGAGGGTGGCGCGTGTAGATGTCTCCGGTTTCTGGATGCTTTCGGCCAGATCCGTCGTCGTGAGTCGCCGTTCCTGACGCAAGCGGGAAAGGATGATCAAACTATCGATGGGCATCGGTACACCGGTCCGCTCTTCATACACGAGGATCATCTCAAGAAATGAGGTGTCCGCATCCGCGCGGCACATGAGCAGCACCACGGAATAACGGTCGGACATGGAATAGTCCGGAGCCGGTCGGCCATAACGCAGCATTCCTTCATAAATCCGGTCAATGCCGCGTCCGGTGCGTTCGGCAAGACCGATTCTTTTAACAATATCGGCCAGCAAAGGGTTGCGGGAGCGCGGCGGCGCCACCAGCAGATTCTTCAGGGTCACGCCTTCGATAAAACCCCCGGGACTGGAAATGGTCAGACCGTCGTCGTCCAGCCGCACATGCACGGCGCCCAATCGTGCATAATCGCGGTGGACCAAGGCATTGATAAAGCCTTCCCGGAACGCCCGGCGGTCAAAATTGGGAATAGGCACCCGGAAAAGGCCGACCTGAATTTCCTGTTCAACAACCCGGGCTTTGAAAAGCAGCTCAACTTCTTCAAAGGTTTGCAGGAGCGGTTTGCGGAAGAATTCGTTGACGCGGACATCCGTGCCTTCCAAAACCTGAAAGGCGACTTCATGGGCGGGAATATGTCGGCGGATGATTTCCTCACGCCCTAAAAAGAGCAGTCCCGCAACGGTCGGCCGACGAACCCCTTCAACGGTGGTGACGAGCCCCAACGCACCATCCAGTTCTTCATCGGCCAGAGGAAGCAGCGTCATATCCCCGCC
>Ga0116159_1004366_pt1 | contig 12020 bp, 6 predicted proteins | sample AD_JPNAS1_MetaG_FD_89878 | JGI IMG/M metagenome (GOLD analysis project Ga0116159, IMG submission 89878) | Active sludge microbial communities of municipal wastewater-treating anaerobic digesters from Japan - AD_JPNAS1_MetaG | ecosystem: Engineered > Bioreactor > Anaerobic > Digestate | place...
AATACTGTTTTCCACCTGTTGTTGGCTGTTTTCATATTTGTAAATGGGTGTTTTAGATGTATTTGAAATTGCTATGACATCCAAAACCGGGATCCTGAGTTTTGCTCCGAGTCGTTTGGCAAAATCAACAATGACTTTCGATCGAGAGATCGATTGAATATATGTAATCCATTCAGGAAAGGGACTTTGGGCCCATTGTTTGGTAAGTAGATATAATGCTGCATTAATAACATCCTCGGGGACGGTTGTGTTGTCCTTGATGCATCTTCTGATAACACTTCCCCATCCCGCATTTTCCAAATATCCTAATGCCCTACCTTGTTCAATAACTTCACCTTTGGAGATCACAATTGTTGGTTTGCTCTGCAAATTCACACTCAATTCCAGCCCATTTGGCCATCTCTTGCGAGGATCAATTATTACGTAATCCTGATGCAGAAATTCAAGAGCCTTCTGCACTGTGCCTTGTGAGGGTTTTATTGGAAGCAACCCTTGTCTACAATTCACACAAATACCGCAATCCTGAGTGGTTGGATCGTCTAATTCATTTGCAATGAATCTCATTAAACATCCATCATGAGAGATATAAGTTATCATCCTATCTCTTTCCCGAATGCGGGTAGCTTGTACTTGATCCTTCCTCTGTTGATCGTATGTCCATGCCTTCACCGTCCTGCTGTAATCAGACTTGTTTTTTTCAATATAACCATCGATTAGCAGATGTTTCAATGCTTTCTCCAGCCGGGATGATCTCATGTTTAGCTTTCTGCAGATTTGCCCCTGTGTTGCCAAGGTTACAGTATTGAGAAAACCCAACACTGCTTTTTCCTCATCTTCGGTGGGGAACGCTTCTCGCATGAAGTAATCAAGGATCTCGTCCTCCTCACTGCCATGTAGCAATATACCGTAAGATTCAGGTACTTCACGGCCCGCCCTGCCAACTTGTTGATAGTATGCTATTGCTGAGCCTGGAGCTTGATAATGGATAACAAAGTTCAGATCGGGCTTGTCATATCCCATCCCGAGAGCTGAGGTGGCTACAAGAACCTTGATTTTGTTATCGAGCAGTTTTTGCTCAAGAATTGGGCTAAGATCCTGTTTGTTGTCATCAAGCACATCCCCACCCCAGTAATGATGGCAATCTATACCACATTGTTTCAACCAGTTCGAAACCCTAAATACGTCTCCCCGGGTTAGGCAGTAAACAATCCCAGACCCTTTTAGTTTAGGTATGGTATCAGCGAGCCAGGCAAGCCTTTCGGCTATAGTTGGTAAAACAATATTCTGCAGTCTTAAACCTGATCTGCTCAGCTTGCCACGCATGACCGCAAACCCTGATCCAAGTTGTTCTTCTAAGTCTTTAACGACTCGGTTGTTTGCTGTGGCGGTTGTTCCTACAATCGGAATACCGGTGAATACATTACTAACGATGCTTTTAATTCGCCGATAATCCGGCCTGAAATCATGTCCCCAATCCGATATACAATGAACTTCATCAACAACAAACGCACCAATCCTGCCTATAGCTGGAACGATCTCCGGTAGAAAGTTCTGACTGGACAAACGTTCTGGAGATATAAGCAAGAGGTCATATAAGTTATTTTTAAGACCATTCTGGACCTGCTCCCACTCCTTGGTGTTTGATGAATTGATGGTAGCGGCTCTCAAACCTAGTTTGTTCGCATTATAGATCTGATTACGCATAAGTGCTAAAAGTGGAGATATGATTAAAGTGGGGCCTTTACCAAGTTCTCGATTTATCTTGGTCATGATAAAATAGACTACACTTTTGCCCCAGCCAGTCTTCTGTACAATAAGAAGCCTGCCACTTTGGTTAAGGATATGCTCAATAGCCTCAAGCTGTCCAGGACGGAATTCTGCAGATGCACCAAACATCTGTTTGATTAACTGCCTAGCCCTATCTTTTACATTTAAAGTAATCATCATTGCTCCGATAGTTAGTACTATATCTTATATTGCACAATTGAGTTTACTGCGTGCAGTCTTAACGAACTCATCGTATGCTTGAACAAAGAGGTCTCTATAATCATACAACAACTTCAGTATTGCATTGTAATTATCATAGTCCTGTATTTTCCATTCGGGAGGAATCTCATATTTATCCGGTTTATCTGGCATAGGAAAGGTGCTATTAGACAATTCATAGGCGAATGCACGAGCTTGAGCAATAAGTCTGTTTAAAGCATCATTGACACCAGAATCCAAGAAATAATGATCCACTAACTCCCATTCATTGATTAAGCGATCTAGCAGATCAGTGATATCTACATCGAAGATCCTACCAGATGCATTTCGAATTCGCTGGATTTGTCCCCCTGGGGGAAAACTATGGAGGAACTCTGCCAACAGCATTGAGTCTGTACTGATTTCTCTAGCTCTCTTGTTAATTAACTCATTCTGTTCTAATACCAAGTTGGTTTTAAACTCCTCTAGAGCTCTGTCATATTCATGTTTGATGGATTGCTCAATCCTTGTTCCAAGCCACTTTGTGATAACAAAATAGAGCAACACTCCCGCAACGCCTGAGCCTATGAACCCTGATAACAATATGTAAATCAAATCTTTCATATCAATACCTCACATACGTAACTTCAAACGCCCGGCACTTCCTGTATCTCTGATTCCTGTTTTCCAGGGCAAAGGCGTCCTTATGATCAAAGGGTTGGAAGATATCCAGTCCTCTACCAGGGATGATCTTCCATCCATTATCGCTTTGGATGTAGCGGTCATGGATGGTATCGTCCAACTCATAGGTGAAGGTAATCCCTGCCAGGTTACAGGAGCTTGCTATCTGCCGAAAATACTCATCCTGATTGGAATCCTGATACTCACTGTGTTTGGTGATGAGATGCACTTCCACTTCATCTGCATCGGTTTTGATCGCTGACACCACTTCCATGAATTCCATCAAATTGCGAGCTTGAAAAAAAGCACTGATAAAGGGATCCTTGATCTCAATTCGTTTCGAGCCCTTCAGATACTTAGCAAAAAGTCTATGATAGGAGATCCCGGTCTGGTTATCCTGGATAGAGATATTCCCCTGCTTCAATATGGGTGTTTCTGGCGCATCTTTCTGCTGGGATTGAGTACTTTCACCAGATTCTGGTTCAGACGCCTCTGTGGGCTCATTTTCGTCATCTGGAGCAGAATCATTCGCATGGTAGTAACGGGGGTATTGTATCTCCTCAGCGGTCTTGACAAAATGCAGGATTCCGTCATGATCAGTATAAGCAAAGCGAACAGGTTCGTAGGTCTTGTCTATACGCATCAACTGGTCTTTCACCCGTTTCCGGTTCTCCATTGCATACTCGAGCAATTCCTTAATCTCCCCAATTGAAGCTTTCTGATCCGGATAAATAACCTTCATCAATCCGGAGAAGGTCTTTTGCACCCCGTCTCTGTCTCTGGTGGAGATATCCGAAACTAGCTCAAAATGTTCTCTATACAGGGGTGAGAAATCAGAATTACGAAAAGCCCTTAGTATCTCTGCCAGATAATCCACCACAAAGCCATATCCGGAGGAGAACATCTCACCTCGGATGATCGGCACTTCCCAGCCCGGCAGGTAACCATGCAACCTGTCCAGATAAGCAGAATCGTAATACTGCTCTGGCAGTTCGCTAAACAGATCAGAGTGCTTCAGCATGTATGCCACATTATGCTGGGTATTACCCACAAAGGTCATGGAAGCTTCGGCACCCAATGTCTCGATACCACGAGAGAATGTTTTGTTTGCCATGTAGTTCTTCATGATATCCACAAGGGCTTTATCCGCTTTCTTCTTGCGTCCGGCAAATTCGTCAAAGGCCACCACATCCCAGAATCCCACCAATCCTATTCTGCCGTTGGAATTGTTCACAAAGAGCTTGGGGACTGACACCTCACCACCAGAGATCAAGATGCCATGCGGCGAGAACTCAGAATATATATGCGACTTACCGGTTCCTTTGGGACCCAACTCGATCAGGTTGTAGTTCCTTTCGCAATATGGTACCAGCCTGGTTAGCTGCATCAGTTTCAGGCGTCTACTCATGAACTCCGGATTAAAGCCGATACTTTGGATCAGCAGATCTATCCACTCATCACTGGTGAATTCAGAGCGTTTCTGCAGGAAGCTATCCATATCGAAGCGGGACATCTGGATCGGCTTGATAGAGTTCAATAGCCAGGGACTACTGTCTCGATCCTCAGTATAGCTGTACTCAAGCTCAGCAATGCACCATACCCCACTCACCAAAAGTTTGGGATGGTTCTTCACGATCTCGGAACATACCACAACTTTAGATATCCCCATATTGGAAAAGCTTGCTTGATAGCAGTCCTTCTTCTCGTTGAGGGTCACGGCGATCTTGTCTATCACCTTATTGATCCGTGATTCACGCACGTTGGACTTGGTTAGTTCGGCATCCCGCCTGTGCACGTAATGCTTCTCCAGGATGCTTTTCACCGTCTCGATTCCAGCCTGAATCTCCGCTTCATCAGAAGTGGCGCAATACTGCCCCAACAGGTATTCCAGCACATAGGTAGGAACAATAGCATTGCCTTTTACGGCTTTAACCAGGTCTTTCCGAACTACTAAGCCCTGGAAGTGCTCATTGATTTTCTTATCCAATCTATTCATCATCTCTCCTTCTAACACCTAACCCCTATAACCTAACACCTATACATCAAAATCTGAGCTGAAAGCCCGCCTCAAAGTATATGTTTCGCTCTTGTAGAACTGGTATTTATTCGTGCCTGGTATGGGCTTCTCAAGCTTTAGAACTATCTGCTGATTGTTCGCCTGTTCCGCTTTGGTAGATAGCACCAGGGAACACTGGAATTCACGATCCCTCGGATTGTCAGAGCTATAATCAAAGTTGATCGTTTTTTCCTCTGAGATCAGCTCGCCGGACTGTGAATAGATCCCGGCTCTTAAGGTTATTGGCTGCATTTTATCGTTAATCGGGTCACGTTGGTAGAGCTTTACCACCAATTGCCCGGTGCTGATTATTCTTCCACTAGTTGAGAGAATTTCCACATCCACAAACTCCACATCACTCACTCTCTTTTTGTTCACTCGGATAATCGGTACCACAATTTCCTGTAAAGAAGCCCCTCCGTGCACATATCTACTGCCTGACCCTTGTCGTTTCATTCTTTGATTTGCCATAGGAAGCATCACTTCGATGTCTCCGTGCAAACCAAGCTGTTTCGAGCTAAAATGCATCAGAGCCGAATTGCTCTTAAGACCTGTTCCCAAGATAAACCGCCGGTGCCTGTACAGCACATTTCCAGAAACATCTGAATCGCTCAGGAAGTCACTGTCTTCCAATGCCCTGTGTTGATACAAGAATCCGTGATCTGCGGTAATAATGATGTTGTTTGCATTACCCGAAGTCAATTTCCTTAGTATCTCAATGATTTCCACTATAGCTGATTCCACAGCCTCAAAGACCTGGCTTTCCGTGGTCAGGTCATCCCCCTCGGTGTCAATTCTGTTCTGAAACACATAGATTACATCATAATCCCGGTAGAGCTTCTTGCTTTCGTCAGCGTTCTTGCTTAGTACTTCACTGGCTTTCAGCAGCAGAGCTCTGTCCTGAGTGTGAAGGTTTAGGATTTTCCTGCGATACTCGCTACCCTTACTGCTGATACCATCCACTTCCACCGATGCATCCGGTACAATACTGATCTGCTTATGAGGCAGCAAGGCAGCCATGCCCAATTGTGTGTAGCTGGGCAACACTCCCAAGCAGGCCCCAAGCTCTGCCTCATATCTGTCTTCCTGGCGAATCTGGCTCATAAGCTCGCTACCTATCTCATAACGAAGGGCATCGGAGATAATCACAAAGATCTTCTTATTTGCTTCCAGATAGGGGCTTATCTCTTTCTTCCAGAATTCGGACTGCAAGGGGATAATATGAGATTTATAGCTTTCCATGTTCTTTATCTGCCCGGCAAAGGCTATCGAAAGTGGGAATAAATAGCTATTCAGATAACGGTTTTCGATGTCTTCATATAGCTCATTTAAAAGCTTCGGTTGCTTAGCTTTTTGATAGTGGTAGATGAACTTACGATACTGAAAGTCCAGCTTATAGAACTGATTGAGATACTTCTGGATGCCCTCATCAAAAGAATAAACACTTATGTCCAGAGTATTCATCAGGTGGCGCAGATTTGCCGCACTTTCCAAGGCACCGTACTCATGGCTATACTCATCATACCAATGGCTTAGCATCCTTCTGCGGATAGTTCTTTCCACTTCAATCAGCCCGATGGTTTCTCTACTTATAGATTGTGTCAATTCACTTAGGATCTTCTGTTCAATCAGATCGAAATAGTCAATGTCTGTGATATCTTTCAAATCCCGGAGCTGTAAATCCTGCTCTATCCCCAGCCACTCACTGCATTGCCTGGAGAGCGCGCGGAATGCCTTACGATATCGAACATGGTCTTTGAAACGCTTCAGAAGATAGATAGCTTCCTGATCCAGCGAGTGTGATTTGTCCAAGGCTGAGTTGTAAGCTGCGCCAAACATCTCGAGGCAAAGGTCTTTGATAGTAGCTGGCTTATTCTTGTAGCCCAGAAGTTTGTGTATCTGCGCCCAAAGCCAGGAATCCAATCCGCATTTCTTGATCAGATCAAACTGCTCAGTGGTACCCCTGGCTAGTTCCTCAAAAAGACTCATCAGCACTTCATCCCATCTGGCTTCGGTGCTCGTTAGTACTCCCAGCATCATCCACCTTGTCCTGGGGATAGATTCTTTCTTGTTATGGATTTTCTTTATCGCAGAGATTCGCTTGGCGGATTTGAAGAAGTATTCATGCTCTTTCACAATATCCTGATACTCTCTGCCCCAGCCCAGCTCAGCCAATATCATCGAGATGGGATCAATCTTGATCTCCGTATATGCCAGCAAGAGGTCCGCCAGCCAGTTATCCTGAATTTCCGGTTTGGGACAAGTGAAGTAAAGCAGAAATTTCTCTTTGGGCTCTTGAATAAGTATCTGATGCTTGAGTGAAAACTCGTTGTTATCCACAAAGACTTTATTGATCCCCGGCAGATCAATTGTATCCAGATCAATCCTGTAGGTAGCGGCATCATCATACCAGAAGACAATCCGGTGCTCTTCAAATTGCTTTTCGATTAGCTGTTTTATTCTATCCATATTTCTAGCTTATAGGGGTTAGGGCTTAGGTTTCAGGTGACAGGTGACAGGTTTCAGGGTAATCAGCTTGGAGCGGAGAGCCACAAGCATCCTACTGATTTCTTCCCGTAACTCAAATACTTTTTCAGATTGTGCTTTAGAAATATACCCAAATCTAATTGCAAGAAGCAGTTGAGTTTCCACCTCTGCCAGTGATCCTTTGGCTATTGATAAAAAATGCAGGTATTCAGCAATGGCGTGCCTGTCTTTTCCTTCTGCAATGTTTGAAGGAACGGATACCGCTGCCCTACGAACCTGGTTTGTTAGCGAGTATAGCTCTTCCTTTGGAAAAAGCTTTGTTAGCTTATATACTTCATCGGCAAAATCCATCGCTTTCTGCCACACTATCAAATCCCTATAACTAGCTATCATCATATCTCCTTAATTCCTCACTGTAACCTGTAACCTGTAACCTAAAACCTCTTAAGCACCTTACTGAACTTGGCATAGTTGACTTTCACCCCATCATCCAGGTCGATGCTTATCTTCTGGGTAGCTGTGGGATAGAGAGCATCCCGTTCCCAATATTCGAGTTCGGAGATGATCTGCTCAATTTTATCGATTTCTTTACGGGCTTTGATTTTCTCTTTCTGAGAGCTATCTCCGCCTTCTTCAATCTTGCTTAGTTCCGCCACTTTGTTTTTCAGTTTAAAGACGTACTCTCTCAGGTAATCGCTGAGCACAATTGAAGCTGTGTCGGGTGTGTAGCGGTGCATATAAACAAGTGCGTTGAAGCTGCCCTTGGGACTACTAAAGAGCCAATAGATGGGGCGTTTTTTATACATTTTAACGTGATCGTTATAGAAATCCTTGATGAAATAGGTTCGGATATCTTTCCCAATCGCTTCCTCAATGTAGCCGATGTTCTGCGAAAAGTGATCCGTTCCAAAAGCTACCTTCAAGAATGTATAGAATCGATTTACTATATCATCATCAAACCACTCTCCCTCTAGAATAGGGATCACATTGTCTTTATCGGGCATAAAAGAAGGTTTTAGGTTTTGGGTGTTCGGTTTTAGGGCGGCTTCGCCGCTATCGTCACCCCTAACACCTAACACCTGCTCAAGGTAATCCTCGAGCCCTTCTCCCTGATTCGCCAAAATCAAACCCGGTTTATCCAATGAGTATCTGCCAAACATACAACCAGCTGCATAGGAAATCAATTCCTTCATAGTGTCTGCCAAGAGCCGCTTTTCCAGTTCGGCGTTTAACGGAAACTTTCTAACACCTAACTCGCTAACACCTAACACCTCTTCTACTCCGTATCGGTAATATGGATTGCAGGTAAGCGTGATCTCCTTTAAAGGGACAACTGGACTCAACTCATCCTGCAAACCATAAGCTTCTATGAATACCCTGTTGTTCTCCTCTTCCAGTTCCTGCATCTTGAGCGTATTCTCAATCCATTGCTCCCTCAGCTTCGCATAGCATTCTCTAACACCTAAACCCTGACACCTAACACCTAACAAGGGTAATTGCTGAAAATCCCAAGATGTTTCAATTGAATCCCAATCATTAACTGACAAATCTATGCAAATTGATACGTTCTCCGATGTGATTTTCGAGTTTACAGGAGTATTAGGTAACTTTAGAATATCATTTACCGTCGTATTCAAGGTGGGATTGATGGCCTCTAAAAGATAGCTTACAATTGGTGAGTTAAGATAAGCAATCGTCGGATTTACATTATCATTATCGCATGGTATTATTGTTGGAGAACCCGAGCTATAAAGGGCATTACCAGGTTTAATACGAAAGCTAGATTTCGCCGAAGTAATCAAAGACCATGTAATTCCGATCAAATTATCAAATTTTCGATTATACATTCCACCCATTTTTACATAGTGTTCCTGCGCATTCATTGACCAGTCAATCAACGTTTGAATATTGCCCGAATACTTTCTAAAATCTCCACCATTGCAGTACAACAGCCATTTATCGTTGTCTCGTGACACCTCCCACGTAAATCTTAAATATCGTTCATTGTCATGCGTCTTCATTCTACCACCCGATGAATAGTGATCCCCAATCGTATGTTCCCAAATATTAGGAGAAATCTTTATCCAAAATGCAAACGGTGTCCCTGGAATTCTAATAAACTCCAATGCTTGACGCTTGAAAAACCAGCCACATTCATTATTGGCAATCGCTTGCTTTGTAAGAGCAGCCATTTCATCATCTGCACCTTTGAATCCAACTAATCGAACGTAGGCACCGTATTGGTCATTGTTGGGATAGTTAGTAAAGTTATAAGCACAAATCTGTACAGTTGCTCCTGTGAATCCTGATAAAGGGAGTTCAACCAGATTTGTGAGCGATTCATTAGTTATCATCCACTTTCTTAGCTTCTCATAGGAAGATAGATACATCCAGACATTAGGACTCATGATTCCAATATTACCCTTATCACACGCAAATTCTGCGCATCGTAACACGAAGGCAGAAAACAAATCTGATTTCCCATCCTGATAGTTTTCGCTTAGGTACTTCGATAACCGATCACTCATCCCTTTACCCATATAGGGCGGATTAGTGACCACAACCTGATACTTCGTACTAAGATAATATGCCTGATCGATCAGCTTGAGTACCTTATTATGGGTGGGGGCAAGGAATACATCTCCGCTGAATTCTTTGGCGTTCAGCAGTTCACGGATGCCCTTTATATCCTGCTCAAAAGGTACAATCAACGAGCCATAGGTATCGGCGTGCTCAAACTGAGTTAACATCCGCTCGAAGTTCATGGTAAAGAGATCCCGTCCGCATCTATCCAGATAGGGTTCGATCTCGTCCTTGCTCAAACTGATGTTCTTTAAGCAGCAGATATGTGGCTCAATCTTACGTGAAAACCAAAGCTTGTCCTTCTCTCGGGCTTTCATTGTGAGAGCAAGAGCGGATAGTTCTGCTGCCCTCTCATCTATTTCTATCCCATACAGGTTCTTATCGATGATTAACTTGGGAATCTCTGTCGGCGAGTACCCTTCTTCGCTGTAGATCTCATATAGAAGGTCAAAGGCATAGGTGAGGATGTGTCCGCTACCACAGCATGGGTCGCAAAATATGATTTCTTCCGGGGATTTGATATGTATGCCGATCTCCGAATCGGTCTGTGGCAATTCGGAATTTGCCACCCCGATGTAATACTCCATCTTGGCTTTGAGTATTGAATTGGGATGATTGTCCAGCCACAACCTGCCCAACGAGTTTTGCACCATATATTTCACGATCCAATGGGGGGTAAAGAGTTGGGTGACGGCTGGGATATCTTTGCTCTGGACTTTTTTGCCTTTTTTAACTCCCTCTTGGACTTCGGATTTCTTCTCAGCTATATAATACTGGTAAAGCCACCCGATCACTTCCACGTCTTTACAGACGCCCGGAACCATCGCTTCCCTGGTGTAGGCAAGGATGGAATTGCCACTCAGCAGGTCATCCGGCATCAGCAGTTCTGTCCAATCATCAATTCGCTCAAAGAGGAAGGGCATAGTATCGGCATAGTAGTTACATACTGATCGTATTAGTATCCTGTAAGCCTCCGATTGCGGATCAGGATGGGTTTCTTTTCCGGAGAGGAGGTCAAAGACCAAGGTGCGATACTTTTCATGCACCAGCGTTTCATCTATATGCCCAGCTTTGGCTTCTTCCAGGATTTCCGGCTGAAAATGCCCCGGCAAAGGAGATATCACGTTTACCTTGTTGTACCCGTTCACATCCATAAAGCGCAAAGCACAAAACCGATTGAACCAGGTGTAGGCTACCTGCTCCGCAAGAGGTGATAGGTGATAGGTTTTAGGTGTTAGGTGTTGGGTGTTAGGGGTTAGGGAAGAAGTGCTCTGAATTTCTTCTTCTATGGCTTGGACTTGCTTGGGGTAATACCTTCTGGCATCGCTATCCGGAGCAAGCACTTGCTGCAGCTTGTTTCCCACTTGCTCCATCAGGTAGCGACGGGCGTATTTTGCGAAACGTTCGAGTCGGGTTGTGTCCATTATCCCCTCTTTAGATCTTTGTAATAGTCCATTTGGGGAATAGATTTGCCCAAAGACTGAAGTTCACCACCTGGCAACTGCTGGCTAGTACTCTAATCCATCTGCGAGAAGCTCTACCTAATGGCAATTCTTTCTTAAGGTCTTTATTAATCTTCAAAACCAGCGCGTTGTCGAATGTTAGTAGACATACGTAGTGTATCGGTTTATCAACTTTATCTTCAGCATATCTATATAAATAGCTATCCCGATACTTGTACTTTAAATAACGCTTTAACCATTTGTAAGCATCTTGCTTAGCCTTGATTTCTTCCTGAGTTGTTGCCGTTGAAACGTCAAACATTGTTTGATCATAGTACTCTTTCAGTTCGACAAACACATAGGAATCAGAAAACTCAGCTACGATATCAACCCCTTTCATTGGTACACCATGGTAATGTGGTTTTGATTTATCTGTTTCGTCGAACTTAAACGCATCAACTGCATTAGGAAAATCGAAGTTATAGCCATCACATTCAACGCTACTCATTTCCCTAAATCTCCCATTTCACTGATAATTTCTTGACCAATGATATCTTCGAAAGCGTCATCAATTGAATTAGGTGTAATATCGGAGAATAAATCAGCTGATTTGACGTTAACATTGAATTCCTTATCTCTAAACAATGAGTAGTATTTTATCTCATCACTATCTCGGGTAAGCAGGTCAAACCACTTTAATACCACATAGTTATGGGTTGAAATAAAGACTTGCACCCCCATTCTTTGGAGTTCGATCAGCACTTCTATCAAGGTTTTAATCAGCTTAGGATTCAGATTAGCCTCAG
>Ga0116159_1004368_pt1 | contig 12015 bp, 8 predicted proteins | sample AD_JPNAS1_MetaG_FD_89878 | JGI IMG/M metagenome (GOLD analysis project Ga0116159, IMG submission 89878) | Active sludge microbial communities of municipal wastewater-treating anaerobic digesters from Japan - AD_JPNAS1_MetaG | ecosystem: Engineered > Bioreactor > Anaerobic > Digestate | place...
AGAATTTAGAACGATAAGGAGGATTGAGAAAATGGCTGTAAATCAAAAAGCAATTAAGGTATTGAACAAGATTTTTGAAGCAGGCTTTACCGATGAAAAAGAGATTTCCGCTATGACAATGGACGATATTCTCTCTATGCAGGGTATCACGGTTGCCGACATCGGGCTTATCAATGACCTGCAAAAGAGTATCAAGGCGAACAAGGTCGTTTCCTTTCTGGGCGGTGGTGTGGAATGAGTACCGAGCTTATAAACCGTATAACCGTGAAAAAGGACGGCGTATATATTTCCTCTCACAGCTCCAATGACACAGCCCCTTTTCATTCGTGGCGTTGTAAAGGATTGTCGGAAATCTATGCCGCCGAGGGGCAGAAAGGTCTTGACCGTGAAATTGTCTGTATGCTCTATGAATATGCACAGCTTCGTGGCTCTCACAAAAGTCTTGACCGCTATCGTTATGCAATAGACAGCTTGCAGGCACAGAAAATCTACAAGAAATACAGCGATATGATTGATGAACGCTATGAGAGCTTGAGTGATGCCGATAAGAAAACCGTTTGGTATAAGCCTACCGAAAAGGCAAAGGAATACCGAGCGTATGAGTCCGAAATGCGTAAAAAGATGTATTGCGAGATTGCCGAGAGGTGCGAGGAATACGACAAGAAACAAAAAAACCGAGATTTAGAACGATAAGGAGGTGTACGAAAATATGGCTGCGAAGTATCAGCTAATTACAGAACTGTATCAGCGTACAGGTGCTGCGGTTTCGAGGAATCCGCAGGCGTGGCAGAACTTTCTATCCTCTGCCTGCCGAAATTATAAGTGCTGCTTTGATGAGCAGCTCTTGATTTTCGCTCAACGCCCCGACGCTACTGCTGTAACCACGCTTGAAACTTGGAACAAACAGTTTAAGCGTTGGGTAAATAAGGACAGCCGTGGAATAGCGGTGTTTGATACGAAAGGTCGCAGGAATACCCTCAAATATTACTTTGATGTTTCCGATACCCACGAGGGATATTATAACAGCCGCCCTGTTCCGATATGGCAGATGAATGAGCAATACGAACAGGCGGTCATAGAACGACTCTCCGATAGGTTTGGAGATTTAGAGAGTGAGGATTTGGGCGAAGCCCTTATGCAGACCGCTAAAAACGCCGTTGAGGACAATTTGCCCGACTATCTGGCAGAGCTTAAAGACTGTACGAAAGACAGCTTTTTAGAGGAACTGGACGACTTTAATGTGAAGGTAATGTATAAGCGGCTTGCGGTAAACAGCGTTACTTTTATGCTGATGAGCCGCTGCGGTCTGGATACAGGAGAGTATTTTGAAACCGAAGATTTTTCGGACATTATCAATTTTAATACCCCTGCCACGATAAACGCTATCGGACTTGCCACAAGCGATATTTCCGAAATGGTACTCCGAGAGATTTCCCAGACCGTCAGAAATGTGCAAATTGCAGAGAAAAACCAAAATCGCACCTTTGCATCAACAGTCCGAAATCAGTATGATAAGGGCAGAAAACAATCCGAAAGGAGCAACGATAATGAGCGAAATCACTTACACGAAACAGGGGGATTACCTTATTCCCGACCTAACATTACCGACAGAGCCAGAACTTCAGCTTGGCAGATACGCTATGATGCACAGGAATTATCTGGAGCAGAACAAGCGAGTGACTTATCTCAATCTGCTGACATCGGGCAAATTGAACGAACATCTCTACCAGACCGAACAGACCGCACTCCAGAGATTGGAGCTTCTGACGAAGCAGCTCTCAAAGGAGCAGGGCGTGACGGAGGAGCTGAAAGAGAAAGCACCGATGCAGTGGGTAGGAATGATGAACAATATCCGCAGTCAAGCGGAGGAGGTCATCTTGACCGAACTGATTTACAAGTAAGCATTGCCAACGAAGATGAGGTCAGAGTCAATCTCCCCACAGTGGATGAACAGATTGAAATGATGGTTGAAGCAGAGGAAGAAAAGTCCTCTGCTTTTTCCGTTTCACAGGAGGATATTGACTCTGTTCTGGTAAAGGGAAGCGGTTTTCAAGACGGCAAGTACCGTATTTATCGTCAGTTCTGGAAGCACGAGGATAGCAAGAAAAATATTGAATTTCTTAAAAAGGAATATGGTATCGGCGGCGGTACGCATTTCTATCCAGACGGTACACAGGGCGGTGCTTGGTTTAGTGGAAAAGGTATTGCCATAGAAAAGCACGGTTCATATACCGAACCCGATGTACTTCTCCCTTGGTCAAAGGTTGAAAAACGCTTGCGTGAGTTGATAGTGAAGAATAAATGCTATCTCAATCCAAAAGAGGAAGAACATTACGCCGACTATCTGGAAAAGGTCGAAGCTCCGCAATATGAGATTGATAGCCAGCGGAAGATAAGGCGACGGATTTTTATTGACTCAAAGCGTGATTTGCCCCCTGCTGATAAACGAGATACCCTTGCTTTGCGTTTGTCCGATTTCATTCGTGACTTGGATAGATATGAGAAAGACTTGCTTGCCAATGTGGAACGCACAGACCTTGAAAATGTAACTGCCGAGCAAATGGAGCAGCATTTATCCGACCCTGCCACCGTTCAGCAGCTCATTGACTTTTTGAAATTGGTACAGGGCAAGACAAGCGATGTTTACAGCCGCAGCAATGCGTGGCGTTTCGGGCAGGAGCTTTTGGAGCTGCATCCTCTGCACTACCTCTATCACGAGGGCGATGTGGTGTATATCGGTGCGGATAAGTATGAGGTAGTGACCATTTCCGAGGACAGCATTTCTCTGCAAAATGTGGAGTTCCCGCTGTTCAGCAAAGAGTTGAGCCGTGGCGACCTTGAAGAAAAGCTAAAGGAAAATGCGGCAAACGACCACTTGAAAGTAGTCGTTACCGAGAAGCAGAAAACAGAAACACTCTCCGAGAAAAAGCCAGACAGTTTGACATTCTCTATCGGTTTTTCGGAACACCCTGCCTTTTATGATAAGGAGTTCAATGACCGCTTTACCAATTTGAGCTTTGCTCTTGGAAACAAGCTCCTCGGCGTTTTGGACGAAAAACAGCACCGTGAGCGTAGCGAAGATAACAATATCGGTTGGTATCATAAGACCGACTTTGAGATTTCCGCTGTTATCGGCGGCGAAGATTTCCATTATGACGGACGGTTTGATATTGGCGACGGCGAGGGCGATTTGATTGCCCATATCAATAATTTCTATGATTACTGCCTATCCCCGAACTGTCCATTTATCCCAGAGTGGAAAAAGAAAGGCGAAGATTATTACCGAGAGCAGATGGAAAATTTGCGTTTCGGGCGTGAGCAGTTCATTCCTTTTCTGGAGCAGCACACAGAGCTGACCCCAGAGGACGAAAAGCTCCTTGCCGAGATAATGGCTACCGAAAGCGATTGGTTTAGAGTACCCGAAGAAGCGGAGCAATCCGAAGATACACCACGCTTTACCGTGGAACAGACCTCAGACGCATTTGACGAGCCGTTTATTATTCGTGATAACAATGTTGTTTCCGATACACAGGACGGCAGATATTACGATATTGACGGCATCTACCAGACTTTTAACAGCGAGGAAGAAGCACAGGCGGTTGCGGATACGCTTAATAGTGCGGAAGCTCCTGCCCCTGCTATGGAGCAGACAGACGACCTCATCGGCAAGGAAATCACGCTTGATAACCGCCGCTATGTCATCGAAAGTGTTGGAAAAATCAGCGGCGATGTTTCGATGCGTGACATCACATTCCAGAACGAGGTAGGCTTCCCGATTAACCGTGTGGAGAAGATTACCCGTGTCCGTGAATGGTTAGACGCACAGGAACAGGCAGAGCCGCTTCCCGAAAAAGAAAAAGCCCCTGCCGTTACCGCTGACCGCAACAACTACCGCATTACCGAGGATACTTTGGGCATTGGCGGAGCAAAGGAAAAGTTCAAGGCGAATATGGCGGCGGTCAATCTCTTGCACGACCTTGAAATCGAAAACCGTCTTGCCACACCCGAAGAACAAAAAATCCTTGCAGGCTATGTCGGTTGGGGCGGTCTGTCTATGGCGTTTGACGAGAACAATGCGGCTTGGGCAAATGAATTTAAGGAACTGTATGTAACCCTCTCTCCAGAGGAATACCGTGCCGCAAAAGAGTCCACGCTGACCGCCTTTTATACTCCGCCCGTTGTTATCAAGGCAATGTATGAAGCACTTGACCGTCTTGGCTTCTCCGAGGGCAACATCTTGGAGCCGTCCTGCGGCACAGGAAATTTCTTCGGTCTGCTTCCCGACAGTATGGCAAAATCAAAGCTCCACGGCGTAGAAATTGACTCTTTGACAGGCAGAATTGCAAAGCAGCTCTACCAGAAAGCGAATATCGCCATTGAGGGCTTTGAGAAAACAAAGCTACCAGACGACCACTTTGATGTGGTGCTTGGCAATGTGCCGTTTGGCGATTTTAAGGTCAACGACAGCCGATACAACGCCCAGAAATTCCTCATACACGATTTCTTTTTTGCAAAGGCGTTGGATAAAGTTCGTGCCGGTGGCGTTGTGATGTTCATTACCTCAAAGGGTACAATGGACAAGAGGGGTTCAGAGGTACGAAAATATATCGCCCAGAGAGCCGAGCTTTTAGGAGCTATCCGCCTGCCCGACAATACCTTTAGGGCAAACGCAGGCACAGAGGTTACAAGCGACATTCTCATTTTGCAGAAGCGTGACCGAGTAATCGACATCGAGCCAGATTGGGTACACCTTGATACGGACGAGAACGGCGTTACAATGAACAGCTATTTTGTCGAACACCCCGAAATGGTGCTGGGCGATATGGTAATGGAAAGCACACGCTTCGGGAAGATGGACGCTGCCTGCAAAGCGAAAAAGGATATTCCTCTTGCCGAGCTGCTCCACGAAGCCGTGCAGAACATCAACGGCGAAATTCCAGAATATGAGATTGACGAAATCTCCGACGGGCAGGACGAGGCTATCCCTGCCGACCCAAGCGTTAAAAACTTCTCCTACACTCTGGTAAACGGCAAGGTCTATTTTCGTGAAAACGATGTGATGACACCTGCCAATCTCTCTATGACCGCCGAGAGCCGTGTGAAGGGCTTGGTGGAAATTAGGGATTGTGTGCGTAAGCTCATCGCTTACCAGACCGAGGATTATCCAGAGGAAGTAATACGCACCGAGCAGGAAAACTTAAACCGTCTGTACGATGACTATACCAAAAAGTACGGTCTAATCAACAGCCGAGGAAACTATCTTGCGTTTGCTTCGGACGAGAGCTGCTTTCTTTTATGTTCTTTGGAGGTACTTGACGACGAGGGGAATTTCAAAAGAAAAGCCGATATGTTCTCAAAGAGGACTATCAAGCCCCACCGTGCCGTTACTTCCGTGGAAACGGCAAGCGAAGCTCTGGCAATCTCCATCGGAGAAAAAGCTCGTGTTGATTTGCCGCTTATGGCGGAGCTGACAGGCAAGGAGCAGGCAGAGCTAATCCGTGATTTACAGGGCGTTATCTTTAAGATACCTCACTCTGAGCCTGCAAAGTATGTAACCGCAGACGAATATCTGTCTGGCAATGTCCGCAATAAACTTGTGATTGCAGAAACGGCGGCAAAGACAGACCCAGAGCTTATAATCAACGCCGAAGCACTCAAAAAGGTTATTCCAAAGGATTTGAGTGCAGGCGAAATCTCCGTCAGACTTGGTGCAACTTGGATACCGCAGGAGGATATTCAGCGGTTTGTTATGGAGCTTTTAACTCCGTCAAGCTATGCGGCAGGCAAAATCAAGGTACGCTACACAGCGATGAACGGCGATTGGTTTATTGAGAATAAGAGTTCCGATTACGGAAATGTCAAGGCGGACAGCACCTACGGTACAAAGAGGGCTTCCGCCTATCGTATTATCGAGGACACGCTGAACTTGCGTGATGTGCGTATCTTTGATTATGTGTATGACGAACACGGCAACAAAAAGGCAGTATTCAACCATAAGGAAACCACGGCGGCACAGGCAAAGCAGGAAGTCATCAAGCAGGCGTTTCAGGATTGGATATGGAAAGACCCAGAACGGAGAAACCGCCTTGTCCGTTCCTACAACGATACCTTTAACTCTGTCCGCCCCCGTGAGTATGACGGAAGCCATATCACTTTCGGCGGTATCAGCCCAGAAATCACGCTCCGACACCACCAAGTCAATGCGATTGCCCATATCCTTTACGGCGGCAACACGCTTCTTGCACACAAGGTCGGTGCGGGCAAGACCTTTGAAATGGTCGCCGCCGCACAGGAAAGCAAGCGGCTCGGCTTATGCCAGAAATCCATGTTTGTCGTGCCAAACCACCTTGTCGGTCAATGGGCGTCCGAGTATTTGCGATTATATCCGAGTGCCAATATTTTAGTGGCACGGAAGCAGGACTTTGAAACCGCTAACCGCAAGAAGTTTTGTGGCAGGATTGCCACAGGCGATTACGATGCGGTCATCATCGGTCACAGTCAGTTTGAAAAAGTGCCGATGAGCCTTGAACGGCAGTACAATATGCTTCAAGAGCAGCTTGACGATATTGAGCGTGGTATTGACGATATTCAAAAATCCCACGGCGAACAGTTCACAGTCAAACAGCTAATGAAAACCCGAAAGTCTATCCAAGCGAAGCTCGACAGGCTTAACGATACCAAACGAAAAGATAGCGTGATTGACTTTGAGGAATTGGGCATTGACCGCCTGTTCATTGACGAGAGCCATTTTTATAAAAACTTGTACCTCTACACCAAGATGAGAAATGTCGGCGGTATTGCCCAGACCGAAGCACAGAAAAGCTCCGACTTATTTATGAAATGTCGCTATCTGGACGAAATCACAGGCAACCGAGGTACGATATTTGCAACGGGGACGCCTGTTTCAAACTCAATGGTGGAGCTGTATTCTGTTCAAAGGTACTTGCAGTACGACACGCTGATGCAGAACGGCTTGCAGCATTTTGACAGTTGGGCTTCGACTTTTGGAGAAACGGTCACGGCTCTGGAGCTTGCTCCAGAGGGTACGAACTACCGTGCTAAGACGAGATTTGCAAAATTCTATAACCTGCCAGAGCTTATGCAGATGTTCCGTGAGGTTGCGGATATTCAAACTTCCGATATGCTCAAGCTCCCCGTGCCAAAGGTCAATTACCATAATATCAAGACCAAGCCAAGCGAGATACAGACCGAAATGGTCGCTAACCTTGCGAAACGAGCCGAGAAAGTCCGTGCAAGGCTTGTCGAGCCGAACATCGACAATATGCTCAAAATCACGAATGACGGGCGTAAACTTGCTCTCGACCAGAGAATGATTGACCCGATGCTGCCAGATGACCCAGACAGCAAGGTTAATGCTTGCGTGGACAATGTCTATCGTATATGGGAGGAACACGCCGACACGAAAGCAACGCAGCTTGTGTTCTGCGACCTCTCCACTCCGAAAGGCGACGGCAGTTTTAACATCTATGATGATATTCGGGGGAAACTCACCAAGAGAGGTATCCCTGTCGAACAGGTACGCTTTATCCACGAAGCGACCACCGACGCACAGAAAAAGGAGCTGTTCGCAAAGGTACGAAGCGGCGAAGTTCGTGTGTTACTCGGCTCTACCCCGAAAATGGGGGCAGGCACGAATGTCCAAGACAGGCTTATTGCCATCCACAATCTGGATTGTCCGTGGCGACCCTCTGACCTTGAACAACGGCAGGGGCGAATTGAGCGACAGGGAAATATGTTCCCAGAGGTTGAGGTTTACCGCTATGTGACGGAGCAGACCTTTGATGCCTACCTCTATCAGTTAGTGGAAAGCAAGCAGAAGTTTATCAGCCAGATAATGACGAGCAAAAGCCCTGTCCGTTCTGCCGAAGATGTGGACGAGGTGGCATTGTCCTTTGCAGAGGTCAAAATGCTTGCCACAGGCGATGAGCGTTTCAAGGAGAAAATGGATTTGGATATACAGGTATCCAAGCTCCGAGTGCTGAAGCAGAGCTATCTGTCCGAGCATTACGACCTTGAGGACAGGATACTGAAATACTATCCGAGGGAAATAAAGGAGTATGAGGAACGCATAACAGGCTATGAAGCGGACACCGCACTTGCCGAACAGCACAAGCCGCAGGGCGAGGATAAGTTCTGCCCGATGACCTTGCAGGGCGTGACCTACACCGAAAAAGCCGATGCAGGACAAATGCTGCTTGCTATCTGTAAGGAACATCCGCTGTCACAGGCGACTGAAATCGGCAGCTACCGTGGCTTTCAGTTGGAGGTTTATTACGACACAATCAATTCCCACTATTGCCTAAACCTCTGCGGAAAGTGCAGGCATAAGGTTGAGTTAGGCTCTGATGCTCTCGGAAATCTGACCCGAATTGAGAATGAGCTGTCAAGACTTCCTGCTATGCTTACAGCCACAAAGACCAGAAAGGAGGAAATCGTCACACAGCTTGAAAATGCGAAGGTCGAAGTCAAGAAGCCTTTTGCATTTGAGGAGGAGCTGAAAGAGAAAACCGACAGGTTGAACGCTCTCAACATTGAGCTGAATTTGAACGAAAAAGACACCTCTGCCATTGATACCGAGCCAGAGCAGGGCGATGAACTACCCGAAAGAAAAAATAAGGGTTTGGAACGGTAACAACCTTTGCACATTTGTATTGCGGAAATCTGGGCATTATAATAGGTGTAGATTAGCAAACAGCGGAGGTGGTAAAGGTGTCTGGTGAGTTCAGATTTGAAACATTTGCAGATGTCCACAGCAATATTTTTAACGAATATCTCAGCTCTGTCATAGCGAAGCTCTCAAAGGAAAACGAGGAATACCGTGCCGTGCAAGCCGAGATTGAGGGATTGTATGAGAAATATCCAAAGGTTTTCGGTGTATTCGATACTGAGAAATCTGCGGAGCTGACTAAGGAAGAATGTTCGGCTCTCATTGAGGTAATGGAGCTGAAAAACAAGCTCACGGACTTGGAAATGCAGTCGGTCTATTTCCGTGGCTGTTATGACAGCGTAGGGTATCTCAAAAAAGCAGGAATTTTATAACGGACTGACCGAAAAAAGACGGCGTTGGCGTGAAGCTGATGCCGTTTTTTACATAGCCGAGAGGTAGAAAAATTTATATCTTTATGGTAAAATAATAAAAACAAAGGATGCAAGAAGGTTGGTTAAGATATGGATATTAGATTTAACACATATAATGATTTTCTAACTGAATATCAGACATACAAATTAGATAAATGTAGCAAGTGCAAAGGAGTACGAGAGTTAATTGATGATGATGTGACAGTTATCATAGAAAATAGAACCCTCCATTTCCCAGAGTTACTTATACTTTGCTGTAATAAATGTGGAGATAAGTGTCTGCCCGAATATTCCAAACAAATGATAGATGGTGCTTATAAATCTATGATAGAGCAAGAGCAGTATGTAGGGGAGTTCGTTTCAAAGAGTTATAAAAAGAAATTTGAATACTGCCAAGAAACAGATTATAAATACGACCATAAAGATTATTATAATATCCCTGGTCTTTGTTATGATGAGGAACACTCAATAGAAGGTTTTTTGACACCTGTTTTTTTCGATAGAAAAGCTCTTATATATTTTATTTCTGTTCCCGATTTTGAGGTGGATATTTTCTCGGAAACCTATGGACACATTGGCAAGAAAGATTCAGAGGGAATATATGTATATGATTGGGATGTACCATTTGGTTTTAACAGTAACGGGAAGTTAGTGTTTTGGTTGGGCGATTTGAATTATATGGATACTCAGAGTCAAGCAATTTTGAAGGGATTTAATGTTGACTCTGACCATTTAATTGTTGACTCAGAGTTCTTTCAAGCACAAATGAACTGTATTTTTAGCACACCTATCGTAGAGAAACAAATTCTAATGAATAAGGACAGCTTCGTTTCAAACATAAAGAAAAAATATAGCATTGATTTGGCACATTTAGATGAAGAATGTTCGGAACACGCTAAAAATATTCGGCGTCCGCTTGTTTTCACAGAGCAGAGCGTGTCTGGTGTAATAAACGCATTCGACAAGGTGTTAGTAGAGGGGTTTAATGTTGGGCAGTTGAGAGCGTTGTATGAAGCATTATATTCTGAAGATGAGAGAGATGCTCAATATGGAAAATGGCAGTCAATTCGTCTTATCAAAGAAATTTTGCTGAAATTATGCTATGGAATCGAAAATGCTATTGATGTTGAAAAGCTGATTTCTCCGTTGTATATTCTTCACGATTATCGAATATATTTAGACCATTTGCTTTCAATGGAGAAACAAGAAAGTACTAAAGCCCATATAGTTGCGACATTAGATGTTCAAAATTTTGGAGAGCAAGAAGCGATTTATACAGAGGAAATAGACCGCCTTAACAAACTGTTTCAGTATTTGGCGTTATTATCAAAATAAAGTATCATTTACATAGCCGAGAGGTTTTCTTAACGGAAAATCCCTCGGCTTTTTCTATTTCTGGAGGTGATGAATTTGAAATGAGAAGCAACAGACCCTATGTGCAACTTGACCCTGCCGTGATTGAGCAGGCACGGCAGATGGACTTGCTGACCTACTTGCAGCACTATGAGCCGAGCAATTTAAGGCGTGTGGCAGGTAATGTTTACTGTACCAGAGAACACGACAGCTTGAAGATTTCCAACGGCAAATGGTATTGGTGGTCGAGGGGCTTCGGCGGCGTTTCCGCCCTTGATTATCTTATCAAGGTCAAGGAATATTCCTTTGTGGAAGCCGTGCAAACTCTCACAGGCGAAGCCAGTAATTGGATACCGCCACCCCCTGCCCAAAAGAAAGAAGAACCGAAAGAATTGTTACTGCCAAAGAGATTTAAGAACTGTGACAGAGTGGTACAGTACCTTTTCGGGCGTGGTATTGACTATCAGCTCATACAGGACTGCGTTGCGGACGGTACGATATTTGAGAGTGCCGAATACCACAACGCTGTATTTGTCGGCAAAGACGAAAGCGGAACGCCCAAGTATGCCGCCTGCCGCAGTACCCTCGGAAGCTCTTTTAAGCAGGACGCATCGGGCAGCGATAAGCGGTATTCGTTCCGACTGTTGGCGAAAGAGCCGACAGCTTCGGTGCATTTGTTTGAAGCCGCCATTGATTTATTGTCCTACGCCACCTACCTCAAATGCGAGGGTAAGGACTACCGAAAAGAAAACCTACTCTCTTTGTCGGGCGTGTATCAACCCAAGAAAGAGATACAGGACAGCAAAGTGCCGATTGCTCTGACCACATTTTTGAAGGTCAATCCGCATATCAAGACCATCATTTTGCATTTGGACAATGACAAAACAGGTCGGCTCTGTACCGCTGCATTGAAAGAACTGCTCAAAAAAGACTATGAAATCGTTGATGACCCTCCGCCTGTCGGCAAGGACTTCAACGATTTTTTATTGTCCTATTTAGGTATGGAACAGCGAAAGCCGAGCCGTGAAAGGGGTGATGTCCGTTGAGTGTCTGCTGATTTATTTGTCCTGTAAGCCAACAAACTAAATCAATTTTAAGAACGAAAGTGAGGAATTAATCCAATGAAAAAGTATGATGTTACCCTGCGAGGACACTATGAAAAGACTATCTCCGTCTATGCGGACAGCCCCGAAGAAGCCAAGAAAAAGACTGAAATCGTCCTTTTCGATACCGACCTTATCGACTTTTCCGATGATGATTTTGTCTGCGGCGAAGCCAACATTACCGAGTCTTTAACGAACAGTTGTGAGGATAATGAGGGCGAGGACGAATGTCTTGAGTATGAGGATTGTTCGGAATGTCCGTACTTCTGCCCTGTATGCGGAGAATGTGTGTACGAGGACGAGTGCGAAGATTAGTGTCTTACCAAGCACTGAATTTGGTTAGCCAAATTCGCTTGTTAGGGGCTGCCCCTAATCAATGCCAACAACTTAAGCGATATTGGCATTTGCCCCGCATAAAAAATCAAATAGAATATTTGGGACAAAACACCTTGCGCTGATG
>Ga0116159_1004371_pt1 | contig 12010 bp, 10 predicted proteins | sample AD_JPNAS1_MetaG_FD_89878 | JGI IMG/M metagenome (GOLD analysis project Ga0116159, IMG submission 89878) | Active sludge microbial communities of municipal wastewater-treating anaerobic digesters from Japan - AD_JPNAS1_MetaG | ecosystem: Engineered > Bioreactor > Anaerobic > Digestate | place...
AGGAAAACGCAGCCGCAGGCCCCAGATCAAACTGCCCCACAGCCTTTTGCGTCAAGAACTGTGACAAAAATGTGGTTGAGTTGCCAGGCCCGCCGCCCGTCAGCACAAAGGGCTCGGTGTAGATCATGAAACTGTCCATGAAGCGCAGCAGCACCGCAATCATCAGCACCCCTCGCATCTTGGGCAACTGCACGTACCAGAACACAGCAAATTTGCTGGCCCCGTCAATGCTGGCAGCCTGGTAATAGGCATCCGGAATGGAACGCAACCCGGCGTAGCCCAGCAGTGCGACCAGAGGTGTCCAGTGCCACACATCCATCAACAACACCGTTGCCCAGGCGTGGGCAGCATTGCCGGTATAGCTGTAATCAATGCCCAGGCCTTGCAACGCCGCGCCCATCAAACCAATATCGGCACGCCCGAAGATTTGCCAGATGGTGCCCACCACGTTCCAGGGAATCAGCAGCGAGAGCGACACAACCACCAGCACTGCGGAAGACTTCCAGCCCTGCGCTGGCATCGACAAAGCCAGCAAAATGCCCAGCGGCAGTTCCACCGCCAGCACAGAAAGAGAAAACGTCAGTTGCCGCACCAGGGCACCGTGAAGTTCCTCGTCTCGCATGATGGCGGCAAACCACTCGGTACCGACAAACACCCGGCGCTCGGGCGAAATGATGTCCTGCACCGAATAGTTCACCACAGTCATCAAGGGCAGAATGGCCGAGAAAGCCACGCAAAGCAGCACCGGCAAAATCAACAACCAGGCTTTCTGATTGACCGGCTTGGTGGTCACGCTCATGCCACGATCTCCTCATTTTTATAGAAGCAGGTTTGGTCGCCCAACACCTTCAACCAGATTAAGTCACCGGTGGCCAGGTGCCCCAAATTGGCGGGCAGCCGCGCCTTGACGGTCTGGCCTGCAAAACTGGCGCTCAACATGATGTGGGTGCCAACATCCTGGACGTGTGCCAACGTCATGGGCAAGGCACCCTGGGCATGTGGCGATGCCAGCGTGACGTACTCCGGTCGGATTCCGAGCTTGATGTCACCAGACGGCAGCGCCAACCCGGCATGCAATGGCAAAACCACATCCGCCAGATGCAGCACTTGCTGAGCAACTTGGCCAGCCAAAAAATTCATGCCGGGCGAACCAATGAAGTGCCCGACAAAGGTATGACTCGGGCGCTCAAACAGTTGCGCGGCAGAACCCACCTGCACCGCACGCCCGCGCGTCATCACCACCACCTGCTGTGCAAAAGTAAGTGCCTCAACCTGGTCATGCGTCACATAGATCATGGTCAGCTTGAGTTCCTGGTGAATCTGCTTGATCTTGCGGCGCAGTTGCCACTTGAGATGCGGGTCGATGACCGTCAGCGGTTCGTCAAACAGCACCGCCGAGACATCGGGGCGAACCAGACCTCGCCCAAGGGAAATTTTTTGTTTTTCATCGGCCGCGAGATTGGCCGCACGCTGATTCAACTGGCCACTCATCTCCAGCACTTCGGCAATCTCGCCGACCCGCTTGTTGATGACATCTTTTGGAACTTGCCGGTTGCGCAGCGGAAAAGCCAGGTTCTCGGCCACCGTCATGGTGTCGTAAATCACCGGAAACTGGAACACCTGCGCAATGTTGCGCGCCTGCGGCGAAAACCGGGTGACATCGACACCGTCAAAACGCACCCCACCCTGTGAGGGTGCCAGCAAACCGGACATGATGTTAAGCAAGGTGGTCTTGCCGCAGCCGGACGGCCCCAGCAAAGCGTAGGCACCGCCATCCTCAAACGTCATCTGCAGTGGCAGCAACGCGTAATCGCTGTCCTGCTTTGGCCCAGGTTTGTAGGCGTGGGCCAGGTCAAGCTCAATGCGCGCCATGTCAGTTACCTCCAACACGCGCCGGCGACAGCACCAGCAGACCCTGGTCGTCAAAAACAAACACCTGGTCCGGACTGAAGTAAATGGTAACTTGCACACCCAGCTCAAAATAGTGCACCCCGGTCAACTGCGCCACCAGGTCCCCAACCAGTGTTTCTACATGCACAAAGGTGTCAGAGCCGGAAATCTCGGCCAGCTCGACTTTGCCCGGCAAAGAAACATCACCTGCCATAGCCTGTATCCGCAAGGCGCTGGCGCGCAAGCCAAGCGTGAACTTGTGCGATGCAGTTGTTGGCAGCACTATCGACAACAACGGACCACCCACCAACTGCACGGCACCCGCTGCAGTCGCATCGGCCACCATCAGGTTCATGGGCGGGTCACTGAAAGCCCGCGCCACACGCAAGGACCTGGGTTTGTGGAATACCTCAGCGGTCGGACCGTACTGCAGCAGTTCGCCCGCATCCAGAACAGCCGTATGACCACCCAGCAGCAGCGCCTCACCGGGTTCGGTCGTGGCGTAAATCACGGTCGAGCTGCCCGCAGCAAACAGTTCAGTCAACTCATCACGCAATTCTTCGCGCAGCTTGTAGTCCAGGTTGACCAGCGGTTCATCAAGCAGCATCAGCGGAGCGCCCTTGGCCAGTGCACGTGCCAGCGCCACACGCTGCTGCTGGCCACCCGAGAGCTCGGCCGGATAGCGGTCCAGGAACATGTCGATGTGCAGCTTTTCGGCCAGTTGCCGCACGCGTTGGTCAATGTTCTTTTCGCCACGCAATGTCAGTGGCGACGCGATGTTGTCCCACACCTTCAACGACGGGTAGTTGATGAACTGCTGGTACACCATGGCGACATTGCGCTGACGCACCGGCACACCCACCACATTCTGACCATCGACCAATACCCGTCCGCAAGTTGGCACATCCAGACCAGCCATGATGCGCATCAGGCTGGTCTTGCCAGCCTGGGTTGCGCCCAGCAACACCGTGACGGCACTGCTGCGCGGCGCAATACTCATGTCATGCAACCATGTCTGTGCACCTACTGTTTTGCCAACGCCCTCAAGAGTCAACTGCATCCCGTTGCCTTTGCTGTCAAATTTGTGAGTGAATTATTGTTCGTTTCGTTTCCTTTTTTATCGGTATTTACCCTATTGTTTTCTTAACTGTTCGTTTTAAAGTCAGGCCTGCTGAATTCGGCATTGAAAACCGCGATGAACCCCAACCCCAGACAGTTGACACTGCTTTCCGTCGTGCAAGCCCAGGGCTCCGTCACCGTGGAACATCTGGCTGACCAACTCGGCGTCACATTGCAAACCGTGCGACGCGATGTGCAGCGGCTGGCTGACAACGGCTTGCTGACCCGTTTTCATGGTGGTGTACGTGCGCCCGGCTCAACGGTTGAGAACATTGCCCACCAGCAACGCGAAAACCTGAACACCGCCGGCAAATTGCGCATCGCCCGTGCAGTTGCGGCAGCCGTCCCCAATCATTGCTCATTGATGCTGAACATCGGCACCACCACCGAATGCATTGCACGCGCACTGGTGCGCCACCTGGGGCTGCGCGTCATCACCAACAACCTCAACGTTGCGACCACCCTGAGCGCCAACACCAATTGCGAGGTCATCGTGGTGGGCGGCGTGGTGCGCGGGCGCGACCGGGGCATCGTCGGAGAGGCTGCGGTGGACTTCATCCGCCAGTTCAAGGTGGACATTGCGATCATTGGCATTTCAGGCATCGAGCCAGATGGTTCGTTGCGTGACTTTGACTACCGTGAAGTCAAGGTGACCCAAACCATCCTGACCCATGCCCGCCAAATCTGGCTGGCCGCAGACAGTAGCAAATTCAACCGTCCGGCGATGGTGGAAGTGGGCAAGCTGTCGCAAATCGACCGCCTTTTTACCGACGCACCACCGCCTGATCCGTTCCCCGCCTTGCTGCGCGATGCACAGGTGGACTGCGAACTGGCCATAGTCTGAGAGCGCGCCGGCCAAGCACCTAATTTCCATCACGTTGATCCGAGGTGATTACATGACCTACTTACTCGCCCTTGACCAGGGAACCTCCAGTTCACGCAGCATTGTTTTTGATGCCAATGGCCATATCGTCGCACTAGCCCAGCAGGAACTCAGCCAAATCTACCCGCAGCCCGGCTGGGTCGAGCATGACCCGATGGAAATCTGGCGCACCCAGCTCGCCACCGCCCGCACGGCACTCGCCAAAGCCGGTCTGACGGCCCGCGACATGCGCGCCGTGGGCATTACCAACCAGCGCGAGACCACCGTGGTCTGGAACCGCAAAACCGGTTTGCCGATTCACAACGCCATCGTCTGGCAGGACCGCCGGGCAGAGCCGGCCTGCCTGGAACTGCGCGAACGCGGTCTGGCCCCGGCCATCCGGGCCAAAACCGGCTTGCTGGTTGACGCCTATTTTTCCGGCACCAAGCTCAAGTGGCTGCTGGACCATGTTGCTGGCGCGCGGCAGCAGGCGCAAAACGGTGAGCTGGCCTTTGGCACGGTTGATAGCTGGCTGATCTGGCAACTGACCAGGGGTGCGGTGCATGCCACCGATGTCAGCAACGCCGCGCGCACCATGCTGTTCAATGTCCACAGCAACCAGTGGGACGAAGACTTGTTGCAGGCGCTTGACGTCCCGGCAGATCTGTTGCCACAGGTCAAACCATCTAGCGCGCTTTACGGTGAAGTGGCCACCGACCTGCTCGGCCATGGCGTAACTATCGGCGGTGTGGCAGGCGACCAGCAAAGCGCCCTGTTTGGCCAGGCCTGCTTCAAGGCCGGGATGGCCAAGAACACCTACGGCACTGGCTGCTTCATGCTGATGCACACGGGCACCAGATTTCAGACCTCCAACAGCGGCCTGATCAGCACCAGCGCTGCACAAACCACCCAGCAGCCCGAATTTGCCATTGAAGGCAGCGTCTTTGTCGGTGGTGCGGTGGTGCATTGGCTGCGCGACGGTTTGCGCGCAATTGCCAGCAGTTCTGACGTGCAAGCGCTGGCCGAGAGCGTGCCCGATGCCGGCGGTGTGATGATGGTGCCCGCCTTCACCGGACTCGGCGCGCCTTATTGGAACCCCGAGGCGCGTGGCAGCATCACCGGCATCACCCGTGGCACAACACTGGCCCACATTGCCCGCGCGGCCCTGGAAAGCATCGCATTTCAGAGCGCCGCCCTGCTGCAGGCGATGAGCCGTGATGCAGTGGCCGACGGCAGTGCCGCAGTGGCCGAACTGCGAGTGGACGGCGGTGCCTGCGTCAACAACCTGCTGATGCAATTTCAGGCCGATCTGCTGGGCATTGCGGTGATTCGACCCGCAGTCACAGAAACCACGGCGCTCGGCGCGGCTTACCTGGCAGGCTTGTGCACCGGTGTCTTCAGGGACACCGATGAACTGAGCGCCCAGTGGCAGGTGGAGCGCCGCTTCGAACCCAAAATGCCGCCAGGTGATGCAGCCGACCTGATGGCCCGCTGGGAACACGCGGTCCGCAAAACCGTGCTTTAGGCAGGGCTTGTCTGCGCTTGCGTTGGCCAGGTCAAACTGATGCATCCACAAACTTGATTAGACTCAAGCTTTTCCACCACCCAGCAGCAGCCTGACCGCTGCGCACCTGTCATGACCGAGCGCATTGCATTCATTGGCGGCGGCAATATGGCCAGCGCCATCATTGGCGGACTGATCAAGCAGGGCCTATCACCCCTGACCATCGACGTAGTTGAACCATTTGAAGAGGCCCGCGACAAGCTCCAAAGCAGCTTTGGCATAACGGCGCAGGTGCAGGCGGGTCCGTTTCTAAGCAATGCAGCGCTGGTGATCTGGGCCGTCAAGCCGCAAATTTTCAGGGCAGCGGCTGTGGCAGTCGCAGCCCACACTTTGCAGGCGCTGCATTTGAGCGTGGCAGCCGGGATTCGAAGTGACAGCATCGCCATTTGGCTGGGTACTGACCGCGTTGTGCGTGCCATGCCCAACACCCCGGCATTGGTGGGCAAGGGAATCACCGGCCTGTTTGCCCGTGCCGGTGTTTCTGCTGCGGATCAGGCCCGCATCACCCAGGTGATGGCCAGCACCGGTGAATCGATCTGGCTGGGCGCTGAAGAAAAACTTGACGTGGTGACAGCCCTTTCAGGCTCCGGCCCGGCTTACGTGTTTTACTTCATGGAGGCGATGACGACTGCCGGCATCGAGATGGGCCTGAGCCGCGAGCAGGCGCACCAACTCGCAATTGCGACGTTTGTCGGTGCCAGCGAACTGGCCCGCAGCGCCAGCGAGTCGCCCCAGGTGCTGCGCCAGCGCGTCACATCCAAAGGTGGCACCACTTACGCGGCGATTTCATCCATGGAAGAAAACGACATGCGCGCCCTGTTCATTGATGCCATGTACGCAGCCCGCGAACGCGCCAAAGCGCTTGGCGACGAGTTTGGCGCCGACTAGACCCGGTGGCCTGACTACCTGACGGCGTAACTCGCGGCAATACCGGCAAACACGGTCAGCCCAAGCCAGTGGTTCAGGCGAAAAGCCTTGAAGCAGCCCTCGCGGCTGCGCCCGCGAATCAGGCTGAAATGCCACGCCACCTGCAGCAGCGCCGCACATATCGCTATTTTAAATATAGCATGTTGCGCATACGCAGCAAGGGCTAGAGCCCAAATACCTATAAAAAGCAGGTAACACAGCATGATCACTGGCACATCCATCCGACCGAGCGTGATGGCTGATGTCTTGATGCCAATTTTCAGATCGTCGTCACGGTCCACCATGGCGTATTCGGTGTCGTAGGCCAACACCCAAAACAGATTGCCCAGCATCAGCACCCAGGCCAGTGGCGGCACATCACCCAGCACCGCCGCAAACGCCATCGGGATGCCCATGCCAAACGCCAACCCCAGCACCGCCTGCGGCATCGCCACAAAACGCTTGGCATAGGGGTAGGCCAGGGTGATCGCCAGCGCCGCAAACGACATGCCGACGGTGACCCGGTTGGTGCTCAGCACCAGTGCAAAAGCCAACAAGGCCAGCACCGCCCCGACCAGCAGCGCCTGTTTGACTGACATCGCGCCGCTGGTCACTGGCCGCTGCGCGGTGCGCTTGACATGCCGGTCATAGTCGCGATCTGCCACGTCATTGACACAACAACCGGCGCTGCGCATCAAAAAAGTGCCCAGCACAAACACGCCCAGCAAATGCCAGCCGGGAAAACCGTCGGCTGCCACCCATAACGCGCCCAGCGTAGGCCACAGCAACAGCAACCAGCCGGCCGGCCGGTTCCAGCGAATCAAATCCAGGAACAGGTCAAGCTTGCTGCGCCGAGTTGTCACGCGCGCCCCTTACAGACCCAGTTGCCGCAGATCCAGGCGGCCGTGGTGCATCGGCGGACACCAGAAATTGGCACCGGTCACCGGCCTGGATATGCCAAACAAGGCATCCACCACGCCGTCGTCCAGGCCAACCATGTGCCGCATCAGCACCTCAAAAGCAGCAAACGAATGGCCAAAGGCGACAAACATCAGACCCGACTGCAGGCCCGCCGTCCATGGCATGGAGCGTCGCAGCACAAAAGCCTCGGGGGTAAAGCTCTCTTGCGCGGTTCGCTTGACGTGGGCCGACGCGGGTGCATCGGCCAGTTCTTCGTTATCACTGCGGCGCCTGCCATAGGTGTGATCCTGCCGGGTCTCACCCAACGCATCAAATGCATCGAGGTCATGCACCCACTGCTGCACCACCATGAAGCTGCTGCCATCCATCCACGGGCCCGCGCCTTGCACCAGCGCGGCGGCACGCGCAGCATCCGCCACCGGGTTTTCGGTGCCGTCCTCGTAGCCGGTCAGGTCCCGCCCATGGCCATTGGGGCCACGCCCATAGCGAAAGGCATCAACGGTCTGGTCGAGCGCAAAGCCCGGCGCCAGCGCCATTTGCAGTCGCCGCGTCAGATGCAGCAAATCACCCCGGTCATCGCCGCGCAGCCAGCAGCACAGGGCCGACGGTGTCGCCGGCACCAGCACGGTGGCACCTGACAGAGCCTTGAAGCCATGCAGACCCGGAACATGCGCGCCCAGCAAATTGACCAGATCCGGCCCAATACCAACCAGCACCTCGGTTCCATCGACCATATCTGCCAGCCGGGCCAGGCTTTGCCGAATATCGACAGCCACCGCACTGGCAATAGAAAAATACACATAGCGCCCGACATTGGGAACATCGTCCAACACCGCCAACTGACAATCTGACATGCTTGCTCCTTCAAGTTGAATCTGAAAGTGAAATCTGCTTCAAGACAACCGGTTCACGCCCGGCAATTCACAGGCATAGACGGCATTGCGCAACGCGGCAATCGCCTCATAGCGGGTAAAACTGCGTCGCCAGGCCAGCACCACCCGGCGCTTGGGCGGATCGCCAGCGAACGGCAGGTACTTGATGTAGGGGTCTTCGTCACGTTTGCGGCTGGGTGCGGGCTCAAACGACTCTTTGGGCACGCTCAGGCGCGGCACCAGTGTGACACCCATGCCAGCCGCCACCATGTGTTTGATGGTTTCCAGCGACGAGCCCTCAAAGCTTTTGCGAATGCCCTCGGCATTGGCCGAAAAATGGGCAAACTCGGGGCAGACTTCCAGCACGTGGTCGCGAAAACAATGACCACTGCCGAGCAGCAGCATGGTCTCTGACTTGAGCTGCTCGCTGGTCACATCGGCCTGCGCCGCCAACGGGTGGTTGGTCGGCACCGCCGCCATGAACGGTTCGTCATACAGCGCTGCCATCGCCAGCCCGGCATCAGGAAACGGCGCGGCCAGAATGGCGCAGTCAATTTCGCCGGTGCGCAGCATGTCGAGCAGCTTGACGGTGAAGTTTTCTTGCAGCATCAGCGGCATCTCCGGGATGCGCTGGATCATCTGGCGCACCAGGGCTGGCAACAGATATGGGCTGATGGTGTAGATCACGCCCAGCGTGAGCGGGCCTGCCAACGGGTTTTTGCCACGCTTGGCAATTTCCTTGATGGCAGCCGCCTGCTCCAGCACGCTTTGTGCCTGGCGCACGATTTCTTCACCCAGATGGGTCACCGTCACCTCGTTGGCGCTGCGTTCAAACAGCTTCACCTCAAGCTCTTCTTCCAGCTTTTTGATGGCCACCGACAAGGTCGGCTGGGACACGTAACAAGCCTCTGCGGCCTTGCCAAAGTGCCGCTCGCGGGCCACTGCCACGATGTATTTGAGTTCGGTCAGAGTCATATTGCTATTGTCATACCAGCGCGTGCCGACATCGGTACTTTCGCACTTCAAACACAGGGCTTCCAGGATCGTCGTAATTTTTCGCGCCAAAGTCCGCCAGGTCGATGGCGAGTACACCGTGGTGGCTGCGCGCCTGCGCGAACTGGCGCTGGAGCAGGTTGGGTGTCTGAAATTTCAGGCCGTAAACGAAGGGAAAGACGAAGTCGCCTTGTCCTATTGGCCCAATGAGGACAGCATTCGCGCCTGGAAATCGCATGCCGAGCATGTGCTGGCGCAGCAATCGGGAAGCGAGCGCTGGTACCAGTCCTATGTGGTGCAGGTGGTGCAGATTGGCCGCAAATACCGGTTTGACGGCTCACCCGGTGCATAGGCGGCACACTCTGCTTTAGCTTTTGCGGCACAAGCCTTCGGTTTTGTCAGGCCTTCAGAAACTCTGCCCTGGTGCCCAGCCAGCGCTGCACGTGCCGTTCGGCCAGTGCCGGGTATTGGTCGAGCATCACCGGCGCGAGCTTGCGCGCCCAGGCCAGCACGGTCGCATCCTCCACCACATCGGCAAAACGCAGCAGCGCGGCCCCCGACTGGCGCGCGCCCATGAACTCGCCGGGGCCACGAATCTCCAGGTCACGCCGGGCGATCTCAAAACCGTCGTTGCTCTCGGCCATGGCGCGCAGGCGCTCCCGCGCCGTCTGCCCCAGGCGCGGTGCGTCCCCGGTGCCATACAGCAACACGCAGGCCGAAGCCGCCGTGCCGCGCCCGACCCGGCCACGCAACTGGTGCAACTGCGACAGGCCAAAGCGCTCGGCATGCTCGATCACCATCAGCGACGCATTGGGCACATCGACCCCGACCTCAATCACCGTGGTGCTGACCAGCAGCCCCATCTGGCCACCGGTAAACAGGCTCATCACAGCCTTTTTCTCTGCCGCGGGCATGCGCGAATGCAGCAGGCCGACCATCACGCCGGGCAGGGCAGCGCTCAACTGCGCGTGGGTTTCGGTGGCATTGGTCAGGTCTAGCGCCTCGCTCTCTTCAATCAGCGGGCAAACCCAATAAATCTGCCGCCCCTGGGCAATCTGCAAGCCGATGCGCTCAACCACCTCTGCACGGCGCGCCTCATTGACCACTTTGGTGATGATCGGGGTGCGCCCGGGCGGCAGTTCATCAATCGTGGACAGGTCCAGATCAGCGTAATAGCTCATCGCCAGCGTGCGCGGAATCGGGGTGGCGGTCATCATCAGCAGATGGGGTTCCAGTGCGGACGGGGCATTGAGCTGACCGGTGGTGGCTGGGTCAACGGACTTTGAGAGCCCCAGTTCGGGGCTGGCGGCACCAGCGCCGGGCGGCACCTCATCATCTGGCGGGGCACTGGCAGCATCAGTCAGCTTGCCGCGCAGCGCCAGCCGCTGTGCCACGCCAAAGCGGTGTTGCTCGTCAATGATGGCCAGCGCCAGCTTCTGGAACTGCACCTTCTCGCCAATGATGGCGTGGGTGCCCACCACCAGTTGAGCCTGACCGCTGGCAATCAGCGCCAGCATGTCGCGCCGTTCCCTTGCCTTCTGGCTGCCGGTGAGCCAGGCGGTGGTGATGCCCAGCGGCTGCAGCCAGCTCACCAGCTTGGCAAAGTGCTGGGTCGCCAGAATTTCGGTTGGCGCCATCAGCGCGCACTGCCAGCCCGCCTCAATGCACACCACTGCGGCCAATGCCGCCACCACCGTTTTGCCGGAACCCACATCGCCTTGCAGCAGCCGGTGCATGGGAACCGGGCGACGCAGGTCGCCAATGATCTCGGCGCAGACCCGGTGCTGGGCCGCGGTAAGCTCAAACGGCAGCGCGGCCAGCAAGCGCTGATGCAAAGGCGCAAGCAGCCTGTCTGACCTATCGTGCAGCGGCTGCGCCACGCCTGCTGCGGCCCATTTTGAACCGGCCCTTTGCGCTACGACTGGGCCATCGACTGGCAAATCCGGGACCCCTGGCTGTGGTCGATTCTGGCTGTCGATGCCAGAAATCCGACCGGCTTCTGGCGCGCTGGCGATGGGTGAGGTGCGCTGGTCCAGGGCGGCCTTTTTGTCAACCAATGCGGCTAGGTCAAAGCCAGGCATCAGCACCGGGGCTAGCCGGGCAGCCCGTGCGCGTTTGGCCTGCAGTTGCGAGATTTGCTGCGCCAGCAACTCTTCCGCCTTCAGCCGCTGCCAGGCCGGGTGACTGCGCTCAGTCAGTGTCGCCAGCGTTGTCTCAGGCCCAGGGTGGTGCAAAAAAAGTAGCGCCTCACGCAAGTTCCATAAGGGCTGCAGGCCGATTTCATTCAAAAATTCGGCTGGCAGGGTGTCTGTCAGGTCGGCCCGCTCCAGACCGGCTTGCACTGCCTTGCTCAGATAGGCCTGCGGCAAACCGGCTACCGTCGGGTAAACCGGCGTCAGGGCGCTGGGCAGTTCGCCACCGGCGCTCTGGTACGCCGGATGCATCATCGTCAAGCCGGCAAAACCACCCCGAACTTCACCGCGCACCCGAATCTGCTTGCCCACCGCCAGCGCCTTTTGCATCGACGGGTAAATGGTAAAAAAGCGCAGCAGGCAGGTACCAGTGCCGTCGTCGAGCGTGACCAGCAACTGCATCGTGCCGCCAAGTTTGACCTCGCAGTGCCTGACGGTGCCTTCCACTTGCGCCACATCACCCTCACGCAGGTCGCGCAATTGAACAAGCCGGGTTTCATCCTCGTAGCGCAGCGGCAGATGCAAGGCCAGATCAATTGGCCGAATTAAGCCGAGCTTTTGCAGGGCCTTTTGCGGCCCAGACAAGGGTTTGGCAGGAGTACTGGCGGAAGACGGCGGCATGCGCTGATTTTGCACAGATAAAAATGATAGCTGGTGGCGCTTCTTGCATAAGGGCTAGAGGTCAATTTGG
>Ga0116159_1004372_pt1 | contig 12009 bp, 10 predicted proteins | sample AD_JPNAS1_MetaG_FD_89878 | JGI IMG/M metagenome (GOLD analysis project Ga0116159, IMG submission 89878) | Active sludge microbial communities of municipal wastewater-treating anaerobic digesters from Japan - AD_JPNAS1_MetaG | ecosystem: Engineered > Bioreactor > Anaerobic > Digestate | place...
AATGCCAATTCAATAAAAAACCAGCTAAAAACGCGCCTGTTATAGGAATTTAAGGACGCAAAATGTAGTGAAAACGCAGCATGTTGTTGCGAAAAATCTGATTCTAACAACATTTTAATAGATGCTGGAATTTTAACGCAATTATTAAACACGCAAAGCGGAAAAATTGTAAAAAAGCAATAAGTTAAAGTGGCTGAATAATGCCGAGGAAATTTTGATGCCCTGCGAGCCTTTATTTATAAGGCTCGCAGGGCATCAAAAAAGGTTGCATGAAAAATACGCTTCAAAAAAGGTATTTTTGCTTGTTGCAACATTGACTTTGCAACATTATTTTTTTTGCAACATCAGCTTTAATGAAGGCCAAATATTTTTCAATATCAAAGGCTGACCAAGCGCGTTGGGGTGTAGGCCATCGGCTTGAACCAAGTCACGTTTTGCCGCAACTTGGTCTAACATAAAAGGCACTAGGCTGATTTTGTGTTGCTGGCCAAGTTGCTGATACGTCTGAAAAAAGGCTTCGGTATATTTAGGCCCGTAATTAGGCGGAATACGCATGCCTAGCAATAACACTTTGGCTTTATTTTTTTGGCTGTAAGCAATCATCGCACTCAGATTTTTGCGCATTTCTTGAATTGGCAAACCGCGTAAGCCATCATTGGCGCCTAGAGCTAAAATGACAATCTTTGGCTTGGTTGTTGTGATTGTTTTTTCAAAGCGAGTGAGTCCTCCACTGGTGGTTTCACCGCTGATGCTGGCATTTGCAACCTCATAATGATACCCTTCGGCATTGAGCTTTTGTTGCAGTAATGTCACCCAACCTTGCGGTTGCGCGATGCCGTAAGCCGCAGATAAGCTATCGCCATACACCAATATTTTGCTGTTTTCGGCTAGAGCGTGCGTACTGAATGCAACGAAAATGAAACCAAACAGACTAAGGTTGAGTCGTTTGAAAAAACGACTGTTGAATACATACTCAAATATCAATAATAAGTGGAAAAACATTAATGCAATCATCTCCTATTGTGCAAGCGCAAGCCTTAACTTATGAATTTGTTAGCCATGATAACCATATTCGCGTCTTATATGATTTAAATTTATCTATTATGGCTGGCGAGCAAGTTGCCATTATTGGCAGTTCAGGCTCCGGTAAATCCACCCTCTTGAGCTTACTCGCGGGGTTGGACATTCCCACCAGCGGCAGCGTTCAAATCGATGGCAAGCCTTTCAGCCAATTAGATGAAGATGGCCGCGCAGCCATCCGCGCAACACGTATGGGCTTTGTGTTCCAATCGTTTCAGTTGCTGCCTTCGCTAACTGCGCTCGAAAATGTTATGTTGCCGCTCCAATTAAAAAATCATCCTGACGCAGCCGCGTTAAGTTTAGCGGCACTTCGGCAAGTAGGCTTGAGCGAGCGCGTACAGCATTATCCCAAACAACTTTCTGGCGGTGAACAACAACGCGTTGCCATTGCCCGAGCGTTTGCCACACAGCCTGCCATTTTATTTGCTGACGAACCAACAGGCAACCTCGACCACAACACTGGGCAGCGTATTATCGAATTACTGTTTGAAATGAACGCAAATGCAGGTACCACATTGGTATTAGTGACGCACGACATTCAATTAGCCAACCGCTGCCACACACAGCTTCAATTAGCGCATGGCACGCTCACGAGGTTGAATCAACCATGAGCGTGTCTTTAAAATTAGCTTGGTCACAAACGATGAGTTTGTGGAAATCAGGTGCATTGAATGTGTTGGTTTTTGCCTTGGTACTCGCGGTTACGGCCATTACTGCCACCGGTTTTTTTACGCAGCGCATCGAAACCGCGCTGAATCAGCAGGGTGGCTTGCTGCTGGGTGGCGACCTTGCGGTGCTGGCTGACCATGAAATTCCAGAAACTTTCATCAACAACGCCAAAACTCAGGGTATTACTACGGTAAAAACTTATGAATTCCCCAGCATGGTGGTGTTTGGTGAAGCCAATCAGTTGGCCGAAATTAAAGCAGTTGAAGCCGGCTTTCCGTTACGGGGAGACCTCACTATTGGTCAACACGCCACCGATACCGGAAAAATCGTCAACCAAGGCCCAAACACTGGTGAAGTGTGGATAGAACCAAGACTGGTAAATCTGCTGAATATTCAGGTGGGTGATAGGTTGGAAGTAGGCGAGCGCCAATTACGTGTAAGTGCCATTTTAGTGCGTGAACCCTCTCGTGGTGGCGATATGTTTGGCTTTGCACCGCGCCTGATGATGCACGCCGCAGATTTACCCTCTACCAAACTCATTCAATACGGTAGCCGAGTGAAATATCAATTATTACTCGCAGGCCAACCGCAAAGCATTTCACAGTATTTTGAACAAATGAAACCACAGTTGAATCGCGGTGAAAAAATTCAGGACATTCGAAATGCACGGCCTGAAATTAAATCTGCCCTCGACAAAGCGCAACAGTTTTTAGGTTTATCGTCGATGGTCAGTGTTATTCTCGCCATGGTGGCAATGCTGCTCTCAAGCCTGCCTTACATCAAACAAAGTCTTGATACATTTGCACTGATGCGCTGTTTTGGTGCTTCAAAAAATAATGTGTTAAAAGTATTGGCATTTCAAACAACGATAATCGCCCTACTTAGCGCACTATTCGGCGCCGCGCTTGGTTACATTGGGCAACTCGGCTTAGCCACATTAGCGGGCAACTTGTTTGTAGAAACGTTACCTGCGGCCAACGCCACACCGCTCTTTTTGGGCTTTCTGGCAAGCCTTGGCATGATGTTGGCCGTGGTGTTGCCGCACGCTTGGCAAATGCGCAATCTCACAGCCATGAATATTCTAAGGCGTGAAACTATCAGCCAGCCCTTATCGACACAAGCCAAATTTTTGCCAGCTTTCTTTGTAATGACCCTGATGATTTTTTGGCAGGCACGAGACATTAAACTTGCACTCTCAACGATTATTGCACTCACCCTGCTGTGCATTGTCATTGCCGGCATTGCTTACCTACTTGTCAGCTTAGTCAGTCGTGTGTTTCGTTTATCATCGCGCAACCAAATGCTGGGCCAAATTAAAATCGGCATTTTGGGCATCAAGCGCCGTTTTGGTTTATCCACTGTACAAATGATAGGCTTTAGCATGGGCCTAATGGTGCTAATGCTACTGGCTTTAATTCGCAATGATTTAATTCGTAATTGGCAGGCCTCTCTGCCAATTGATGCGCCCAATCGGTTTGTGATCAACATTCAGCCTGCGCAGATTAGCGGTATAAAGGAATTTTTTACCCAGCAAAAAATTCAAGATGCAACGATTTTCCCGATGGTGCGCGGCCGCTTAATCAGCCAAAATAATAAAGATCTCAGCCAAACCGAATGGAAAGATGAGCGTGCGAAACGCCTAGCAGAACGAGAATTTAATCTCTCGTGGGCAGCCAACATGCAAAGTGACAACAAACTGCTTTCGGGCAGGTGGTGGACAGAACAAGACCACGGAAAACCATACCTGTCACTTGAAGAAGACTTGGCTAAAACATTAAACCTAAAACTGGGTGATCAATTAGTTTTTAATGTGGCGGGAACCCCACTTAACTTAACCGTCACCAGTATTCGAAAAGTCGAATGGGACACCATGCGCCCAAACTTTTTTGCGGTGACTCCACCTGGTGTGTTAGACCAATATCCTACCAGTTACATGAGTAGCTTTTATTTGCCTTTAAGTGCAGATGCACCCATGAACCAACTCATTAAAACCTACCCAAATCTTACAGTGATTGATGTTGCGGCCCTCATGCAACAGGTACGCGGTATTATGCAAAAAATGAGCAGTGCGATTGAATACGTGTTCGCCTTTAGTTTAATGGCTGGCATCGCAGTGCTATACGCTGCGCTAGTCGCAACCAGAGATGAACGTGTGACAGAGGCCACTTTAATGCGTGTTTTTGGTGCGTCACGTCAGCAGGTCAGCGTAGCTTATATGGCTGAGTTTGCCTGCATTGGCTTAATTGCAGCACTGGTGGCTGCCATTGCCGCCAATCTACTGGCCTATTACCTAAGCCACTATGTGCTGGATATTCCGTTTCAGCTCAATTTCACCTTAGCGGTTACTGTCATGCTCATTGCTGCCATCTGTATTCCGCTCGCCGCATGGCTGGTGCTAAGAAAATTTTTAAACGTACCTGCCAGACAGCTCCTGAACAGCATTTAAGTATTAGCTAATTTACGCACAAAAAAAGCACGCCTAAGCGTGCTTCTTAATTAGATAAAGCAACTAATTTAGACTTATTTTGCTTCTGGTGCAGCTTCTACTGCTGGCGCTTCTGCAGGCGCACTCGCTTCAGTCACCGGTTGCGCTGAATCATCAAGGGTAATGCCAGGCACGCGCTCTTCAGGTGTTGGCTCATAGCCACCTGGCTCAGCTGCAGCTGGTGCTGGTGCTGCTTCAACAGGCGCCGCTTCTACTGGCGCTGGCGCTTCAACGGCTGGCGTAGCCTCCACTGGTGCAGCTTCTTTTTCACCACAACCCACGAGTAATAAACTGGTAACGCTTAGTGCTAATAAAGCACGTAATAATGTAGACATTTTGATTCCTTTCAACTTGTTGATTAACATAAAAAACCTTGAACTATTGACAAGTAACAAGGATTTTTTTATCTGACTAAACTCGAAGTTGCATTCTAGCGATATTTCTCATGAAAGTAAACTTAAAGTCATTTAAAATGAATGACTTAAAAGTAAAATCGCTCAGTTTAGTTAGGAATACGCAATGACTGGCCAGGATAAATTTTATCTGGGTGGCTTAACATGGGTTTATTCGCTTCAAATATCTTCATATAGTCATTGGCATTGCCATACTGCGCTTTAGCAATTTTTGATAGCGTATCGCCACTCACGACGGTGTAGAACACAGACTCATCTGCAGGTTCAATCACACCCAATTGGTCTTGCACATGTTCCACGCCTTTTACATTACCGCAACAGAGTAAAATCTTTTCTTTGGTTTCTTTGGTGTCTGCCATGCCTTGTACAATCACCGTGGCGGATGCACCATCAAAGCCAATGGTCAAGCCCTCAGCCGTTAAACCCATTTTTGCCACGTAATCAGCAATCGCTTTTGCAGCAGCTTTATTTGCAGCTTCAACATTCACCGGTGTTGGGTCTTTTTTTGCGACTTCTTCTGCCGCTTTTGCTTCGCCAATACCAAATAGTTTTTCGCCTGCTTCTTTAATAAATGAAAACAATCCCATTTGTTCTTCTCCTTAAAAAATTTGTAGATTTTATTTTAGTAAAAACCCTAAATAATGCCTCGTTTGGCGACATCGTAACTAATCATAGCACCTTTCGCATAAGCTGCCACTTCATAACGATTTTTTACATAGCCATGTCGGCATTCCCACAAATAATGCCAGATTGTCATGCCTTGTAAAAACTGCTCTACATGTGTTAATTCATGCCCTAACAATGCTATACCCTGCAATGTGCTGGGCTGATAATAACCAGCTCGAAAATAGATTTTTTGCTGTAACACCACTGCACACATGCTTGGCCGTAACCAAAATGGCGTATGCCCATCAACAATTCGCGCGTAATGCAATACTTCGGGTGAAAAATAAGGCTGATAAATCTGCCATTCCGCAGGGCTTAATTTCCGGCCACGCTTGCCCAAAATTAATCTCCTATTGCATGCAAAATAACGCGCCGACTCGCCGCAACATGCCGGTGTTCATACAAAAAAATACCCTGCCACTGGCCGAGTGCTGGCCTGCCTTGCATAATTGGAATAGATAAACTGGTTTGCGTCAACGCACTACGCACGTGTGCAGGCATGTCGTCAGGACCTTCAACGGTATGAATAAAGAGCTTATCGCCATCAGGCACCAGTCGATTAAAAAATGCCTCCATATCCACCAGCACGTCGGCATCGTAATTTTCGTTAATCAGCAAGCTTGCAGAGGTATGCTGAATATAGAGTGTGAGCAAGCCCGTCTGAATAGCAGTTTTTTTGGTAAGTTGTAAAACATCAGGAGTAATGTCGTAAAGTTTACGGCCTGCTGTTTTAATGGTGACCTGTTCTGAAAATTGGCGCATGTAAAAACCCTCAAACACAATACGCCATTATAGCGCGAGTTTTTTAGCGTTATCTTCTACGCCGATGTAAATGGTTGTTCAAGTAAAAGTGACTTCCCCAATAAGGGCCGTAACCATAAAAAGGGTGGTAAAACGGGTCATAAAAGGGGTCGTAGCGATTGCGCCAAGCTTGTTGTTTGAGCTTTTCTTGCGCTTCTTTATTGGCTTTTTCGCGTTTATTGATTTCATCTGCAAGGCTGTTTAGGCGTGCCTTTTCACGTTCAGACTGAATGTAATCCAGCACTTTTGAATCCACGCCTTGCTTGCTTAAGTCTACAATTTGGCTGGCTGTCAAATCATATTGCGAGTTGCTCGCCTTAATTTTAGCAATAATCTCGTCAGACGAGACTTTTTGCTGCGTCAAACTAACAATCTCGTCTAAACTCAATGTTGGCGTAGCCGCAGGCGTAATTTGTGCCACTTCTTCAGGCGTAAGCCTATCAACAGCCACCTCACGCGGCGCAGTGCTGGCGCAGCCAGCCAATAAGGCGGTCAGCAATACTGTACTCAACATTAAACTTTGCTTATTCATCGCTGATTCCTCTCATGGGCTTATTTTGTAGGCGCGCAATTGATTAGTAATACTTTCATGCTGTGCATGATTAGAATTACTTATGCCTGTGGTATTGCGCGCCTACAAACCATCAAACTTTACTAAACTGCATTCTTCCAGCTTTATAATCTACTTGGACTGTATCTTTCGCCATAAAATTCCCGGCTAAAATTTCACGTGCCAATGGGTTTTCAATCTCACTCTGAATGGCCCGTTTTAATGGACGTGCACCATACACGGGGTCAAACCCTGCGCTGGCGATTTCAGCCAGTGCCGCATCAGTCACCTTCAGTTGCATGTCCATTGCAGCCAAACGTTTGGCCAAGTATTGCAATTGAATGCTTGCAATTGACTTGATATTTGCCTCACCCAATGCGTGAAAAACGACCACTTCATCAATCCGGTTGACAAACTCTGGCCTGAAATGCGTTTTCACCTCACCCATCACCGCCAGTTTCACCACTTGGTAATCTTGATCTGACATGCTTTGAATCATCTGACTACCTAAGTTAGAAGTCATGATAATCACTGTATTTTTGAAATCCACCGTGCGGCCTTGGCCATCGGTTAGGCGGCCATCATCCAGCACCTGCAACAGCACATTAAACACATCAGGGTGCGCTTTTTCAACTTCATCAAGCAAAATCACGCTGTAAGGCTTGCGGCGCACGGCTTCCGTCAATGTGCCGCCTTCTTCATAGCCCACATAGCCGGGTGGCGCGCCTATCATCCGTGCCACAGAATGTTTTTCCATAAATTCGCTCATGTCGATGCGAATCAAATGGTCTTCTGAATCAAACAAGAAATTGGCCAGCGATTTACACAACTCCGTTTTACCCACACCCGTTGGGCCTAAAAACAAGAAGCTGCCATAGGGACGATTGGGGTCGCTTAAGCCTGAGCGTGAACGGCGAATCGCATCACTCACCAAACGCACCGCCTCGTCTTGCCCTACCACGCGCTCGTGCAGTTTCGCTTCCATGGTCAATAACTTTTCGCGCTCGCCCGTTAACATTTTGCTCACAGGAATACCTGTGGCGCGGCTCACAACCTCGGCAATCTCATCGGCGCCCACTTCGGTGCGCAGCATTTTGTGTTTTACTTGCCCGCTTTCCGCTTCAGCACTGGAGGCTTGTTTTAACTGCGCCTCTAACTGCGGCAATTTGCCATATTGCAGTTCAGACACTTTCTGCCACTCGCCTTTACGGGTGGCTTCTTCCATCTCAAATTTTACTTTTTCGATGGCCTCTTTTATGTGCGCAGAACCCTGCACTTGCGCTTTTTCGGCTTTCCAGATTTCTTCTAAATCGGCATACTCTTTTTCGATTTTCGAGATTTCTTCTTCAATCAACTCAAAACGTTTATGGCTGGCTTCGTCTTTCTCGCGGCGCACGGCTTCACGCTCAATTTTTAATTGAATCAAGCGGCGGTCGAGTTTATCCATCACCTCAGGTTTGGAATCAATTTCCATCTTGATGCGACTTGCCGCCTCATCAATTAAATCAATGGCTTTATCGGGTAAAAAGCGGTCAGTAATGTAGCGATGAGATAGCTCGGCTGCCGCAACAATCGCAGGGTCGGTGATTTCTACACCATGATGTAATTCGTATTTTTCTTGTAGCCCGCGCAAAATCGCAATTGTCGCTTCTACGGTCGGCTCATCCACCATCACTTTTTGAAAGCGGCGTTCAAGGGCGGCATCCTTTTCAATATATTTACGATATTCATCTAAGGTTGTTGCGCCCACGCAATGCAATTCACCGCGTGCTAGGGCAGGTTTTAGCATATTGCCCGCATCCATTGCGCCCTCGGCTTTGCCGGCACCCACCATGGTGTGAATTTCATCAATAAATACGATGGTTTGGCCTTCGTCCTGCGCCAATTCCTTGAGCACAGATTTTAAACGCTCTTCAAACTCGCCTCGGTACTTTGCACCCGCTAACAAAGCCGCCATATCAAGTGACAATACTTTTTTGCCTTTCAGCGTATCGGGTACTTCGCCATTCACAATACGCTGCGCCAAGCCTTCAACAATGGCCGTTTTACCCACGCCTGGCTCACCAATCAGCACTGGGTTGTTTTTGGTGCGCCGCCCTAAAATTTGAATCGCACGGCGAATTTCATCATCACGCCCGATGACTGGGTCAAGTTTGCCCAGTTTGGCGCGCTCAGTGAGGTCGATGGTATATTTTTGCAGCGATTCGCGCTGGCCTTCGGCCTCTTGGCTATTCACATTTTCATTGCCACGGACTGCCGTAATCGCAGCTTCTAACGCCGACTTCGTTAGGCCATTTTGTTTAAGCAATCGACCTGCTTCACCTTTATCATCCGCCAGTGCCAATAAAAACATTTCACTCGCAATGTAGGAATCACCACGTTTTTGCGCGAATTTATCGGTTACATTCAACAAGTTATTCAAATCACGCGAAATCGCCACTTCACCGCTGGCATCAGGTGATTTTGGCAAATTGTTGATGGCAGTATTCAAACTGGTTTTCAGCGGATGTAACTGCACGCCCGCGCGCGAAAGCAGTGACGCCGTGCCGCCGTCCTCTTGATTCAGCAACGCCAGCAATAAATGCTGCGGCTCAATCGCAGTGTTATCTGCGCCCAAAGCCAAGCTTTGCGCATCGTTAATGGCCTGTTGAAATTTGGTAGTGAGTTTATCAAATCGCATTCTGTTGCTCCTCATAAATGATATGAAGCTACTATGGAGCAAATTGTGGTTTTTTCAATAAGGGCAAACCCGAAGATGGATGGCAGTAAGCGCCAAAAAAATAATTTCTAAAAACTTGCAGCGCGTATTATTAATACGTATTTTTTATAAAAAAAGGGCTATTTTTAACACCAACCTTTTTGATGCCTCTGGAAGCCTTATAAATAAAGGCTCGCAGGGCATTTATTTTTTCTCGTAGTTTTTCAAGCGAAGTAAGCAATAAAAAATCTTGCTAAATACTTACGTTATTGGTCTGGCAAAAGCTGCCAATTTCGACCTTCATCATCCGATGTCAATAATTGCGTTTTACCCTGCATTGTTTGCACGCGCATAGTGGGTTGCGCGGTATCAAGTAAAAACTCAATGAGCGTCACCTGCGAAATCGGTAATTTTTTTGGCGGTACAAAAACCAATGCTTCACCATCTAAACGTGTGTAATAGATTTTTTCTGCATCGGCCCAAACCATCAACCAGCCCCAGTCGCCTCCACGGGCTATCGCGACCGCAGAAAAATGACAGCCGGCTTCTTGATGCTGATTATAGGTGATGCGTTTTGTGATGCGTCCTTGTTGTTCATCCACGGCAATCACCGCCAAATCTTGTGCGCCATCATCAAACATGTGCTGTTTAAACGCAATGGGTTGCTGTCTGTGGTCTTGTGCTTGCGCAATTGGGCATGGTGGCTGTTTGACATTAGCCTCTTGAACCACCCCATTTTCTTTAGCCTGCAGCGAATTTATGCCAAATATTGCGCCATAAATCATGGTTAAAGCCGCAGCAGATTGCCATCGTTTTTTTGTACCGTTTGTTTTCATAAAATTCAATTTATTCATAAACTTCTCAAGTTTTCTCTCTCGCGTCCGATATCCACTTATACCGTGCTTTATGTTGATGTGTCATCAGCCTGTTTATGGATAACATTTGATAACGAAACGTTCAAAAAAAGTGAAAAATTTACAAGACTTTAAACCCTATCATTTGGTTTCAGAAAACGATTCATTCGAGAACCTTGGCCAGCCTTTTACTGGCGACCGCTTACGCACGTCGCAATTATCCAGTGCGGTGCAAAACGCGCTGGAAAAACATTGGGTCTGGGTCGATATAAATTATCACAGCAACACCGGCACGTCCCAAACACAAGCAGCATCATCGCAAGATGGACTGCAAAGCGCAACCGCTTTTAGCAACAGCGCATATCACTTAGCAAAAATCGCCTTTGAAAATGCCAGCGAAGGCATGATGGTGATGGATGCAAACGCCAATATTTTAAGTATTAACAAAAGTTTTACTGCTATTACCGGGTTTAATCAGCAAGAAGTGTTTGGCACCGTGCCAAAAGCGTTACAAGTCACAGAGCGAGAGGCTTGGCGACACCTGCAACTTGATGGCCAATGGCGTTCTGAGTTGTTAAATCACCGTAAAAATGGTGAGGCCTATCAAGAACGGCTGACGGTGAATGCCGTTAAAAATCAACAAGATGAAACGATTTACTACGTGGGGGTGTTTGCCGACATTACCGAGGCCAAACACTCGCAAAACAGATTACACGAACTCGTGAATCACGACCCGCTGACGGGCTTGCCAAACCGCAGGTTATTTAACGAACTACTCGAACATGCCATTAAACGCGCTGAACGAGAACACCATCAAATTGCGCTGCTTTTTGTTGATTTAGACCGCTTTAAAGCAATTAACGATAGCCTTGGGCACCAAGTAGGCGATAAATTATTGTATGAAGTGTCCAAGCGAATTCATCATGCCATGCGCGATAGCGACATTGTGGCACGGCTGGGTGGCGATGAATTTTTGGTGATGATGGACATGATTAAGCATCCGCAGGATGCTGCTCTCATTGCACAAAAAATTATCTACGCCCTGCAAGTAGAGTTTTTTATTGACGGTAAAGAAATTTTTATTGGCGCGAGCGTAGGCATTTCCATCTTTCCCAAAGATGGTTCAGATGTTGACAGCCTGATTAAAGCTGCTGACATTGCCATGTATCAGGTAAAAAATCGTGGCAAAAATAACCACTGCTTTTACTCGGAAGACCTCAGTAAAAACGCAGTTGAACGCTTTACGATTGAAAGCCAGTTGCGCCATGCGCTTGAGCGTAACCAATTTGAAATGTATTACCAACCACAAATTTCATTGCTGACCGGCGACATTATAGGCGCCGAGGCGCTAATTCGCTGGCGTCATCCTGATTTGGGTTTAGTATCCCCCGCAAGATTTATTCCGATTGCGGAAGAAACTGGCCTCATTGTACAAATCGGTGAGTGGGTACTGCGTCAGGCTGCATTGCAAGCCATTCAGTGGATTAACGATGGCTATACCATGCAGTGGATTTCAGTGAATGTTTCTGGCGTGCAGATTATGCGCAGTAATTTTTATGACACGGTTTACGGCATTCTGATTGAAACCAATTGCAACCCGAACATTCTCGAACTTGAAATTACCGAAAGCACGGTGATGCAAAATACCGAATTTGTGATCGACACCTTCAACAACATCAAACAACTCGGCGTGCGCGTGGCGATTGATGACTTTGGCACGGGCTATTCATCACTCTCTAACCTCAAGCGTTTGCCGCTCGATAAAATTAAGATTGACCAGTCATTTGTGCGCG